>SWBW01004653.1_pt1 | contig 167340 bp, 164 predicted proteins | sample 4693041 | NCBI WGS metagenome assembly SWBW01 (sample SAMN10267271, study PRJNA491770) | bioreactor metagenome | isolation source: DHS bioreactor inoculated with marine methane seep sediment | place: Japan: Omine Ridge, Nankai Trough | collected 2006-05-06 | reverse complement strand
GGGGGGTAGCTCTATTATTATTAATAACGTTCAATTCTCTTCCGTTTCCAAGGGAGAGTCTTTCAGAGATACGATAAAAACTCTAGGTGGCTATACTGACGCAATTGTCATGCGTCATTCTAAGGAGGGATTTGCTGCCCAAGCAGCGGATTGTAGCCCAGTGCCCATCATCAATGCAGGTGATGGTAAAGGTGAACATCCAACTCAAGCTCTTCTCGATCTCTTCACCATCCAACGTGAATTAGGGCAAATCGATGATCTCACAGTCACCATGGTTGGCGACTTAGCAAATGGCCGTACCGTCCATTCTCTAGCGCGACTACTTACCCTCTTTAAGGGAGTCAAAATCAACTTCGTCTCACCATCAGATTTGCGAATGCCGCCAGACAAAATCTCTGAACTACGAGGTCAGGGCGTTGTTCCAGTAGAACTCGACAGACTTTCTGATGAGGTTGTCGCTGGATCCAACGTGCTCTATATCACTCGAGTCCAGCGTGAACATATGACTGATGAAGAGAAAGAGATGGACAATCCGTACATCGTCACTCCGGAGACCATGTCTCATGCAAAGCCCAAAGGCAAAATGATTCTCATGCACCCTCTTCCACGCGTCGGTGAAATTACTGAGGATGTAGATGAAGATCCGCGTGCTGCCTACTTCCGTCAATCGGAGTATGGAATGTATGTCCGAATGGCGCTACTAACAAAGATCCTACGTGCTACAAACTAACTCTCTATCCCGTCTGATCTCGATCCTAAGCAAGATCGAAGGGCGGGTTTTTTATTACTTGCCATATTCTCACCCTCTCGCTAAGGTTTTTTTAGTATTATGAACGAGCTCGAATCCAGCATTATAGATCACGTAGATCGCATCCTCAAAGATAACTACGTAGTAGCTCCGCCTATTGGTGTTGATGAGTTAGCATCAAACTATAGTTTTGAATTAGTTGAGGCAGATTTTAAAGATTACGCTAATAAAATCTCAGGTTTCATCGACGGCGACAGCATCTTCATCAACGAGAAAGACTCCGAAGAGCGCCAAGCAGTGAGCGTCGCCATTCTCCTTGGGCGTTACATTTTAAGCAAAGACAAGATAACATCAGACGGTTCACTAAACGTCCTCCGCAGAGTCCCACTTGGCGAAATGGAAACTCCAATCGAAAAAGAATCAGTATTTTTTGCGGCATACCTGCTCATTCCCGAAAATCTTTTAGAAAAATATAAAAACGAAAACATTCATACGCTAGCCAAGATCTTTGGAGTCCCGGATGATTTTATGGGCTATCGTTTACAAATAGAGTTTGGACATGAGGGGATGCAAAAAAAGTATGCCTGAGATATCTGTCGCTGAAATTAAAGCTAACATTGAGCCCAAAGAAGAGCTCGATTTTACGGGTCGCAAAGATCAAGTAAAACTCGCTATCCGTGAACGCGCCGCCCATGTCGGCGGTTTCGAACGCTACTACAAGCTCCGCGATCGCTGGTCGCTCTACCTCGTCATCTTCATGTCAGTCATGATCGCTTTCCAAGTACTCCTCACCGCCCTTATCGGCTTTGGTGCACTCAACTTCCTCAACTATCAATACTTCCTCTACGTTGTCATTGGCGAAAACTTCGCTCAAATAATCGCCATGGGCTTCATCGTCGTCAAGTTCCTTTTTCCTGGTTCACCAGATAACGACAATTTTAAAGTCCAAACTCCAAAGAGTAGCTAAGTAATCTCATATATGTCAGATTTGATAATTTCAGAATGGGTAACATCTGGTGATCTAGTACAAAAAGGTTATTTCGCTAATATCGATTACGCTGAAATTAGAGCTTACTTTTTTGGAGTTATCTCTGTGTTAATTGGATTTGTAATAGTAGTTTTATGGGACAGATACAAAGCTAGAATCCAAGAAAAGAATAGCTTAACCACGATTGTACAAGAGTTAGAAGTCAATAGGATTATAGGTTGCGATAATAGAAACATCCTCTTGCAGGAGCAAGAGTGGATTCGGCTTGGTCAATTAAATTTAAAGCCACTCACTAAGCTCAATCATGATTTCTCAACTTTTTTAACAATGAACTGTCCAAGTGTCTTTAAGAATCAGATTCAGCTTTTGGAAGAAGTGAGAAAAATTTCAAAACTTACAAAAGAAATTAACGAAGTTATACAAAGTAGAGAGAGCTACAAAATCAATAACGGCGCAATGTCTAATCAAGTTTCAGTGATAACAAAATATGATGGCTTCTTAGTAAACATGTTTGTAGAACTTGAGATGCTTCTCCCAAAATTTATTAAGTTGATAAAACCACGAGAGAGTTGGTATCAAAAACATAAGAAACAATCATATAATCTACTTTTAAAGAATTAGTTTCTACTTTATACTATCGGTATGTCCAAACAAGTTAAAGTCGAGGTCAACTTACTCAAAAGCTACCTCGCAAGGATCCAAAATAGCATAGGGTCAAATTTATTTCGCAATCTCTACGCAAAAGTAGATGGCAAAGAAAGAGACATTTTAGATAACGGCTCACTATCTTGCGCAATTTTCGTCTCAATCATTCTACAAAGTTTCGAGCTAATCAAAAAACCGCACGCAACCGTCACTGAGCTCGTAAAAGACATGGAAGCATCCGGCTGGAAAAAGTCGCGCAACCTTAAAGTAGGGGATATTGTTGTTTGGGAGCCAGTCGATTTTACTGGAGATGGAGTCAAACATTTACATATCGGTTTTTATCTTGGAAAAAACAAAGCTATAAGCAATGATTGGGAGGTTGGCACTCCTGCAAAACATCACTTCACCTTTGGAACGAAAGCAAAAAAGCCAAAGCGACGTATTATCGCTCAGTATCGTCACAAAGATCTTAAATAAATTATATTAAAGATATTGTATGCAAAAATATTACGCATCCCTCCTCTTAATTCCACTTTTCACATTTGGAGCTGGCTGCAACGAATCAATAACCGATGAGCCTACAAATCATGTACCAGATACAACTATGGATGAAGGGTCTGCAATAAATGTTACAGCCGATGATAAAGTCACCGAAGAAGCAACAATGGAAATAACAACTTCTTACACCATAGAAGATGTAGCCGCCCATAATATTAAAGAAGATTGTTGGTTTGTTATCGACGGCAAAGTCTATGATGTAACAGATTATGATAATCATCCAGATGGAGATAGCGCATTTGATGGCTGCGGCTTAGACGCAACAGAAATGTTCAACAACGTTTCTAAACACGGAGACAAAGCTCGAGGTTTTTTACCAAATTTTGAAATTGGAGCGTTAAAATAATTCCCCCTCCTCCCGCAGGATTGCGGGATTCCTCAATTCGTAATTGTTAATTCGTAATTGGTAATTAAGCCTTGCGTTAGCGAGGCGTAAAGTTGTCCCCTTGACATTTTTCCAGTTTCCGTCATACTTAATAGTAGGTGAAGGGCGACGAGAGTTAATATCTTTCGTCGCTCTTTTTATATCTAGACACTTGGGAGGAACAAATGAAACGTGTATCACATTGGCTAGTTGCATCAACCTTTGGTATCATCATTTTTCTGGGAGAGTTTGGTTGCGTCGGCGAACCATTCCAGGCTGCCGAAGCTTCTGAGAGCGAAGTTTCAGAAGACGTAGCCGCAGAAAACGACGATAAAAATCTTAAAGCACCGGAAATCTCATGGAATCCGGGCAAAGAGATTGATATCTCTGCAGCAAAGCATCATGTCCCATCTAGCAAACAACCACCGCATGCTTTCAAAGAACCTAACAGCATCATCATCGAGACCTGTGAACCTGACCCAGATGAAGTCGCAGTCCCACTCAACGTCGAAGATGACAAAGAGTGTCACAAAGTCCACGCTAGTGCCATCCACGCAGATGCAAACGGCATCACTTACATGGATGTAAACTTCACCTGGAGCATCGAAGACACATCAATCGTCAAAATAATCGGCGACGAGTCAGCTAAGCATGGTTCATCCATCAATCTCCAAGCCAACTACGACATCTTTTCCTACGACAATCTCACAGGTGAACCCAAAACTACGCTCAAGGTCTGCGTAGCACCAAAGGCTGGATGGAAAGATAATTCTCATCCTGCACTCTGTCGCTCGCTCCCTGTCTACGCCGTCGCCAACATGCAAGGTTCGTGGTGCTTCAAAGGTGATTACTTCGCATCCGACCCTGGTGCAGACTGTCAGTCACTCACAATCGAGCAAGACGGTCGCTTTCTCACCATAGAAACCCACGATCACGGCACCATCTACGAAAAGCAACTCGATTTCTACTACGATAATCTTGAGTATCGCTCCACTGAATCATCGTACACAACAATGAGTGGCATCATCCTCGCAGGGAACGATGTCGAAGGCTCATTCAGTGCTTTTCGCCTCCCGCTCTGACTAACGTCACACACTCATAACGAGTCAGATAGTCATTCTTATTCCCTTCACAACTGTGGAGGGTTTTTTATTTTTATTGTTACAAGTTACGTGTTGCATGCTACATGAATATGGTATAATAACAGAGCAATGATTAAGAAAAGGAGGAAAGCACAACCAAAGAAACATCAAATCGAATGTGCGCCATGTAAGATTTCTTTGATGGCTACTATTATGTTTACAGTCTTGGCTGGTATTTTGGTTTACTTAAGTTTAGAAACATTGCGCATCAAGGATAGAAAGACGATGCAGTCCTTGCGCTATAGTCAGGCGCAATATTTAGAGCAACTCGATGCACTTCAAGCGAAAGTCAAAATCTACGAAAACGCACCTCCGGCCAGACAAGTTTATATTTCCGATCCAGTCACAACTCCAAATGGCGAAGTATACATCGCGCAAGATAATCATGTAGATATATATATCCAGGATGGTGAAAATACAAAGTTACTTCAAAGGGATATCCCAGCAAACACGAATGGTACCATCCCACCTGTTTTAAGAGCGACAAATAGCCCAAATATTGTAGAGCTCATAACCATCTCAAAAGATGATCAATCCAAAAATGCTTTTTACTATATAAAAACAGAAACTCTCGAAGTCCTCTCGATTGAGATTATCAAAAATTATTATTTAGACATTGAAACATCGCTTAAAAAAATTCGCATTCAACCATTGGTCGATTGCAGCTTAGACGATGAGTGTAGTTTTAAGGGTTTCCAAATTGGTGATAAAGAGATAACGGACGTTATTGATATAGAATCTAACATATTATTACGATCAGGTATTGATGTCACCAAAACCAACCCTGCTTACTCTGTAGAATATCTTGGTTTTGATATAAACTTAGAAAATATCTTTTTTAACATCAAGATCACTAATGAGTCTCCATCTGGTAATCAGATAATAGAAGATATAAACTTACGTTATAATCTAAAAACCGGGTCGCTATTACAAGCTGAACCCGATTTTCTACTTAAATCAACGAGCCAAACCTCGGATATCTAAATCCCTTAGGGGATTATTTTTTTTGCTAATTTTTTGTTGAATATTCCTTTCCTCCTGCTTCAAAATATTTGGTAACGTTTCAATTAAAATAGATAACTGCTGTTGAAAGGCTAAGTTATCAAATTTATCCAATTCAATAGGTAGGGTTTTATTTTCATCGATCTTGATACTAAGAACAGGAACGCCTAAAAACTTGAGCTTATCACTCTCCAAATCGTTTCGCTTATCACCTTGCTCAAAAACAAAGACGCCATGCAATCTAAGTAGATCTAGAAAATCCTCCATATTATATTCACTCAGATCAGGATTCTTTAAAAATTCCTCAGCGCACATATAGTAAAGATCATCCAAAAACATTTCTTTTTCTGCTACAGCAGACGCTTCCAGATTAGCTAGAATTACTTCTGTCAGCTGTATCGGATCAATGTCCGGAGCTGGAGGCAACTCTGACTTACGTGGCAAATGGGGAAGTCTGTGTGAATAGGGTAGATGTTCCATAGTTCCCATATTGTAGCTTGGAATCCTAAATCTGCAAATGACAGATACCTCTCTTTAATGTTAGAATAATATTGCTATGAAAAAACAACTATCACTACAAATCATTCTTGCTATCGCAGTCGCTGGAATGCTCTTCTCCGGCTACCTCTCTTACGGCGAACTTTTCACTCAAGTCTGCCCAATCGGCGGTGGATGCACAGCAGTAGCATCAATCCCAGCCTGCGTTTACGGTTTCTTTATGTACGCAGTTGTCTTTGTGATTAGCCTTGTTGGGATCAAAGCAAAAAAATAGTGATAGTTTATTTAAACGAGATTAAATAGCTGTCATAACTTGGCAGCTTTTATATATATGAATACTTTAGATAGATACAACGACAAAGTTTTCGCTTGGCAATACGAATATGGCGAACAAGGATCCAATCATGGAGATATTGAGTATTACAAAAAGAAACTCAAAAAAGAATCGGGAAAAGTCTTAGAACTTGGCTGTGGCACCGGCCGTTTAACCATCCCACTTAAAAAAGCGGGTATAAATATCGTTGGCCTCGACCAAGCAAAGGCTATGGTTCAAATTGCGCGCAAAAAAGCCGCAAAAAAGAACTTAAAGATTTCCTTCATCGTCAGCGACGCGTTATCATTCGATAGTCACTCAAAATTCGATACAATTATCTTTCCTTACAACTCAATTAGCCAAATCGCAGACAGTGATATTTCAAAACTGATCAAAAACGTAAAAGATCATCTCAATCCTGATGGCAGATTCTTTTTCGATATCGGCAGGCCGCTCCCTGGCCCAAAACCTCTCCCCAGAGTTAAAACAAATCCCTGGTCTGACCCGCTTTTCATCAACGAGCTAAACGTCACAATCCGTCGCGAATCAACTTGGACGCGGCGCCCCGAAAAAAACCTCATCCAAATCAGCTATCGCTGGGAAATCACACATAAGGGTGGACGTATTGAACGTCGCAAAACCAGGATGCAGTTTTCCATGCGCCCAGACGAATGGTACATAGAGCAGTTTGAGAAAAAAGGTTTCAAGCTGATCGATCATACGCAAGACATCGATAAATCCCACAAAATTCCCAAACAACACTCATTTGTAGAGCTCAAACTATTATAAAAAAACTCCCGCTTAACCGGGAGTTTTTATTATCGATCTAAACTCAAAATGTTATTCGCTTTACACTTACTTTGGTATCATCTTCCACTCCCTGCACGTGTAACCTTTTGCCGTTAAACTCCTTGTCTAAAATCTCACGACAGTCATATTCCTCATTTGCGACCACACATACACTATCGTCATCAAAAACAAGGTCAACTGAACCCGCCGGCACTCCAGGCAACTCATAAGTCAGAGTCCAATCATCAACATAAGTTTCCGTAACCTCATCCCAATCTGTAATATTCCCAGTCTCCGAAAAGTTAACATTCTTTAATCTCTCATCAACCTCTACAAGCTCACCGCTTGATGTCACCATCGGTTCATCCGAACTTCGAACATGATCGAGCTGAGCTCGATCGAACTCCAAACTACGATTTGAGCAACCAGCGCCAATCAGCACAATCGCGACAGCAATGCAGAGTAATTTTTTCATATCAACTACGACTAAGTACCATGACTAGTCGAAGACGTTGTTATTATAAGCCTTAATAAGCGCATGTGCTGCATGCTGAACATAGTCATTTCTGATATTTGCGCGCGTCAAATTCTCACGGAAGCCTCCAATCGCTCTCTCTGGCCTGGTTAGATAAAAAGTATTACCATCATGATATTGCATCTGCAAGATAAATCTCACACCAGATCGCAAAGCTTTCTTATACTTCTCTTTATGCTCCTCATCTCCAACGAGCACGGCTAAAGTATAGGCATCATTCACTCCTTCTAAGTAAGCGCTAGAGCTATTACCTGGAGTAGATTTAAAACCACCTTCTTTATCTGGATATTCCCGTGGCAAGTCTTGATAGTTTTCAACAAGCCAATCATTCATCTCAAAAACAAACTCAGCGATTTCCTTATCTTCTGTCTTTTTATATAACAATAGATTCGCCTGAGAGTGCCAAGGGATAAAAGCCGTATTTTTATTCTGCCTCCAATAATCACGATAATAGGGGGATGCTTTTTTTACTGACTCAAGATATTTAGTATCCTCCGAAATTTCTGCATAACGCATCAAAGCCAGCATGGCCTCACCTGGATAAAAATCCTGACCAGAGTTTTTTTCTGATTGAAAGTAAGTCTTATAAGATCCGTCCTCCTGCTGTTGTGACAATATCCCATCTGCTAAAAGCTTCAAAGTTTCATCACGCTCAGCATAATCAGGAAAATTTATTAGGGTCAGCATCATAAAAGCGCTATAAGCCAACTTTGCATCGCTATCGATTTTGACAAACAAATATGGATTGCCATCTTCAGTCTGTGCTTTTACTAGATTGTTCGAATAATGCTGTAAAGTTTTAAAAACAACATCTCCCATGGTTTGTTGTCCTAAAAATAATTGAATCTCTGTTGTCGCCCAATTAGATGCCATCTGTCTAACATGATTAATACCGTTAGAATAAGAACCCTGTGTAGGGAAGTACTCATATTCTAATAAACCAGTTTCCAAATCTACACTTTTTTTAAACCAATCTCCTGCCATGGTTATGCGCTCTTTAATCATCTCATTATCTATATCACTTTCGTTTACCAACTGATTATATCTATACAGATCATTAATGTTACCATCACGATCCGCCGCAAATGTCATACTGTCATAAATATAGATATCAGTTTCTGGATCAGAATAACACTCTTTTTTTAAATCTGCCTTACTACATAATCTTTCCAGTGTCTTTTCTAGATCATAATTCTTCGAGATAGGCACCGAAGCCTTGAAATAGGCAGACTCCCCATCTTTAGAAACTTTTATCGCATGAATTCCAAGTTCAATTTCTTTATTTAAAGTACCTAAGCTATTCGAAGGTAGTTTTCTTTTATTGTAAAAAAAGTCAAAAACAACATCCGCTTCTGGAGCCTCCTCTTTACGCAATGTCCCGCCATATCTTTTATCGTTAATACATTTTTTTACAGCACTTTCTATATTGAGAGGTAGATGATTCTTTTCATCAAGATTAATGCCACCACTCATACAACATCGGAGCACACCTTTGTTAATTATTGAGATATAAAGCCGATCATATTCAGGTACATTTATATCACCCGGCTCAGTGAGCATGTCCTTATCATAATACTTATCCAATATTGCATAAGCATAAGTAGCCATTTTTTGTTTATTGGCCACTTCAGGGTCTGTATCATGCTTCTTCTCAGAAGTCTTAGTATTAAAAATAATTACACCTAAAATAACAATGAATATCCCAGCAAATAATAGCCGGGGGAGCGAAATGCTCTGGAGTATTGAATTTTTCATAACTGTACGAATGATAGCTAGAATCCCAACAGATGGCAACTATTTCCAAAGCTAAAAAAGACGCCCTTGAGCGTCCTTTAGATTATAGATTTTAGATTGTAAAATTAGTTACTCAGTGTCGGCGTCGCATTATCAGTACCATACATCTCCGCCAAACTATCCGCGCATTTAAAGCCATCGTTATTATCGTTCACAATACAATACCCCCTCTTAGTTTGGCGCAAGGTTGGATCAGATCCGCTTTGTAGTGTTGTGTTATACACACAACCATCATATGTATGTGCCCAATCAATCTCCACCTGATATAAAAGGGTTACAACTCCACGATGACCTTGGTGATTTTTATCAACGCGCACATACCCCGGGTACAAGATATTCCAATCCGGCACAACAGTTTCTTTATCACGGATATTTAATCCAAGAAACGTTGGACAGATACTTCCACCTGAGCTAAGCGTAAAAGCAAATTCATTATCTATCGAGGATACATCTGCACTCGCAAAAGAGTCTTCAAAAACACAGGCTAGCTGGTCGTCCTGAATCTCGGCATGGGTAAGCCTTAACACTGGGGGCCCCGCAGAGACAAAATATCCCAAAAGTGAGGAAAGATTAGCCGGTTGAGTAAACTCAAATTCCACCAAGCGTGGGCAATTATATTCTCGAATGTTGGAACAATTCTCACACCCAGAGCTCGTTGAACCTGAGTCATCGTCCGTCGGTTCTGGTGCCGTAGTCACCTGCGTCGGTGTCGAAGCAACAGATTCCGAGTCTTCCTCAACTGTTATAGTGCCTAAGTCAGCATTTTTTACACCAAGTCCCAATCTCCTCATAACTTGATAAGCGTCAGATGCGCTCCCAAGAAAATGTAAGCTAAGATCCACTGGATTTACATAATATGCTTTTCCGTGATCCTCAACTTTAATCAAAATCTTCCCCGCTAACCTCTGCGGTGCAGTTGATCCAAAGCGATCAAAATCAGCATTCGAGATCCCTAGTCCAAGTCGTCGCATAAGCTGGTACGCATCCGCCGCTGTTCCCATATAATGACGCCTACCAGTATCCGGATTTATATACCAGGCCTCACCATGGCTCTCAACTTGTAAAAGTATCCGTCCACGCAAACGATCGCCTATACCCGCTGCATTGGTCAAACTAACAAACACAAAAAGTGACGCAACGCCCACAGCGCAAGTCGTCAAAAGAAATTTAATAATTTTCATATATAAAATAAAAGAATAACTAAAGTCATTGTACCTTAGTCACAACCAAACTCAAAAAGACGCCCTAGAGCGCCTTTTAGATTTCAGATTAAAGATTGTAGATTATGAATTTAAGGAAGTGCATCCAACTGCGCATCAATAGTCCTCGCTTCTTCGAGCGCATCATCCAATTCCTGACCCGAAGCAGTCAACTCTGCTTTAAAGTGATTATAAAGATCACAATTTAACTTGATATACTCATGCGGTTTCAACTTTTTCTCCTCCGGTGGTGTTCCGTCAGAATAAGCGTAAAGTTTATTCAAAGCATCTCCTGCATAATCCACCGCCGCATCAGCTGCACTTGGCAAACCACCCGCCATCAGCGATGCAATCCTCGTCGAAAACTCAATAATCGCAACATTGGTCATATCAGCAATACCATTTATACAGTTCTTATTTGTATCGAGCATCACATTCGTAAGATCATCACGTCTAGCATTGATAGATTTAACCTCATCCGAAGCTTTCTTCTTCTCAGACGTCAACTTTGTACTCATCGCCGAAATACTTGCATCGTCACGAACGCATGCACCAGTCGAGCAGATCTTTCCAAAACTCATTTCGCCAAACATTTCTTCATCAGCAGAACAATCTGTATCAAAAGTCTTCTCACAACTATTGATTCTTGCATTACAACCCATCTTCCACATCACATCACTCTCACAAATTGCATCACAATCACTATCATACTTACACTCACCATCCCGAAGGTCCTGAGCGGAGTCGAAGGGTTCTTCATCATCACTAACCTCACTAACCTCACCCTCACCGACTGATGCTAAACACTCTTCCTTATTAAATGTCGCAAACATATTGCTATGCGATCCTGTTATTTGATTACAAATCTCTGGATCTCCGGCTGTAATCGCAGCTTTTTGCAGGCACTCCTCTTTTGAGTAACTAATCAACCCACCTTTGATCTTGTCGCAACCTGATGGATCACCAGTTTTCTCAGCGACTCTCATATAGCACTTATCTTTTGGCGCTGGCCCCTGCAACTCGGTAAAACTCTCAGCCTTAATCTCGTCACACGCATCAAAATTAGATCCTCTTACCGCCGCATCCTGATAACAGTGATCCTGATCTTTACCATCTAAAAACCCGCAACCAATCTCTTCAATCGCACCAATTAGTCCGCATCCTGAAAAGAGGAGGGGAAAGATAAATAAAGACAAAAAGGGGAGATTTTTTTTCATAAAAATTAACAATAGTTATTATCTAAAGAGTATATAGTAGTTTCTTAAGTAGTAATAGTTTACTAATAGTCTCATTTCGTGCACTATTAAATAAAGGGGAAGTTCTAAAGGAGGGGCAATGTCATCTGGAGAATTTAAAGTTGCCAGTAAAGAGCTATTAGCAATCCACCCGGACGGTACACGGCCCTATCTAGTGGGCGGAGATCGTTTTTGTGCCTACTCACTATGCAGTGATTCCGATAGGCCACCATGTCCTTTTAATCATCGCTCTTGCCATGAGCCGGTGCCAATTCAATACAATGGTGAGACACTCTATTTCATACGTTGTTGGGATGGGCGTACTAGTCGATTGCCCGATACAGACTACATCACCATCGAGTGCGATCAAAAGCAAAAAACTGGTTAACCCTTATCTCTCACGCCGAACTCTCGGCGTCTTTTTTTATTCCATTAAGTTTATCAGTAAATATTTCTAAATCTTTAATCGTTTTATCAGTCAGATCATACTGATCAAGCCTATCAAGCGACACCCAATCAAATCCCGCACCTTCACCAAGAGTCAACTCATCTTTACGGATTTCTGACTGCACAAAAAATACATATCTATAAGTATCAAATTCTTCGTTAAGATAATCGCAAACAGAAATAAGATCTTCAGGCGCAACATTTAGATCCAACTCTTCTTTTATCTCACGCACAAAACACTGCTCCGGAGTCTCAGTGCCCTCAGCCAAGCCACCAAAAAAAGCCCACATATTTGGATTGAAATTAGTATTCCCATCCCGCTGATGTAGCAAAATGGACTTTGTCTTCGGATTGTACAGAAAACCTCCAGCCCAAAATTTCTTTTGTAAATCTTTCATAAACTCAGTAGTCACTATCAAATGATAAAAGAAGACTTAGCGCACTCTTGCTATTTGCTATTGGTTATTTGTTATTATTGATGATACTATCAAACTAACATATTTATGCCCACACAACCAAAACTCGGTAATATTCTTTCCAAATCTTGGGAGATATTCACGGCTAACATAAAGCCAATTCTTATAATCACGCTCGTAATTTATATTCCGATTAATACTGTTCTTGAATTAATCCCTACTGATAACACGGGAGTTGGAATTACGGCATATTTTCAAGCCATGCAATTACTCGAGGGTTTCTTCGGAATACTCGCAACAATCGCTATTGCGTTTCTCACAAAAGCAGCGCTCGAGAAAAAAGATATAAGCTGGAAAGAATCACTTAAGCTCGCAATCAATAAATGGCTCAAAGTAATCGGTACAAACTTACTAGCGGGCATTCTCCTTGTTGGTTTATTTTTTCTACTAATAGTTCCAGGCATCATCTTCTCAATATATTGGTACTTCATCCTTTACGTCGTCATCTTCTCAGACAAATGGGGATTCACTGCCATGGCATACAGCAAGGATCTAGTTCAAAATCGTTGGTGGCCAACTCTGGGTTATGCAGTCCTATTTGGTTTCATGGCGCTTTTAGCCGGCGCAGTCGCTAGCTTGCCAATGCTCTTTGTTCCAGAGCATGTCGTCTTCTATATCTTGGGTGACCTCGTCATTGATATTTCAATAGCCTTCTTCAGCGTCCTTGGAGCTGTTTGGTATTTGGCCTGGGATGCATCAAAGATAAAATCTTCCATAAAAGCTTAAACAATAAAAAAACAGACTCTCGCGAGTCTGTTTTATATTCTATCCTTGTAGTCTTTTAATTAAAGATTTGTGAAGGGGAATTATTTAGCTTTCTTAGCAGCTTTCTTTGTTGTTTTTTTAGCTGCTTTCTTAGCTGTCTTTTTTGCTGGTTTTTCTTCAGCTACTTCTTCGGAAACTTCTTCTACGACTTCCTTAGCTTCCTTTGTAGCTTTTTTAGCTTTCTTGGCTTTAGTAGCTTTTGGACTTAAGACTTCTTCTACTTCAGCTTCCAATGAATCCACTGTGTGAACGTTATTTGGCTGCTTGAGCTTGTCGATCTCTCTCATGATTACGTCCAATTTAGCATTGATTTGCTCTAACTGGTCGTTGCTCTTGTTGTCACGAGTTGGTCTCTCGTCACGACTTGAACGATCATCACGACTTGGTCGATCATCACGACGCTGTGGTCTTGCATTTCTATCGTCTCCACCACGGAAACATGTGCTGCAAAGTACTGGCTTTGTGCCTGTAGGTCTAAATGGGACCTCACATCTATCGCCGCAATCGGCGCAAGTTGCAGAAAACATCTGCTTATCAAACCCGCCGCGGCTATCACCGCGTCCACCTCTGTCGAAACCACGGTCATCGCGTCCACCGCGACTACCTCTATCATATCCTCCTCCACCTCCACCTGAACGTTTAAAATCTCTCATAAATTTATCGTCGAACATCGAACATCGAACATCTGCGCCCTTATGCGCATCCGCCTCCGCGGAGAATTTAGCGTTCCACCAATCCGGACCCTTGTCCGTGGTTAACGTTAAGACGTTAAGACGTTATTACTTTTAACGATACATTAGTTAATAATGGCTGAACTATAGCCTATTTTTGGGTTTTTGTCAAGAATCAAACCCAAAGCCCCAAATATCAAATGGCAAATAACTAGAGTTATGTCAGATTAATGAGAAATGTAGATACAAAACTCCATATATATTGACTTTTATAACCATTTACCTCTATTATAGCCAAGCACTTCGACAAAAGGGGAGAGAAATGGATAGTAAGGTCAAAACTCTCATCGACAAATTTGAACATGATGTTCAGCTTCACAGCGAGCTATCTAATTTGGCCTATTCCAAAGCATTATTAAAACTTACAAATCTTGGCAGGGGTGGGTTGGCGTCTATCGCAGAACATCTTTCCGCTACCCAACCAACAGACAAGAACAGTGTTCGTTCGTGCTGGGGAATGCTCTTGCACGATATCGCGCTAGAGCTTGAGATCGAGACATCGCCCGATTCCTACAACGACCTCGACGGCTGGATTGCTTGGGCCGAAAAGGAAGCTTTGTCACATGCGCCAAACTGATGAAGATCACACAGAGGTAGAAGAAGCAGAAGTCAGCCATGTTGGATTTCGGCTCGACCCTGAAATTGAAACACTTTTCCGTCGCTTCGAGATAGACATCAAAGTTGGCGATTGCTCAATTAAGCATCGAGCCAACACTTCTCATTACTCCGATGAAATCCTCAAATTCGGCAAAGATGGGCTCGCACTCATCCTCATCCACCTCCTTATCGAACAAATAGATGATATCGACATCATCCAAGCTTGGGTTTACATTCTTAGCTGGATCGCTGAAGACGAAAAAATAGAAGATGTTCCAAAAAATATTGTTCTTGAATCTGCCAAAGACGTTCAAGCTTGGGTAGATTGGACTAAAACACATTCCGGTTTAATCGAGGTAGACATTAACGAAGACGATCAAGAGTCTATCGACGAGATTCTAGATCCAGAGGAGGTATGTCATGAGCAAGCGGCAGAGTAAATCAAAAAAGCTCTGGTCATATCTTTGGCCTTATATGCTACTCGTCTCTGGTTTTGGCACAGCGATCGCGTTAGTTGCGCTAGAGCAGGCCTACTTAAAAGGTCATCTAGCCATCGACTACGGAAACTACATTGCTCCCACTCTCGCGGGCATTATTATATTGGCTATGATAATAGTCTATCTTAAAAAACTATTTCTGTTCTACCAACATGAACAGAAAACAAAAAACCGTCCTTCAAAATAACTCAGGACGGTCTTTTTTATATTATTAATTAGGATTATGTTAATAGTCAGGATGACCACTTGGGGTCATCCCTACGGGTATAATTAAGAACTGATGTATTTAAACCGTGGCACCATCTTTCCATCAACTTCTACATTTTCCATAAACATCTCCTTTGGCCTCACCCATAACGAATTACATCCAAACTCTTCAGAGTCATACTGCGCCCGGTAAACAACCAATTCCTCTAAAGTCTCGCTATGCCTAGCTACACCAATTACTTCATATGGTTTATTTTTATAGTGAAGATATTTACCTAGTTTAATATCACTCATATAAACTATCTATTTCTATTTCCTCCACCATCTCCATCTCCCTGCCCTCTACCTGGTTGCATCCCCCCGCCACGCTCTTGCTCAGAGCTCAAGATTTCATTAACTTCTTCAGCACTTAAAAACTGCGCCTCATAAGTCTCGTTATAATTTGATAACTGTCGTGTGAACGCACGCATATGATTCCTCGATCCTCGAGTCAAATTATCATATACTTCTTTAATATCCTGATTATCCGCGCGGGCTACAGCTTCATTAAGATCAAAAATGTCCAAGTCTTCAATAGTAGCACCAACTTTCAAAGCATCCTCTATCGATTTTGATCCTTGCGCTACCAAATCATCATAAAGCTTCTGCAAATCCTGATTTGTAAAAGCCCCAACCGTCTCATCAGTTACCGGGTCAGTTAGATCATAACGTTCGATAAGATATCTAATCGAATCAGTGTGAGTCTGTTCACTCCCAGCAATATTAGAAAAAATCTGCTGATTCCACTTATCATAAAGCGTCAAATAAACATCGCGTGCTAATTTCTCCTCTTCGCGCATATAAATCAAATCAGCTTTTTCATCGCTACTCAGAGCCTCAAGTGGCAACTCACTCACAACAGGGTGTGGCGACACAAAATCACTCGCATCAACAATAGCCGGGTCAGCTTCTTGAGTTTGTTGGCAACCCGCCGCAAGCGTAACAATAAAACCAAACATTAATAAGCTATAAAATATATTTTTCATAAAAATAGAAACTAAAATTAATTATTTAAAATTACTCATTATAAGAATAATACCAAGTTAAAGATTATAATACCAACGCTTAGCATCAATATCTTATAATACTCCAGAATATATTTTTTCTTTCGCATCTAACCAAAATACCATCTATGATGGATAGATAATTGACAAAGCAGCTTGAAAAGGCTTAACTATTCTCATGGAGAACAATCGTAAATTAAAAAAATGGCAAAAAGTACAGACAGTTAATGTTCTAAATTGTGGTGATCATTACAAGTTGCATGAAGACGATGTTACTACACCTGGCGGTAAACTGGTAAAGTATTATGTAGTTCGTAAGCTTCAATACGCTGCAATCATTCCAATTACAGAAGATGGGGAGATTTACCTCGTTAAACAACATCGATATACAACCAACGAAATAACTATCGAACTACCTACGGGTAACACTGATGGCGAAGATCCTTTTATTGCTGCTAAGCGTGAACTTGAGGAAGAAACTGGTCTAGCATCAGACGATTGGGAGCCTGTAGGGCGCATCCAAGAGGCAAACGGCTTAGCCGAGATTTATGGACACGTATTTATTGCAAGAAATGTTCGAGCGATTGAAAATCCAAAAACAGATCCATTAGATCAAGACGCTTTCGAAATAGTAAAACTCAGCTTGAGTGAAATGAAACAAATGATTGCCGATGGCACCATTGATGACGCCGCTACAGTCACCTCATTTGCTAAAGCGCTCCTCCAAGGTCGCTTCAAAGACTACGAGTAAACCTCCCATCTGGGAGGTCTTTTTTATTTTATGAAATAAAATATCCTGAGCAAAGTCGAAGGGTTATCTCAATTTGTTCCATAGCGTCACCACTCCTTCGGCACAACAATCTTAAACTTGCCTGACCTCGGGTCATTCGTGATCTTGTCTACAAAATTTACATCATACTTAATCTCATCTCCAAAACCTTTTCCCTGCAAAATTTTATCCATTCTAGTGTGAATAGCGCTTGCAGTCGTAGCAACATCACCATCAACTACACAGATTAATGTAAAAGTCTGAGAGCTGGTTTGTTTAACTTGTAATTTCTTTAGCCCTGGTACAAAAAATTCACCAAAAACTGCTGGGTGCAAAAATTCTTTTGTTCCATCTTCTTTTTTAAGCCACAAAAACTCTTCTTGCCTACCTGTAACACTTTTAATTTTAGGAAACGGGCTACCGCAAGAACATTTTTCAGTACAAGGTTCAATCTGATCGTGCATATCATAGCGAATCAGTGGCTGAGTGTAATTATATAAATTAGTAAGTACTAATTTTCCAGATTTTCCATTTGGTGCAGGTTGATTGTCTTCATTTAAAATCTCAAAACAGTGCCAATCAGTAAAAAGGTGCATCCCATCATGCTCCTCACAATCAATCGCCATGCTAATAGATTCAGATGCAGCATAAAAGTTAGTAGGTTCCATTCCAAAAGCATCTTTAATAGTTTTATGCATGCTAGGTTGTAAAATATCAGCACTGCACATTATGCGTTTTGGTCTGACATCAACCGTTCCAGCCAACTTTTCTTTAGCTAAGTAGTAAACGCCCGATGCATACCCTGTAATTATATCTGGTTTAAAAGCACTTAACTTTTTTTGTAATTCAGGTGTAGGTTTATTGATATCTAACTCTAAGATTTTCAAAAGTATTTTTGGCGCATCTCTCACCAGGCTTACCCCGGCATAACGACCATCAACAGCACCAATAAAAAGAACACGTTCGCGCTTATTTGGGAGTAAGTTTGTTTTGGATACTCTATTTATTGCTATCGCTTTAAGCCAGTCCCAATCCTGCTCGCCATATACAAAAATCCCAATCCTACCAGTCGATCCAGAAGTATGGATTACCTCAAATTTGTTAAGATATTTTTTTCTAGTATTACTGGGGTCGCTTACAAAAATTTCTAATTCCTTTTGCTTTAACCTAGAGTCTGTTACAAAATCATCATAATTATCCATCATGATCTGCTTATTAATAACGGGTAGATCTGCAAGGCAAATATCATTTATCTTATCCACTGTTAGCCCATGGTCACCATAAAAATCGCGATAAAATTTTGAATTGTTTATCGCGTGTTTAACTATTTCTTTAAACCTTTTTTGTTGCAACTGTTTGATTCCTTTTTCAGACAACCTCCCATCTTTTCTTACCTGCAATACCTTGGTTGCTAGTGATAATAGTGGCATAAATTATAAAATTATTTTATCACAGATATACGACTATTTCTACCGTAGCAGTTTAGATATATTTTATCATTTCTGACATTGCTCACAATAAAACATACTCCTCCCACCCAACTTTTCCCGCTGGATATCACTCTTACATTTTAAACACGGCTCACCAGCACGTCGAAAAACTTTTAGAAACTTCTGAAAACTCCCCATTTCTCCACCAGGTAACCGATAATCCGAAAAAGTAGTTCCACGATTATTAACTGCCCTAGTCAACGTCACTTTTATCGACTTATGTAATTTTTTCACCTCATTATCCGTCAAACCGGCAGCTTTTCTAAGTGGATTTATCCCAGCTTCAAACAAACTTTCATTTACATAGATATTCCCCAGGCCAGATATCTTAGTTTGATCTAGCAAAACAGTATAGATCGATCGCTGACTGACTAAGATCAGCTGTAAGTCGCGAATACTAAAAGTGGGGGAGAGTGCATCAAATCCAATTTTCTTTTTGATCTCAAACGTCGCAAAATTTTCAGCTCCCCAAACCTCGCAAGTAGCAAAAGTTCTCACATCTGCTAAATGCAAATCACCCTCACCATCCAACTTCAGTGTCAGTCTACAATACTTGGGTACGTCATCTCTCAAAAACATTTGCCCAGTCATCCTAAGATGGATTACCAGGTAAAAATCTGACGAAAGTCTCAAAACAATATTTTTCCCTCTCCGACAAACGTCGATTATCTCAAAACCTACAACTCTATCGCGAAGCTTTTTACCATCCAAATTTCCAAACAACCTTCTCGTATATTCATTTGTAACTAAATCCAAAATCCGCCTGCCAATTATTAAGCTCTTCAAATCAGTCACAATCGACTGCACCTCTGGTCCTTCGGGCATACTTACGTTACGAATTACGAACCCCCTACGCATATAGCTTCGGAGGGTTAAAATCGCGCGAATTACGAATCGAGCTCAGCTCGACGAATTAACAATTCAGGAATCCCTACGGGATATCTTTATATATAATCGGACATAAGTCCAGAAAAAAAAGCCGCAAGGCCTCAATCGTTCTTAATTTTTAATTCATAATTCTTAATTTAGTTTTATGTTTGTATATGTTGCACCCTTCCAACTTCTCCAGAGTCTAACCTCACTTTTATGCCACGATGGTGCTCGGCTGAACTCGTCAAAATATCTTTAACAATGCCCTGGGTCATCTCCCCGGTTTTTTGATGATGCTTCTGCACTATCACAACCGCAATTCCCAGCTTGATATCTTTTCTAATTGTTCCATCCATAAACTTCACTTTAAACTGACAACTTACAACTGACAAGAGTTGCCTAGGCTATCAGCTATCCGCTTTTGACTACCTTTGGCAGTATCAGCTAAGTACTAAAACTATAACCTCCTACGCGTAAAGCTTCGGAGGTCAAGGACTAAAAACTGCAAAGAGTTACTACCAGTTCTTGACAAAAATATACTAATTTACTAAGTTCATATCGCATTGCACAATCGAAAGGGTTATGACATGAGTAGATCAATTCAAAGAGGATACACTCTGGTAGAGCTGATCATTGTGATCGTCATTGTCCTGATCTTAGCTAGCGCTGCAGCGGGGCTCGTGGCTCTGATCTATTACGTAATGTAGGCATCGCGACAAGAAAGAAGGCTGTTATGCACATTCAAAAGAAGACGGTTCAATATCAACTTGAACAAGTGCCCGAAGGTCGGCTTGCAGGATTGCTTTGGGTGCTCAAATACCTTTTTTGGAATCCGCAATCCATGTCTACCTGGGCTGGTGTCCTTCTTGGCGGAGAGGTATTTCTTTTGAAGCAGGGGCAAACTCAGCTGTTCATACAGATACCATGGCTATTGCTACTCGTGGGCACGGCTTTTGCTGCAGGCTATCTCCGTCACTCAAAAAAGAGTGACCACTGAGCCGCACTTTTCTATCTTGAAGTTGCAGAACATCTGCGACTTTTTTGATTATGATAGCGCCAGCACTATAAACGCGATCACTGCCAAAGTTACTCCAATATAAGCTACAGGGGAGATCATTTCTTTTAGTACTAAAAACCCTAAGACATTTGCGAGTATTATCGAAACAGCTCCAAAAAGCGCCATAGATTTCCCGAGGTCGATACTGGAGAAAACATAAAGTTGTCCAAATGTAGCCAGAGTTCGTATCAGTAAGTAGACCACAAACCATAAACTTAAAAAAGTTGCCGTCGTAAAACCCAGGCGCGACATATAGGAACGCGCAATCAGATCGCTCGAAGTAAAGAGTAATTGCGTGCCTACAATTATTATTATTGGCCAGTTTAGTGTCATATAAAATTATTCAATCTCTAACCGGTAATGCCCGGTTATTGGTGCAGGCCATTTAATAAGTAAGTCGTTTTCAATTACACCTATCGAATAATTATGGATAAGTAGCGGAAAGCCGTCACGATTAGTCTTGTCGGAAATTATCGCAGTATGCCAAAGGCTTCCAGGAATTTGATCATAAGTCACGATATCACCAGCTTGCCACTGATCCAAGTTTTCCGCTTCAAGATCTATGGGGAGGTTGGCTGCATAATTGTCTAAAAAGATTTTAACATTTCGTACTCTTCTAAAATTGATATTCGGATCTGATTCATGCGGATACCTGTCGGGATACTTTTGCATATCAGCATCGATCTTATCTTTAAGATCATAACCATTAGCGCGCAGTGCCTGCTCAACTACATCGGTACAAGCGCCTCTATCCGCCGGAGGATAACCGCCTGAGTAATAGCCTGTATCATATTTTGTCACAACTCCAATTTGGCTCCGCGCAGACTCAACCAGTGGATGCGTCTCGATCCTCAATCCAGTTGTCGAACTCGCCTCGCTCGGAATCGAATAAGAGCACCCAACAAAAAAGGGTATAGCGAGTAAAAGCAAGATTATTCTAAGCATTGATAAAATATTTTTTAAGTAAATATAGCAACTCAGGGTGAAACTTCTCACCACTTTCTATTTTATCCTTGATTTCATCTATTGTAAAAAAATCCACCATCTCAACATCCTCTAGATTTGGCTGAAATGGTCCGTTGAAACGAGATTTAAATGCTGCAACAAACTTTGTAGGTGATCCTTCGGCTTCATACAAATCCTTACTAAAAAAGTCCAAAGCTCCAATCATATTTAACTCCTCATCAAATTCACGAAAAGCACCCTCTACATACGTCTCTCCGGATTGCACATGTCCTCCAACAGCTGTGCTCCAATATCCTGGACAAAAAGAAACTGTTTGACTCCTTTTTTGAAGTGCCATCTTCCCATCATCATTAAAAATCAGTACATGAACAATTCTATGGCATAAATTATCGCGATAGACTTCATCTCTCGTAGCTTGCGCGATTATTTCATCGTTATGGTCAACAATATCTAAAACTTCTGGCATAAGAGCCCAGTATAAACACTAAACAAAAAATAGTAAAATTTTTCTAAATTTCTAGATTCATCAATCCTGCTAATTCTTTAATCACACGAAACAAGGTTATCTTTCCGATCCCACACCTCATGCATTATTTTATCATGATGAGCCTCATTATCAATCTCAAATAATTCCAGGCTTTTCTCGTCACTCAATTTCTTTTGTCTGGATGTCATTTCTTGCCAATTGTTCCAGATACGAACTTGTTCCTTCTGATCCGGCTCTTCATGAATCAATTCAATTCCAGATTCTGCCCTCCAACGGTGTACAGGGTCATTTATTAAAAACTCAGCCTTATCAGGATAATACTTTTTTATCTCTTCAATTGTATATGGGGGATCGTACATATTATTTAGCATCCTTCCAGTTCCACCATTTCAACTTTTCAGGATTATGCTTCTTTGTCGACGCATAATAAACAGCGCACCTGCAAACATAAAGTAAACATCTATCAATTTCACGTCCATAAGAATTACAGATCTTCCTATACAACTTCTCCGGATCATAACCTTTCAAATCAACAACACTCTTTATTCCAACATTCCAAAAATCCTGTGAGATGCTTTTTCCAATCCCAGGAATAGTCTGTAATTCTTTTAACTCTTGTTTGTTCATTGGATGCATACTAACTAGTTCTCTAAGTTTAGTTGATTCTTTTACAGTTGACAAATTGCGAATTTTTTGGTATATAATAAATACAGGAGGATACAGAGATAGTGGCATATGAAATACGAAAACTAACCCAAGCAGAACGATTCTTTGCCGATCTACTCGACGAAACCTGTCGCTTTGGTGATGAGATCATCCCCGAGGACCAAGCTCATATGATGGGTCTCTACGGCATCTTTCTCGATTTTGCAACAACTCTCGAGGAAGAAGTAAATTTTGCAGTAATCGTTGAGAGAACAGAAGGAGTTTACTCTAGTGAGGTTTACAACCAGGTTAAACGTAGCTACCTGTACCATGTGCTAATCGGCAGTGGGCTTCCAGTGAACGATCCTTATGAAAAGTGTCGCTTTCTGGATTTTACCAAGAGCGAGTACTCAATCGCAGCTTTCATTATCAAAATAGCTAAAAAATATCACCCAAACTTTAGGGAATTCAAACAAAGAAATAATGTTCCACAGTCATTGTTAGAGCTAGTGGGACAAAATCAGGAGGAGTAAAAATGTCATCTGTAGCACCAGTTCAGGACGAAATCCAGATGTTCTTCTCCTGCGCGGGGGAGAATCTCGAACTTTTTTTGAAGAGCTTGTCAAAGCTCTCGCCATCACAACTCGAAGGAAATCTAGGGGAGTTTACCAGAAACTTCCTCCGCAAAGCAGGTTGGCCATCTCTTGCCAATAACCAAAGCATCATCGAGATGCAACGGCGAGCCAAAGATTACTTGTAGAGCGGTTCCTTCATTCGGCTCACACCTCTTAAGCACTAGTTTGAGAGGTTTTTTATTTGAACTTTAATGTCGAGATAATTTCACGGAGCTCGTCAGTATCGTACTCTCGATCAAAAACTTGGAACGAAACAATACGAGCATCTTTTTGGGTATAGTACGTATGAACATCATGCAAATCTCCAATGTTAATTTTGATGAATGTATTTTCACCTAAAACTATGGTCTGTACCGGTATACCCAGAGGCTTGATTGCCGTACTTAGGTCTGTGCCTTGAAGATCCATATCCTGAATTATATACTCCTCAAAAGTTGCTGATGTTAACTCGGATCGTACTTCAATTTGCGGCATGTGACACACGCTACAATCTGCGGGACCGGTTGTAATATGATTTTTATAACGTTCCTCAGTCCATAAACCCAATTCATCGGTTACGTATTTTTCTGGATACTCAAAAGTAAAATAATTCGATTGCCACATCTCCATACCAGGCGAGGATGTTTCGATAGCTAGATTCGTATCCGTACCTTTATTTAGAAAAAGATACACGCCGCCGCCCACAACGAGTGCGGTTGCGATAATTGCAACAATAATATTTTGAGTTTGTTTAGGCATATTTTATAGGGTTAGGACTGATAACAAAGAAAACGAGTTAATGAACAAAGAATGACATCATTATAACGCTATGATCGTCTACGGCAAATGCTAGAGTGTTATTCTAAGTCATCTACCATAATTATATCCATAATTAACCGGATACTCAAAACCCCACTTTGGGTGCTTGCTCCCAAGCGGTCTATCAATTTTCACGGTCACAATCTTTCCAAGAAATGGCTTAGAATAGTTCATTGCAAGATATACAATGTATAAATATTAAATTTTTCTTTCTTGTATTTAAGATATTCTTTAGTTATAATTTTCAATCCGGCATCCTTGCACTGTTTCTCGAATTCATTCTCACAAATCATATTATCAGAAAAAGAAATTTCAGTGCCATCAATCTTTTTAAAAGCTAGTTCTGCCTTTTGATCAGAGATTTTGCTAACGCGCATAACTGAAGATTTAAAGTTATCACAAATAATATCTTCGGACATGTTTATGACGTAAACTTTACCTTTAGGATTTTTTATCATCTTTAGATTCTGTAAAATTTGAGCTCTTTTGGTAGGTGAGTCTATACAAGATAAAACATTTATAAGCAGTACATCTCCAATGAGTGTATTTTTAGGTTTAAAAGAAGCTAAATCGCTTTTAAAGGATCTGCAAGATCCAATATGCTTATTGGTTAAATTTTTATCTACGGATACAATCAAATGGCCATCATTATAAAGTAGATTGGAAAAATATCCGGTTCCGCAACCCGCATCCAAAACCGGCTCCAAATATTCTTGTTTTGATAAAAATGGTTCAGATATGAACTTCTTTACATAAGTAGGAATAGCAAAACTTTTAAGAAGTTCAGACCATGAATCTTCAGTAGGACTCGTAATGTTATTAGGCTTCATAAGCATCTCTATGATTATTATGTGAGCAAAAGAGGAAAAAAGGCAAGTTTTTGGCGAAGTTTTATATTACGCTGTTGTAGGTTGTGGTAAACTTTTTATTTTGTAGTCAGTTTAGCAATAAAGTCACTTGCCTCTTTCCTTGTTTTTAAGCGAGTAATTTTGTCTTCAAAGCCCTTGATCGCCTCTTCAATTTCTGGTCTTTCACTACGTTTCCACATTACTTTTAAATAATCCCATTCAAGTTTTTCAATACATCCATCTGCCATCTCAGGCCGTGTTTTACCCCGGTGTCGCCACCATCTTTGCAGACCACCTAACATAGCTTGGAATCCAGAATAATCTAAATAAATTACTGTGTCAGAATTTTCTAATCTAGCTTTAGAGGCTGGATGTATAAATCCTTCTAAGATCCATCTTTCTTTTTTAATGATTTCAAGTAGTTTTTTCTCCACTATTTTTTCATCGACTTCTTTCCAGCCCTTTCCCCAAACAAACTCATCATAATGAGTGATTGGGATTTTTAAAAAATCAGATAATTTTTTTGCAAAATGCGTCTTACCAGTTCCACTTATTCCAATGATTGATACTTTGTTTATTTTCATAAGAAATGAATTTTTAAAAAAGATTACTATTTTCTATAACATTTTTGCATATACGATGTTGCGTTAGCAATATGAAATGCCATGTTAGTTGATGTATTCCTTTGGGGAGCAGAGCAGAAGGGAATTAAAGGGGTGTATTTCCAAAATCCAAAACTCCTTATTCCTTTTCAATGACACCATCCTTAAGCCATATCACACGATCTACATATTTCTTATCATCTGGTTCATGTGTAACCATAATAATAGTTTGACCGATCTCTTTATTGAGATCTCTAAATAATTGCAATATAACTTTTGATGATTCACTATCCAGATTAGCTGTTGGCTCATCAGCAAACAAAATCATAGGATTATTTACTAATGCTCTGGCGATCGCGACCCGCTGTTGTTCTCCCCCAGACATTTCTTTTGGTAAATGGTGGAGCCTATTGGATAACCCAACTTTTGCTAACATTTCAGAGGCTTTTTGTATATAAACTTTCTTAGTAACATTAGAAAGCATTAAAGGTAAATAGACAGATTCAAGCGCTGTCAATTCAGGTAATAATGCATACGATTGGAATACGTAGCCTAGTTTTTTTAACCGAAATTCAGATTTTTGTTTTTCAGAAAATGACATGAGATTAATCCCATCCATAATAACTTCTCCTGCAGTTGGTGTATCCAATAACCCTAGCTGATGTAAAAGAGTGGATTTACCAGATCCGCTGCGTCCCATGAGGGCAATAAATTCTCCCTTATTTACTCCAAAGTTTATATTTTTGAGTGCATGAGTGGGAATTTCTCCTTCGTATGTCTTTTTTAAATTTTTTACTTCAATAATCATATTATATATAAGTTTAGAAAATTATCCCCAAATTGAATTGAGTATGCTTTCTTTTGCTCCGCGATATGCAGGGAAAAACCCCCCTATTAATGCCGATCCTATTAAACTAAGATTACTAATTCTTATAATGTTGAATGTTACTTTTAGTGATACCCATCCAACAGGGAAATCTAACGGATTTGATATAAAAAATGGTCTTATAACAAATAAAATTAAAGATACTCCAAAGACAACTCCGATTACGCCATAAAATAAGGCTTGCAAAACAAAATATAAGATAATCGTATCTTCTGTCATGCCAATAGCCTTTAATATTCCTATCTGTTTTCTTTTATTTACTACGCTTACAAAAATTATAATAAATATAGTTACACCAGCAACAATTGTTCCTATTACCCCAAGTATAATACTAATTAATGTAAAACTTTTACTTGCGCCTGAGGTAAACCCCATTAAATCACTCCATTTTTTGATGTCTTCATTTTTAAAACCCAATTGTTTTAATTGCTCAATGTACACATCTTCATTACCAGTATCTTCTATTTTAACTAATATTTCTGATGCCAGATTATGTACTTTTAAAACAGATTCCATTTCTTTTTTTGTTACAAAAAGCATTTGATCAGCTTGAGCGCTTTTTGTACTAAAGATTCCTTTTACATCATAGGATCTTTTTATTCCATTGTTATAGTAAACATCTATGTTATCACCAACCGAAACACCAAGGCTCAAATGATCTAAGTCACCACCATGTCCGCCAGCTATTTCTTTGCCTATTAATATTTGATCTCGGTCTGTTTTTTCTAAAAAAGAACCTTCTATAATTGATTCGCTAATTTTTGTGACTTTAATTTCGTCTGCCGGATTTATAGATTTAAGAATCCATCTACCACTTTCTATATCTTTGTTATCATTGCGCTCATCGTATTTAACAACAGGGTTATCTATGTAATGGGAAGAAACACCAATAACTCCGAGGAGTTCATCTATCTGTGCTATAGCGTCTTTATTCTCTATGTATTTTTTATCGATAGCCGGTTTTATTACTATATTGCTATATTGGTTATCGATAGCTTCTTTATTTATAGCTTCGACTATTCCGCCAAATATAGAAGCAACAAAAACAAGGTTAACATAAGCAAGTGTCATAATTACAATAGTCATTGCTAATGTTCCTTTGTTACCTCTTTTAATAGAGGTAATGGCTAGAAATATTGATGTTTTTATATTCATGTTGTGGGGTGGAAAAAATTATTTATTCAGTTTTAGATACTTTTTAAATGAATAAATACAAAGATTACTATTTTCTATAACGTTTGCGCATAAGGGCAGTTGCGGTCAGCAATTTGGGTGTAGTGGAACGTAGTGGAGCGGAGCCCTCTATACGCTGTTATATGATGTTTTGAATAAATTATTTTTTAGATTCCCAGAACTTTCTTTCTCTATCAATCGCAAAATCATGTGGCTGATCTAAACTAAAACGTTGAGCCCATGCCTCCAGAATTTCATGAAAAACTCTTTTTTTCTTTTCTTCTGGCGGGAGGGTTTCTAGTGCATATACATCTATCCCATCAATATGAGTTGAAGGCCGAAACCATCCTTCACCTTCTTCATCCAGGTGATCAGGTGGAAAATCAAGAATAAGATAGCTCACGCCGTCAAATTCAAACTCTTCGTATCCATCCCAATCTAGCGTTCCCAAACCCTCCCAAAGTTGACCGACTTTGCTTTCTGAAAGTTCTGGTGTAGGTTTTGGTTCTTTTTCTAACATAGTAAGTAAAAATAATTTATTCAAAATTTCACATAACGTTGAGGCTATGCGACGTTATGTCAGTATTCGTGGCGGTATAATATTTGCGAAGCAAACCGCCTAAGAACACAAGTAATGTGGGCGAAGCCCGAGCTGAGGGCTGAGCCGTATAGCCTTTTGTTATGTGCCCCGAGTCATGCACATCCACATTATATCAAATAGGGTGCATGGCGAGAGCGCAGCGTGGCAAGCGACCATCGGGAGTGCAGTGTTATTCATTCATCAACTCAAGAAAGTCCACCTCAAACTCTTTCTCAAGAAATTTAATGGTTTCAATCTGCTTTTCGAGAGAAGCTTTGATAAGTTGAGTTGTAAATAAGTTAGACTTAGCTATCCATTTAGCTTCATTTGCAGGCACACTTTTAATCCATTGAATTTTAACGAGATACTCAGAATATTTGCTATCTGAATTTTTAAAAATGCTTGGTTGCTCCAGATTATAGTTTTTTAATGATTTTTTTCTAAATTTAAAATCTATTACCTTTTTTGCATGCTCTGTTACTTTTCCAATTCCTACATATCCTTTTGCTTTCAAATAGGCAACGACAATATCTCCTGGATTAAGTGTGCGAATTGGATCGCTCCATTTTGGCGATTGCCCAGCAGCCAAAAAACCGTACTGCTTACAATCTTCCCAGCATCTTGTATCTCCTTCACCAACATTTATATAAAATAATCCATTTTCAAAATCAAAGGAGTTCAGATTCATATGCAGTGTATTGTGAGGTCTGAACTTATCAGCAAAATGACCTGATGAAATATTCGCTAGATTTTTACCTAATTTCCAAATCAGTGTTTTTTCAATCAGAAATGCCTCATTTTCTGTTAATCCTTTTGCAATCACTTTTATAATTGGTTCCAAACCTTCTTTTTGAATGGATTTGATTATCTTAGTCTTTTCAGAGTCACCTGTGTCACTGAGGTGGGCTTTCTTACGATTTCCCTTTCCTTTACCATAGTAAAACTCCTCGAAATTTCGAGGATCAATATAAACATATACGTAGTAATTTCTATTTATCATAGTTGTTGAATGAATAATGGCATATAACTGATATTTATACGAAAAAATTTCATATAAATACCTATATACAGCATACTATCTCACTAGAAATATATTTACCAGTAATTTCGGTGTCTTTTTAATACCCCACCTCAATCTCAAAACCTCCCAACAACCCCATCACCTCCGGATACTTAAACTTAGCTCCTTTAATCTTATTCTGCATCGGATCAATAAAATATTTCGTAGCAGATCTAAAGTCAGCTTTCCTCAAATCCGCATTTATAAACTTAGACTTCTCTAAATCCGTCCCACTAAAATCCGCTTCTACAAGATTCACTCCTTCAAACTCTGCCTCCTTAATCTGGCAATCAATAAAACCCATCTTCTTCATCTCCAAATTATGAAACAAACAAAACTCAATTAAACAATCTTGAAATTTCCAATCTAAAAGTAGATTTCTAACTTGCGCAAAGTCAATTCCAATAATTTTACAGCTTTTAAAACTCACTCCCTGAAAGCTACAGTTCCTAACTTTCACATTCGCCAAGTTGCAATCCAAAAACTTACAATCCATAAATTTTGCTCCCATCAAATCACATCCACTAAAATCACACTTCAAGAAACTACAATTCTGAAATTCACCAAGCTTAAAATCAAAGTCAAGACAGTTAATGTCGTTAAACTTTTTATTCTCGAAAAGTTTTTGTGAGGTCATGGCTAAAAGGTTAACTTACTCATCTCTAGAATCTTTTCAGGAGTGGCACGAACTAATTTTATAGAATTTTGTTTTGGATCTCTGTCTTTAACTTCTTGAATTATATATCTACCCAGCTTATATCCAAGCATTTTTGGCTTTGTTTTTCCTCCATACAACCAAGAATCATCATCACTCTCTTTATTCCACATCACTTTCCCAAACTTTTTTACCCATTTACCGATCTCAGAAAGTTTAAAACTTTTTGTTTCAAGAACATGCTTTGTAGGATATTGCTCAATCGCAAAATGGTCAGCTAGCCCCTCTGAAACAACCGAATTAATCAAAATATGCACTTGATTTTTTGGTAAAATACCAGCATAACCTCTGCATGCATGATGCATCTCATGATAAATAATATATATCAGTTGATCTAATAGTTTCACATTAAATCCGCTCTTATTAATCAATTGATCAAAGTTTATTTTGATATCCACCCAATCAACCGCCTGTGTAAATGCACTAATCCCATCCTTTTTCCAGGAATACACGGTAAAAGTAAAATTCTTTACCTTAAAAGGTAGTAGCTTCTCAATCTTATTTGCATGCTTTTTTATAATTTCTTCAACGGCATCCAGATCTTTTTTTAGGACTGAATTATTATTGGGAATATGTATAATTTGGATTTTCATAATGTTGATATTAAGCGGCTGTCTTGCTTGGGATAAAAAGCGTACGCAGTTACCGGAATTAGAATGGCAAAAATTGAAAGGTATATATACGTAATTTTCGTTTCCCTTACTAAGTAGTATGAAGAACTATATCCGCGTCGTACAAAAGATTCAAAATCACAATAGTATAATATACCCCGATCAGTAAAACTCGGATTACTCAAACAGATGAACGGATGGCTTAAAGATCTTGGATGCCCCGAATCACCCTTGCCATCAATCTCGATAGTTCTAAACTGGCTAATACAAATCAAGATAAAGAATATAACAGGAATACTAAGCGAACCAACCCATAAGATTTTAACAATTTTTTTGAGATTTTTCTTATTAAGCTGTTGTATCGGCATATCCCAATCCTACTAGGCAGAATCAAAAAAGACCAGTAATTCTATGGTACTATATCTTTAATATGCAACGCCTCAAACAACTTTATTGGAGTCTCATCATTATCTTCCTCTTGATCGCAGCCTTCTTTGTCATTCCCTGGCCGGATGAGCTCCGCAGATCCCTATTCCTTGTCGCGGCAGTGCTCGCTCTCATCTTCCTCATTATCGGAGCCATCCTTCTGTATCTCACAATCAAATCCAAGCTCCCCAAAAACCACAAAGTCGCCCTCATCCTCGTCGCCTCACCGGCAATCGCTTTCCTCGCCTCTGTCATCTTACACAACTTTCTCTACGCGCTTGCCGTCATCTCAAAGGATCTTCCCATCCTTCCGCACATCTTCGAATTCCTGCACGCCACCTTTTTCCTCCTCGGCTTGCTTGGCGCTCCCATCATCTTCATCATCGGCGCCATCTGGAGCGGAATCTTATTTTATAAAAAAAGACCAGCTACATAGCCAGTCAAATCAGTATTGCATCCAAGTGGTGAGGATTTTTTTCTCATTCCAATCAACTTCGGCATAGCATCCCACTTTACCCGGGTCCATGCCATAACTCGGTGGTCTGCCAAGGATACTACAAAGTAATAGCGTAAATGCTGCACCATGCCCCACGAGCGCACAAGTTTTGCCGGGCTCATCAGCGGATATCATCTCTACGCACTTAGCGATCCGGTGCATAGCATGATCAGCTGATTCCCAACCCCTAACATTTTCATGAGGCTGCTCATAAAACCGTTTCACCGTCTCCATATATTCGGCATACGGCAAGTAGCCCGTAGAAGAGCGATCAATTTCTACAAGATCATGCTTCACATCGTAAGGAATATCAAATTTTATCGCTGCCATTTCAGCAACGATATAAGCCTTCATCTCCGGGCTTGTGTAAATTACATCTACATCATGCCAAATTACTTGTTGTAACAAGCCGTTGACTCGTTCAAGCCCCTTTTTTGATAGTAGCCATTCCTCAATCGGTCGATTCTGATCAATAATCACCTCTGGATGTGTAATGAGCAATATATTTCGCATACCACCTCCTTATTTCGACCTTACATAAAGAAACTAAAAAAGACCAGCATGTGCGGATCTTTAAATGTGCTATTTTGCATTACCCACAATTCCTACAATCATCTTGAATCAAAGATTTATGAAACGGCTCCAACTTTAACAGCTCGCCAACATCAATTGTGTCCAATAATTCCCATTTCAAACATTCTTCGTCCTCTACATCCTCTGCGCATTTATAACCGATTTCCTCAAAAGTATTGATTAGATCTTGACTAGGTTTGCTGAGAAGCCATATTGTAGACCCTAAAGTAAATTCACCATCTGTAACTCCAAAAATTTCATTAACTCGATCCGCACCACAATTATGAGCTGTAAAAAGTTGTCCAAGAAAATCCAAGTCATTATATGCGGGATCGATTGGATATTGCTCTCGTCCGTTATCTAGATATGTCGGCTCGTTAATGCAAACATCTTTTAGGGTATCAATCTCAACCGTTTCCTCTATAGTTGTAGCTGGCACGTATGGGACTATTTCTGTGCTCTGACGATTCATAGTCAAAAAAACCAAAGCATAAGCTATCGTTCCAAGTATAACCAGCAATGCACCTAAACTTAACAGCAAGATTGTTACTATGCGTTTTTTATCTGGAGTATTGTTCATATTATTATAGTTTCAAAATTATTTATGATTTTTTGCTGACTTCTATTAATGGATTATACATCATCAGCGCATGATTTTCCGTAATAGATTCTTCGCGTAAGATTTTATCAGCATTTTTATCAATTACCAGGCGATAGATTTTGTTGTTTCTAGAATATGTGCCAAATAATTCCTGCTTCATTTCATGATCTTTCTCAAAAACTTCGTACCGTTCATCAATCTCCTTATCCGATATCCATGCACCAACTAAATACTCATCCGTCACCTCTAACTTAAGTTGAAACCTTTGATTAGTTTTGTTCTTTATCTGTAAATCGATATTAGGGTAAGCGCAAGTTGCTCCGCTGCCAAAAGGTTGATCGCGTTTCACGTCCGGGAAAACATCATAACTGTGTCGCCAACGTTCAGTCACAGATAGGGGAGTATGTAGAGTCATCCAATATATCAAATTTGATAACTGACACAACCCACCGCCAACTCCAGATTCAACTCTACCTCTATTTAAAATCATTCCATCTAGATACCCCTTACTCTTCGTCGGCCTTCCTATCAACTTCCAAAAAGACAAAGTTTCTCCCGGCTCTATCACTACGGTATCCAATCCCTTAATCGCGATTTGTAAGTTCTTAATCTTATTTTCCTGTAACTCTGGGCTAACTCCACTCAACTCTCGTCGCAAAACTGTTTTATGCTTAAAGACCTCAATCGGCAGCTCCTCATTAATTTGCTTAGCAAAGATATTATCCAAAAAACACCAATAAATGTGTTTCTTTACTGTATAAAACGATGTTCCCAAGCATATTCGCAGTTTCGATCTATTTTTTGGCTTAGTTATCATGGTAGTTAAAACGCCAGTGTCTACAAATATGACACCATTAATAGTAACTGTGTATCATATATTAGATATTTTAAAAAAGACCAGCTAAGTCACTGGTCTTACTTCTCTCCGCGAGCTGCCTTTTCTGCTTCGCGCACCGCTACTACAAACTTGCGCGTGCGATCAAATACGGGAGGCAATTCCAATAAAAAAGAGTTTCGGCACAGCGCCTGCCCAAAGGCAAACTGTTTCAAGCAGTCAGCGCCATAGGCTTCGCTCGCGATCTCAAGGATCCTCTTTTCTCCTAACACTTCATAAATCCTCATAGGGATGTAGATCGCATGCTGCCCATAGAATGGTCCAAACCCAGTACTACCCCGTTTCAATTGCTGTAGAACCTCATCAGGTTCAATCGGACGTGCACCTTCTTGATTGATACTTTGTGCATCCATCACACCCTCCTACTTCTAAAGAGCTGTAAAAAGCATAGCACATATCAAAATTTAGCTACATCACCTTCCTCGGCAACAAGTATATATAGATCGCACTCCCCACACACAAAATCGTCATCGCGATAAACAAAGCATTAAATCCAAGGTACGCAGCGAGGAGTCCTCCAATCGATGTCCGCTCGCCGTATGGCGGGTTAAGACTAAGTTATTAAGACTTATCCTTTATTCACACCCATTGTGCAGCTTCCACTGCTCCGCATGTCCCATTTTCTTTGCCCAATCTGGCACAACACAGTCCGCATCTTCTTCGACAGATTGCGGTACATCGGTCTCAACAACGGGGCTCATTATTTGCTGCTGCTCGTCATCTCTTACGAGAAGTTTTGTTGAAACAAGTCCAATGAGTATGATAAACAACACAACAATTAATACCTGTATCCAAGAGATCTTTTGAATCTCTTCTCGCCTAAATATCTCACAAGCTCCCCCGGGGCAGAGCTTAGCTTTTTCTTTTTTAAATAAGTTATACATCTTGCAGCCAATGCAGACACTAAACGCCGTTTCAAAATATAAAAAGGTCAAACAAGTTACGCAGATCGATAAATTAAGCGGACCTCTTATATCAAAAATAACCACAATAAAAAACATGGATACAGCCAAAGCAAGTCCAACACCCCAAGCAAATCTTTTTTGCGGCGCACCAGTGTATTCTGGCTTTTGATTTCTTACAGCAAATCTCCCCAAAGTCATACTCGGAGAAAATTTGGGATTGATCAAAACTCTGATAGCAAAATCAATAAGAAAAGCAATTACAACAATTTTGATAGGTACAAAATTCCCTAAAAACCAAGCATAAGAGAATGCGGTTGCCGCAAATAATAGCAGGATCCCCGCAGCTCCTCGAGCCTCTCTTTCATTAAGTACTCTTATATCGTAGCCAGCCACCCTCTCGCCAAAGTAAAAAATATTTTTCATAATGAGCTACATTTTATCAGATTGTAGATAACTCGAACAATACTGGAACAAGGCATGTGGAAACATTCGCACTCTCCTCTCTGTTTAGGCAATTTATCATCCTCGACAAGTGTTCTACTTTTGTTCTATACTAAACTTATCAGTACGAATTACGAATCTGCGCGAATTACGAATAAGTAATAAAATATTATGGAGAATCTTAATTACAAAAATAACGTAGCAACAAAATTACGTCGCAACGATATCGTGCTGCCAGATTTAAGTTATTTTGTAGTTGGTGTTCTCTTTGATATTTACAATGATATAGGTTTTGGTCACTTGGAGCGTGTATATCAAAAAGCAATCGCAGACACGTTAAAATACAAAGATATTAAATTTAGCGATCAACCTAGTTTATCTTTACAATACAGAGGAACGAAGGTTGGAAGATATATTCCAGATTTCATAATCGCAAACTCATTAGTATTAGAACTGAAACGAGACACAAAACTAAAACGCATTCATTTCGATCAAGCTAACGCATACTTAAAAGCAACAAATTACCCCTTATCAATACTCGCAAGTTTCAATAAAGACGGAGTCGAGTATCGCCGCCTAGTAAATACCTACTAATCAACAAATTTATAACTCATAACATATTAACAAATTCGTAATTCGCGCAGATTCCTCAATTAGAAAAACCAAGCGACTTAATTACCTGAATTACAAATTCGTAATTCGCGCAGATTCGTAATTCGTAATGTAAAAAAATATGAAAAACCCGTTGACTCCAAAACAGAAAGAGGTTCTCGATTACATTATCGAGTTCATTAACGATCGCAATTACGCGCCATCATTCCGCGAGATTGCGGATGGCTTAAACCTCGCTTCTCCCTCCACTGTGCACGTACACATCCAAGCACTTCGCTCTCGCGGCTTCTTAAAAGCTGGCGGCGCAGCTCGTGAGCTCGAGCCAACAGACAAAGCGGTGCGCTGGGGCCGCAGCATAATGCTCCCACTCGCAGGGCTTATCACAGCTGGTGTGCCAATCGAAGCAATCGAAGAAAAGGAAACAATCGCCATCCCAGTCGATCTCGCACCCAACTCCAGCAATTCCTACGTTCTCCGTGTCAAAGGTCAATCCATGATAGAAGACGGCATCTTCGATGGTGACTACGTAGTTGTCGAGCGCAATCCATCTCCAAAAAACGGCGATGTAGTCGTCGCCCTCCTCGATAACGCCTATGCAACACTAAAAAGATTCTACCGTGAACGCGATCGCATCCGCCTCCAACCAGCCAACTCCACCATGAAACCAATCTACTGCTACGACCCAGTTATCCAAGGAACAGTCAAAGCCGTCATCCGCAAATTCGGATGATCGTGCCTCATACCACGTACCGCGTACAACGTTTAGGAATTTGATTTATTATATTTACCCAGCAAGAAATATGAGGATAGACAGATTTGAAGATATAATAGCGTGGCAACTGGGACGCGAATTATTTAAAAATATTTATCCTCTCGTCGAAGTATCTAAAGACTATTGGTTTCGGGATCAGATACGGCGCGCAAGCCTTTCTATCACAAATAATATCGCTGAAGGTTTTGGCAGATACGGAAACAAAGAAATGATTCGTTATTTAAAAATATCTAAGGGATCCTGTCTTGAAGTACGATCCATGTTATACAGCGCGGTCGATATCAATTTAATAAAAAGCAAAGAAGAATTCGATAAGTTGTTTGATTTAACGGTTAGAATAGAAAAATTGTTAGTAAGTTTCATTAAATCTCTAGAAAAACTACCCAATTACTAAATATATAATAATCAAGTTCCATAACCTTGTACCCGGTACCCGGTACCTTGTACGAATAATGATTTATGTACCAAACCGTAAACGAACCGGTCGATGTAATTGCGACCTTCAGACAGGATCGAGCAGAGCCGGTGATTTTTAAGTGGAACAATCGCTACTACCGCATCACCTCCGTAAACCTAGTTCATACAGAAAGAAAAGGACGCAACAAAATGTACATCTATTCCGTCACCGACAAAGCCAACGCCTTCCGCCTCCGTTTTTTCACAGAGACTCTAAAGTGGGAACTCGAAGAAATGGCAATACTTTAACCATGTAGCATGTAACTTGTAGCATGCAACAGAATGAATATGACATTTCATCAAACTTTACAACAAAAAATGGATGATTATGTGCATTTGGTTTACAGGGTAACTCGAAATTTTCCTAAAGATGAGATATATGGCGCACGGTCTCAGATTCGTCGTTCTGCATTATCTGTCATCCTAAATTACACTGAAGGCTACGCGCGACAACAAAAGAAGGTTTTAAGAAATTTTTTACAAATATCTTACGGCTCACTATAAAGAGTCGCAATATCTTCTAGATTTTTCCTTAAAAGAAGCATGGATATCAAAAAATGATTACGATGAGGCTCTATCTTTGGGAGATGAGATTGGTGCAATGCTTTGGTCAACGCTAAAAAACTGTGTAGTAAGTGATTAATGTTACATACTATATGTTACAAGTTACACGAAAGATCTACTCGCATGTAGACATGAACTCCTACTTTGCCAAGGTAGAGCAGCAGGCAAACCCCCAGCTGCGCGGTCGTCCTTTAGGTGTCTGCGCATATTTGCACAAAGCCGGCTGCGTTATTGCTGCATCCGTCGAGGCAAAGCAGTGTGGTGTAAAGGTTGGTATGAGTATGGAGGTGGCAAAAGTTGTTTGCCCGCAGATGAAGTTTATCCAAAATGATCCAGCAAAGTATCGAGCTGTCTCATCGCGTGTCTTCTCCCTCTTCCACGAAATCACAGACAAAGTAGAGCATTACTCAATCGACGAGGTCTTCCTAGATCTTACTGGCTGGTATCGCGATGAGGCTGAAGCGTCCTGGGCGCTTTGCCGAGCTCGTCTGCACATCCAGCAAGAAATTGGTGAGTGGCTCACATGCTCCGTTGGCATCGCACCAAGTAAGTTCCTCTCTAAGCTTGCATCAGAAATAAAAAAGCCAAACGGCCTCACGATTATTGATCGCAAAAATCTCGATGCCACACTCGCTACTCGCGATCTCGAAGATGCTTGTGGTATCGGCAAGCGCATTCGCCGCCACCTAAACAAACTAGGCATATACACTCTCCTCGATCTCAAAAACTACCCAGTCGGAAACCTCATTCGCACACTCGGCATCCATGGCTACTACTGGCACGAGCGTCTCTCGGGTCGTGAAACAGATCGCCTCGAGCAATCAGATCTTGCTAAGCCTCACATCCCCAAATCAGTCGGGCATTCTTTCTGTGTCCCGCGTCGCGCTAACGAAAATAATCTAATACTACCCATCCTCATCCGCCTCACCGAACGCGCCGGACGTCGCTTAAGGTCACTCGGACATTATGCTCGTGCAATAAACATCCAAGTCAGTGTCACCGATGAGCAAGGTCGTAGGACATGGGATGCAGGACGTGGTACGACCATCAAATTCACCGACCCAGTCAATGACCCCTTTAGCCTGGTTCACGCAGCTTGCGAGGCTCTCTCCAAAATGTGGCAAGGTGAATCAGTCACATTCCTCGCTATCACGCTCATCGATCTCGTCCCACCCTTGCATCAACTTCACGTTCCATTCAAAAACCCCCTTGATGCAAGAGCCCCTTCCTTGTCAAAGGAGGGGGTTGGGGGTAGATTTGATCGAACTACAAGGGCTATTGATTCTATCCGCGATCGCCATGGCGAGGAATCTATCGTATTCGCTTCTATGATGGGCTTAGGGTCTGACTACGCCCCAGATCGTATCGGTTTCCGAAAAACAGAAGGCATTGATGTAGCTATCTCTGATACTAATTAATTTTGCTTTGGTACCAAGCACCCTGCGCTTACAGGCACTTTCTCACCATCTCTTTCTATCTCACATAATATCTGTACCATATTTCCTAGTCTGCGACTTACGTGTACCTGTTTCCAGTTTTCATACGGTGATCCGCAAAACCAAATCAATTCTGAAAGAGTAATAGTTTTAGGTAGGCATGTTGGTAATCCCATCTGCCCTAAATTTGTTGTCGTTGTATAAGCCTCGCCTATATCATTTAAAGCCGTCATCCGAACTGTAACGACTTCATGGTTAGGTTTTCTATAAGTATAAACTTTTGTCTCGGTCGGAAACTCTACGGCCCATGAATAGATTCCAAGCGCTTTATGAATAGCGCACACGCTTGTCTGCAGTGATCCCTCAGAATTTGAATCTTTAAGTGCTTTAATAAAATCCCCTTCAGGATCTTCTGGGAAACCCAAAGCACCAGCTCTTTCAGTTGTATCCGAATCACCCTTCTCGTAAGACTCTATCCATTTTTGAAAACCTTCTCTAAATTTAAATTGGTAACATGGTAAAGCTGCCTTTCCGTCAGATAACTCTTCGGCAGGAGCGGAAATAGCTGTTTCTGCAGGCACAAGTGCAGTAGAAGATGATAAAACAGGAGCATTTTTTGGTGTCTCAGGTGTATTATTCGTAGCTTCACAGCCAGCTCCTACGAGCACAATACACATAAATATAAGTAAAAGTGAGATTTGTTTAAACATAGTAGTGAATGCACTAAAGATATCACCTCATCGCATTTTTGTGTACAGCTATGCCCTGACCTTGCATTTTATTGCAATTTGTGCTATCCTCCTACCAGGAAAGTTCGTGCGAATGCCATCCTCATGAGCCACAAGCTCATAAGGGTCGAAGGAGTAAGATGTTTTAACGTCTGGTGTGCGCAAAGAAGTCCAGTCTAATTATTCACTGCAATATACGCATGCCTGCAAAATTATTTGTTGGTGGCATTCCTTACCGCATGACCGATGCGGAGCTCGAAGAGCACTTTAGCGCAGCCGGAGACGTAACTTCCGTATTCATTCCATTGGATCGTGAAACACGTCGTCCTCGTGGATTCGCTTTTGTAGAAATGTCAGACGAAGCAGCCGCCGAAAAGGCCATTGAAATGTTCAATGAGACCGACATGGGTGGCCGTCAGATCGTAGTCAACTTGGCTCGACCTGCCGAAGATCGCTCATAGTCTACCAAAAATTAAAATCCTCCATATAACTATGGGGGATTTTTGATAATCAAAATGTTTTACAATAGTATCTACACGTGATAATTTAGTTCCAATATGGCAATTAAATATCCTTTTCAAGACATCGAACAAAAATGGCAAAAATGGTGGGAAGATAACGGCACATACCATGCCAAACAACCCTCCCAATCTAAAGACGAGAAATATTACACTCTTGTAGAATTTCCATATCCCTCAGGAGACGGCTTACATGTTGGTCATCCTCGTTCATATACTGCACTCGATATTGTATCTCGCAAAAAGCGCATGCAAGGCTTAAACGTCATCTATCCAATGGGATGGGATGCTTTTGGTTTACCTGCAGAAAACTTTGCCATCAAGAAAAAAGTTCACCCAGCAATCATTACAGAAAAAAACATAGCTACCTTCAAACGTCAGATCCAGGCACTAGGTACTGGTTTTGATTGGTCGCGTGAAATCAATACTACAGATCCAGCCTATTATAAATGGACTCAATGGATGTTCATTCAGTTTTATAACTCCTATTTTGATACAAAACAGAAAAAAGCACTTCCAATTAGTCAGTTAGAAGTCCCAGAAGAAGTTAAAAAAGATGGAGAGGATGCTGTACAAGGATTTATCGATGAAAATCGCATCGCCTACAAAACAACTACCACAATTAATTGGTGTCCTACTTGTAAAATCGGACTTTCTAACGAAGAGGCTCAGGGTGGTGTCTGCGAACGCTGTGGCGACGAAGTTGAAAAACGCGAAAAAGATCAATGGATGATGCGCATCACAAAGTATGCAGATCGCCTCATCAACGAACTCTCAGACGTCGACTATCTCGATAAGATTAAAACTCAACAAATTAATTGGATCGGTAAAAGCGAGGGAGCGGCTGTCTTTTTCGCGATTCACAATCATGATAAAAAAGAGGCTGGTATTGTCGAAGTCTTCACCACTCGCCCGGATACTTTATTCGGTTCAACATATCTCGTTCTCTCACCCGAACATCCAATCATATCCTCATGGATCGATCATAAGGCTCTAGAAAATGTAAAAGAAGTAAAAGATTATCAAGAAACAACACGTAAAAAATCAGATCGTGAACGTCAAGAAAATAAAGAAAAAACGGGAGTACAAATTCAAGGCCTCACAGCAATTAATCCAGTTAACGGCAACCAAATTCCTGTCTGGATCGCAGATTACGTTCTTGCTGGATATGGCACAGGTGCAATTATGGCCGTCCCAGCTCACGATGAACGTGATTTAGAATTTGCTACTAAGTTCAACCTACCAATTATAAAAGTCGTCGAACCACCAGCTTTAGACGAACTCACTCACCCACCAGCTGGTGTAACTCCAGTTTCGCAAGAAGACATTCGTGTTGAGTCAGCTTGCTGGACGGGTGAAGGTGTAGTTATCAATTCAGATTTTCTAAATGACCTCTCAACTGATAAAGCAAAAACCAAGATGGTTACTTGGCTCGAAGAACACGGTGCCGGTCATGGTTGCGTTAACTACAAACAAAGAGACTGGGTTTTCTCACGTCAGCGCTATTGGGGCGAACCAATCCCAATGATCATATGTGAAAAATGTGGTTGGGTCCCAGTTCCCGAGGCAGATCTGCCAGTTCTCCTGCCCGAAGTCGAAAAATATGAACCAACTGATAGCGGTGAGTCACCTCTGGCTGCAATTACCGATTGGGTCAACACAACTTGCCCAACATGTAAGGGAGAAGCTCATCGTGAAACAGATACAATGCCTAACTGGGCAGGATCTTCTTGGTATTTCCTCCGCTATTGCGACTCTAAGAACGATCAAGTCTTTGCGTCCCCCGAAGCTCTCAAATATTGGATGCCAGTCAACCTCTATGACGGCGGTATGGAGCACACAACTCTTCATCTTTTATACTCACGTTTTTGGTACAAGGTTCTACATGATCTAGGTCACGTCCCAGATACTTGTGGTAACGAGCCTTATGCTAAACGAACAGCCCACGGCATGATCCTTGGTGAAGGCGGAGTTAAGATGTCCAAATCCAAAGGCAATGTCATCAACCCAGATGATGTCATCGCCGAATTCGGCTCTGATGTCTTCCGCTGTTACGAAATGTTTATGGGTCCGTTTGATACAGACGCACCATGGGACACACGTGGCATTCAGGGTATCAAACGCTTTCTAGATAAAGTATGGAATCTACACGAAACTCGTAAAAATGATCCAACAGAAAAAACTTACGAATCAGTTCTACATAAAAGTATTAAAAAAGTCAGCGAAGATATTGATAGCATGCACTTCAACACTGCATTATCTCAACTCATGATACTTACAAATACTTTGGTTGAAGCAGAATTAGTCACAGACGAAGATTTTACAACTTACCTTAAACTCTTATCGCCGTTTACGCCCCACATCACAGAACAACTCTGGCATGATCTAGGAAATGAAACATCCATTCACTTAGAGAGTTGGCCAAGCCACAATCCAGATCTATTGATTGAGGACACAATTACAATGGGCGTTCAGATTAATGGTAAAGTGCGAGGTGAGATTCGAATCGCACCAGATGCAAAAGAGTCAGAAGCTATAGATTTAGCAAAACAGAACGAGAAACTAAAAAAGTATTTTGATGAAATTGAACCAAAAAAGATAATCTACGTCCCCGGAAGAATCTTGAACATCGTAATTTAATAAAATCGCCTTCGGGCGATTTTATTTTGCCACAAAAACCCCTAAATGCTTTAATGTCCTCATATGAAAATCACAATCATTGGTTCAGGTTATGTTGGGCTTGTCTCAGGAGCTTGCCTTGCCGAGCTTGGTAACATCGTCACATGCTTAGATGTACAAACAGAAAAAATCGAAAAGTTAAAACAGGGGATCATGCCAATATACGAACCCGGGCTTGATTCAGTTGTGTCGCGTAACGTCCAAGCTGGCCGTCTCTTTTTTACAGATTCATATGAAGAAGCAATCCCAGGTGCCGAACTAGTATCAATCGCTGTCGGCACTCCTTCTGCTGATGATGGTTCCGTAGATATGCAATACATGGAAGCCGCAGCTCGTGATATCGGATCATACATAACAGAGTACACAGTCATTGCCAATAAAAGCACAGTACCAGTTGGTACCGCAGAAAAAGTCGAGTCAATTATCCGCGAAGCTTCTGGTATAAATGTTGATGTAGTCTCAAATCCCGAATTCCTCCGCGAAGGTCACGCTGTCTACGATTTTCTGCACCCAGCTCGCATTGTGATTGGTTCTATAACTGAAGACGCAACAGAGCGTATGCTTAGAGCCTATGAGCATGTTGATTGTCCAAAGCTTATTATGGACAGACGCTCAGCAGAACTCACTAAATATGCAGCCAACTCGTTTCTTGCTACAAAGATTAGTTTTATAAATGAAATGTCAGTTCTTGCCGAAGAAATTGGCGCAGATATCAATAATGTTGCGTCGGGTATCGGATCCGATCCACGTATTGGTAAAGATTTTTTACGAGCTGGTCCAGGTTGGGGAGGTAGTTGTTTTCCAAAGGATGTTCGCGCTATGCGTTACTTGGGTCAACAAATGGGGGTGCCTCTTCCTGTAGTTAATGCCGCGCATGAACTGAATGAAAGTGCACGTATACGTATGGCTAAACGTCTCGAATCCGAACTCGGTAATCTAAACGATAAAAAAATCGCAGTTCTAGGTTTAGCTTTTAAAGGGAATACAGATGATACTCGCGAATCCGCTGCCGTCGAAATGATATGCTATCTTACAAGCCGAGGAGCAACAGTTATCGCACACGACCCTGTTGCAAAAGTTGAATCATCAGATTTAGATGGTTATGATTTACCTCATATTGATTGCCCATACAAAGCTTGCGAAGGTGTTCATGCTATTATCGTCGCAACAGAGTGGGAACAATTTCGTACGATAGATTTAGAAAAGCTTCGAAATTGTGCCGAGGGTAATTTACTTGTCGATGCACGAAATCTTTTTGATCCAAAGCGAGCAAGCAACGCTGGCTGGAAATACATTTCAATAGGTAGAAAATAATATTATGAAACTTCTTATTGCACGTCACGCAGAAACAAATCCAAACGGCCATGATATGTCCCAAAATGGGGGAGTAATTGGAGCGTTGTCAGAGAAAGGTAAAAGCCAAGCCACGAAACTCGCGGAACACTTAAAAGAATTCAAAATCGATTACATATATAGTAGTGACATCCTGCGATCAATCGCAACTTCCTATATAGTCTCCGATGCAATGCCAGATGTTACCGTAATGCTTACAAAAGATTTGCGCATTAAAAATCCCGAAGAATCCACAGATGCTTTTAATCAGAGGGTTACCACTTTTTTAGATGGTCTTAAAAATAAATTTGAAAATCAAACAATACTACTTGTTTCACATTCAGATGTTGTTCAGATATTGTTAACCATCTTAGAATCAGAAAGGTCATCAGCGCCAGCTCTTGGGGCAGTTTCAGAATTTTCATTAAAAGATACCAACTCACCAGTAGCTATTAGAGTTAACGATACTTCGTTTTTAGATAAAAGCTAAACCGAAGTTTTTGGTTTATAAAAATAGGTAGCCAAATACGTAGCGATTGGCATAGCTAGCGCCAACCCAATACTACCCACCAGTGTCCTTACAATCTCGCTGGCAATAAGTTCATGATTAATAACTTGTCCAAATGTCAGAAAAGGCGGTTCTTTTATACTAAATAAAATGAGTAGCGGTAATGACGCGCCAGCATATGCTAGAAAAAGTGTATTAACCATCGCTCCTATATGTGCATTGCCAACTTGCATCGCCATAGTAAAAACTTTTTTAGATGGTAACTTGGGATTTGCGGTTTTAATTTGTGCTACAGCCTCTATTTGTCCAATGACCATGTCATCGAGTACACCTAAAGCACCAATTAAGACTCCAGCTAAAAATAATCCTTTAAAATCGATTGCACTTTTACCAATTCCAATTAAAAACAAAGTTTCCTCACCAGCCATACCAGTTAAACGAGTAAGCCATGTAAACAAGAGCGATAGCAAAGCAACAAATACAAGTGATATTGTTAAACTCACAATCGCTAAATGTGATTTTGTATTCCATCCATCCGTGAGATAGATCATGAAGAGAAAGATTACAACGCATGTTGCGATTCCAACGAGAAGTGGATTCCAACCGGCTAGAATCAAAGGTACAGTTCCCTTCAGTATTATAGTAAAACTAACAAGGAGTGCTATCAAAGATCTAAATCCCTTAGCTTTACCAACAATTGTAATAATTAGTGCAAATAAAAACGCCAATAAATATAATGGCCACCTTCTTATATAATCAGCAATATAAAAAACATCTTCTCCATTACCATCAATTTGATAATTAACAATTACTTTATCCCCTTGTTTATAATGATTTGAACCAATCGCAATGATTTCTGATATTCCATTAAACTCAAATTCCTTGTCCTTCCAAGTTCCCTCTAGGCCTTTCATCTTTACTCTTTGCTGAGTAACAGCTCTACCGTCAGGTGTCGTCACTTCTTTCTCTTCTACAATTTCAACAACTCTAGCATCAAACAGCTCGTCCGCTTGTCTTGCGGGCATCGGTATTTGATCAACCATTATTGCAGTTCCACTTGCACTAACCATTTCAGTTGATGTTTGGGCGGAGACTTTAAAAGTTGAGCTGAAAAATAATCCAGCTGTAAACACTATTATTAAGGTTAAAAAACTCAATTTAGTTTTCATATTGTCTTTATACTAGACTATCAAGATGATTCTTACCAGCATTATCTTGTTGCCAAATAAACGTACAAGTAATAAAGTACTTATCACTTCCAGATAAGATCCGTAGCTTTGTTATATATTATTCTTGACCCGCATAGCTCTTAGAGCGTAGAGGGTTGTTACTTATTATTTTTATGAATGAAAATGAAATAACTGCCGACATCGGCATAATAGGTGCTGGCCCAGCCGGTTATTCAGCAGCTGTCTATGCGGCTCGAGCAGGCTTCACCGTAGCACTTTGGCTTGGTCCAGAACCAGGCGGACAACTCACAACTACAAACGAAGTAGAAAATTTCCTTGGATTCCCCGATGGCATCATGGGCCCAGATCTCATGGACCGTTCAAAAAAACAGGCGGCTCGTTTTGGCACAGAGTTACTCCAAGGCAAAATCACCAAGATCGAGAAAAACGAGCAAGGTTTTCTCCTCCATGGAGAAAAAACATCGGGTCAGGTCAAAACAGTTGTCATTGCTACAGGCGCCGTAGCTAAGTGGCTTGGCACCGAGTCAGAAGAAAAATTCAAAGGACGTGGAGTATCCGGCTGTGCAACTTGTGACGCATTTTTCTTCCGTGATAAAAACGTAGCAGTAGTAGGAGCAGGAGACGTCGCCATGGAAGATGCTCAAACTCTAGCCAAGGTCGCATCCTCGGTCACCGTCATAGTTCGCAAAAGCGAAGATGCTGTTCGTGCCAGTAAAATCATGTTCGAGCGCACTAAGGAAAATCCCAAAATCAAGTTCCTATTCAACACAGAAATCGACGAGTTTATGGGAGAAATGAAGCTCGATAAAATCCGCATTAAAAACAATCTATCTAGTGAAACATCCGAAATGCCAATCAACGGCGTCTTCGTAGCTATAGGCCACCGCCCTAACACAGAGTTCTGCAAAGATCTCATTACCTGCGATACCGAGGGTTACATTATTACAGAAGGGGTCAAAACAAATATCTCAGGCATCTACGCCGCAGGCGACGTTATGGATCACACCTATCGACAAGCCATCACCTCAGCCGGAACCGGCTGCATGGCCGCCCTCGATGCTAAAAAGTTTTTAGAAGAAGAGGAATAAAAAAAAGACCGTACTCAAGGTCTTAAGATTCAGGATCCGCAGAAAAAAATTACACCATATTTTCGGCTATAAAATGCACGAACAGCTTTTGTGTTTGGATGGTATATAGTCGGATCGTTGGGCTTGCGCTCAGCTTCATATCGCCAATGATAAATATACTTACGACTATTGCAGTCATAGTGCACATGGTCCAGGGCATTTTCAAGTTTTGTGCGAAGTTGATTGATAGCCTCAGTAACAATTTGATGAGCTCGACTGGGAGAGACACCAAATTTTTTTCCAATTTCTGGATATGTACAACCCAAGAAAAAACGCATTTGCAGGGCTGCCCTTTCTTTCAAGCGTAATCCCGAAATAAAAAATATTAATCTATCAAACATTTCCTGATCCGCGAACAATTCCTCGGGTGTCGAAGATGCTAATTTAGAAAATTCCCCCATCATGACGCACCTCTTTTTTTAAAGTACTGAAAAAGTAGCATACCAAAAAACTCCATTTATGTCAACGGAGATACATAGCATAGTAAAAAAACAGAGCCACCAAAGCTCGGATTTTAAATCGCTCTTTAAAGTTTGCACTTTATAGTTTTGAGATTAGTTGCTGCTATCAGCTAGCAATATAAATAATAATCCTGCTAATCATTGGTTGACAATCCCGGTAAAATCCCAGTTCTATTTAAATAAATTTCTTAATCTCTTAAGACCCTTCTTCGCATCATGATCTAAGATAACTCCAACAGCATATCTAACTATTTTTTTCTTATTGTCATAGACCGGCGCAATGTCCAAAAGAGTTTTAAAACTTCTATTGGCAATCGTTAGATTATACACACCTCGATTAATTGTAATGCCTCGATACACTTGTAGCAGATCTTTTAAAAACTTTTGGTTTTCTGTCTGATCGATCATCATATCCATAGGCTTTACGGTTAAACATTCCTTCTTCTTTCGGCTAATCAAATCGCAAAAAGCATCATTGGCATATAAAACTTGTCCACTTTCATCTAAGATAAAGATCGGTGTTGGCATGTCATTAAACCATTCCGATGGTAAACACATCGGCCGATCAACTTTTTTAGATTTTGCGGGTTTTTTCTTAGGGGAAATTTTTTTAGTTTTTGGTTTCATTGTCGTCATAGTGAAAATATTGTATCATACTTGTAGATATGCCAACAAAAAAGAGGGGCACGCCAACACGGCGTGAGCGCAAGAATATTTCTGAGTTAGAAAAGATAAATGGATGTCTTCCAAAACTCGAAATCGCAGACATTGTATTAGTACATCACAAAAAAGGTCTTACTCGCTGGCTCTTACGAAAAGTTACAAATAGTTATTGGGATCACACGGCTCTTGTGATTTTTGCTCGTGACAAAGAAAGGGGATATGCCAACGATATTATTATCGAGGCTATTCAACATGGGATAAATAGTTCCTTAAAGCGTGGTGTAGAGGTCCATCGCCTTGATAAATATCTCAACAATCCAAAAAAGTACGATGTTGGTATCAAGCGAACTGGTTGGTTGGATGATGAAATGAAACAAAGGGTACGTGCTTTTATGCTTATGAATGTCGACACTCCTTACTACCCTCTTATAACATCTAAATTTGTACTAGCCTGGATATCAAAAAGCTATCGTAAGTATCTCAATCGCCGCCAGCGCTATTCCTGTAGTGGTTTAGTACAAAAATGTTTCTACGAAGCATCCGACTGGAAGGATCGCATGGATATCATCTTCCGTGGGCCAGGTTACACCCCCATCGAAGTTCAAGAAATTACATCTCCTGCTGATATCGCTAAAAGCGATGCTTGTGACTGGGTTTGGAACAAACACTAATTATGCAGAGAGCTCGCTATAAAACACTCGGGGCCGCTCTGCCAAACTTAAAAATCGGTGACATCGTACTAGTTCACACCGAGGGTTATTTGATTTCCAAACTTATCCGCCGAACAACTACTTCATACTGGAGTCATGTTGCGCTTGTTTTTGAGGTCATTCCCAACAAAACAGGTTACCCGGATGTCTTACTCATAGAAGCTCTAGATCGCGGGATCGAAATCCATCGCATCGAGCACTACACTCGTAAGCCAGAAAAGTACGATCTCGGCATCAGGCGCATTCCTGTATTAAACGATGAGGAACGAGAACGCTTTCGCGGTTTCTTTCTCGATGCCGTTGATACACCCTACGATTTTTCCCGCCTCTTTACGTTCTTTACTAAAAAAATACTCAATAGAGTATTTGGCCCAGAAATCGTAAACTGGATAACAAAAAAGATAATCAACGTCGATCAATTTGTTTGTACCACCTTTGCACAGCGCGCCTTTTACCTCGCTGTCTCGCAAGAAAAGCGGGAGCTCGTTTTAATGCGCAAAAAAAACAAGCAACTAAACTTCCTCTTCCAAATGGAAGAGATATCCCCAAAAAATTACGCCAGTAGCAAGAATGCTATTTGGTTATTAAATCCGCATCGTTAAAAAAACGGATATTTTTAGCAATCTAACAGCTATAGGCTGTTTTTTTATACTTATCCTCTTGACAAGTAGTCCAATTTAAGTGTCACAATAGACATGAGAGGAGAGAAAATCATGCACTGGCTCATGCTACGCAGGAGGATGTTTTATCTTGGGGGTTTTTTATTTGGCATTATCATCCACTCCATTACGCCATTATTAAAATACTCGTTAAACATCTGGATATTTCTATCAATTGTTGTCAGCCTAACCTTTCTTTTAACAAAGAATCAAACAAAAGTCCTAGCTTTCGTCTTTTTATTTTTTACAATCGGTCTATTTCGTTTTGACCTATCAGTGCCAACGCCATTACCAAACGAGTTACAATCAACCACCGCTACAATTCAAAACATTTGGCAAAGTCGCTATGGTAAAAAAGCAAATATCACTTTCGCATCATCAAAAATACAAATAAATCTTAAAGATAATATCCCAATCGGCTCAAAAATCCTCATCACATGCAAGATCAAACCTCGCATTCAAGAAGAAGGAGAATCAGACTATCAATTTTACATGTGGCAATATTATTCAGATGGTTATTGCGGTAGCTCAAAGATTGATATTGTCTCACCTCCACCTTGGTACGATCTGCGCAACTCTTTCGCGATCTGGCGCAACTTCGCCAACCGTCGCATAACCTCAGCCATCCCTGGCGACGAAGGCATTCTCATTGCAGGGCTCCTCTACGGCGAGCGCAACCTCTCACCGCAAGCAAAAGAGCTTTTTCGGCGCGCCGGACTCACCCACATCATCGCCGTCTCAGGTTCCAACTTCACAATAATTGTCACGGTCATCTTTTCCATACTCCTTGGTATAGGTCTCTATCGTCATCAAGCCTTCACAGTCACAACAGTGTCAATGCTTTTGTTCTTCGGCTTCGTCGGATTCTCCGCCTCGGTCGCCCGCGCCGCAATAATGGGCTGGGTCTTACTACTTGCTCGTCACTTGGGTCGCGCGCCTAACATCTGGCATCTCTGTTTGCTCTCAGCCACATTATTATCACTATACGATCCATGGATGTTTGCCTTTGATGCAGGTTTTGCTCTCTCTTTCCTCGCCACCATTGGCCTCGTTATCTGGACGCCAATATTTATGGAGAAGCTTAGTCGCTTGCCAGCAATTTGGGGCTTCCGTGAAGCAGCCGCCACAACCTGCGCCGCGACGTTGATGACCACACCCTACATCTCACTCGTCTTTGAACGCATATCGCTCGCTGGGCTTTTTACAAATTTAGTAGCCGTCCCAATAGTACCTTGGGCTATGCTTTTTGGTTCCATCTCTGCCACGTTCGGATCTAACGTCCAATTCATCAACCTACCAACTTTAGGTTTAAGTAAAATTATTTTCCTTTCAGCTCAAATTGCTGATATTTTTCCTTGGATGGATATCCACATTAGTGGCATGAATTTCGTTTTTTGCATCGGCACTTATGCACTTATACTCCGATTATGGTTTTTGTTGCGCCAAAAAAACGAGTTATACACAAAGCAATCCATTTTTTGTAACCCACCCACCTGACAAAAAACCATTTTTTTTGAAAAATCTTATTTATTATTTCTTGTATATTATCCGCTTCTGGTAAGTAGTTGCTTGAATTGACGTAAGTGCAGATTAACCCGACACTGTAAGTAAGGCTTTCGCGCCCCAGCACCATAACAAATGCATAGCGGATATAACACTTGGCAATAATTTTAAAAAAGATTCGGTCGTCCCAAGGAAGTCACGGGCCTTGGATGCGACCTTAAGCTGGTACGGTAACTGGCTTGATAGAGGTCTTACACATATTGCTTAATACAAAAATACAAGCCAAGTTTTTCATCATGACAAAATTGTAAGATTTTAACTCGTAGCAAATCGTTCATATACATTTGTTCAACCGACTCCCGTCATAATCGGCTAAGGAGAAAGTGCGATAAAAAATTTTACAGCACGTATATACCGAATACCAATAGGTTATATCCGCTTAGCATTTGAACTTTTATATAAAATCAACAAAAACTTTACAAGCGTTATAGACGTTACAAACGTATCGATGGACTCTCCAAATCTCATCAAGACTAGTAATGGTGAGATTGAGGAGGAGAACATGTATCGCACTTCGAAAAAGCAATTAGAACAACAGAGAACGCTTCATCAAAACAAGGGGTTGAAGGTCATAAAAATTCCTTCACTCGAAAAAGACGTTCAAAACTTTATCAGGTTTTTATCATTAGCTGCCATGATTGCCACAGCATTATTTTTAACGGCATGCAGTGATAGTAATCTAGATGATAACGCACGAGCTACCGGTTCCAATATTGGCGCAGAAGGCGATAATTCGCATTTAGTCAGCGAGGTTCGTTATCCCACGAATGCTTATGACTTTAGCGATGATAACCTGCTGTATGGCGGGCGAGACTTCTTGAATGAATACAATGATGTTCTGCACTTAGGCAGAGATTTAAAGCTAAAGGCAGGCACTCCTATTCACCCCATTGCACGCGGCAAGTTGGTTCTTAATCGCCCCGCTGATGGCTACGGGGATTTAGCTGTAGTTATCGAGCACGAGCTTAAGGAACCTATGACCGTCACAAATGGAGATGGTGGCACAAAAACAATTTCTAAGTTTTTATCAATTTACGGTCATGGCACCAAACAAGATCCAATGGGAGTGGGGCCAGATCTCAACCTCCAAGTTGGTCAAATGGTAAATCCTTCAGACGTCATTATGTACATCCAAATAGATGACTACAATGGCGACGGGCCCGAACATCTCCACTTTGGTATTCGTATCCAAAGTCAATCTGAGGCGGAGGCCTCTGATCCAAAGGCTTGGTTTCGTGGATACGATTACGATGGTAACTACAAAAAATACTACACTTGGCCTGGCACATTCTTACCACTGCTTGCCAAGCATGTTGGTTATCCGCTTCAAAGTGGTATCCCAGTTGTTGGTGTCACGCATCATCCTATTGGTAGTTTGCTCTTCGATAAACCAAATAACGAGTACTGGTTAGTGGTCGAAGAAGATCAAATATTCAATGTCACAAGTTACAACACTCTCCCCAGAGAATGCAGTGTGCTTGCAACAGCCGAAGAGCTTGCTTGCTATCGGCAAACTGCTTTTCATAAGCTAAGCATTGTCCTTGATGCCACAGTCATCAAATTCGATGGCTTACCCGAGGTTTACAGGCTTTATCCTGGAGCAGGATTTGATCCAACAGGTTTCCAAGTCTTCCTTTCCTACGAGTCTTTCTTGTCCTGGGGCTACAGAGATACTGATCTACTTCATTATCCGGCTTCTGAAAAGCCAGAGCTCTTAAGCGCCCTTTCGCATGAAGGCGGCGTAGGTATGATGTCAGGCGCTCTTGTTAAAGGTTTCGGCGAGAGCGAGGTCTCTGTCAGCGACCAGCATGGTACAAGGCGACCAATCTTTAATTGGGATATCTTCTTAGATCTCGGTTACGCTCCTAACTGCATTTATGAAATCGAGCCTTCCACACTCGACGTAGTCGCAGGTGCAAGGTCTACCGATTTAATCACTACAGTCACATCTAAAGAGTGCCCCGCTGATTCATCTGCCAAAGTTTGTTCCTCAGGAACCATACTGCCATGTGATTGTGGCGGCATCCCCGGTAGCCAAGTCTGCTTAGACGATGGCAAGTCATTCGGTGCTTGTGTTTGTGAGCCTGGACCCGGCGGTGGCGGATCAGGCGGAGCAAGTCAGGGGAGCGACTATTGCAAGCCACCAGGCGCTTTTGCATACTGCGATGAAATCTGCCCAGGAGGCATCAAGGTCTGTCAGGACGATTATACTCTCGGCTCTTGCGAATGCCCTGAAACCGGTGGCTCAGGTGGCTCAGGTGGAACTCCACAACCAGAATGCGCATCACCTCTTGTCCGCGATTGCACACCTCAGTGTCCTGATGGCTACACTGGCTTGGAGCACTGCGTAAACGAGTATTGGTCTGGTCAGTGCGTTTGCGAACCTCTTGGTAGCACAGGCGGATCAGGCGGTTCTGCCGGCTCCAGTGGATCAAGCGGCACTTCAGGATCTGCCGGCTCCGGTGGTTCTACAACAGAGTCCTACCTGGTTGAACTCGAATTCGAAGGCCCATCATACTCCATGGACGTGCCCGATCTTTCCGTCGGATGGATGGGTACCGGAGTTCAAGATCTTGGCTGCCAAAGCTTGGCAAGCAAAAAAGTGCTCTGCTCCTATCAAATGATCAGTATGAGCCAAGTCTCTACAATTGATGGTCAGATCCAGCTCACTAATTGGGGAGCTAACGATTTATACTGGGGCGACGCCTCTGGTAACAGTTACTCGGTCTGTCTTAGTCAGGCTGAGATTGATGCTATGCATAGCGATTGCCTAACCATCAACGGCACAATCTGCATGCGTGTCAACGGTTTACCGCATAACATACTGCCTTGTAGTAACGGCTATCCCAAGTCAGGTAGCTGCATGGATTGTTGCGACGAATCCCCACAAGAACCCTATTTCAACTTCTGTGCTGACTAGCACGGCTTAGTCACTTATCACGCTCCGGCCTTTCGGAGCGTTTTTTAATCTTGACAAAACTCGAAAATTAGCTAACTATAGCCACAGTACTTTTTTCAATCCTAGCGGAGGAAGAAATGTCAAAATTGTTCAAAATGCCACCAGACAAACTCAATCTCTTTCTTAGCGTCCTAGACTCAGCTGGCTTTACCGCCGAACAAGCTGAGGCTATTTCTGTTGAACCATCAGCAGCAACTTATATAGTCGCTTCGCTTAGTGCATTAGAAAGTGGTCAAACACTCCCCAAGATGGTTGCTGGAAAATTTAGCTTTGTCGCAAACGATATTTTTGTTGATTACAAAATGTCTCGATCCAAGAGAGTATTGGAAAAAGAATTTTCCAAGGGAGGGGTTTCAGATATTTTTTGTCAGAAAAAACGTTGGTATTCCCACAATATCGTAACCCCCCTTGTACAGCCTCCGGGGAAGAGAGATTTTATCGTAAAATGTTTTGATTTGCCCGCACATAGTGGAAGAGTAAATGCAGTAATGGAAGAGCTCGGCTACAACCCATCTAGCCATTTGGAAGGTTATGCATTTGCCAGAGCATTTCCGCAATTACAACTGTTGATTTCAATACTTGTAATGGGTTCATGCACGAGTCCCAAAGGAAGTACATATTCTATGTGTTTAAGCAGTCAGTCGGGTAAAAGGATAATTAGAGCAGTTCACTTTTATGACACGTATTGGCCTGCAGGCACATTTTTTCTATTTACTCGCAAAGTATAGCTATAAACATTCTCTAGCTCTCCATTTCGGAGAGCTTTTGTATTTGTTTAAAAAGTAGAAAATAGTTGTCCACAATGACTACTTTCTGCCTTTTTGCTAAGCTCTAGCATATAGAACAAATATAGAACAAGCTAACTTTAGTATCTTGTATTTTGCATCTAGTATCCAGTAGTAATTAAGGTAATAATATCGTGATATATCCTGAGTAGAGTCGAAGGACAGCGATTCATAAAATTGTAATTGTTAATTAGTAATTAAAAAAGTTATGGCTAAAAAAGTTGTAGATGAACAAGGCGCTCGTAAAGTCGCCGCTCAAGAAGCAATCGATCAGATCAAAGAACGTTTTGGTGAGGGAGCGATCATGCGTTTAGGAGAAGCTAAAAAGATGCAGGTGGAAACTGTTCCAACTGGCTGTTTATCATTAGATCTTGCTTTGGGTGTCATGGGTGTTCCACGCGGTCGCGTCATAGAAATCTACGGCCCCGAGGCATCAGGTAAAACCACACTTGCTCAACACATCATCGCCGAGGTACAAAAAATTGGCGGTCTTGCAGCTTTTGTAGATGCGGAGCACGCACTCGATCCCGATTACGCAAAAAAAATTGGAGTCAACATCAATGACATGCTTATCTCTCAGCCAGATACTGGCGAGCAAGCACTCGATATCGTCGAAACTCTTGTACGTTCCAACGCAGTCGACGTAATCGTTATAGATTCTGTCGCGGCTCTAACTCCAAAAGCGGAAATAGAAGGTGAAATGGGAGATTCTCATATGGGTCTACAGGCCCGCCTCATGAGTCAAGCTCTTCGTAAACTCACTGCCATCGTCTCTCGCACAAAAACTTCAGTAATTTTCATAAACCAGCTCCGCTTAAAAATTGGAGTCATGTTTGGTAATCCTGAAACCACAACTGGTGGCATGGCTCTTAAATTCTATTCATCTGTTCGCATCGAAGTCCGTCGTAGCGCCCAAATTAAAATGGGAGATCGCATCATCGGTAACCGCGTTAAAGCCAAGATTGTTAAAAACAAGATGGCTGCCCCATTTCGTAATTGTGAGTTTGATATAATGTATAACGAGGGCATCTCAATTGCCGGTGATCTACTTGATTTAGGAGTTGAATGGAATATTATAAAAAAAGCCGGTAATAGTTACTCATATAAAGATAATAAACTAGGTGTTGGCCGCGAAAATGCCAAAGCAGCGCTAAGGTTAGAAAGTGAGATAATGAAAACCATAAGAGAGGAGATTATTGATGCTTGGCGAGTTAAAGAAGGTTTTGTGGCTGAACCTGGTGATAACCAAGAACCTGATGAGGCTAAAGAATACAAGAAATAATCATTTGGAATTATTACAAGTTAGACGAGTTCATAGATTTAAAGTAAAATAAGGCTAAACCATGGGAAGACGCAGAAAAAAACGCTTCAATTTAAGACTAAATTTAGACGCGCAAACACAAAAGGGTATTGTAACTGTTATTTTATTTGCAGTTGCAATCTTTTTGCTCTTATCTTTATTTGATTTAGCTGGCGCAGTTGGTGGTAGTCTTGATACAGCTATGGCTCATGTTTTAGGCTGGGATAAAATTGTACTACCTTTCTTTATCTTTGCTATTGCCATCTTTCTATATTCTCCAGATCGTCTACCACTTAAGCTATCAAATGGTATTGGCTTCCTATTATTTTTTGTAGGATTAAATCCTCTAGTACACCTCCTCACCTTTGGGGATGAAAAAGCTAGCATTCAGGCAATTGATGCAGCAGCTGGCAAGCTAGGGCTTTTACTTGGCGAACCGTTTATCCCGTTATTCGGTGTAGCTGGCGCGGTTATTTTTTTCGCTGCTATCTTTGGCGCATCACTTGTACTTATCTTTAATACATCCCTTTCAACTATAGGCGACTGGTTCATGGTTATTGTAAATTTCTTTATACGTATTTTTTCCTTCATCTTCAAACCTATAATAAACATTGCAGTCAATCTTAAGGATCATAAATTTGGCAAATCTTCAAATGATGAGGAAGAGGAAGAAGAAGATGGTGAGGATGAGGAAGAGGAAGAAGAAGAAGATGGTGAGGATGAGGAAGAAGAAGAAAGTGAAGGTGAGCATCGTCCAAAAAAGGTGAAAAAATCTAAACCTCGTCGTCGCAGACCAAAAATTGATATACCACTAGAATTATTGGCTACGCATGATCAAAAACCGAAATCAGGCGATATAGAAAGTCGTCAGCTAATGATCCAACGCACATTAGAAACTTTTGGCATCCCAGTTGAAATGGGAGAGGTTGCCGTTGGCCCCACTGTTACACAATTCACTTTCAAGCCCGCAGAAGGCATCAAGCTAAACAAGATCACAGCTCTTCATAATGATTTGGCTATGGCGTTAGCTGCTCATCCTATACGTATCGAGGCTCCAATCCCAGGTAAATCTATGGTGGGTGTTGAAGTGCCCAATCAAAGCGTGGCTATCGTGGGTTTGCGTGAACTCTTTGAAACGAAAGACTGGAACTCCCGTAAGAGTCAACTTACTTTTTCACTTGGCCGCGATGTAAGTGGTAAGCCTTGGCTTGCAGATATTTGTCGTATGCCTCACTTGCTCGTTGCAGGTGCTACCGGCTCTGGAAAATCAGTCTGCTTAAACAGTATCATCATGTCACTGTTGTATTCTAATGGCCCCGATGATCTTAAACTTATATTAGTAGATCCTAAGCGTGTAGAATTCCCTATTTACAATGGTATTCCGCATCTCATCACACCAGTGATCACTGATGTCGATAAAACAGTCAATGCAATGAAGTGGGCAGTCCGCGAAATGAACCGTCGTTTTGACATGCTCTCTAAAATGCAATGTCGCGATATCGCAACCTATAATGCTAAGTGCAAAGAAAAACTCCCATACGTTGTAATGATTGTAGATGAGCTTGCTGATCTCATGGTGAATTCCAAGCAAGATGTGGAATCTCAAATTGTACGCCTAGCTCAAATGTCCCGCGCTGTAGGTATTCATTTAATACTTGCAACACAGCGTCCATCAGTTGATGTTATCACAGGTCTTATTAAGGCAAATATTCCAGCTCGCATCGCCTTTTCAGTTGCATCTCTCATGGATTCTCGCACAATCATCGATCAGTCAGGCGCCGAAAAACTAATCGGTCGTGGTGATATGCTGTATTCTACAGCCGAGCTTTCTTCGCCTCGTCGCATCCAAGGTGTTTACTTAGCAGATGATGAGATAGGTCGTGTTGTTGAATACTTAAAATCTAAATACGAACCAGCAGATTACGATCCACAAGTAGTAGAGCAAACAAGGTCACAATCAGTTTTCTCTGGTCAGGGCGGTAATGATGATGCAGATCCTTTATTGCAAGATGCTAAAGGAGAAATAGTTAGAGCAGGTAAAGCTAGCGCATCCTTGCTTCAACGTCGTCTAAAAATCGGCTACGCACGTGCAGCTCGTATTCTAGATCTTCTCGAAGAAGAGGGCTTTATCGGTCCAGCTGATGGTGCTAAGCCTCGTGAGCTTCTTAAAACTGACATTTCCCATGATGAAGAAGAGGAAGAGTCTGAAGTAGAATACGAAGAAGAGGAAGAGGAATCTGAGGAGGAAGATGTCGAAGAAGAGGAAGAAAGTGAAGAAGCCGATGAAGAAGAGGAAGAGGTTGATGACGAAGAAGAAGATACCGAGGAGGGTGAAGATGATGATGAGGAGGATGAAAGGAGGAAATAGTGTTTTATGGGTTTTATACAAAAAAGTGTCCAAGGTGAACAAAATTTTGGATTTGATCTTAAAGAGTTACGTGAGCTAAGAGGTTGGTCTCAAAATCAGCTATCAAAAGTATCCGGCATACCCGAATATATTATTGATGCACTTGAAAAAGAAAAATTTTCTACTTTAAACGATCCCTTCTATTCTGAACGACACGTTAGGGTACTAGTCACCTCACTCGAAGGTCGAATACCTTTTTTTGTTGGTAAATACAAAGTAGCGCTACAGCGTGATGGATATGATATAAAAAATGGTGCTCATAATTATTCATTTACACATAAGATAAAAAAGAGTGAATTTTTTACAACTACAAAATATCTGCCATTCTTATTGTTGATTCCAATATTCGCCTTATTAACTTTCTACGTTTGGAACGAAGCAAAAATATTCCGCGAGTCACCCCCTCTTACAGTCATTACACCTATTGATAACGAGATTATACTAAGTCCACGTTTAATTATTAATGGTAACACAGACTCAAATGCTACAATTGCTGTTAACGGTATTTCAGCAGTTGTAGAAAACGACGGCTCTTTTACTTTGAGCATGGATGTCCCACGAGGTTTAACACAATTAGATATTACTGCTAAAAGACGTTATGGTTTAGAAAAGTCTATTACACGATATGTAACATACATGCCGATTCATGGGCCATCTCCTCCAGATGAAACAATACGTTATTATCAAACATTCTCCACTTCATCTGCAACAACAACTTTTGAATAAAAAAATACTCCTTTAAAGGAGTATTTTTTATCCGATCTGTAAGCTGCGAAACGTTGCCACAACTAAAGCGATAAATTTCATGGGAGGAGAGAGAACTCAAAATAAATTGAGTAACCATGAATTTTATTGCAGGTCATGCCTCGCTTCGCAACTTGCAAACCGCATAATGCTGTTGTGCTAGCGCTTTCTAATAAGGTTCTAATTTTAGCTTTCAGCTTCCAGGCACTTGAATATCAAATGCATGAGAGAAAAAGGCGGCTACGCAATGGTAGCCGCACTATTAAGTTAAGTAAGGTGCAAACCCTCAGCCATGAGGGATTGTGATTTGATCATCGGGCACATCATCGACGTCAGAAGCGTCTCCATCTGTGTCCAGATCCGCCGAATCATTCGAATCGTCGGATTTTGCATCCGAATCTTCTGGTGCCGAGTTCTCGTTGTCTGAAGGTGCGGGATCTTCGGTCGAGCTGGAGTTGTCATCTTCCGGCGGTTCCTCTTCCGAGGATTCGTCGCTCGAACTCTCCGATTCCGTGCCATCGTCGTCAGAAGCTTCGGATTTTGCATCCGAGTCTTCCGAGTCTGAGTCTTCGGAGTCATCGCTCGATTCCTCTTCCGAGGATTCGGTTTCGGGTTCGCGATCATCGGTGTCTCCACCATCCTGCTCACCCTCCACCTCTTCGGTCACGATACCCGGATCACCAAAGTCCAAGTCGCCGACAGGAGGAGTTGCAGACGAATCCTTGTTACCAGAATCTTCCGATTGCTCGTCGTTTTCCGGCTCGGTTTCATCGGCTTCGCTCTTGGCATCTTGGCGCAGTTTTTCGTTGCGCTGCCTGGCCTCGTAGTCGTCACCGGCAAAGAGATCATCCGGGAAGAGTAGCAGATGGTCCTCATAGAACTCCATCATGCGACCGTTGATGAACCCGCCGTACAACGTTGCCAAAAGTTGGTACATGGTCTTGAAGGGGATGGATACGAGATGCCCAGAATTGTTCCAGGTGTACATGTCTTCACCCTTGCTATCCTTTCGGATAACTCGGCTGCCGTTCCTGAACTTCGTTTGGAAGATCGGAGCCAGACGGCCGAAGCACGCATGTGTGACACGATTCTTTCCATTGATGGGGTCGTCTACACCCATGCAACAGAAAAAGTCTTGCGGAACCAGCTTCTTGGGGAGGAACTTATCCTGTCCTCCAAGTGTTTCGCTAACCTTTTTGTTGTCCCACGCTCCCACCATCCGGGGAAAATCGAAGGTGTGGAGTTCGTAGTGGTCTTTATGACCAACGAGGGGAGCGTATTCCGGGATCACGTAGGTCCTGAAATGCTCATTATAGACACTGTCGAGCAAGTTGGGGTGCGCACCTCTCAGGGCTGGATGAATGGCTGTTAGCCTATTCTCATCCTTCTGCACCAGCCCACTTGTGTCCACCAGCGAGTCGATATTGACGGTTGCGACGAGCTTGCACTCCTGAGGCCAGAATTGCAAGAAACTTTTGTAGTCCGTTTCTTCTTTGCCCTTCGGCCGGCTGGCGTAGTAATCGATTTTGTAGCTGTTCATGGTATGGACGTGGCTATTCAATGGCCGTGTTTCGTGACCACTGCGACCGTATCCTCTTCCACGACCCTGAGGTTGATTGCTTGCAATCGTCCCCACCACGTTGTTCATTTCGAAGTGCAGTGCTTGCGTTGCACAGTACTCTTCATGGATCACTCGCGGAAGCTGACTCCTACGCTTCACCACTGCAACGTTTGGCGGCAACTCGAGAATTGCCACGATCTTGCCCGGCTCTTTCGGTAGAGCTATGTATTGCACGTTGAGCAAGTTGAACTTGGCCAAGTCATCGCGTGCGACTTCGATGGTCACCGAGTCCTTCAAAGCTTCGTCCATCTTGATTCGCATGAAGCAGGTATGGTTTCGCCGTTGTTCCGGCAATTCCACTTGGCAACTCTCTAGCGCTTCCTTGGGTACGGTTACCCGCACCTTGATCTTCATATCGCGCCAGGCAACATGCTTGTATATGCCTAGGCCCAACTGTTCTGCCTTTTCAGGCACCGGAATCGCTGACTTGAAGAAGTAATCTTTTGAAACCATCTCTTGTACTAGATCTGTCATCTTTCTTTCTCCTGTTGTCTTTCTAAAAATGTAAGGTTCTGATGTATGAGCTTCCTCGGGGCTATTAGCACTTGAGGAATTATTATTAAACAATGCCATGCATTGTCGACTTCCTGAAATGGAAATCTTTATGGAGGCGACTCACGGGTTCACAATAGTTTATCGCGAGCCAAGGTTATCATCTACGCATAAGTCCAGCGCCGGCCGGAGTTAGGCATAAAATGACTAAATCGCTTTCCCCTCCATGAAGATTCCTATTTCAAAGGATTACAAACCTTAGCAAAAATCTGGGTAATTGTCAAGCCTATTAGGTGCTAAATAAACAAAAAAACTGGCTTATTCCAGTTTGTGCTTAACAAAAATATATTGCCTATACTTAGGCCTTTTATTCCATATACCCACGACCGTGCTTTTGTTTGCGAGTATATTTTGATTTGTCTTTATGAAAACGTGATGCCGGTGGTATGGGCTTTCTCACTTTCTGTTCAATATCAAAAGGATTAATCTCAATTATGATCCTCTCAGATTTTTTTTCTTGCACATCATGTGTAGTTTGTTTTCCCATATCTATATTATAGATAATATCTATTCATATTTCAATCAGATAAAAAATATCTCGATAGATGCGGAGGGGACCACCTAGTATTAAAAATACCGGTAAATCCGCGAAATAGCATCAAAATGTGAGTTCAGTTTGCACCAAACGGCATTAAGGTCTATAGCGCACCTGCAGTACATGGCGTAAAAACACCTGCCTACAGAGAGAATCTCTCTCCTCCACGTCTATTGAGATATTTAATAATCAGTAAAAAAATCATCTGGAAGGATCTAGAGGGCTCTGCAATTAAGCAGAGATGGCGGACATTCATAACACCGAGATGCTGAATATCTATGAGTCGTACTACTATGGAATTCCAGTCGAAACCGGATTTTCATAGCCTCCTCCTCGCTCCGTAGGATTCCCTAATTTGGGTACCTACAAGAGTTGCCTTCCTCCTCTATATCTTTCCTGACGATAGTTGGCGGTATCTCATTTAATGAACAAATAACTATACCACATATTAAGGGTTTTGTCAAGAGTAACTGGCACTAATTCTTGGCTAAGTTTAGCCAAATTATATTTGCCTTATTTAAGCCAAATTAACAAAATTTCGCTAAAAATAAGTAAAAAAAGACCCGACCTTTTGGTCGGGCAAGGATCAAGCGACACTAGAATTGCCGTCTGAAGAAGGCATTTTTTGCTCTTCTGATGCCTCCAGTGTATCGATCATATTCCTCAAAACCCGTGAACGTTCGAGGGTTGGAGTTGTATTCCACCATTGTTTCGGTGAAAGATGGGTGTGTGCCTCGATGGTTCTCTTGATTTCTCGCTGAGCGTTGGGGGCAAGCTTCTTCCAGCGTGCAAACTGCACAACCGCTTCAGCGTTCATTCGCGTCACCATATCAAGAGCAACAATGAGAAGTTCCAAGCGCCTTTGGTTGCTGGCTTGGCTCATGAGTTTGCCAGGCTTACCGTGGTTTGCGACTTGCCCAATAGCTTCGAAAGCTACATTGCGCTCATCGGTTGTGCAGTGCCTCCACCAAGTGTTCAGCTCAGCTAAGTCACGATAGTTGCGCAGTATCTGAAGTTCTTGCAAGAGTGTCATAACCTCTTCTACATAAATAGACTGCACCTCTTCGTAGTGATCCCTGAACGCTAGCAAGGTATCTTCGTTAACCCCGTTTGGATCAACTAAACCCTCTGCTAGCGCGGAACGGTTTTCCAGATAGTGTATGGAATCCTGAGAAATAGGTGAATCGGGCAACATATCCAAGATAAAGTCTGCATCATCCGAGCTAACTTGTTCTGTTTTTAGACAGCTCGTGATCCTGTCGAGGGTTTCTTTAAGATCCTGGATGCCTTCCTGTAGTGTTTTCAGCTCTGTAATCAGTCTTGTTTCTTCTTCTTTTTGCTCCATGTTGCCTCTCTTGTCTTTGCAAGGAGATGAAAGGTTGTAAAAAGATCGTGAAGAATTAATTAAAGCAGATAAAAAGGTATATGTCAAGCGGTAATAGGTATTTTTTGCCTAAAATAAGTAAAATAAATCTTTTACTTGCAAGTAAAGATAAAAAGTAGTTACAGTAGGTAATCCACAGAAAGCTTGACAACAAAGCGTAATAATGTGACAATCGCGCGAGTAAACAAACATTTGACAGAACAAAAAAACTGCTGCACAAAGCGGCAAAAAAATCCCCAAAATAGGGATTGTAAAAACAAGTCATGCAAATCACTTCTGTCTAACAATCAATCAATTCTCCAACCCCGATGTTTCGGAGGATTTTTGTTTCTTATTTAATTTAAAAACCTGGTCTCATCTCTTACTGTCGCCCCAGCTCTCCACCTGTTTTGTCCGTAGCCAAGGTCCAGTCGGTACTGTTTTCCGGGATTAAAAAACTAAACCATGAGTAAAATGGTATTCAGACGCCAAGATGTCAAAGATCGAGAGCGTCGATTTTTTACCGCATCACGTGATGCAATGGCCCTGCCGGATTTAATCGAAGTCCAAAAGCAGAGCTATCGCTGGTTCATCGAAACTGGTATCAAAGACCTATTTCACGAAATCTCACCAGTACGTGATTTTATAGGTCGCGATCTCGAACTTTCTTTCGTCGGTTATTTTTTAGACGAACCTAAGTTTGATGAAAAGACATCTAAAAAGAAGAGCATCACTTACGAGGCTCCTCTTCGTGTTAAGGCACGTCTAGTCAACAAGCGCACCAACGAATCAAAAGAGCAGGAAATCTATTTAGGTGACCTTCCGGTAATGACTGATCGCGGTACTTTTGTAATCAATGGTGTTGAGCGTGTTGTTATTTCCCAGCTTGTTCGTTCAGCTGGTGCATTCTTCACTGCAGACTCTTCTCGTGGTCGTCGTTACTACGGCGCAAAAGTAATCCCAGATCGTGGTGCATGGTTAGAGTTTGAAACAGACTCTAACAATGTTATTTACGTAAAAATAGATCGCAAACGCAAAGTACCAGCAACATCACTATTGCGTACTTTTGGTTTAACAACTGATGAAGAAATTTTAAGCGCTTTTGTTGATGTCGACGTTCATCCAATGAACAAATATATCGAATCAACATTAACCAAAGATTCTGCCAAAACAGAAGATGAAGGTTATATCGAAGTTTACAAGCGTATTCGTCCGGGTGATCTAGCAACTGCTGATAATGCCAAGTCCCTCATTCACTCCATGTTCTTCAAGTTTGAACGTTATGATTTGGGTCCAGTTGGTCGTTACAAGTTCAATCAACGTTTTGGTAAGCCTTGGGATCATGAAATGGTCTTCGAAGAAGGTAATCGTATCCTTTCCAAAGAAGATTTAATTTCAATTATTAAAGAAATAATCCGCCTAAACAATACTCAAGAAGAAGCTGATGATGTTGATCACTTGGGTAATCGTCGTGTGCGTGCCATTGGTGAGCTTATTAAAGGTAGATTCCGTATTGGTTTAGCTCGCATGGAACGTATCATTAAGGATCGTATGAGTACTCAAGATGTGAGCGCTCTTACACCAGGTCGCCTTATAAATGCTCGTCCAGTTATTGCTGCAGTACGTGAGTTTTTCATGTCGTCACAGTTGTCACAGTTCATGGATCAAACAAACCCACTTTCTGAGCTCGAACATAAACGTCGTTTATCAGCTACTGGCCCAGGTGGTTTAACTCGCGAACGTGCCGGCTTTGAAGTGCGCGATGTGCATCGTACTCACTATGGTCGCATTTGTCCTATTCAATCTCCTGAAGGCCCAAGTATCGGACTTGTTGGACACATGGCAAGTTACTCACGCATCAATGAATATGGTTTTATCGAAACTCCTTATCGTGTAGTTAAGAACTGGGGCGAAAATGATGGTAAAGATTCAATTGGTAGCATACTCCGCACAGACGTCAACGATGGCTCTGGTAAAAAGATCGCCAAAGCAGGGGAAGAGGTAACAAAAGAAGTTGCCAAAAAGCTCACCAGCTTACCACTTACACAGATTCCACTGGTTCCTAAAGTTACAGGTGAAATTATTTATCTAAATGCCTTTACTGAAGAACGTGGTACCACAGCTCCTGCAACCACTCCTATCGATAAAAAGGGCAACTTTTTAGTAGAACGCACACCTGCTCGTAAAAATGGTGAACCAACCGAAGTTGATGTCCACGAAATTGATTACCTTGATGTTTCATCAAAACAGATTCTTTCAATTTCCACTTCACTTATCCCATTCGTCGAACATGATGATGGTCAGCGCGCACTCATGGGATCAAACATGCAACGCCAGGCTGTGCCATGTATCAAACCGGACGCTCCAATTGTTGGTACTGGTGTAGAACGTCGTGCAGCTGTAGATTCTGGTCATGCAATTCTTGCACCAGATGACGGCCAGATCACATCTCTAGCAGCGAATCATGTAGAAATCACAACCGAAAATGGCGAAATACATCGCTACGAGTTAATTAAATTTCAACGTTCCAACCAATCCACTTGTCTCAACCAGCATGTTCGTGTCGATAAAGATCAGAAAGTATATGCGGGTGAGGTTTTGGTTGATGGTGCATCTTGTCAAAACGGTGAATTAGCACTTGGTCAAAACCTACTTTGTACATACCTCTGTTGGGACGGTTATAACTTTGAAGATGCAATTATTCTTTCAGAACGTCTCGTGCACCAAGATAGATTCACCTCAGTCCACATCGAGCACTTTGCAATGGATGTCCGTGATACCAAGCTTGGTCCAGAAGTTATTACCAACGACATCCCAAATGTATCTGAAGATAAATTAAAAAATTTAGACGAAAACGGTGTTATACGTATAGGTGCCGAAGTTAAATCAGGCGACATCCTCGTTGGTAAGATCACACCTAAAGGTGAGACAGATCTCTCCGCCGAAGAAAAACTTCTCCGCGCTATTTTTGGAGAAAAGGCTCGTGATGTCCGTGATACTTCACTCTATCTCCAGCATGGTGCTCGCGGTAAAGTCGTTGGCATTACAACGTTTACTCGAGAAAATGGCGACAAACTCCAACCAGGTGTACTAAGACGCATCGTTATTGCTGTAGCAGATCTTCGCAAAATTCAGGTGGGTGATAAACTCGCTGGACGTCATGGCAATAAAGGTGTTATTTCTCGTATCGTTCCAGTTGAAGATCTTCCTTTCTTGGGAGATGGTACTCCAGTCGACATTATTCTTTCACCTCTCGGCGTTGTTTCTCGTATGAACTTGGGTCAAATTCTTGAAACTCATATGGGACTTGCAGCTAACGCAGGTGGTTATAATGTAGCAACTCCAGTGTTTGATGGTATATCCGAAGAAACAATCCACGAAGAGCTTTCAAAAGGTAACTACCCGGAAGACGGTAAGATCGAACTATTTGATGGTCGTACCGGTGAAGCATACGAACACCCACCAACCGTTGGTTACAATTACATTCTAAAACTGGTTCATATGGTTGAAGATAAAATTCACCAACGTTCTATTGGTCCTTACTCACTTATCACCCAGCAGCCTCTTGGAGGTAAAGCGCAATCCGGTGGTCAGCGTTTTGGAGAAATGGAAGTTTGGTCCTTGGAAGCTTATGGCGCAGCACACACACTGCAAGAAATCCTCACCATCAAATCTGATGATGTGGTTGGTCGTTCCAAGGCTTACGAAGCAATTATCAAAGGAGAGTCCATCTCCAAGGTTAACGTCCCAGAATCATTTAACGTTCTTATGCGTGAGCTTAAAGGTTTGTGTCTCGAGGTAGAGCTCTTAAAGAACGGCACCCGCTTGGAAGAAACAAAACCAGCAACAACCAAGCAAGCCGCTTCTGCAGCAGAAGAATTTACCTGGGAATCTAATTCTGAAGAAACTCCTAAAGCCTAATCTCGCTTATGTCTTTTTTTCAAACCGAAAACGTAAAAACAACGGACTTCAACGGTATCAGGCTCAAGCTTGCATCACCTGAGATAATCCGTGGTTGGTCTTATGGCGAGGTTACCAAGCCAGAGACTATCAACTATCGTACTCAAAAACCAGAAAAAAGCGGTCTATTTGCCGAAGAAATTTTTGGTCCCTCAAAGGATTGGGAATGTTATTGTGGTAAATATAAGAAGATCCGTTATAAAGGAATTATCTGTGATAAATGTGGAGTAGAGGTTACCCATTCACTTGTTCGACGCGAACGCATGGGTCACATCGAACTGGCTGCACCTGTCACACATATTTGGTTCTTGCGCGGCGTTCCATCACGTATTGGTACAGTGCTAGATTTATCTGTCATGAATCTAGAAAAGGTTGTCTATTTTGCATCCTTCATTATTACCGAGGTAGATGAAGAACTAAAAGAACAAGTAATCGAATCACTCAGAACTGAATATAAAGGTAAACACAAGCAGATCGAATCAGAATACGAACGCAACGTTCAACGCATCAACGAAAAAGCTGACATGGCTGAAGCTGATAAGACAAAAGAACTGGATCGCTCTCATGGTGATAAAGAACGCAAGCTTACAGAACTTGATGAGGATTTTAGCGAAGCAGAAAAAGAGTTAAAGACTCTACATCCTTTAAAGATAATTTCCGAAAACGAATATCATGAATACGCGCTTAAATTTGGTCATATTTTTGAAGCAAAAATTGGTGCAGAAGCATTAAACGAACTTCTAAAGAAGATTGACGTTGAAGCAACTATCGAAGTACTCGAAGAAGAGCTTAAAAAGGCTGGTGGCGCCAAATACGAACATCTTATTCGTCGCCTCAAGCTCCTAAAATCTTTTGCGCAGCAAAGTATCGAACCAAACTGGATGGTGCTAAAAGTCATCCCTGTTACTCCTCCGGATATGCGCCCTATGGTCGCTCTAGACGGTGGTCGTTTTGCTACATCTGATTTAAACGATTTATATCGCCGTGTCATTAACCGTAACAATCGTTTAAAACGTCTTATCGAGCTACATGCCCCGGAGGTTATCACTAGAAATGAAAAGCGCATGCTCCAAGAAGCTGTTGATGCTCTTATCGATAATAGTGCACGCCATTCAAAGACAGTACTCGCTTCAACTGGTAAAAAACGCCAATTAAAGTCACTTGCTGATGGCCTTAAAGGTAAACAAGGTCGTTTCCGTCAAAACCTTCTTGGTAAACGTGTCGACTATTCAGGTCGTTCAGTTATTGTTGTAGGCCCGTATCTAAAGATGCATCAATGTGGCTTACCTAAAACCATGGCACTCGAGCTATTCCGTCCGTTCATCATTTCCCAGCTCATAAAACAAGAAATAGTCCATAACATTCGAAGTGCAAACCGCTTTATCGAAGCTGATAATCCGGAGGTTTGGGATATCCTAGAAAAAATCGCAGCTGACGCAGTTGTACTCCTTAACCGTGCTCCAACCTTGCATCGTCTTGGTATCCAAGGATTCCAACCTGTGCTTATCGAGGGTAAAGCAATTCAAATTCACCCACTAGTTTGTTCCGCCTTTAATGCTGACTTTGATGGAGATCAAATGGCTGTTCACGTACCGCTAACCGAAGAAGCTCGCACAGAAGCTCGCGACTTCATGTTAAGTACCAAGAACTTGTTAAAACCAGCTACCGGTACTCCAGTTACTACACCATCTCAGGATATTGTTTGGGGTATTTATTACATGTCCTCAATCTTTGAACCGGAAAATGGAAAAGTTCGTAACTTTCCATCAGCAGAAACTGCAATTTATGCATATCAAGCTGGGTATTTACCTATTCGGGAAAAACTTAACGTAAGATTAAACCCAGGCGAAGCTCCAACAGAAACAACAGTTGGTCGCATCCTTATTCACCGCATCATGCCCGAGGGAATGCCTTTCGCAAACGAATTACTTGGTAAAAAACAAATTTCAGAAATCACACAAAGTGCAATTGATCTTCATGGATTCGAAGAGACTGCAAAGCTTTTAGATCGTATTAAAGCTCTCGGTTACAAATATATCACCAAATCCGGTTTCTCTTATGGCGTTGGTGACCTTCCTACCATTGCCAATAAAGACGAAATAATGGACGAAGCAGCCGGTCGCGTTCAAACGATCGAAGAACAGTATAAGGATGGTCTTCTAACAAAACGTGAACGTTATACTCAAATCATTAAAGTTTGGTCAGATATTCAAGACCGCATTAAAAATCTTTCTAAGTCATCCCTAAACAAAGAAGGTTCTGTTGCAGCAATGATCGACTCCGGTGCTCGTGGTTCTATTGTTCAGCTTATGCAGGTTGTGGGCATGAAGGGCTTGGTGACCAATCCTAGTGGCGCCATTATCGAGCTTCCTATCAAATCCTCGTTCCGACAAGGTTTGGATGTACTTGAATATTTCATTTCATCTCACGGTACTAGAAAAGGTTTAACAGATACGGCTCTTAAAACTGCTAACGCTGGTCACTTAACACGTCGCTTGGTCGACGTTGCTCAAGATGTCATTATTACTACAGAAGATTGTGGAGATGATGAAGGTTCATCGTTAACACACGATGAGTGTGAAGAGATTGGTGAAGGCATATTGACACGTATTTTGGGTCGCTACACAATTAAAGACATCAAACATCCTGATACTAAGAAGGTTGTCGTTCCAAAAGATACCCTCATTATCGACGATCATATTAATATCTTTAAAGATGCTAAGACCCCATTACCAGGCGCTCATGTGCGCTCGGTTATGAAGTGTCGTAATGCTAGAGGTCTTTGTGCTAGATGTTACGGTTATGATCTAGCATATAACGAAAAGGTTAACTTAGGTGCTGCTATCGGCGTTGTTGCCGCTCAATCAATTGGTGAGCCTGGTACTCAGCTAACTATGCGTACCTTCCATACTGGTGGTGTTGCAACGGGTGTTGATATTACACAAGGTCTCCCACGTGTTGAAGAGTTGTTTGAGGCTCGTGTTCCTAAGCATAAAGCTGTTATGGCCGAGGTTGCTGGTACTATCGAAATCGCAGAGCCAGAAGCACGCGAAATCCAAATTATAGGTGGTCAACGTATTGTAGATCAAGCTAGAACCGGTAAAGTCATCCGCGTCATGGCCGACGAAACTCGTGAAGATCCTTATGTTGTTACCTCTAAAGATGACGTTAAAGTCACAGAAGGCGACAAGGTTAGCGAAGGTCAGGTTATTATCGTCCGCAAAGATGATACAGAAATCGTTGCCGAACACACAGGTACCATCCGACTCGACAAACGTAAACTATTTGTTGTTTGGGAAGGCAAAGCAGCTCACGAATTTCCAGTGCCTATTGGCTTTAAGATTCTTGTTGATCATGGTGACGAAGTCCAAGCAGGTGATGTTCTCACAGAAGGTCACTGGGATTTGCACCTACTATACAAAACCAAGGGTCGCCCTGCAGTTATGAACTACCTGCTTCGCGAGGTGCTATCTATCTATGCAACTCAAGGTCAGCGTATCAACTCCAAACATATCGAGCTTATCATCCGCCAGATGTTCTCACGTGCATATGTACGAGACTCAGGCAATACAGATCTACTCCCTGGTGAAATCGTAGAACGCGCTCGCTCCGAAGATGTTAACCGCAAGGTAGTTGAAAAGGGTGGCGAACCAGCAGTACTCGAAGAGCTCTTCATGGGTATTACCAAAGTCTCCTTAACAACAGAATCCTTCCTCTCCTCAGCATCCTTTCAAGAAACCGCCCGCGTGCTCATCCACGCTGCAATTACGGGTAAGGTGGATCTACTAGAGGGCTTAAAGGAAAACGTTATCATTGGTCGCTTGATTCCAGCTGGAACCGGCTTCTCCTACCATCATCCCGAACTCTTCCCAGAACTTCAGCAAGAAGTTGAGGAAGATGAAGAAGGTGAGTACGATCCAGAGGCAGTAGACAATGTTAAACCCGAAGAATTAGTACCTGACAAAGCTGAATAAACAGCAATTAAAAAACGCCTGCAAGGGCGTTTTTTAGTATTAAAAAAAGACGTAGTATTTACGTCTTAAGAGTCTGAGAAATTACCCAAATGGCGATCACCTCTGCCCCCCCTTACAGATTAATGTGCATCAGAAGTTATGGATATTGCACTAAAAAATAAAATGCAAGTTAAACATCAGATACTTGCCCTTGCCTCATCGCGCACTTTATAATAATCTTAGTTATGAACACTATGGATGTTTTGTGAAATTGGTATCACATTTATTATTTGGAAATATTTATATGTCTGGTCACTCAAAATGGTCTACAATCAAACACAAAAAGGGCGCCGCTGATGCAAAACGTGCCGCCAACTTCACAAAGCTCGCACGCGAGATCGAGGTCGCTGCTCGTGAAAAAGGCCCTGACCCAGCAATGAACTTTAAGTTGCGCCTCGCAATAGATCGAGCTCGTGCTGGCAACATGCCTAAAGATAATATTGAACGCGCTGTTAACCGTGGTGCTGGCGCAGATGATGGCATAGTAATGAAAGAACTGGTTTATGAAGCGTACACTCCAGGTGGCACAGCGATTATTATAGAAGCAATTACCGAAAACAATAATCGCACCGGCAGTGATATTAAACACATTTTAAGTAAGTATGGCGGCTCACTCGCCGGCCAAGGCGCAGTCACATATCTCTTCGACCAAAAGGGTGTAATCCGCACCGATCTAATACCCGAGGCAAAGCGTGATAACGTAGAGCTCGAGCTTATCGACGCTGGCGTCGAAGATATTATGCACCAAGAGGATGAATGTATAATTATAGCCTCAGCGAACGACCTATCAAGTATAAATGATGTCGCAACAAAGGTTGGTATAGTTGTCACATCCGCCGGTATGGAATGGCTTCCAAAAAGTACAGTTCCAATTGATGCCGAAGTTGAATCAAAAGTATCTATCATCTTCGACAAATTAGATGAACACGACGATATAACCAACGTCTACACAAATGCCGAGTAAATTCACAGACAAAAACAATAATCACCCCTCTTGTCAAAGAGGGGATGGGGGAGATTTGCGCAATAGGGGATTACTCATCCTTGGTGTTGACCCTGGCTTTGGTAGGACTGGGTTAGGCGTAGTTAGGTTGCATGGTTCAAAAATGGAGCACATTTGGCATTCATGTATCGAAACACCAGCAGATGCCCCATTTACCGAACGCTTGCAAACTGTCCGCAACGATCTAACAGAAGCTGTCCGCCGCTTTAGTCCAGATGTCGCCTCTGTAGAACATCTCTTTTTCCAATCAAATGTCAAAACCGCGATTAAAGTTGGTATGGCTCGTGGCGTCATTTTACTTGCCCTTGCTGACGCAAAGCTCCCAACCGTAGAACTCACTCCAAACGAGATAAAGCAAACTGTAGCTGGTCATGGCGCAGCTGATAAAAAACAAATTCAGTTTATGGTGACAAGGCTCCTGTCTCTCAAAGAAGTACCTAAACCCGATGATGCAGCCGATGCTTTAGCTATAGCTATCGCGGGTGGCCTCACCTATCAAACACAATCTAAAATATCTAAAAACTCAAAGATATAAGCTACAAATTATACCAGCGATGAGTTTAGTATAATTTGCAAATATTTGGGTGATATTTGGTTAAATTTTAAGCTAATAATCCTGCTAATCTTTGAGCTATAATCAGGGTAAATCATGGTCAAAAAACCCTTGCCGAATTAGGGTGGCTATGTTAAAATTTTACAGCTAAAACAGGCAAAAACTATGCAAATATATTGGCAAGGATACTCATCGATACGCATCGAAACTAAGCAAGGCGAAGAGCCTTGCACCCTCATGACAGACCCATTCCAAAACGAGGCTGCCATGCGATTACCGCGTTCAACTGAACCAGATTTATTAGTACTTTCAAATCAAGATCAAAAGCTTTACAACGTCGAAGGAGTTGCTGGCTCACCCTTCACTATTTCCGAGCCCGGTGAATACGAAGTTGGTGGAGTTTTTGTTTACGGCATTCAAGATAAAGAGGCTGACGAAGGCAAAAAACGCCCACTCATCTATCGCATCGAAGCCGAAGACATGTCTATCGCATTTTTAGGTAGCTTAAATCGCAACCTTACAGATGCAGAAATCGAAGGTTTAGGTAATATAGATATTTTAGTACTCCCAGTGGGTGGCAATGAAGTGATCGATGCAAAAACAGCATCAAAGATCATGTCACAAATTGAACCACGTATCGTAATACCAGTTCACTATCACATAGGTGGTATTAAAACTAAACTAGATACCGTCGATCAGTTTTGTAGCGCACTTGGTGCTTGTAAACGTGAAGAAGTAAACAAACTAAAAATATCTAAAAAAGATCTACCAGTTGATGATGTTATAGTTATGGTAGTAGAACGAACGTAATTCAGCTCAAAGTTAGTAGCTCAAAGCTAGTAGCTAATTAATGTAGGAGGATATGCCCCGTAAAAAAGCCACAACCAAAGACGATGCTCCACCGAAGGCTCCAAAACGCACTCGCCGTACTACTTCGAGTCGAGTAGCAAAAGCAGCCAATACACCGGCAATCGAGCGACCTCGCATCATGTCTTCCGAAGAAAAGCGTCAGCTCATATTGGCTCATGCGGCAGTAAGGCAACCAGTAGACACTGTGCAACGATTTTCACTTTGGACGGGTGTTCTAGTTTGTGTCTTAGCAATTAGTATTGGATGGCTCTATACAATACGGCAATCAATAGCATCTGCAATAACTCCCACCGAAAGCACACAAGCTGAGCCGTTAAACTACGATGAGTTAAAAGCTTCCATGCACAGTAATATAAACGAAATGGTTGAACAGATTGATTCTCTACAAGAAGATCACCTCCTCGAATTGCGTGAACAAGCTGCTCTTATCGAAGTGATAAACGAATCAGAGCAATCAACCTCAACTACAGCAACAACTTCAACTCAAACAGAACCGATAGACCAAGGTCGTGCCGATCTCTTTAAACCTTCAGATAATTCCAACAATTCATCTTCAGATAATTTTGCACTCCCCCCCGGAGTGTCAATCGACTCACTTAATAATTAATTTTGTACTAAGAAATAAGAGGCATGAATTAAAATCCGTATGAATGAAAATACCGCAAGGTCTCAATCATTCTAAATTCTTAATTCATAATTCTTAATTATAGATAAGCTATGGCAGAACAAGAATCAAAAGAACCAAAAGGAATCGGCAACGTGGTTCCACAATCCCTCTCCGAAGAAATGCGGACTTGTTATTTGGATTATGCGATGTCCGTTATCATCACTCGTGCACTCCCAGATGTGCGTGATGGCTTAAAACCAGTGCATCGCCGCATTCTCTACGCAATGTTACAAGAAGGCTTGCGCTCAACAGCAAAATTCCGCAAATCAGCCACTGTTGTTGGTCGTGTTCTTGGTGACTTTCACCCTCACGGCGACTCAGCAGTTTACGACGCAATGGTCCGCATGGCTCAAGATTTTAGTTTGCGTTACATGCTGGTTAAAGGCCAAGGTAACTTTGGTTCAGTTGACGGTGATCCTGCCGCTGCATATAGATATACAGAGGCTAAGCTCGCAGCCATAGCTGAGGAACTCCTTCACGACATCGAAAAGCAAACTGTAGATTTTGTTCCTAACTTTGATGGATCTAAAAAAGAACCAACTGTACTACCTGCAAAGCTTCCTAATCTCCTCTTAAACGGAACACTTGGTATCGCTGTAGGAATGGCAACAAATATTCCACCTCATAATCTTACTGAACTATGCACTGGTATCACAGCACTCATAGACGACCCAGAGATCGATGTCGATGATTTGATAAAGCATATCCCTGGTCCAGATTTTCCAACCGGAGGTATTATTTACGATAAAAACGAAATCAAGCAAGCATATGCAACAGGAAAAGGTGGCATTGTAATGCGCGCCGCCACCGAGATCCTCGAAGAAAAAGCCGGTATGTTCCGCATTCTCGTCACCGAAATTCCTTATGCAGTCAACAAATCAACCCTCCTTGAAAAGATAGCTTCTTTAGTACAAGAAAAAAAGATTGAGGGCATTCGTGGTCTTGGCGATGAATCAAATAAAGATGGAATACGCATAGTTATTGATCTTAAAAAGGATTCTTATCCTAAAAAAGTACTAAACCAACTTTTTAAGATGACATCCTTGCAAGAGACATTCCACGTAAACATGCTAGCCCTAACCGAGGGTGGTATGCAGCCGCGTGTTTTAACCTTAAAAGACATCCTTACCGAATACATCAACCATCGCAAAGAGGTTGTACGTCGCCGCACTGAATTTGATTTAACCAAGGCAAAAGATCGCGCTCACATTTTAGAAGGTCTACGCATAGCACTTCTTAAAATTGATCAGATAATCGAAACAATCAAAAAATCTAAAGACAAAGATGAGGCTCGAGTCAACTTAATTAAAAAGTTCAAACTAACCGAACTTCAGTCAATCGCTATTCTCGAAATGCGTTTGCAAGCACTCGCTAATCTTGAAAGATTAAAAGTTGAGCAAGAGTATAAGGAAAAATTAGAGATCATTAAAGAACTCGAGTCAATCCTAAAGTCAGTAAAAAAGATGCTAGGCATTATCAAAGACGAAGTTTTAGATATCAAAGAACGCTTTGGTGATGCACGCCGCACAAAAGTAATCCCACATCCAGTAGGGGATTTCTCGATGGCTGATCTTGTACCTGACGAAACAGCTATTGTTATGCTTACTCGTGATGGTTACATCAAGCGTCTTTCTCCAGATACATTCCGCACCCAAGGACGTGGAGGCAAGGGTGTAGCTGGTCTTTCAACAAAAGAACAAGATGAAGTGTTCCAGATGTTCTCAACTAGAACGCATACAGACATCCTATTCTTCACCTCTCGCGGCCGAGTTTTCCAACTTAAAGCATACGAAACTCCTCAAGGTTCACGCACTTCCAAAGGCCAAGCAATCGTCAACTTCCTGCAACTTGCTCCAGGAGAACGCGTTGCACAGGCTTTACCTCTTGCTGATATGGAAGGCATGAAGTTTATGATGATGGTAACCACCCAAGGTACAATTAAAAAGGTTGCTATGGAAGATTTCAAAAATGTGCGCCGCAGTGGGCTGATTTCAATCAAACTCCACGAAGGTGATGATTTGGAATGGGTTAAACCTACCAAGGGCAAAGACGAAGTTTCTATTGTTACCCAAAATGGTCAGTCTATTCGCTTTAACGAAGATGACGTTCGCCCAATGGGTCGTGCTGCAGCAGGTGTCCGTGGTATCAAACTCAAAAAGGATGACACAGTTGTAGGTATGGATATTATCGATTCAGCACTCGCTAAAAAAGGTAAGTTCACACTTTTCACACTTTCACAATTTGGTTTAGGCAAGCAAACTAACATTAAAGAATTCAAAGTCCAAAACCGTGGAGGCTCAGGAGTCCGCGCCATGAAGGTCACCGCTAAAACTGGTAAAGTAGTCGCAGCCTTTGTTGCACCTGCAGAGGAAGATCGCGATTTAATGATGATTAGTAAAAATGGTGTTGTTATTCGCCAAGCTTATACTAATGTCCCACTCTTGGGTCGCGATACACAAGGAGTCCGCCTCATGCGCTTCAAAGAAAAAGGCGACAGCGTCTCCTCCGTCACTTTCGTCGGCCACGACGAAGAATCCAAACTAGACGGCTAGTTAAAGTCAAAATCATAAAACAAAAATCCCTCGATTAATTCGAGGGATTTTATTGTCTTGAACCTTGATTTACTTGATTATTGGATTAACATGATTATTACTTTTATTTCGTAAGTATAGAAAATAATCACGTTAATCCTAAAATCCCACGAATCGTGGTTTAGACAATTATTCCAAAACTTTATCAATCAAACCGTAGCTCTTTGCTTCTTTAGGATCCATGAAATAATCACGATCAGTGTCTTTCTCTAAAGCTTTAAGTGGCTTGCCTGTATGCTTCGCGAGGATCCTGTTTAACTGGTCTTTTGTCTTCAAGATTCTCTCAGCATGTATTTTAATATCAGTCGCCTGACCCTCAACGCCACCTAAAACTTGATGGATCATTATCTCTGAGTTGGGGAGAGCGTATCTTTTATTGTCAGTGCCACCAGCGAGTAATACTGCGCCCATGCTTGCCGCAAGTCCCATACAAATCGTAGAAACGTCACAACTTATGTGCTGCATTGTATCGTAAATCGCAAGCCCAGCAGTCACCGACCCACCAGGGGAGTTAACATATAGTTTGATATCTTTACTCTTATCCTGACTTTCTAAAAACAACATCTGCGCAATGATAGTATTTGCCACCTCATCATTAATTGCTGTACCAAGCATTATGATTCTGTCTTTAAGTAAGCGTGAATATATATCATAAGCACGTTCGCCATTGTGAGTTTTTTCAATAACAGTAGGGATCAAAAAGCTCTGTGGAGCTTTGGATGTAATTTCGTAGGGATTCATATACTTTAGAACTCAGAATTCAGAACTCTGAATTTAGTTAAATTTGAGGTTAGGTCAATTAAGTTATTGACGTATCAGTTCCCAAAGCTTAATCTATTTCCATTTAGCAGTCAAATACTCTGAGTGCTAAATAGTTATTACATGTTTATGAAATTAATTTATAGAATATTACAAAGTCTTAAAAAAAGGTGGTCATATTATCAAATAGCTTTCTCTGAACACAAAAATAATATCAATTTATTAGCAGTCTTCGCATCAGCGATCATCGCCTTTTTGGCATTAGTTGTCACTCTTTCGGGTTTGATAATAAACATTAATGAGTTGAAACTGCAAAGAGATGAAAGAGCACCATATTTTCAAGTAAAAAAAATCGAATTCAACGAAGATCACACTGAACTTTGTTATGTAATCTCAAATACTGGCAACAGGCCAGCAAGTAATATTACCAATGAAACTATTTTTTGGAATTTTGATTCGAAAGTACGTTTATTCGCCAACGCTCATTTATCAAATGATATAGGTGCTATGGAGGCAAGTCGATACTGTTCTCCAACGGAATTTGTATTTGGTGGCTTGGGTCACTCTAGTACAAGCGAGTCAAAAATTATAATGATGATTAGTAAAATTAAAGGCCATGACACCAAACTTGGCAGAGAACTAAGTGAAACTCAAAAATATTATAAACTCATCTTCTTTGAAGATAAGCTACAGGTGTTAGATGCAACTCGCGAGGAAATGAAAGTACTGCAATCACTTGAGAATCAATGGCGGTGTAATAATTAGACAGACATTAGTTCAGTCTTATCAATCCTACTTAAACCACCTCAAACCCACTTGCGGTCTCCTCGATTCTCCCGCTAACTGCAAAGCCTGCGGCAAGCTTATGTCCGCCTCCACCAAAAAGTTTGGCAATCGCAGAAACATCGCGTGTCACAGATCTAAACGATCCTTTTATTGTGCCATTTCCTCTATCATGCAAAACCAAGATAGATTCTGCATTGCCAGTAACTCCCTGTAAAAAATTGGATATTCCCTCAACAGCATTTGTCGGCACAGCATACTTTTCAAAGTCAGCATTTGTAACAAAAGTTACAGCCAAATCTTGCGCCTCATTTTTCTGCAAGCGTGATAATGCTAAGCCCCAAATTTTTAATATTGGTAGTTGTTTATTTTTAAGTAAAAATTTTGTAATCTCACTCATGCGAGCACCATAGCCTACAAGTCGTCCTGCAATCTCCATACCTCTACTCGTTGTAGCAGCATTACTAAAATGCGAAGTGTCAGTTAAGATCCCAGTCATAAGCGAAGTTGCCATCTTAGGGTCAATCAAAACTTTATTCACTTCAAAGATTCTTGTAACAATCTCGCAAGTAGAGGTCGACTCAGTATCAACGATATTAATGTCACCGTAAAACTGATTGGTTTTATGATGGTCAATGTTAACCAAGATAGGGGAGTTGGGTAGCTTTTTAATTAACTCATCAATTCCAGTATAGTTGAGATCACCAGAATCAAAAACAATAACCATGTCATATGCGTCCTCAAAAATCTTTGAGTCATTTGTATACTCAAAAAACGCATCTAAATATTTGTATTGTTGCGCAGGCAGATCTTTACAAAATAAAGTTGCATCATAACCTTCGCGTTTTAACCAGGTATAAAATCCACCTGTAGATCCAAGCGCGTCACCATCCGGCTTTTGATGCCCAATTATAAGCAAACGCTTCTTGCTCTGAAGCGTGTCAAAAAACTTTTTTAAACGGTTCTCAAAATCCATAGCAATATCCCACTTTAGCGTCATTTTTAATATCCGTCAACCCTGCTATCAGCTAAAGGTAATCTAGTTCACCCTTCTCTTTTAGCTCATTTATATAATCGTTCATTGTTGCTCCCACATCTTGGGAATCATCAAACGACCAATGTAATTTTGGAATTCTCCTCATACCAAGTTTTAATGCCATCTCTTTTGTAATATCTTTTCGAAATTCTTCCAACGCCTCAACTACGCCTTCCTTAGCCGAAATAGGCATAACACTCAAAACCGTATTTGCAAATCTTAGATCATTTGTGAGTTTTGCATCAACAACCGTAACAAAGGCGCCAAGTGGGAACTCCACCCTGCGTCTTAAGATATCTGCCATTGCATCCTTAAAGTGTTCTTTGCGTTGATTGTAATCTGTCATAACCGCTCCACCATACTACAAAACAGCCAAACTATCAAGTCTATGGGTATCTAGCTGCAGAATTTCTCAGTTAGAAACTAGCAGCTAGAGGCTCTTTGACGTTTAGCTTTAATTAGCCTAAAATACATCCGTATTATGCGAATGACTCATGGACTTCATCAACTCGTGATGAACGTGATGAACGTATAACGATAATCGGTGTTTATGTATCTAAAACGAATGGAATTGCAGGGATTTAAAACATTTGCCAGTAAAACGGTTTTAGAATTTGAATTAGACAAAAATGGTCGCCGTGGCATGACAGGTATTGTAGGCCCAAACGGATCCGGTAAATCAAATATCGCCGATGCTGCCCGCTGGGTTATGGGCGAACAAAGTCTAAAGCTATTGCGTTGTAAAAAATCCGAAGATGTTATCTTTTCCGGTACAGAGAAAAAACCGCGGTCTGGCTTTGCGGAAGTTTCCATGACTCTCGAAAACGATGATAAGCCAGAACTAGATTACTCAGAAATAGTTATCACACGTCGCCTCTATCGTGATGGACAATCCGAATACGAAATAAATAAACAAGGAGCCAGGCTAACAGATGTTGTGATGCTTTTAGCTCAAGCGGGGATTGGTCAGCGCAGCTATAGCGTCATTGGCCAAGGAATGGTAGATGACGTCCTCTCGGCTACACCCACAGAACGTAAAGTATTTTTTGACGAAGCGGCTGGTTTGCGTCCTTTTCAATTAAAGCGTCAATCATCAATGAATAAGTTGGACGCATCCCGAGACAACCTCCGTCAATCCGAACTTCTTATTCGTGAGATTCAACCACGATTAATCACGCTAGAACGCCAAGTGAAACGTTTAGAAAAACGCGAAACTTTAGAATCTGATCTCGCATTACTCGAAACTCAATATTACGGTGCTATGTGGCGCAATCTCGAAGCCGCGCTAAACACAGCAAAAGCTACTAGAGATAAAGCAGCTAAAGAGGCAGATGATGCAACAGTAGAAGCCGAAAAGTCAGAGGCAGAGCTCCGCACTATGGAAAGTGCCAATCCTCCATCCGAAGAATTTGGCAAGCTCAGAGCATCGCTTAATCAATTAATGGAAGAGCGCACAAAGCTCCGCGAGCGCCAGTTTAAACTCGAAGCATCGGTCGAGGTTGCTAAAGTCCGCGCCGAAAAACCTTGGGCACCTCTACCACTATCAAAAATCATCAGCTCAATCGAGCTCCTAGGTAAAGATCAAGATGCACTATTAGAAGCTATCGAGTCTGATAAAACTGATATAGCTAAAATAAAACAACTAGCATCCGTAATCCGTCAGCAAATTACCGAACTCACATCCAAGCTCCAGCGCCCTGCACCAGAACCAGAGCAAGAGAAAGATGCAGATCCCAAGCTTAAAAAAGAGATGGAAGATCTTTTATCATCCATGGATGATATTACTCATCAGATACAGTCTGTTCAAAAAGAGCTAGAGGAATGGAATGCTAAAGAGCAGAAAAATCGTTCTCACATATTTGAGGTCCAGCGTCTTCTATCTGCAAAACGCTCCGAGGCGTCACGCGCCGAAAGTCGCAAAAGCCAAGCTGCTGTCGAGCTTGCTCGCATAGAAACACGCCGTGATGCCTTCCTTATAGACGTACGCACACACATCCCTGAAAAAGAATCAGAATTATCAAGTCTTGCCACACAGGTAACAGATGTAGCCAACCCAGAAAGCCTTGCACCACAATTAGCTAAACTTCGTGCTCAGTTAGAATGGATTGGTGGTATTGATCCAGAAACCATAAAAGAATACGAAGAAACCAAAAAACGCTACGAAGAACTATCTACTCAAACAGAGGATTTAGTAGGTGCTATGGCTTCACTTGAAACAATCATCAAAGAGCTAGATCTAACAATATCCGAGCGAAGTCGTGTAGCTTTTAGAAAGCTTAACCACGAGTTTGGCCTATATTTCAAAAAGCTATTTAATGGTGGTGAAGCAGGTTTAGGGGAGGTTTTTCCAGAGCCAGAGGTAGATGAAGAGGGTAATATAGTTAAACCAGTCAGCTCAACTGCCGGTCCTGTTGGAATCGATATCCATGCTACACCTCCTGGAAAGCGCTTAAAATCAATAGCACTCCTTTCTGGTGGTGAGCGTGCACTGTGTTCTATTGCGCTTATCTGTGCCATTATGGCAACCAATCCATCGCCATTCGTTGTACTAGATGAGGTGGATGCTGCCTTAGATGAATCCAATTCACACAAGTTTGCCGAAATAATCAGCTCATTAGCCGATCAAACCCAGTTCGTTATAGTTACGCATAACAGAGCTACTATGGAACGAGCTCATATTCTATATGGTGTAAGCATGGGGGATAACGGTACATCCCAGTTATTGTCGGTTAAAATCCAGGACATGCTGAAAAAATAATATATATTTAGATAATTGAATGTAAATCATCGCCTTGTCAGAATAAAGGGGCTTTTGATAAGAAAGTCATTTTAGCACTTTTTAGCTAAAATAAGCCAAAAATCCACACCTTGACGCGGTCAGGAACGCGTGAGATACTCTTTATGTACCTTAAAACGTCTTGCATTTAGCAAGGCGTCATTTGTCACTGATCGTTTTTAACACCGTTTTTATTAGGTGAAACCCTTGACACAATCATTAAATCGTGATATAAATAACAATCAATTGATCATTAAATACCGAAGCGAATAAAGAATAAAGAGAGGCTTCAAACAATCCGCGTCCACGACAAGCATGGAATCTAATAGTAGGTTTCTACTGGTTTTACGACTCGTATCATCCTACAACTAGATTTCTTGGGTGCGGATTGTTTGAGGTCTTTATTTGTTTCCTAATTTGTATCTTTCCACGTGAGTGGTAAGATCCACTTATGTTAAAAGTTACAGTTACTAGTAATAAAGATGGCAAAGCTACGTTATCCCTTGAGGATGGGCAATCTTTTAATATTTCAACTTCAGAACTCCCAGAAAGCCTCAAAGAGGGGGATTCTCTTAAGATGATGCTAGCAACACCTGGTCTCGAAAACCAAGCCTCCAAAGATCTCGCAAAAGATATTCTAAATAACCTCATCAACTCATAACTACCAGTAGCTATCAGCTAATATAACGTATGTCTAAAAAATCCAAGAAAAAGGACAAACAACAGTCCAACAACAAACCAGCCGAACAAAAACAGCCAGAAAAAAAGGCAGAAAAAGTTTCTGTAGCTAAACCCGTCTTACTATGGACCGGTATTACGATTGGCGTCCTATTAATTTTAGGTACCATGATAACAGCAGGTGCGTTTGCTTATATGCGCATGTATGAGGGCAAGGTCTACCCTGGAGTAAAAGTTTTGGATATTCGTCTAGATGGTCAAACTCCAGAAGAGGCTCGTGAAACTTTAATCAAAGCAACAGATTCGGCTCTAGAAAGCGGCCTCAATTTTTCATTAGATGGAGAGGACGTCTCACTACAAGCATCAGCTAATAGCGATCTACCTGATATAGTTCTTTACGATATCGATAAAGCAGTCAGAGACGCTTATCAAATTGGTCGTGCCGATGAACTTAGAAAAGTTTTATACCAAATTTTAAGATCCAGAATTCGCGCCTACAATGTTAATGTCACCATCGATATAAACCAAGGTAGTATCGAAGACGCACTATTAAGTCAGTATCAGGAAAAATTAACAGAGCCTGTTGATGCCACTTTTGAGATTTCAACTTACCAAGATGAACCGCCAGAAGTAATTGTTATCCCAGATAAAAATGGTAAAACTTTAGATACAAAAGGCATCTTCGACAAGTTGAAAGCACAAGCACAGATCTTAGATTTTAGAACAATCACACTGCACATAAAAGATATGAAGGCTAACCGCCAAGCTGATGAATTAAATGCAATCATATCTAGTGTCAAAGAAATGCTATCAAGGCCACAGCTTGTTTTTACTAATGGTAATGAAAAATTCCCCATCGACCCAAAGACATTGTCAACTTGGATAACTGCCGACGAAGACGGCAAAACTGCAACAATAGACAAGGTTGCATTTGCTTCCAGTGTTCATATGCTAGCTGCAGAAATTGAAGTAGAAAGTAAAAGCGGCAGCATGGAAGTTGTAGACGGCGAAATAGTTTCTTTTGCTGCTGGTACTTTAGGTCGCAAAATTAATATCGACAAAACACTAGAACCAGTTTTCACTTCTTGGCCACCAACATCAACTTTCCCACTAGTTATAGAGGAGGAGCACGGTAAAATTACCGGTGATAATCTAGAAGAGCTTGGAATAAAAGAATTGATCGGTGTAGGTGAATCTAGTTTTCGCGGCTCACCTTACAATCGTACTTACAACATTACAAAAGCTGTCGAAGATCATGTTAATGGCACTTTACTCGCACCAGACGAAGAGTTCTCTATGTTAGATTCATTGGGTGAAATCGATGGAGCGCATGGCTGGCTCGCTGAGCTCGTTATTAAGGGTAATGAGACAAAACCCGAATTTGGTGGCGGGTTGTGTCAAATTGGCACAACTATGTTCCGTGGGGCGGTAAATACAGGCTTACAAGTCACGGAGCGACGCAATCATTCCTATCGTGTATTTTATTACGAACCAGCTGGCACTGACGCAACTATCTACGATCCTGCTCCAGATTTTAGATTCAAGAACGACACGTCTAAACATATTTACATCAACGCTTACATAATCGGCACAAATATCTATTTTGAATTTTGGGGAACTGACGATGGACGTGATATCGTAGTTACAAAACCTAGTATTTATAACATCACCTCTGCTCCTCCAACAAAACTCATCGAAACCACAGATCTAGCTCCTGGCAAAAAGAGGTGCACAGAATCCGCGCATGCTGGTGCTGACGCTCACTTTTCTACAACCATCACATATGCCGACGGTCAAGTTCGTGAAGAAACTTTCCGCAGCCATTACAGACCATGGCAGGCAGTTTGCCTTATCGGAGTAGAATCTTTAACTGATGACACCGAGACAGTAGCAGAGGATCCAGTTATTCCAGCAACACCCGACCCAGTACCTGCTGAATAAAAAAGAAAAAAAATCTCATCTAATCGATGAGATTTTTTATAGTATTAAAACGCATATCTCAAACGTCAGCCTTGCTACATGTTACATGTTACATGCTACATGTTATAATGTTTTCATATGAACCATTTATCAGATTGGATGCCCACCAACGAAGAGGGGCAGCTTTCAGTCGACGTCTTTCGTGACAATGACATGCTTGTAATACGTTCCCTAGTTGCAGGTGTAGAACCTGATGATCTTGATATATCTGTTCACGGTGATTTGCTTACCCTGCGTGGTAAACGCGAACATCAAAAGAAAGAACAAGCCACAGATTGGTTTTATGAAGAATGTTATTGGGGAGCTTTCAGCAGATCCATCGTCTTACCATATCACGTCTCTGCAGACGCCACCGAAGCCAAATTAAAAAACGGCATTCTTGAGGTCAGAATCCCAATCCGCAAGGATGGCAAACAAGTAAAAGTACAATGGGATAAATAACCCAGTAGTTTGGGGCCCACTCATCACCAACATTTCTGTAGGGATAACCCTATGTGGTCATCCCAGAAGAATACATTTTTTCGTTATTCGATGTTCAATTTTACCCACAGTTGACGCATAAAATGCGTTCTTTTTTGACTGTCAGTATGGTATGATAAGCGTGCATCTATGCAGGAGGAAAACGCACACGAAAGCAGTTCTATCCGGATGCAATGGAAACAGCTAAACACAGAACAAAAAATCGCGATTATCGCCCTGGTGATAGGCGCTGGTTTTATTTTTATTTACTCAGCAATTAATGTTCGTCAAAGTATTTATACACCATTTCTCGCCTCAATCGAGGATTTTGAAAAAAATCGTGAACTCATTCAAGACCCAGTTGCCGAATACGAAGCCCTTCAAAAACGTACTGATTCTGATGGTGATGGTTTATCTGATTGGGCCGAAGAAAACGTCTACAAAACCTCTCCCTATCTTTGGAGCACAGCAGGTGATGAAATCCCGGATAATGTAAAAATCGCAAAAGGTGAAAACCCACTATGTCGCAGTGGCGAGGCTTGTGATATTGGCGCCATGAAGTTTGATTTAGCTACGAGTAGTTCGCCATACGATTTATTAGAAGATCAACCATCTACCAATGATACTTTTAATCAGGCATGGATGGGATCTGGTCCTTCAGCGGGTGAGTTTCAAGATTTAGCATCAGAAGCCGGAGTTGATCTGGAAGCAATGAAAGAACAAATACCAAAAGATCCGGCGACACTTCGTCAGGCAGCTCTCGATTCCGGCAGAATCACCCAAGAACAACTCGACAACATCTCAGACGAAGATTTGGTCAAGCTATATCTAGAAGCATATGAAGAGCTAGAAGAGGAGTTAAAACAAGAACCCAACCAAGAGTAATAAATTTATGATACGCATACCAGTCAACTATATAAAATCAACACTCTCAAAAGTAGGGGTTTTATTTTTTATGGTCACTCTCCTCGTACCGAGCCAAGCTTTAGCAGAGGGAGCGGCAGAACCAGAGTTAGGCGGGCTATTAGCTCCTATACCACCTACTCCAGCTGCTTGTACAAAGATATATGCGTCACTCTTGGCTTCTTTGGCAAAACCATACGCAAACTCATTCGGCGTACCCGAGCAAATTCAGGCAGAAATGGACGCTTGTTGGCAAGTCTATGGGGGTCAATATAATGATTTTCAGGTTGCCGCTAATGACTATTGGTACAGACGCTCAAAGCAAATTCAGCAATCTTTCGAAATGCAAGTAAAATTAGCTGGTTGGGGTGCAGCTATGGATGCAGCAGCTTTTTTAACAACTAAATTTGCTAGTGACGCTGCTAATGCTATTTTAGGAATCGAAAGTCCAGAGGGCGAGGCTAGTTTCTTTGAAGATTCTTTTGGAGATAGCATGAAGTATGCGGCAGATAATGCGGCAGGTGTCTTTTTTGAGCGTTTTGATTCTCAGGTAAATCATTTTCGAGCAGAATCGGATAGCGACGGCACTTATTTTGGTTTTACAACTCTTTGTAATAAACCCAGTCCACTTGATATTCAAATGGGTTTAGGCTTAGGGCCAATGGGTGCTTTGAAAGCTCCAACTTGTACACTTAGTAAAATGGCCGATAATTTTGAAGCTGTACGCGACATGGTTAGTTCTGGTGATGCTTTAAATATCCATAAGGCTACATTTGATCCGCACGGTAATGACTTAAGCGTAGGTGTTGAGGTGCATGCAAATTATGTAGATGCAATTTTAGAGGCAACTAATGCTAAAAAACTCGAAAGGCAAGAAACCATGGGTATGAAGCCTTTTGCCGATAAAATAACCGGCAAAATCACTTGGCCTTCCATGATGGGTAATGAGTCAATGAAAAATCTTGATCCTGTTGGGATGAGTTTAAAAAGAGAAAGTGATCAAGAGGCTCGTATGTTCGAGGCATATTGGCAAACTGGCCTTGAGGGTATAGGTATTTTAACTTTATCTACTTTTCTAAATCGCTTAGCTTTTGGCTTTTTAAATAAATTGTTTAATCCCGAATTAACAGATGGTGTAAGTGAACAGACCGTACCAAATTCTTACAAAATACTTTTTGCCGGGCTAGTGAACGAGGATGCTTCAGGTGATACGCAAAATTTTTATGAGCGCCAAGCCTTTGCCAAAGCGCTGGGCGACTTTATTATTCCAACTTACTATACAAACGAGGATAAAGATTTGATTACAGAGCTATCAACTTGTTCTCAATTGCGCACCAAGTGGAGTTGCTCCATGGATCAACAATTAGCTACGGCAATTCACTTAGGCACTCGTGATGGAGCCTTAACAATTGGCAAGGCAGCAGGCATTGGCAACGAAAATACAGCAAATCTTTCGGCTAACCAAAATGGTCTCAGAGGTAATTGGGAACTCATCCCTGATTCAGACATTGTTAACAACACAGATCCATCTTGTTACCAAAGAGCATACTGTGCCGGCAATCTCAAAAAATTAAGACTTGCTCGTATCTTGCCAATTGGATTTGAAATGGCTGCCAATTCACCATATAACGTAAAACGCGGTGGCAAGTATGTTTCTTTAGGCGAGGTTATCCGTGGTTTTTATAACTGTAATGACGATGGTAAGTTAGATGTAGATCATCCATGGTGTCATCTTATCGATCCAAACTGGATTTTAGCTGCACCTAGGTACCAATGTCGCACAAAAGGATACGGTGATACTCTCATGCCAGAAATCGGAACCCGCCAAGAGGCTTGTGGTGATGTAGTATCATGTTTGGGAACTAACAATGAAGGCGAATGTACCGCCGGATACGGTTACTGTTTAGCAGAACGCACCACTTACAAATTCGACGCACCTACTTGCCAAGAGCAGTTTGCGTCTTGCCGAACTTATCAATCTTCTAAAGGTGAAAGCTTAAGCGCCTTAAGATACACAGTCGAACGTGGAGCCTGTTCAGAGGAGAGTATTGGTTGTATGTGGTATTCATTAGCTAGATATGTTGTAGATAAAGACACACCAGATGGTTTATGGGTTGGTACACTAAATGATGGCCCACGCGCATATTTAGACTCTGGAGCCGAACCTTGTTCTTCCGAGGGTTGCACCAAAGTACTTAATGTAGAGGTTGGTGAACCTGCGTTTAACTTAATCCAAAACAGCTCTTTTGAAGACACAACCCAAACAGAAACTGCAGGTCTCTTTGAGACAACTGGTTTACCGGGGTGGTCTGTAGGATTCTTTGGAGTTTGTCCGGATGACCCAGCTCTTAAAGAATTAAATGAAGAATCTAATAATGGTGGTAATGGCTTAACACTTTATCAAAGCGCTGCTGTTTGTGATCAACCAGTCGAAGCTACTCAAGATATTCCATTGCAACCAAACCGCAATTATACTTTGTCGCTTTTTGTTAAGTCTAAGGCTGGTGATGTAGCTAACAACACAAATATAATTTTTGAAACTTTTGAAAATGGCAATTCTACCCCAGCTTCAATTCCGGCAGCATTCGCCAATTGTACATGGGATCCAAACAGCTTAGTTCTTAGTTTTGATAAAGAGCAGGTTACAGAACAGTGGACTCGCCAAGTTTGTCAGTTCGTTTCTCCCAATATTCAAAACACCAGCATGCTTATCTTTATAGAAGGCATTGGCAGCGGCATAACCTATGATGATATACAATTAGAAGAAGGCGAGTTTGTTACAGCTTTTACAGAAGATTTTGCCAACTTAGATGAATCATATTTAAAGATAGCCCCAGATGAATATGCTTGTACCGGCAATGATGACGAGGATCATCCTTCTTGTGGTAATTTTGCACGTGTTTGTCGCCAAACCGAGGTTGGTTGTCAGGGCTATACAGATGTAAGCGATCCAACAGCTCCAGAAATCCCAGCAACACTCACAGCAAAAGATTACTGCCCATCAATTTGTTCAGGATACGGAGAATATCGCAAGCTAGCTTCTGCATTTGATTTGGTCAGCAATCCTACCTATCCCGATTTTGACGACGCATCAGATGACGGCAAAGCTTATTTAATACCAAATACATCCCAAGTCTGTTCCTTGCCAGAGGTTGGTTGTGAACCATTCACTAGCCTCGAAGCTTCTGTAGGGGGTGGCGAACAAGTAGCTTATTATAATAGTCTTCGTTCTTGTCAAAAACCAAACGACCTTTCTCGTACTTACTTTACTTGGGAGGGTTCAGATACCGAGGGTTATGTCTTGCGCACTTGGGCACTTATTGCCGAATCATCAACAGATAATACTCCAAAGATCGTGCTTAAAGGTGCAGAATTTGGAGATACAAAAGATCCAAGCACATGTACCGAGCTTTTATGGAATTCTGGTATCGATCAAGATTGTCGCCAATTCTATGACGAAGCTGGCCAAGTTTATTACGTTTATTACTCACAAACCGTCAGCTCTGATGATGCTTGTACTCTGTATCGCAAAGACGATTCCTCAGAAATAGATTGTACTAAAACAGGTGGTCATGAATATGTTCCACAATCCGGATCATGTTTATACTACGCGCTACCAAGAGAAAGTAATGTTTGCTCAGCTTCTGCGGGTGGTTGTCGTGCATACCTTGGTCCAACAGGGCGAAACTCAGTTCAAACATATTTACAAACATTTATTGATGACGGCTCAGACACTGGCTTCACATCTACCGCAAACTCCCTCATCAGCAGATCCGAAGAGTCGGTTCTCGTTGGTGACCACTCACTTAGGGTAGATGCTGCCCCAGGTGCTGATATTCATGTACAAGCTACAGTGCCGGTTATCACTACAAGTACCTTATATCGGGTTTCATTCTGGGCAAAAACTCTTGATGCTAGTAATGCGACAGTATCTATAGATGGTCAAAATGTTGGTAGCTTTGCTCCAACTACACTATGGCAAAGATTTGAATTCGGTCCATTCGAAGTTCAAAATTTAAATTCCATTTTATCGATCTCAGTCCCAGGGTCATCCGGTTCCTTCTTTATTGATACTATTAAAGTAGACCAGCTAAACGATGTACGTTTCCTTATCAGAAACAGTTGGACAATACCAGCAGCCTGCGATGCAACCCTCGAAGGCACTCCCGAACCTCGTGCAATGCTCGGCTGTAATGAATATTATGATAGAGATGGTAACCAAATTTTTGCACGCAACTTCTCCAACCTTTGTCGCGCAGACAGTATCGGCTGTAAAGCTTTCATTGATACGCGTAGTGTCTCCAATCCTTATTCCGAAACCCGTACAATTAATGGCACAGAACCTCCATCCGAAAGGACTGATGCAGAAGCAAAGGCTTATGAAGAACAATACTTAGGAGAATGGTCAGTCACCAGCCCTCTTTGGCGTTACTATTATGCAATTGATGATGCACGCGCATTTTGTGATGAAAGTCAGGATTCCTGTCGTGCCTTTGGTAAACCGCGCTTCACTCAAGATCGTCGCGACCTACAGTCAACAGGTATAAATGTTAATCCAACAAATACAGAGCTCTTAAAAACTCAAGATGTAATTTACGAATACGAAACAGTCTTACTAAAACATGATTGGGATAGTTACTATAAAGATGATGGATCACTCAATCTTGCTTGCCGTAAAGACGAACTCCACTGCGATAGATTCCAAAGTGGTAATGTCACAGAATACTTCCGAGCTCCCGGTGACCACACTTGTGAATGGCGAGAGGCAAAAAATCTAAGTGCAAATCCTGATATTGGTATTTATAGTGATGGCGCTTATGGAGGCTGGTTCCGGGGAGGAACAGATCTCCCATGTTACCCAGGCGATGCTGCAGAAGGTAGAACTCCATATCTTAGGGGAGGGGATAGCTTTGGAGCCTTCTTCACCGGTGAAGATCCTTATTCAGGTTGGGTCAGTGAATGCCCTATCGATCAAAGTGAGTGTACAGAATTCGTAGACCCTAATGATACCTCAGACCCAGCTCAACCAACTGGCAAATCTTACTTCTTAATCAACAGTAATAAATTAGACACGCGTTCTTGCGGATACCAAGCCGATCCTTTAGCTGGATGTGTTTTATTTAACAATAAAAGCGTTGGTACTTTAGAAGCAAATAGCAAAGCAACATACTCAAAATCAATTAACGAACAAGGTGCTTCTCAAGATCCAATCGACTGCGATAATGACCCAGAAAATCCATACTGTAAGGTTTGTATCAACTATGTATTTGGCGATTTACCAACCGGTTATATCGGCGGCACATCACCTGGAGCAATAATGAATGCCTTGGTCTACAATCAGGCAAATAGCGTAACCTACGCCAAGCAGTTAATTTCCTATGAAAAACGTCAGCAAAGTGAAGGTTATGCATGTAATACCAACGATGATTGTTTAGCTGTAGGGAATTCAATCTTTGCAGATGGTACTACTCCTCAAAATATCGACTTTGGTTATGCAGCCGGCACTTGTGGCAGAACCAACGATTCCAATCTTATCATCAAAGTTAAACTCGATCGTGAGTGTGCTCGTTGGATGGGTTGTCGCACAGGTGAAACGGTTTACGATCCAACACAACAAAAATTTGTTAACCAATGTAGCGAATTAGAACTCTGCGAAAAGAACGGTTCGCGCAACGAAGACATATTCTGTGCTCAATTCACAGATAGAAATCAAGAAGATTTCTTGCAAGAGGGTAGATTTGTTGATTTGGTTTCTTATAGCTCCAGAAATGTTGAATACGGTTCATTAGATTATTCCGGATTCACTATCCCAAATCAATATTTAATTCCAGACATAGTTAGCCGTGCAATAGGTCAAGAATTAATGACCGATCCCAATCTTCAAAATAGATACAGCCTTGATAAACGCCTTGTTGCCGAGCTTCCAATGAGCAATCCTTTCATCGAGGAATATTCAGACGCAGCCACCGGCATCGACGCAATTTGTAGAGATTTCCAATTAGTTGATTGTAAAGGTTATGGATGCAATGCTTATTACGATGATATTAAAGGTTACATTGGCAATACATGTACAACAAACGCAGATTGTTATGTTCTTGAACATGACATGCAATACACAGCACAAGGTAACTGCGGATTAACATTATGTCGCGATACAAGATCCGGCCTTATTGGCTATCGCGATTTATTAAAGGATGTCTGCATCTTGTCTATTAGCAGTCCAAGCTCCGAATCTTTAGCCTCACTAGGTCAAACCAGCGGAGACTTAACCAGAAATGCGAAAGCAATTTACAATCACTACATACAAGAAAACATATCAAGACAAAATACAAGCTTACAAAGTGCAATGCCTGCCCCAGAGTGTCAGCTGTTCCCCGAAGCAAGCTCACCTTTGTCTAATGAATATGTAGAAGTATGGAACACTAGCGCCAATCCTCCATTACCAGAAAGTATGATTTCTGGATACGAAGGCGCGAAAGCCTGTGTGTTTGGTGAAGATTGTTCATGTTCATATCGAAAAGTACGTTATAGTAATAGTGTAGAACAGTTTTATGCAGTTGATGGAGTAGCGCCTTCTGTAGGTATATGTGTCGGTGGCGATTCAGCTGGTCGGTCATGTGTGCCAGGGGGTTATATCCCAGTAGATTCTAAAAATATTGTATTGGTAAGTAGTGGTCAAAACACTTCATTGCAAGATGTAAAAAATTGTGGAGGAGGTATATGTTCACCAATCCAAGATGTTGTTATTTTAAATGGTCAGTACGGTTATTGCTTAGAACGTGATAAAACTCGTTTGGGTTCATCTAATCAACTTAACGCACCATGTTTAACTTGGAGTCCGCAAGTTGTTTTAGGTGGTAAGTATGATGTAACTCATTACTCACCAACTGCTGGCTATATGCCTCCACAAGGAAGTGGTGAATATTACTGTACAAGTGGCGCTAATGAACAAAAAATTGTAAGGCCTGATATTACGACTCGTTATAATGGCAGTGATTGGGCAAGCGAAAACTTCTTATCACCAGGGCATATTCAAAAATTTGAATTCGCTCTACCTAATGTTTGGGGTATTACAGGCGGTAATAATTGGGCAAACAAAAATATTGATGGTAGTAGCAACGCAGTATCTGGTTCAAGGTATGACAATCTCTTAGCAGAAGATGGTATGATTGGTGGCCATCAGGCAAAAAATATGATGTTTGCTTGTCGTCGCGCAGCTTTATGTTCGGGCTATGATGTTGGATCAGAGGTCGTTGACTATAAAGACGATCAGGATTCTGCAGAACAGTTGGATTTCAATATGAACGAGGGTCGCTGGATCACCACTGGAAACGGTCCTGTAAAATCATATCTAGAATACTTTATCCCTTATAGAAAAGGTATAGCAGGTATTAATGATAAAGAATTTGATTATCAATTTGGTCTATTTCGATTCTCATTAAAGCCATATAGTGCGGGGGCTGCCTGTAAATGGAATCCTGCCTGGGTAGGAGAGTTTTTCCCAGGTGTTGATGATGAAGAAGATTTTTCATGCCAAGATTACCTCGCAAAAATTGAATCACTTTCAAGTGCTGTATATGAGCAAATTTCAGGCGGTTTTTCAGGAATACTGGAACGTTCAACCGAGAGCATATTAGCTAATGGTCAGGGTGAACCGATAAAGTTAACCTGTATTCAAAATAAAGCAAATGATCCAAATCCTGGCAGCTCCTGTTACTACAAATATTGGGAAGTCGGCTATCAAGACAATAGTCAACAAAAATTTACATGGATAGACACTAAACTAAAAGATGCTAGCTCAAAATTTGATATTGTCGATGCATCAGAACACTATTTTGCACGTGAATGCTCCTCAAAGAATCCATATTTCTCAATACGTGCAATGTTTGAGAACGTAAATGACATAGAAAATTCTTTCCCAGTTGAAGAGGCTTTGAGTTCTAAGTTGGCTGGTCCTTGGCAGTTTGTTGGCTTCTGGGTAACAAGTTGTGTCCCCACAGCAAGTCCAAGAGATCCTGCGCATCTTTATATGGAATTAGATTACGTTAAGGCAAGCGTCTGTAAAGAGGTTGCGCAGGTATTTTCTCCGGCTACACGCAAAAATGCTGCTTTCGTAGACAGAGTTTGGTCACAAGGTAACTTTATTCTTCCATCACTTGGTATTAAATACTCATCAAGGAATGAACCTTTTGCCTCTGCTTTAGCCGCTGGTATCATCGGGCATGATCCAATGATAATGGGTGTCTCGGTTCCATTGTCTGGCGATTACACGCAGGCACCAACTTTTGTTGATTCAGGAGTAAGCGTTCAGAGCGTCTTTAACCAACAAAACGGTTGGAGTCCATTATCAAATCTATTTGCCAAAATCTATAAAATTTATCGCTGGTCACCATACATGGTTAAATCAGGTGATTGGGCATGTCTGAAGGGTACTAATTTATATGCTTGGTGCCCGCGTGGAGCTAACGCTTACACAGGCGTTCTACATTGTAGTGATTATTCCACCTGCTCCGATGAAATCGACCCAGATCAAATCAATCAATTATGGCAATGTAACTCATTATCCGGAGTCAATCGTGGTTTGGGTTGTGGCGAAGAGTCAGAATCTTTACGCAATGTTGATCCAATTTGTCATAACGCTGCAGTATTCTTTGATTCTGAGGATCCAGATTCTACAGGAGCTCCAATCTTATCAACGTGTAAACCGGCAAACCCACTACAAAGGAACCTGTTAGCCTTCACATTAAAAACTGATGAATACGTAATACCATCTTGGATTTCACAAAATCCTGACATGAAGGATATACAATTTATCGCCACGCATTGTTCAGATGATACTTTCTATGCTTCTCCACTTAACCCAGGTGTAAGTGGCAGAAAATGGAACGATCCGCTTGTATTACTATATGGATTGCTAAAACTCTCATTAAAATACAATGAATCAGGTACTCCAATAAACGACATTTGTATTCAAGGTTCTAGCGGTTCATTTATGAATCATATTGATAGGCTAATTGATAGTGGCTTCTATCGTGTTGCGTTAATTGCCGAGCTACAGGCAGCTGGTGTTGATATAACGGGTATGACCGATGAGACTAAGGTTAAGAGTGGATTAGCTAAATTTAAACTTGGTTGGAGCGCATTACCTACTAATTACTCCTTGGGTAAATGGGACACTGGGCACTTAACATATTTAGTTGATTATCGCTGTGATGCTGATTCGGTTAATGCTGGTCATCGCTGTTTACCATTAACAAATAATCAAGAAGACCGGGTAGGTAAAGATGGGAATTATCCAAATTATCTAAACAACAAGCAATGTCCAAGACGTATTGACGCTTGTACTACCGAGCCAGATGCAGATACTAATAATGATGGTATTCCGGATTGTGGTAAATGTATTACAGCAAACGATGAATATACAGATTTGTATTTAGTTGATGGTAACCCAACAGGGCATTGTCAGTATTTCAACCCACTTTCAAGATGTACAACAAATGCAGATTGTACTTTCACCGAATTCGAGTTCTGGGGTGCTTATGATGAACCGGATACACAACCTATCGGCCTCAATATCGACGACTTGGATGCAACGCTTCCGCTTGTTCATAGTGATGACAACCTCTTAAGTATCAACAGTCCAGATATTCCTAGAATCAACCTACCAAGGCCTTTGTTCCCCGAAGACAACTACCTTAATGCAGAAAAGATGCAAGGTAATAGGCCATACGCCATACCGCTAAAGTATTCCGAACCATCCATGGTAACCAGATTCACTGATACAGGTGTTTGCGCTCTAAAAACACTTTCAGCAAATTCATGTAACCAAATCAAGTTAGAGTTAGCATATATTGGAAAACGATATGATGAAGAGGGTGGAGTTCTTAGTATCCTTAATAATCTCGATCCAACCGGTGCGGTGAGTCACATTAATACTAGCATTTCTCTAATTGGAGGTTTGTTGGGTAGTCTTTTTGGTGGCGAAGGAGATGCGAATAAAAAAGCAACAATAAATGGCATTATTACGCAACTTGCTGAAAGCTATGGTGAATGTATGACAACTTGTGCCAATGGTGCTCGCACTGTTCCAAATGGTTATGCGGCTCACTTCCCGGAAATTGTTGCACGAGATACTAACGAGAAGCTTAGATCGGTTACAATCGCACCATTTATCATTAACACTTTATATCGTGAAGTGCGTTCAGTGGGTTTTCAAACAACCAAGACAGAAAGTTATACAGAAGAAATCAAAGAAGACGAAGCTGGTTCTAAGAGTGTTCAGGGCTATCAAGTTATTAGTTACTACATAAAAGGATATTATTACAATTATGTATGGCGCTTCATGCAGCGTCATGCACAAATATTTGGAGACGATAACCCAGGTAGTAGCAGCTCTGAAGATGCTGAACATACATATGTTGGTAACGAAGGCTTGCCAATGCAACCAAGCTTCTTTGCGATAGAGCCTGATTTTAGCGGAAGTGATGAAGTGTTACTTGGTTCATTTATTAACGATTACGCCATAGAACTTGGTTGGAACGGCTTAGAACACAGGCTAGACAAGCTTGGGCAAGCTACATTGTTGAATGATAGAATCCCATGGAAAGTTGATGAATTCTTTTTCTCAACTATGTTCCCATTGATGCTAGAGGGGCAGCATGTTAGTGAACTTGAAAATACTGAATTAGTAACACAGATTAGTGGAAATGATTTTAATACATGGATTTTGGCAAACAAGATAATTAACGACATTGGTATTTCTAAAGATCTTGCCTTGGCTTTAGATAGGTATATGGGCAAGCTTCAGAGTTGGTATGATGATGACAAGAAGAGCGAGTGTAGTTTGATGTCAATAATTACCGGTGAGTGTAAACCAACTAGTGAAGAATTATTAGATAAAGCATATAAAGCTTTCCAAATTGCATATAAAGATGATTTTAGTAAGAATTTTGCAGATAAAACCGGTTGGGGAACTGTCTTAGATGAGGACTTTAAAGATCTCAAACTATACCCTGGCGCTGTTCCTGTTGTTCAGCCTGATGACGGCAAAAACATTGCACCTCTATACATACCAGGTCACTGTGAACCACCTAAAAATGGTACAGATCAAGATTCTATTAGAGGCAAACTAGCAAGTATTAACACAGCTCGTGAAGATGATAGGCATAGTGCATTTGGCAGGCCAGTACCTGTTATTGGTCATAATCATGGCACAGGCGAAGATCCTTGGTGGAGTAATGAAGATAGTTCCTTTGAGGCATCATTTGTTACTGCTTGGGAAGATGTGATTGCTTTTAAGAGTGTGCCTTATGGGGAGTTCGAAGATGGCTATAACTTTGGTAGTAATCAATGGGGAGATAGTCCGGTACCTAGATTCTGTGATCATGAACCAACTGTTCGCGAAGGTGACGCTTGGGATATTGGAGGTATCGCTTGTAATGCTATGGGTTATAGAGATCCGAGCGAGCATCTTTTTATCCCTGCATTGATAGATTTAGGTGATATGCAAATCGGTGAAGGTCTTAAAATACCAGGACCAACCGGGATTGTATCAGACTATCGAACTACCTGTCGTTGTGATGGAGGCAAGTTTGATGGTCAGGCAAAAAATAGTGTAATTGATTGTAACAGAGGTCTCCCACCAGAAGAAAATCCTGATAACTATGATCAAAATGCTACCGACGAATCAGAGTTCTGCAAACCGGTAAGTTTAGATGACAATATTACGCCACAACAATATTGCCAAGCTCCAACCGGTGAAAGAGGTCACGTTGATCCAGATCTAGATGATAATATCTGCACCCATCGCCCTGGCTATATGCCACGTGGAGATGTTTGTGCTGATGGTCGTGATGATTGTTTGGTTACTTATAACCTCACAGATCCATTATCCACCAACCACGTAGAAATAAATGATGGTGGAACAACCAAAAAGACAGCTGCATCCGCAACAGATGTCTCTACAGGATTAGATAGTTATAACTTCATCACCAGCAATTACGATCCTTATGTAAATGGGCGCACTCATCTGAGTAATAAGAAATTCATAACTTACTACCGCCCACGCCCACCACGCGTAGCTGCTCCAGATCCAACGCGCCAAAGCTCATCGGCAAATACATTGCCTGTTTCAAGTATGGATGCATTTAGCGTGAATGGGTTAGCAAATGGTCTTATCTACTTTGGTGGCGGTCAAGGATTGGCACAAGTACGCTTTTACGCTTGGGCAATGCACAACCAGGGTCCAATTAAACAAATTATTATTGATTGGGGTGATGGCACATATCAAGAAATTGATAATGCTCAACTTAAAAATCATAAACCAGTTTGTAATACTAATCGTGAATGTGAATTCATTGATGGCTATGCTTGTACTAGTGACGCAGATTGTCCACCAGGCGGAGGAGCTTGTTTAGAACGTGGTACATGTAAAAAGAAGGTTTATCAGACATGTAATTCTGACGATGACTGCGGAAATGATGATGAGTGTCAAACACGTATGTTCTTTGGAAATAGTACCGAGGCTTGTAAGCAAGGTTACTTTGAATTCTCACACGTCTATCGTTGCGACGCTCAGGATGCACTAGCCTTAACAGATGGTGACAAGGTTTGTGATCAAACAGGTTTATGTGAAAACGAACCAGGTAAAACTTGTGTTTCTGCATCAGATTGCCGAGCAGGTGAAGAATGTATCCAAAATTCTTTAGCCGAACCAAAGGGATGCTTTAATGCAGATCTTTTCCGCTGTCGTTATACACCACGTATCATGGTTATAGATAATTGGGGTTGGTGTACAGGGGATTGCTCTAGAGAAAACGAAGTTAAACCCGGTGATCCTGAAAACTTCAACCATAGCGATTTAATCAGACACCCATATGGCGGTTGCTATGATGGTTCTCAAGTAAAAATTAATTCCGAAGTGAGTGGATTACATACGGGTCAAATGGATCCATACTATGGCTCCACTCTACCAAATGAATGTAAACCATACTTTGATGAAGCGAATTATTTCACACGTAGTGCCTTTGACTTGTACCGACCGTGGGTTGTCTATAGTGGTTCGGTAGAGGTTAGTCCACCAGAATACGTAGAAATCGAAAAGGACTCTTCAGGTAATATTTTCTTCTTTAACCAATTTAGTATTCAGAAAAAAGATCCTAACTTGATTAAAATACTCTTTTCACCTTTATAGACTATGAAATTTAAGACCCTTATCACCGCAAGTGCGGTAGTGTTGCTAACAGCATTCATGCTCGGCTATACACACAAGCAAGCCAATGCTTTAACTTTTACATTTAAGTTGCTCCGGTTGCAAAAGATCACCTTCAACGTACAAAAGCTAAAGCTAACCGATGTTTATAAGATCGGATTCAATAAAGCCTTAATGCTAAAACAGATTGGTTTGAAGCCAATAGTTTTAAGTGATTGCGCACATGAATACGAACGTTGTAGGGGTTTAATAGATCAGTTTGATGATACAATGGAGCATCTTTTGTTAACCGCAAAAAATGTCTGTATTTATAGTGGCGAATCTCCCCAAGAGGAATGTTTTGGCTTAGATATCGAAATTCCCGAAGAAGATAATACTAGTAATGTTGTAATAATCGAAACACCTCAACTGCAATGTACTGGGCCGCATAGTCGTGCTTGCACAGATCCTGATGGCCACTCAGGTACGCAAATTGCAGTTAGCTGTAATACAGGAACAGGAGAATGGAATTTTGATGAATGTGTAGTTACCAAACCATCAGTTAATATTTGTTTAGAAAAACATGGCACAGGTTATCGTCTATGTACTGCTTCAAATGGTAAATCCGGTGAGCAATATGCTAGTTACTGTAACACAGCAACCGAACAGTGGGTTTGGAAAACATGTATTCCATTTGAAACTGAACCACAGTGTGAGGGTACACAACCAAGTTGTCCATCAGGCTATACAGGTAGTTACTATTGTTCCAATGGCACTTGGGTAAATGGCTGTAAGGCTCCACCCCCACCATCATGTCAGGGAGCGCCACCACTATGCCAAGAGGGATATACTGGAGGTTACTCTTGCATAAACGGCAATTGGGTTAGTCAATGTCAAAAAGTAGAAACTTGCCCAGTACAAGAACCAGATTGGAGAGTTTGTATAATGTCCGATGGTCGTTACGGCAGAGAATATACCGATTATTGTAACGAAACAACTAAGGAATGGGCTTGGCGAACATGTAACGTTTATATAAACTTACAACCAACTTGCACGTCATTCACATATACAGACTGGAACACTTGTTCAAGTGGAAATCAAGGTAGAACTGTTGTTACCAGAGCACCATATGGCTGCGCAGGAGGTAATCCTGTAACCTATCAAACTTGCTGCTCCGGAGCTGAGCCGAGCTGTCCTAATGGTTGGAGTGGTTCTTACACCTGCTCAAATAATAATTGGTATAACACTTGTGTTCCTCTCGGCAGCGAACTTTGTTATCGAGGTGTAAAATATAAAAATGTTACAATAGGTACCCCGGCAGCCTATGCCCAATGCGCGGGTAGTGGGCATTATGTAAACGGCAAATTCTGCTTAGATAATATTTGCTCTAATTTACAGGCCTGGAACAATTACGGCGCAGAATCAAATTTTAAAAAATACATAGATGATATTTACTCACAAACAGTTCCTAATAGCTGCAATCCAAGTTTCAAATACACACAATGTAATTAAATAAGTAGAGATAAAAAATCCCTCGTCCAAAAGGCGAGGGTTTTTGTTTAGGAGTCTGGAGCAATAGATAAAGGAGCTCTGGAGGGTTTTGGGGTCTTTTCCTCTGGCTTAGCTGCAAACATCATGGCCGCAACCATGTGTGTGTAGCTTTTCCAGGGCTTACCCAAAAAGGTTTGCATATCCCGTTCATTAAAATCCAAATCACGATTGTATTGACCCTCCGCAAGTTTTACTGCAGTCGTAATGCAATCAGCGTGATCTTCACTTCGCGAATCCCAACTGGGATACTTGAGTATCACTTCGCATTTTTCGCGTAAGGATTGGCAGATCGAGCGAGAGAGGTCGAGATTTTTGTGCATAGGATAGCACAGCATTATAAGAGAAACATGCCGAAGAAATCCCTCGGCCATCCACTCCTGTGTGCCTAGTGGAATCTGATGTGCGCATGAGACATATAAGGCATCAACTCGTTTTTTCTTCGCTCCAAGAATCGCAATTCTTTCGTTTCCAGAAGGTGCAATAAGGGGGCTTTGTAGAACAAGCTTCTCCATCAAATACTGAAATAGTGCAGGGCCTTCTAGAAGATCTCCGGGATGCCCCGAGATCAATACAAATTTGCCAGTATTAGCTGCATTTAAGCACTGTGCTAAGAAGGTTTGCATTACCACACTTTTTGCCGTTAGGGGCAAATGAATGGAGGATTTCGCATCTTTTGTCTTACAGTCTTGTCGAGGTCTTGATTGTCGTAACAGTCCTTTGTACATCGCAATTTCCTCACTTGTAAGGTTCGTTTGTCGCTATCATTTTGCGGGGCAAGTATATGTGAAATAGCTCAAAATGTCAACAATTGACAATATTTGGGGAAACCTGTATTCTTAGCCTATTACTCGTTCTGGATGGACGAGTTTTCTTTATCTAAAAATCTTGAATCAACTATCATTCTAGATATTAAATACATATTCTATAACTATGGCATCCCAAATTTCTCAGGCTATTAAAGCTATCTGCGACGAAAAGTTGCTCACCGAAGAAGCAGTATTAGAGGCTGTACAAGCATCACTTGCAGCAGCTTATCGTAAAGACTTTGGTAATAAAAATCAGAACATCAAGTGCGAATTCGAAGCAGAAAAATATGACGGTGAAACAGCTGGCATCCGTATTTTTGATGTAAAATCTGTTGTAGAGGACATGGAGCTTCCTGACGATTATTTTGAACGTTTTGATGCTGCTCATGGTGGTAAAAAACCAGAAACTTTAAGAGGCGCTCCAGAAGATAAAAAGGCCGACAAAGACAAGAAAGAAGAAGTTAAAGAAGAACCAAAACAGCCAACAGAAGGTGAAGAAGAGGAAGAGGAATTCATGTTCAACCCAAAAACCATGATCATGCTTTCTGATGCAAAAGATTTAAAACCAGATGCAGTTATCGAAGATGAAATCCGCGTTGAACTTAATATCCCAGCAACATTTGGTCGCATGGCAGCTCAAACCGCAAAGCAAGTAATCATGCAGAAATTACGTGAAGCCGAACGTAACGTTATCTACCAAGATTTCAAAGAGCGCGAAGGTGAACTTATGAATGTAACTGTTCAGCGTCGTGAGGGTCGCATCGTCCTTATCGACCTTGGCCGCGCAACAGGTATTATTCTTCCAGAAGATCAAATCGAAGCCGAACGTTATTACGCAGGTACTCGCATCAAAGCAATTTTGCGCGAAGTCGCACTCACAAACAAAGGACCAGAAATTCGTCTTTCCAGATCTAGCCCAGGATTAGTCGCGGCTTTATCAGCTCAAGAAATTCCAGAAATAGCTAATGGTATTGTAGAGATCAAAGACATTGCTCGCGAGGCTGGTTCACGCACCAAAATTGCAGTTGCAACTAATGATGATATGATTGATCCTATCGGATCTTGTATTGGTCAGCGTGGTACTCGTATTCAAACAATTATTCGCGAGCTTGGAGGTGAAAAAGTAGATGTAGTACTTTGGAGCGAAGAAACAGAAGAATATATCCTTAACTCTCTTAGCCCAGCAAAAGCAGTTAGCATCGAAATCAAAGAAGAAGAACATCTTGCAATTGTTCAGGTAACCTCAGATCAACTATCTCTCGCAATTGGAAAAGGTGGTCAAAATGTTCGCCTCGCAGCCAAGCTTACAGGTTGGAAGATTACCGTTATCAACGTAGATAGTGACGAGGTTGTAGCAGATTCAGACTTGGGCGACCTTACAACCGCAGAAGAATCAACTGATGAGACACCGGTAACAGAAGGTGAAGTCAGCACAGAAGCCCCAGCCAAGTCAGCCGAAGAAGCCACTTCATCCGAAGAGACTGAAAAACCAGCAGAAGAGTCTGTAGAAGAAGCTGTAAATGAAGTCGAAGAAAAAGTAGAGGAGGTTGAGGAAACACCAGAAGAAATCGTCGAAGAAAAATCCGAAGAAGAAGTGGTAGAAGAGGTAGTGGCAGAAAAAGAAGAGATTAAATCCGAAGAGACTAAGCCAGAAGAATCAACAGAATCTGAGGAAGAAGCTGGCAAAGAAAAGAAATAAATTAACGCAACATAACATTTATGATTTGGTTATATACAGAAATATTATTTCGCCCAATATTAAACGTTCTAATCTGGCTTTACGGTGTGATACCAGGCGCAGACTTGGGTATCTCAATTATTGTTTTAACAGTTATTGTTAAAGGAATCCTTTACCCACTTACCGCACAACAACTCAAACAGCAAAAGGCAATGCAATCGATCCAACCAAAGATTGCAGAAGTTCGTAAACGCTTAAAAGATGACAAAGAGGCTCAGGCAAAAGAATTGATGGAGCTTTATCGTAAAGAAAAGGTTAATCCTGCATCATCTTGCTTACCACTCTTGATTCAGTTGCCGGTATTTATCGCTCTCTATCAAGCGCTTCGTGTTGGTCTATCGTCCGATACACTTACCCAACTATATAATTTTGTACCAAATCCAGGTCATATCAACGCAACTCTTTTAGGCTTAGTAGATCTTGCGCAACCAAGTTATGTTTTAGCTGTACTAGCTTCAGGAGTACAATTTTGGCAGTCCTGGCTCATGTTCAAGAAAACTGGAATCACCAAACGACCTCCAGAAGAAGTTCAGGCAGACAAGGGTGCTAAAGATGAGGATATGACCGCTATGATTAATAAACAGATGATGTACATGATGCCAATCATTACACTTATCATTGGTATTAAGCTCCCGGGTGGCCTTACATTGTATTGGTTTGTAATGAGTCTACTTACAGTTGCACAACAATACATTCAGAATCGTAAACCCACTCCACCAGAAATTTCTGAACCACAGTCACCAGCCATCACACAGTAATTACTTTTCTCGTTTAGTATATGCAAAACTTTTCACCTAAATCAAAACTGGTAGTAATAACAAAATCGGGAATTGATTTGGGTAAAGTTTCTTCAATTGAGATCAATACAACAACAGGAAAGATTGAATCATTTCACGTTGCAAGTTCGCACGTAATTTCACGACTACTAGATACAGATCTAATAGTAGGTTGGAATCAGGTAATCGTTTGGGAAGAAGACAAAATAATAGTCGGCGATGCGGTTGTACCAGCCGAAGCAAAAAACATTGCTATAGCACCATCAAAAAAAGCAGGTGCTCATTTAAGTGAGATGTAATAACTGGAGGGTTATTTATGCAGGAGCTATTACGGGATTCTATTTTAAGAACCCTGGCATTTCATGCAGCTTGGAATTATGCGCCAACTAGATTGCAATTGTTTTTGTTTCTCGATACAAAAGGCGATAGCTTCGATAGTTCAGATGTATCGCTCTATCAAAACTTTAATACTGTTCTAGACGATCTAATCAACTCAGCAATGGTTATCAGCGCAGAGGGCAAAGTGATGCTTGCATCACACCACAGTATAATCTCCGAAGGCAAAGAAAACGAAATCTACTTTGCACGTAAATTAAGAAACGCAAGGCGCGCTGTAAAATATTTAAAATTTTTACCATGGGTAAGCACTATTTGCCTTTGCAATACAACAGCACTTGGCCAGTCTAGTGATAAAAGTGATTTAGATTTCTTTATCATCTGTCGCAAGGGCACTATTTGGCGTACGCGCTTTTTTGCCACATTACCCTTCAAATTGTTAAATGCACGCCCCGGCGAGCGAAAACAAGATCCAGTCTGCTTATCCTTTTTTGTTACCGAAGAAGCACTAAACCTCACCGCATTATCTTTAGACGATGACCCATATATGCGCTACTGGTTTTTGTCATTACTCCCTTTATATGATGACGGTGTTCTAACGCAACTGTGGGATCATAATCGCGAGATCCATCGCAAGCATCCAAACGCAGTAATGTGGCAAGCACTCGATAAAAGTCCAGTACCAGGCACAATCAATTTAACAAACAAGAAAGATCCTCCGCCATCAATTATCGAAAAATGGCTTAGGCAAATACAGAGTGTAAGATTTCCAAAAGCACTGGCCGATATTGCAAACCTTGATACACGAGTCGTTATTAACGATAGTGTGTTAAAATTCCATGTAACAGATAATCGTAAACAATTTCGCAATAAGTATCATCAAATTTGCCATGATCTCAACATCGAATCCTAAATTAAAGCCAGATACTAGATACAAAATACTAGATACAAGTTTTGCTTTTTTGTGGCGTCTCACCATCATCTTGTTGCCAATACAAGCGCGGTGGTTTAGCGATGCCTCACTTTTAGGTTGGCCGTTCGAGCAGGGGAGACTTAGCTTTTACATTTCATGGATTCCTCTCATCACAACCATCATCCTGGGATTTTTCATACCAAAAATAAATCTCTCAAAAAAACTTCGTACAAATCTTTTCTGGCTAATAGCACTCCTGGGCACAATCAACATAGTATCAACACCTGTTGATATCAAAGCCACATCAATGTGGTGGGTGCAGGTAATTTTACTTGCCACTTTTTTCATAACCCTACTCCGTACCAAGGTAGATCTTAAGTCTATTTTTAGCTGGCTTATCATCGCACTTATCCCACATGCAATTTTTGCTCTAGCTCAAGTTTTCTTACAATACGTCCCCGGATGGTCGTGGATCGGCGTCGCGGTACAAGATCCCAGGCATCTCGGTGTCTCCGTAGTTCAAACCAATGACCTCCGTTTCCTACGCGCCTACGGCGGATTCCCACATCCCAATATCCTCGGTGGCTTTATGACATTTGGAATCCTATTATCAACTTGGTTGTTTCTGCTTCCACGTAAACTAAGTAATAAATGGAGCGAGCTACTCATTCTCTCAACAATACCTCTTTTCACTGTCGCTCTCTTCTATTCATTTTCAAGATCCGCCTGGATAGCTCTTGCTTTTGGTTTTTTTGTATTACTATTTCTCACCTTAATTAAAAAAGACGACCAAAAGTCAGATTGGATTAAAACATCTCTACCAATCATAGCAGTAACCGCAACTATTCTTACTTTCGCTTTCATTAACTGGGAGCTCACCTCATCCCGGCTTGGCCTAGCTCCCGAACCAGTGCGCCTCGAGCAACAGTCAGTGTCAGAGCGATCACAAAGTCTCAAGAATGGAATAAAAGTTTTTCAAGCCTATCCAATTCTAGGAACCGGTCCAAACTCAGAACTCCCAGCCCTCGCCAATTTAACAACCCCCTTTAGCAAAGGGGGGCAGGGGGGATTCGCACCTCTCGAACCACCTCACAACGTCTTCATCCTCATCCTCGCCAACTTTGGTATATCTGGCTCACTTATCATTTTTGGTTTTTTACTCTTCCTCCTCCGCCAAGCTCTAACCCATTGGAAAATAGGTGATCCAAACCTCCGGGCTCTGTCGATAGCACTTATTACTTCGTGGTTAGTAATCTCGATGTTTGATCATTACTTATTTAGTCTTTGGAGTGGTCAGTTTCTATCAATAACTATAGTTTTTGTTCTTATCTATTGGCTCAACAATCGTCAAAAAGACGCTTGACATCTAGTGCAGATCGCCCTACTATAAAGTCCACTTCTAGAGTCTGGTATCTAGAATATTAAATTTTATAATTCTATTAAAATTTTATGAATTTACGACCTTTAAACGATCGCTTGATCGTCAAAGCCCTTCCAAAAGAAGAGGTTACAAAATCTGGAATCATACTCCCAGATACTATGGATAAAGAAAAGCCAGAACAAGGCGAAGTCATCGCAGTCGGCCCTGGTAAATTAAAAGACGATGGCAATCGTGTACCAATGTCAGTAAAAGCCGGCGATAAAATCATGTTTAAACAATACGCCCCAGACGAAATAAAAATTGAGAATGAAAAATATCTCGTCTTATCCGAATACGACATCCTAGCCGTCGTCGACCCTAATTAACAAATTACAAATAATAAATAACAAAGCATAAAGAAGAATCCCTCCGCTCGCTTTATTAATTATTATTCTTGACCTTCGAAGCTCATAGAGCGTAGTGGGTTATTAATTATTATTTTTTTCTGAAAGAAAGTATATGGCAAAACAACTATTATACGATGATAAAGCTCGCCAAGCATTAAAGCGCGGTGTAGACCAACTCGCCAACGCAGTCAAAGTTACTCTTGGTCCAAAAGGACGCAACGTAGTTTTGGATAAAGGCTATGGCGCACCAACCATCACTAAAGACGGTGTAACTGTAGCAAGAGAAATCGAACTCGAAGACAAGTTTGAAAACATTGGCGCAGAACTTGTAAAAGAAGCAGCATCAAGAACATCAGATGTAGCAGGTGACGGTACAACTACAGCTACTGTATTAGCTCAAGCAATGATCGCAGAAGGTATTAAGCACATCACAGCTGGCGCAAACCCACTTGCAGTTAAACGCGGCATTGATGCTGGTACCGAAGCAATCGTCAAAAACTTAAAAGAACAAATCGCAACTCCAGTTAAAGATCAGGATATCGAAAAAGTTGCTACAATCTCTGCTAATGATCCCGAAATCGGTAGGATCATCAGCGAGGTTATGAACGAAATGGGTCAAGATGGCGTCATCACTGTTGAAGAGTCACAATTTTTTGGTATCGATAAAGAGGTTGTGCTTGGTATGCGCATCGATAAAGGTTTTGCATCACCCTACATGGTAACAAATACAGATCGCATGGTCGCCGAGTATCAAGAACCATACATCCTTTTAACAGATAAAAAGATCAGCTCAGTCCAAGAGTTACTGCCAATCCTAGAAAAAGTTGTTCAGACAGGTAAAAAAGAAATTGTTATCGTGGCCGAAGACATAGAAGGTGAAGCGCTTACAACACTTGTATTAAACAAACTCCGAGGCACATTCTCGGCACTCGCACTTAAAGCTCCTGGCTTTGGTGATCGCAAAAAAGAAATCTTACAAGATATCGCTACTGTCACAGGCGCAACAGTTATCACCGAAGAACTTGGTCGCAAATTAGACTCTGTCGAAATGGAAGACCTTGGTACTTGTCACAAAGTTATTGCAAGTAAAGATTTCACAACTTTTGTAGAAGGTAAGGGTGAACAAACAGCTGTAGAAACACGCATCACGCAGATCAAACAACAAATAGAAAACGCTGATTCAGATTTTGATCGTGAAAAACTTCAAGAACGCTTAGCAAAGCTCACTGGAGGAGTCGGCGTCATCAAAGTCGGCGCAGCCACTGAGGTTGAAATGAAAGAAAAGAAAGATCGTATCGACGATGCAGTATCAGCAACAAAAGCTGCTGTCGAAGAAGGTATTGTTCCTGGCGGCGGCGTAGCACTCATTAAAGCAATGAAAGCACTAGATACCGTTAACCTCGCGGGTGACGAAGCTACGGGTATTCAAATCCTCATGAAAGCTCTCGAAGCACCGGTTTATGCAATTGCCGAAAACGCAGGACGCAAAGGGGATGTTATCGTTGAAGCTGTAAAAACATCAGGTGGAGACACTGGCTACGATGCATTTCTAGATGAAATGAATGTAAACATGCTCGAACGTGGCATTATCGATCCAGCTAAAGTTACACGTTCAGCACTACAAAACGCAGCATCAGTTGCAGGAATGTTCCTCACAACCGAATGCGTTGTTACAGACATTCCTAAAAAGGAAGAGCCAGCAGCTGGTGGCATGCCAGACATGAGCGGAATGGGCGGAATGATGTAAAAAACAACAGTAAACAATCAAAGAATAGCTCAGTGCTTTTCTTTTGATTTTTAAGGCTCATATGCTATAATCTCACCATCATTTTTAATTTTTAATTTGTAATTCTTGACCAACGAAGCCTTGGCGTAGTTGGTTGTAATTGAAAAAAAGTATGACAGACGCAACAAACGCAACAAAAGTCCCAACGTTTGATAATAAAGACGTTGAGGAGAATAAATTAATAGCAGCTCTTAGTTATGTTGGAATTCTTTGCTTAATCCCTTTACTTGCTAAAAAAGATTCCAAGTTTGCACAAGAACATGGCAAACAAGGTTTAGTAATGCTAATCGTTTGGGTAGTTGGTTCATTTGTTTTCTGGTTCCCAATCATTGGTTGGTTATTGGCTCTTGCAGTCCTCATCATTAACATCATCGCTTTTGTAAAAGCATTGATGGGTGAATTCTGGGAAGTACCAGTTGTTGGTCAATACCGCAACAAGTTCAACATCTGATTATAGATTTCAATCAAATACAAAACCTCGCAACCGCGAGGTTTTGTTTCACAAAGGAGCAGTTCCTCGCCACTCTTTGTATTTATTTCATTTGATCGATCTTACTTTTTTGGGTTAATTTTAAACCCTTGTTATCCGGTTTGGACCCGGAGGCCTTGATGTGGCTCTACTATATTAGACGTAATTGAGGCGCAAAGTATTACAGTTTTATTAATTCATCAACATTAATGGCATAAGTTCGATCGATCACAATCTCATTACTTGTAATACTCTAATCTTGGTAGATATAATAAATCATGGCATAATATGATCATGGACAAGATAAAAGCCGAACACGAAATCAAGGAGCTTTTAAAACAAATAGAAACAGATTTAGACGATTACAATCGTCGTCTAGAGGCTATTGGATTGGAACGCCGTGAAATACTGCGTCTTTTTGCACGTCGCCTAGAAAAGATAGAAGTAGAAAAGATGCAGCAAAGAGTTAACAAACAAGCGTATGGAAACAATGAGTAATAATAGAGAGCAAATAAAACCGCCAGAAAATCTAGATCTAAAGTCTTTAATTTTTGATCGAGTAAAAGCTTTTGATGATTTGCAGTTACCACACGAACCAACAGAAGAATCAATGGATAGAATCATTTCCACCCACAATATCAATCCAAAAGATATCATTGATCTTACCAATAGCGCCAAGGATCAATTAGAGGTATTAGATTCACAAGAGCAAGGTTTGCTAAACGATATCAATAAAAGAAAAAAGCATTATACTGAAGAGCTAGACAAAAAATTTGAATAATCTGCATAATTTGGTTAACCTCATCTCATGAATCAAGAAATAACCGATCGCATAGAATCTCTCAAATCCAGTCTCACAGAGGCTTGGAAGATTTTGGATTTAGACGCTCGCAAAGAAGAGGTCGATGCACTCGAAGTCGAGGTCAGTGCTCCAGACTTTTGGTCTGATCAAGATCGTGCTAAAAACGAGATGCAAAAACTTTCTGATCTTAAAACTGAATACGAAACCTGGAATAACTTCAAATCTGAACTTGATGATCTAAAAGAATTCCTCGACATGGCTGAGTCTGAAAAAGATGAAACTGTAATTACAGAAGCAGAATTAAAGATCACAGAGTTAGAGGCAAGCTTTCAAAAAATGGAATTTACAATGTTGCTCGGTGGCCCTCACGATGCATCAAGCGCTGTTATGAGTATCCACGCTGGTGCAGGTGGAACTGACGCGCAAGATTGGGCAGAAATGTTAATGCGTATGTATTTTCGTTTTGCCGAAAAAAAGAACTGGAAGGTTAAGCTTGTCGACGAAAGCCGCGGTACCGAAGCAGGCATAAAATCTGTAACTTTTTTTGTAAACGGCCGCCACGCATACGGCCACCTCAAACTCGAAGCCGGAGTTCACCGTTTAGTTCGCCAATCTCCATTCAACTCCGATGCTCTCCGTCAAACATCTTTTGCGCTTGTCGAAGTCATCCCCGAAATCGACGACAAGGTTGAAATCGAAATCAAGCCCGATGATTTGCGTATCGACACCTTCATGAGTGGAGGCAAAGGTGGCCAATCTGTAAACACAACATACTCAGCCGTCCGCATAGTTCACCTCCCAACTAAATTAACTGTCTCCTGTCAAAACGAACGCTCGCAAACTCAAAACAAAGAGACAGCAATGAAGATCCTTAAAGCCAAACTCGCAAAGCTCAAAGAAGAGGAATTGCTAGAAGAAAAGAAAGAACTCCGTGGCGAGTTTCATAGTGCTGAATGGGGTAATCAAATCCGCTCATATGTCCTCCATCCTTATCATATGGTAAAAGATTTACGCACCGAACACGAAACCTCAGACACAGATTCTGTCCTTGATGGAAATATCGATAGTTTTATCGAAGCCGAATTACGCAAAGAGGCCTCAAAAAAAGATATAAGAGGGGAATTAAATAAAGATTAATATGGATGATAAAATACAAGAACAGATAAAAAACGCCGTGCATGTTCTCAATTCAGGCGGAGTTATTGCTATACCCACGGAAACTGTTTACGGCCTAGCTTGTGACCCACGGAACACTAACGCAGTAAAAAAGATTAATGCAATAAAAGGACGTGATGATGGAAAGCCTCTACAACTTATTGCAGCAAGTTTTAATCAAGTAAACGAACTTTCAGATTTAAAACCCGCCGAACTCAAAGTTGCGAAAAAGTACTGGCCCGGACCTCTCACTCTTTTAGTGAGTTTAAAAGATAATATTAAACTCGCTCCACAAGTGAATCCAAACAAAACAATTGGAATAAGGATCACTTCTTCAGATATCGCTTCAGCTATTATCGATGCTTTTGGTTATCCAATTGCCGCAACCTCCGCAAATCGCAGTGGCTCCCAACCAGCGGTTTCCGGTCGTAGCGTTAAGATGGCTTTTAAAAACCACGAAAATCATCCAGACTATATTTTAGATATTGGTGCCATTAATAAAAATCTCCCCACAACTGTCGCAAGTATTGCAGAAGATGGTAAGGTAACAGTCTATCGTGAGGGCTCTATTAAACTATAATAAAATTTTATAACTAGTTATTTACGATAAGGTGTTATATAATTTAAATATTATGTCAGAATCACCAAAAAGTAACGAAGGTCAAGTCGTAGAGCAAGTAAAACAGGAGGATATCAATATACCCGAGTCCATTCCGCAAAGCTCTATTCCTGAGGAAATGACAGTACATCTAGATGCTGAAAATATTCCCAAAGGTTGGACAACGGACGATATTTTCGAGTCCCTACATGTCTCCACTCTTGAACAATACCAGGATTTTTCTCAAAAAATGGCTAAGCGTTTAGGCAAGGAGGATTATGAAATTGATGAAGAATTATTAGATATTCAGAAAAAAGCCTTTTCTAGCCTTGGGGAGTATATGAGCTGGAATATGTTTGATTTGGGAGCTTGGGAAACACTAGAAGCTGGAATAAATAAAGAAAAGCAGCTTGATAAAATCCAAAAAAAAGAACTTGCTGTGGATTGGGACGAAGTGGTATCGACAGGAGATTCGATGCGTGAGGCTAGAAATAAAATAGCTAAAATCGATGAGAAATTAGCAGAATTAGAGAAACAGAAAAAACCGTCAAAGGATTTACTTAATCCACAGAAACCGTCAGTCTTCGATCAGCTTAAAGATGTCTTTGGCTCTTCGAAAGATTCTGCTATGGCATATTATCGTGAAATGCTAAAAGAAGATGAGGCAACAAAACAAGAACTCCAACAGATAGAAGAGCATTTACCTGAAATAAACGCTGAAATAGAGGAGTTGAAAAAACAACAGAATTCCTTAGTACCGCAAGAGGGTATCGCAACAAAGAGATACGAAGATTTACGGCAATTTTATTTTGCAAAAGCTGAAGCAGTATTTAAAGAAATACAACCAATTTTAGAAAAAGAGAATCAAGAGAAAAAGCAAAAATTTGAGCAAACTATTGGGTATTTATATAATGCTCTGTATTATCAAACTATACCTAAAGATCCTAACGACTGGGTTGGGTATCTTGATAAGAATGGTGTACTGCCTGCAGATTATCAAGAACCACAGACTCCAGAGTATTTAACATCTACCACAGATCGTATCACTTTCATCAAAAAGGATTTAGTTGATGGTTCGGGTTTGGCGCGTGATTTTCTCCTCCAAAAGTTAAATCAACGAGAATCTGAACGGCTTATTAAGGAGATTACAGGGGTGCGCGTTGAATTGCATTAAGGGTATTAATGTGGTTATTTAGTTCCATACTCCTATATGAATAAAAACGAAATAATCTCCGTCTTAAAAGAATTAGGCAAAAGACCCAACAAAGCCTTAGGTCAAAATTTTTTAGTTGATAAAAACATTTTAGATAAGATAGTAAATTCCGCAGATATTAAAAAAGGAGATAGAGTACTCGAGATTGGCCCTGGCTTAGGCGTATTATCGCAAGCACTTATAAAGCTAGGTGCAGATCTTACAGCTATCGAAAAAGACAAACATTTTGCAGCAAGATTAGAATCAGAATCTATTACTAAACTAGTATCTGGTGATGCATCTAAAACTGATTTAGATGAATTGATGGGTCAAAAACCTTGGAAGTTTGTATCCAACCTCCCTTACTCTATTACCTCAATTGCACTCCGCAAAGCCCTCTACGCCAAAAATCCACCGTCCCTCCTCATTGCACTTATCCAAAAAGAGGTGGCAGAACGAATCCTCGCTGAAGACAAGAAAGAGAAAATGTCGCTTTTATCACTCATGTCTCATCTTGCCTCATCTGAAATAAAAATCATCCATCGAGTATCACCCACAGCCTTTTATCCAGAACCCAAAGTTGATTCGGCAATTATCAAGATCGTACCCCTCTCACAAGCTGAACGTCTTAAAAAGTGGGGGATAGACCCAGAACAAGTTATGAAAGTCGCAAAGCTTGGTTTTGCGCATCCTCGTAAGCTACTTGGGCGCAACCTCGGCATCAAAACTGACGACTGGGCTAAAATTACTTCAAAGCTAGATATAAACCCCAAAGCCCGATCCCAGGAGCTTAAAGCGAAGGATTGGGTTGAACTCGCAAAGTATATAAACTCAGATTTGTAAGAATAAATATTCAATTTTAAACCCCCTTTAGCAAAGGGGGAAGAATCCCGCTAAAAGCGGGAGTAGGGGGTATTTAAAAGAAAAAGCTCTCAATCGTCCGTAGACAACTGAGAGCCGAGTGATAGCTACGCAGCTTCCGCCTCTGCTTCCACCAAAGCTGGTGGAGGCATCGTAGCCGCCGCTTGCTGCGCTTCTGCCATATCGGTGCGCAGCTGGTTTAGTGTGTTGCGAGCATTGGCGATCGCGAGGCCCTTTTTCGTTGCAAAGCCTCCATGCTTTCTGTACAGCATGTCCAATTCCCTCTTGAGGTCATTGGAATTTTCATAAAGGACGCCTCGAATCTTGGCAACGTATTTATCGTCTGCCATGCGAGCATACTCCACAAAAAGCTTTCGCCTTGCCCCAGAAACAAGCAATGCCTCAATTGCCGGCATATGCTTGTGCGAATCTCCCTTTTCAGGTTTCGGAAATAGCAGGTCAAAGAATTGTTTATCCTCGCCCTGCTCAAGGAACGTTTTCAGGTCTTCAAGCTCTTGGAGCCTTATTTGTTGCCAAAGCATGGCAAGACCTATGCAACCTGACGCTTTTCCGACTTCCGCGAACGGACATCGGTAGCGCCGATAGGATAGACTCGCTGAGCAAGTCGGTTTAGGAACTTGGCTTTGCCGTTCTTGGCACGTCTTGCGCGCCGTCGAAGGTTTATTGCCAAGGCCTCCGCCAGATCAGGGCAATTATCCCGGATCTTTTCGAGCTCGCATAGCACATCATCGTCGACAAGGCGCGCCTCAGCAATGGCTTTGGCGGCAGTTTTCACTGCCTCGTCCGTGCCAATGGCAAGTTCGCGGTCAAGAACCGCCTCCAAGCTCTCGGGCTTCGGAGCGGGCTTGCTTTTGGGCCTGATCTGCTTCACCTCGGCGCGAGCCTTGTAGCTCATGCGCCCGGCAAGTGACTGCAACAGGCTTGCGAGGCGCTCTTTGCGCTCATCACAAGTCAGCTCCAGCTCCTCAGCCTTCTCGGTGAATACCACCGCCAAAGCACGGCACAAGTCTTTGTCTGCCTCGCACAGAATCATCTGCGCATCGACTTCCAAGTTCATACCATGCTCCAAAGCCTCCAAGAGGCCTGCAGCAATTGCGGCCGCGTCGTTCACCTTGAGTATGGCTTCCATGCCCGTACCTTTAAGGTAGAACATGTGCACCATCTTGGTTTCGCCACTACGATCCTTGCTTTGGATCATACAGCAACGACGAACCGCTTCGAGCTTCTCCGGATCTGCTCCGCACTTAGCGGCATTTACTTTTGCTTCAGCTCGCGCTTTCTTCTCTGCGGTTAGGTTGCGTCCCTTGCGGGATTTTTTCCAACTAGCCATTTTTTATCTCCAGAATTTGTTCACTGAGAGCCTTAACGGCTCTTCAGATTGCTTAAAATTGCCAACCGCTTAATTCTACGGCTGGAAAAACCACGAAAATGGAATCCCCACACATTTGTAAGGAACCGCTTAATATAGCATAAAAATGCCACTTTGTCAACCCTAGGAGCTAAATATCGGGTCTTATGAGGCTTATGGCAATATTGCAGTAGATCCAACCTTTGAGTAAAAAGTGTATTCTTTCCCTAAACCTGGCGAAAATCCAGATATTGGCTTATCCACATAATCAAATGCCTTTTTCTTGACAAGTTCCTGGTATTTGGCTATATTTGGCGAGCCTTCCACAAGAAGACAAAAAAATCCCAATTTTCTAATAGTTCTCAGCGAACACGACATATCAAGAGAACAAGGAAGTGGGACGTAAATTGGACAATGAAATAGTGATCGTCTAAGGAAATACGTTTATTCCATCCCTCAATACTTTAATGTATAGGGTGGACCTCCTAAGTTTTATACTTAGGAGAACCGGTCTTCAAAGAGAAGGTCGTTGTTACTTTCCGTCAGGGAGTAACTAAAAACTGACCCTACATATCTACCAGGAGTGTAGGGGTTAAAAGTCGTAAGGCTTTTTACTGAGAGTTTGATCCTGGCTCAGGATGAACGTTGGCGGCGTGTCTAAGGCATGCAAGTCGTGCGGGCATCATTTTGTAGCAATACATGTTGATGCTAGCGGCAAACGGGTGCGTAACACATTGGTAATCTACCCTCCAGTCGGGCATAACTCCACGAAAGCGGAGCTAATTCCACGATGGACATGCGGGGACATATGTCATTCGCATGTAAAGCGCTAAAACGCGCTGGAGGAGGAGCCTATGGCCCATCAGCTAGTTGGCGGAGTAAAAGCCCACCAAGGCTACGACGGGTAGGGGGTGTGAGAGCATGACCCCCCTCACTGGGACTGAGACACTGCCCAGACACCTACGGGTGGCTGCAGTTAAGAATATTCCTCAATGGCCGAAAGGCTGAAGGAGCGACGCCGCGTGCGGGAAGAAGGGCTTCGGCTTGTAAACCGCTTTTATTTGGGAAGAACGATGACTGTACCAAATGAATAAGAGGTTGCTAACTCTGTGCCAGCAGCAGCGGTAATACAGAGACCTCAAACGTTATCCGGATTTATTGGGCGTAAAGGGTCCGCAGGCGGTTATGTGCGTCACGTGTTAAATGTTAGGGCTCAACTCTGACACCGCTCGTGATACGGCATAACTAGAGTTCGGGAGAGGCACATGGAATTGCCGGTGTAGGGGTAATATCCGTTAATATCGGCAGGAACGCCAAATGCGAAAGCAATGTGCTGGAACGATACTGACGCTCAGGGACGAAAGCGTGGGGAGCGAAAGGGATTAGATACCCCTGTAGTCCACGCCCTAAACGATGGATGCTAGATATTGGGAGTATCGACCCTCCCAGTGTCGGTGAAAAAAGCTAACGCATTAAGCATCCCGCCTGGGGAGTACGGCCGCAAGGCTAAAACTCAAAGGAATAGACGGGGACCCGCACAAGCGGAGGAGCATGTGGTTTAATTCGACGATAAGCGAGGAACCTTACCTGGGCTCGAAATGTAGCTGCAAGCCAATAGAAACATTGGCCGCCTTCGAGGGTGCTATATAGGTGCTGCATGGTTGCCGTCAGCTCGTGTCGTGAGATGTACCGTTAAGTCGGGAAACGAGCGCAACCCCTGTCCCATGTTGTATTTTCATGGGAGACTGCCTCGGATAACGGGGAGGAAGGTGGGGACGACGTCAAATCAGCATGGCTCTTACGTCCAGGGCTACACACGTGCTACAATGACTAGGACAAAGGGTTGCCAAACCGCAAGGTGGAGCTAATCCCATCAAACCTAGCCTCAGTTCGGATTGAGGGCTGCAATTCGCCCTCATGAAGTTGGATTCGCTAGTAACGGCGCATCAGCAATGGCGCCGTGAATACGTTCTCGGGTCTTGTACTCACCGCCCGTCATGTCAAGAGAGTTGGTAATGCCCGAAGGCCCTGATTAAGGGGACGAAGGCAGGACTAGCGATAGGGACAAAGTCGTAACAAGGCATCCGTAGCGGAAGCTGTGGATGGATCACCTCCTTTCTAGGGAGAAATTCTCCAACACTGTTGGAAATTCAATCCACCAAACTTAAACGCAAGTTTAATTAGGGTGGACCCGAGGTCGATGATGTATCACCAAGTTTACTTGGAATGACATCTCATTTCGGCGTATTTCCTTCAGATGGTCACTATTTCATTGTGCAACATAAAAATCAGACTTCAGAGTCTGATTTTTGGTATAAAAAAACCTGTAACTAGAGATTGATATCACGAAGTATCGACCCATCATCATTGACAATTTAGTAAAATTGTGATATGTTTTTATTTCTGTTTAGCAAAACAAGGAGAGAAAGTATGCCTCAAACAGAGATTCGTTCATTCGACCCTTTGACACTACTTATCGCAACGGACGAGAGATTGGATTTTCTCGCTCCTGACCAAGATGAATGGGATTTGCTTACTCACCTCCTCGGTCTCCCCGAAGAGGAATTGTCTCCAATCAGAGGGGCGCGAGATTTTTGCCGCCCTCATCTAAAGCAATGCTTGAGCAAGTTGTATAGACCTGAAAACTTAATATCTACAAATCGCTTGGTTACAGCTTTAGTGGATTATAACAGAGGTAATCAAAGATTCCTCTGGCAACGTATACCGTATTTGTCACGTCTTGTTTTTGAAGTACAGATGCTTGTTCTTTATGCAATTTTTTGGAGGAAGCATGGCCTACGGATCGAGGTCAAGCCCATGGAAGGTTACGATCAAGATCGTTTAGATAAGATGCTGACATTAACTTATCTGTCAACCGTAACCGAAAGTGACATAGAAAGCGCATGTGAAGATGTTCTCTCTAGACTCACTGGCGCTTCTGTGTGACACACTATTCTTATGAGCTTCGGCAATGCCGGGGCTTTTTTTGATACAAATCCCGCAAAGCACAAAATCTCCTAATTTATCAACTGGTGTCAAAGTCTGATTTTTGATTGCTAAAAGTTGTCGAATGTGGCATAAATAATGTCACATCGGGCTATGGCGCAGTTGGTAGCGCGCACGCATGGGGTGCGTGAGGCCGTGAGTTCAAATCTCGCTAGCCCGACCACATCAAAAAACACAGTTTCCTGTGTTTTTTTAATACGCTATCTCTACTTGTCTATCTTTATTCTCTCTTTCCATCAAATCATGCAGTTTTCTATAAAGTCCAGATTTTTTCTTATACAAAGATTGATGATTTCCTCGCTGAACCATCCTACCTTTATCCATCACCACAATCTGATCAACGTGATGAATTGTCGACAAACGATGCGCGATAATTATAGTCGTAGAATGCTTCATGATCTCCTTCAACGCCTTTTGAATGTAATAATCAGACTCAACATCTAACGCAGACGTCGCCTCATCCAAAATCAACACAGGGTGATGGCGCACAACCGCACGAGCTAAAGCGATGCGTTGTAATTGCCCACCCGATAAACCAACACCTCTTTCGCCAACTTTAGTTTCATACTGCTTAGGCATCATCATTATAAAATCATGCGCATAAGCAACTTTTGCAGCTTCTACAATCTCCTCATCAGTTGCATTCAACTTTCCAAAAGTGATGTTCTGTTTAATTGTACCTTTAAACATAAAAGTATTCTGAGTCACTTCTGCAACCTGTTCACGAACACAAGGCAAACTAACTTTAGTCAGATCATAGCCATCAATTTTAATTGACCCTTCATTTGGGTCATAAAAACGTGAAATCATCTCAACCATTGTCGTTTTACCAGATCCAGAAGGCCCAACCAAAGCTACTGATGACCGTGCAGGTATCTTTAAATTGATATCTTTCAAAACATCCTGATTTTTATTGTAAGCAAAAGTCACTTTATTAAAAGCAATCTCACCATTTTTAAAGTCTGGGCAGGATTTAGATTTCTCCTTAACCTCAACTGGAGAATCCAAGATATCAAATATACGTTTAACCGCCCCAAGTGACGATTGCACTGCCACATTAATACTCATCAGCGATTGCACCGGGCCGTAGATATACCCTAGGAACGAACTAAATGCTATTAGCTGACCAATAGTCAAATTACCGGTTAAAACCTCAGATCCACCATAAACCAAAACAATAATAGGTCCAAGAGATGCTATAAACCCAGTCAGAAGCCCAGATAGCATCTTTGTTTTTTGAAAGTCTAAGTTTTTATTAACCACTCTCTTATACGTACGTCTATATTTACTAACCTGTATATTTTCACGAACATAAGATTTTATCAACCTCATTCCAAGTATCAACTCCTGCAAAACACTCTTATTGCGAGCAAATAATTCTTTCCTTTCTTCACCAAGCTTTCGAATCTTTTTGTTAAACAGTTTTAAGGATATTACAAAGAAGGGGATAATTAAAAGCGAAACAATAGTCAAATTTACATGTAAATAAAACAAAATAACAGTACCAACTGATAGTTTTATTAAATTGAGGAATATCTTTGTAAAAGTATTAAAAAGTAACGATTGTGATGAGCTCACATCATCCGTAATACGCGAAACAATATACCCAGATGGATGACGATTAAAATATGCCATAGACATATTCTGTACATGGCGCAAAAGCATGGTCTTTAAATCAAGAAAAATTCTTTCTGAAAGCTTTAGGCTAAAATAAGCAGTTGCGAATGATAAAAATGACTGAACTAATATTAGAACAACTAAACCTATGCTGATATATGAAAGCTGTACATAATCACCTTTAACTAAAACATCATCTATCAAATACATTGTTAAAAGTGGCAAAGGAAAAGTGAGCAAAACATTCAGCGTCATTCCCAAGCTAACAAAAATACTAGGCAATAAATATGGCCTAAGTAATTTTACAAATCTAATAATGCGCTCAGCATCAGTCTGTTTTTTTACCCCTCGCATGAGTCTACATATTATAACATCTATTCAGTTTATTTGTATTAAAAAATCATCCCCAACAAGAGGATGATTTTTTATTTTTTCGCTACTTAGTTCATTCGTGTGTTCTGAACATCAGTTGTATCAGAATCAGATGTTGTTGAATTGAGATCGGTAGTATCAGCAGCAGCATCTTGATTTACATTATCAATAGTAGTATCAGCAGGAGCATCTTGATTTACTTTACTGATAGTATCAGATGGCACTGTGTTTGATAGCAGGTCATTATTCAATGGTGACATTGGGCTACTTTTAAGATCGGGTGACATAAATATTTTTGGTTAATAAATTAATATTTATAAACAACACAGTGCCACGGCATCAATCCATAAAGAAGTGGATAAGTCATTGCATAGATTCTGTATTCATTGTTTTTTTACACAACTTAGCAAGAAAAACCCCGTTTTATTGAGGTTTTCCACACCCCCACACCCAAAACCCTTGATTTTATTGGTTAAAATGCTTGCATAGCAAATTATACTCGAGTATACTTGTTCACATATCACATAACACGTACCACATATCACATAACACCAGTTAGATGTTCCATGATATGCGCTCCATGATATGTGTAATTAATTCCTTATTTTTAATTACTAATTTGTAATTTATAATTGATTATAGTTATGCCAAAAATGACCAAGTCACAATTGATGACAAGCATGTGTGAGAAGTGTGAAATGCCTAAAAAAGATGTAACAGCTTTCATGGAAGAGCTAACAGAGCTCGCATACAGAGAAGTAAAAAAGAATGGTGAGTTCACACTCCCAGGTATCGGTAAACTTGTAAAAGTAGCTCGCAAAGCTCGTATGGGCCGCAACCCAGCAACAGGTGAAACAATCAAGATCCCTGCAAAAACAGTTGTTAAGTTCCGCGTTGCAAAAGCAGCTAAAGAAGCAGTCTTGTAACCCAACCAAAAAATCAAAAACCCTCAGTCAAATGCTGAGGGTTTTTGTATATCTAAGCTAGAGGCTAGAAGCTAGAGGCTAGAAGCTGTATAATGAGTTCATGTCAGCCACGGCTTCAAAAACAAAACGCGTCACCCAGTCTTTGCCGCATCAGGTGTCCGAGAAAAGATCCTTACGTCCGTCTCCAAAAGAACTGGAGGATGCTTTAAATGAATTTGGTCACAAGCTAGTGATGAAGGCATCTGATGATTGCCACGTTCTCCCACATATCCTCCATCTAATTGGCAAAGGAGGGGAGCATGTTGTTTTTGAAGATGTCAGATATCCCAACTATATTCTCAAAGTCGATTTCATAGAAAGTTTGCCAGTGCTCTATGCTCAAGCGCGCGGTGAAGAAGCGATACAAAAAGCGGTTAAAGATATAAAAACTAAAGCTCAGAGTCATGGTGATCGTATTAAACGACTCCAATCATACTTTGCGCCAGGGCAAGTCCCAACCGAAATAGTTTGTGTTAAAGAAATACCGCTCACTCAAAAAGTCGTAAAAGCGGTTTTATGTGATCGTAACATTGAGATTCCAAAAAAACTCGTCGTACCAAAGACAATGCCTGTTCTCTGCACTCTTCAACATAAGATCAAGCTACCAAAAAAGGAAGATCGTATTGATATTTACTCTAGCTATGCAGAACTGAATCGCACAATTAAACTTGATTACTTTACCGAAGGCCATCGCTTATTAGCCTCTTCAACATCAATTGGCCCAGTAGAACGCACTGCTAGGGAAAAGATTATAGCGCTTATATATCCATCTTTAAAAAAGATAAGTAAGAAAGCAGGTGAAAATGATAACTTCAAGCACGCTCTTGCTAGCTATATAAAGCGCGCAATGAAATATTCTGCAGACACCAACGAGATTATCGACATGGCTGGTGGAGGCAACGTTATGTTTATAAAAAATGAGGTTGGCGCATGGGGTCCTTTTTTGATGGATGCTCTCTCGCCAGCCGAATTAAATTTTGATCTTATACGCAAATCAGCGCTTATGATCAAGCATAGTCAAGAAATTGATGTTCGTACAAAAGCAAATACTCTAAATGTTATTAACTACATACGTTTTGCTAATGCACTCGCGATGATATCAGGCATCACGACACGCCTAGAAGTCCCTGATATCACCTCTATCCCAGCACAGCTGTGGCACGAGGGCTTAATGATCGAAAAATATTTGGATGTTTATACGCCAAAGAAAGGTTCATAAATAATACTAAGCTAAATAATAAATAAAAAATAGATGTTTGACGCTTTATTAGATTTTAATTTGATGTGGACTGCGTATGCACTGGTGCTTTTAGTAATTTTAGGAACAAGTCGGGCAGTTAAAAGTAAGGGGTGGGATATATTTTTTACTTTTGTCTTTCCTATATTCGTCACTACGCCGTTCGTATTTATCGTGGGCACAATGGATACTCTAGACTCACCATTGTTTACGTTCACAAAATTATACTCAGTCCTCTTTAGCGCGGCTTGTGTCTGGTACATTCGTAACAATCCAAAAACTGTTTGGGGCAGAAAATTACGAACATGGTCCTTTGGCATAAATATTGTAGAGGTTATATTACTAGAACTCTATTTGGGATTTTGGATTAACCCCCTCGCAGGGTTACTCGTACTATTAACCCTCCCCAGATGGAAGACTCTTGTTGTTGGTAAAGACGAAAGAAAATTACGCTGGGAATCAACTTTGATCTGGATCATCGCATATTCTATATGGAATTTTACCTTTGCATTAAACATCTACCCAGCTCTTTGGTTTTTGAATCTACTACATGTAATTGTTGCACTGCTTTTCGTGCTTCGCGATCCTAGGTGGTACGCACATATCCGTGCAACATCATTAAACATAACATTTGCAACCATGATTGCATTTTTTCCAGCCATGGAATTTGTAATAAGTAAAAATATTTTTTATGGACCTTTCGAAAGCGCAAAAAGTCACACAGATTTTATTTTTAAACTAAGCATTATTGCCCTTATCGCATCTGTCATTGCAGTTGGTCAACAGATAATAAACAAACAAGGGAGAGTCGCCAACCTTCTCGGACTAGAAAAGACCCAACCAAAGATGAAAGCTATTGGTAAATAAAAAACACCAAATAACATAGTGATTTAAAAGCTTATAGACCCCGTTGGTATGTGGATTTAAGATTTTTCTCGGTTGTGTTATAATCAGAGTACATTTCATATGATAAAAGCAACACCGAAAAAGCGTATAATTAAGAAACGCGCTAAAGCTGCAAATAGCCCCTCACCATCCACCAAATCAAAGTGCGGCCCATGTGGTCATGCCCACTGTGATGATAGATGTCGTGTACGCTATATAGGCCCAACAACACATGTCAGAGATCACCACATCTTACATGCTGCACGTGGCATCTCGCACGTATGGCCAGCAGTTATAATCGCAGGGCTCGCAATTGTATTAACTGGTGCTATTGCATACAACACAGCTAACGCTCAAAACAAGCAGATAGATAAGGATTTAGTCCAAAATTCAACTGAGCAAATTTTAAACAAATTAGACACCCTAGAAACACGAATCGATGTAATGGAGCGAGATATGGAAGGGTTGTTTCGCGCACAGGGTAAAAATACGGCTACACCTGATTCAGTCTTCCCACCACTCAACTAGGCCAATATTCAACAAAACAGGCGGTGAATTGATGGTTTTGCAAAGATTCTCCGCTTTTGCTACTCTCTCGATAGGGATGGTAGGCGAGTTCTACGAACGTGTTCTGGCGAGGATACCGTTCGAGATCTCACCTACCATCCTTTTTGCATATGTCTATTATTCGTAAAAACCATGATCGTGTCTCGCCTATGGGTGGTACACGTGATGAACGCATAAAAAAGGTTATGGCAGATCGCTGGCAAGATCTCGAAGTCATAATCGATAACGTCGACAATCCACATAACATTGGTGCAATACTTAGAACTTGTGATGCTGTTGGGGTTGGCACAGTCCACCTCCTTTATCCAGAAGGCAACCCGCCACGTCTACAAGAGATCCGGTCTGACGCGGCTGCCTCTGCAGTAAAATGGCTCAATATAAAAAAATGGACTTCCATCCAAGAATGTATAACAGATATTAAATCCCGAAGTTTATCTATCTATGCAACAGCTCTGGATCCCAAGGGTAAACCTCACTTTAAGTTTGATCTTACAAAACCCACAGCAATAATCATCAGCAATGAAAAAGACGGCATCTCTACCGAACTCAAATCGCATGCAGATCACATCATCGCTATCCCCATGCGAGGTTTTGTACAATCTTTAAACGTTTCCGTTTCGGCCGCAGTCGTCCTCGAAGAGGCAATGCGACAAAGATTGGTTAGCGGAAATTTGTAGGGGCGCATCCTTGCGGTGCCGCATGAAGCTTTAGCGTAGGGTGGTGATCGCCCGTGCTCTCGCAGAATGCGTAACAAGATAGCTTTGATGTAGTACGGGCGAACACGAGGTATCGCCCCTACGAATTACAAAAAAACATCCTTATGGATGCTTTTTGATGTTCACGATTTATTTCTTTAATTGCGTGCGAAGCGTCGCGATAGCATGTTCCTTAGCTTCCACAACAGGCTTTGCAATTGCACCACTAGATTTTTCTCGTGTGCCATCAAAACCTAGTGCACGGCCTAATATCCTTGCATCATGCGGAGCTTCTGCAAAAAGCGCAGCTCGAGTTGTATTTTCATCATGCTCTACAAAAATCGCAACAAGCTTTGCATCCGGCGCATAGGCAATCAACTCTTGTACTAACTCATCAAGCTTAGCCTCGGTTGTGCCAGTCTCTAAAATATCCTGTTTACTCAAACTGGTCCAAACCATTTCATTTGCAGTGTCCTGTTCAAGCCTTGTTAGCGCTCTACCCCAAAGTTTTAAAGTATTAACGTTACGTGTGCGCCACAATTGATGCACAACCTTTTCTCTATCAGCGCCAAGTGTAACTAATGTGGAAGCACGCTCTAATGTTTTTGGAGTCACACTCGCAGATTTAAAAGACTGTGTCTTCCAGATCATACCAGCCATAAGTGCTGTAGCAATCTTCTCATCAATTTTCTGTTCATTCCAATCAGTAAACCAACTATGCAAAACCTCGGTTACCGAACCAGCCGTCATATCAACTAAATTGATCGCCGCCCAGTGTTCGTTCTGTGCATCATGATCAATATTAATTACAGGAGTGCGATAAATAAAATCAGCAGTTGTCGGGAAAATATTTGATAGTAAATTCCTGTCATAGCATCCAAGAGCAATAATCAAGTCATATCTATCTTCACCCTGATGAAAACTCAAATCCTGAGCTTTCCACTCACCATGTTTTGGAGTGAGTACAATATCCAAATTACCATCCTTCACATCATAAGACATCTCACCCACAGGCACATCATCTACTTTCAGCGAAATCCTAAAATCACGCATAGCAGATAATTGCGGCAAAATAACATCTTTCATTGGTAGGTATTCAGGTAGCTTTTCAATATTCAAATTAGGGGAGAATGCATCAACCTCAATGCCCTGAGCCTTTAGGTACGCTAAAAGCGCAGCCATAGCTGCCGCTATGTCTGCTGTTGGGTTTTCTGGAGCAACAATGAGTGTGCGTTTGGCGCGCTTTATAGCCTCTGTTGCTTGCGTATATCCTTGATAAGCCATATTTCATTAAACTTCTCAAAATCTATAAGAAACAAAATTAACAAACGTTTGCATCTTGTATCTTTGAATGTTTTGAGAGTTTTATCGTAAAACCTTAGTGCATGAGGTGCTACTAGGGAATGGGATAATTTACACCCAATCGAAGATTATGTCAACGGTCTGACATAATGATCACAAATAAACTCAGTTAAGCTAAATAATCTCTAAATAACCGTCAACACCCCTTGACAGAAAAGCTAAAAACTGTTATAGTCCTGCATTCTTTCACAAATACGATTGATCCCGGAGACTAATCTCCGCAGGCTCATCATCAACCGAAAGGTCAATTCAATGAAGAAGTTCACAATAATATCTCTCGTTACTCTCACAGTTCTCGGCTGCAGCGCGACTCCAGCAACAAACTGTCCCAAGACTCTGACGGCCGAATCACCGAGTCCTACGCCAGTAAAAACCCTAGCGGTTTCGTCTGGAGATGAAATCACCTGGCCCGAAGACATGGATTGCAGAAGTGATATTTGGGTCCAAGGAGCAGATATCGAACAAGAGGATGGGTACCAGATGTTTGACTACAATCATCGGGAGGTCTTTGTTCGCACTGATCGGGCTTTCTATTGTTGTGAACTACAACAAATCTGCCTAGATCACATCAAGGGCACATTGCCAGAGATCGTAGATAAGTGCCTCGAGTGGAAGGAATACGCCTGCTACGCTCATCCGCACGATGAGCTGGCATATCACGGCTATCGCTGATACTCTCAGCTCCTCAACGGAGCGAACGGCCCTGTGGCGGAATGGCATACGCAGCGGATTTAAAATCCGCGGGCCGGAAGGCATTGGGGGTTCGAATCCCTCCAGGGCTACTTTGTAAATCTCTCAACCACTCGGTTGGGGGATTTTTTATTTCATCGATAGATGAAATAATCCTGAGCAAAGTCGAAGGGTTTATACCCAGGTATTGACAAAAGCTGAAAAATAGTATACTAATAATAACGGCCTTTTTATCTTTACTTCAAACAAACAACCAAGGAGGAGTTATCATGGCAATTCGATCCGATGTCACTGAATTGTTCGCGCAGGAGTCTCTCTCATCAAGTGATGGTATGTCGATCGTGCAAGCAGAAGCTCGCGACAACCGCTTCGGAGACGGAGAAGCACATCGCATCACCGAGCCCAACAGCAACTTCGGAGATTTAGAGGAGGGCGAAGATTTCTTGCTTGACCCACAAGGTGAACCATACTGGGGTAGCGAGTAGTATCGCTCAAACGTTTCAAGGGGAGGGATAAATGGAGCTCGAATGTAATCTAGGGAACGTTCGTGTTCCCTGCACCACAAATCAAGCATTGGCTTTGCTTGTGATCGAGGGCTTGCCTAAGATCAATGAAAAGAAGTCTAGGGACGAAAGTATTGTTTTCGAGCATCGTCCACCGCTCTCTATCCACGGAGATCACAAGGTTTTGTGTCAGCTGCGTTTCAAATTAAGCGACACCAACAAAGACCGGCCACTGAATGGTTCGGCTATCGCCAAATGGATGGAGCTCATGCAAGTTCCGGATGAGTACACCGCCGAGTGTAGGGAGCTCTCGTCAGTTGATCTCACTGTTGTTTGGATGCGAGCACTAAGGCAGAGGATGCCAATCACCATGGTGCTCAGAATCTTCGCTGCCTAATCGCAGCCACGCTCTCGAACTCTCGAGAGTTTTTTAATTGTCTGAACCTTGATTAAACATGATTCACGGTCATATTGACCTGATTACTATAGGAATAAATATATTCATTAAGTAATCAAGATTAATTAGGTTTGTAATCAAGCTTAATCAAGGTTCAGACAATAAGCGAATCGGTTCTTGATATTTCCGCTCCATTACCGTAATATCTTGATTATTATGGATTTCAATGATCTACCAAAAGCCTACGAATCAAAAGACGTAGAAGCCTACATTTACAAACGTTGGGAAGAGAGCGGATATTTCAATCCCGACAAACTCCCAGAGCGCAATCAAAGTGGCGAGCCATTCTGCATTTCTATGCCACCACCAAACGTAACAGGCGTCTTGCACTTGGGCCACACACTCGAGAACGCACTCATGGATACCATGGTTCGTTTCGAACGTATGCGCGGCAAGCGCGCAGTCATCGTCCCCGGTACCGATCACGCAGCAATTGCTACACAAGCAAAAGTAGAAAAGATGCTTATCGCTGATGGAATGGAATATCCTCGCGAAGAATTAGGTCGCGAAAAACTTATCGAGAAAATCCGCGAGTTCGCCGAAGACTCTAAGTCAACAATGCTAAATCAAATTCGCAAAATCGGTACCAGTTGTGATTGGTCGCGTTTAGCATATACTTTTGATGATGAGCGAAATACAGCGGTGAACACTTTGTTTAAAAAAATGTATGATGACGGGCTTATTTACCGCGGTTATAGAGTTGTAAATTGGACAGTAAAGGGTCAATCAACTTGCTCTGATGATGAAATTATCTACATCGATCGCAAAGCAAAATTCTACACTTTCAAATACAGTAAAGATTTCCCAATCATCATCGCAACAACTCGCCCCGAAACAAAACTTGGCGACACCGCAGTAGCCGTCCATCCAAATGATGATCGCTACAAGCAATATATCGGCCAAACTTTCTCAGTAGACGTCGGAGCTGCAAAACCCCTAGAAATCAAAGTCATCGCCGACGAAGAGGTTGATCCTAAATTTGGAACTGGTGCCCTTGGCGTCACCCCAGCTCACAGTGCTGTCGACTTTGCCATGTACGAAAAGCAAAAAGCCAAAGGTGATCCAATCAACATCATCCCTGTAATCGGCGAAGACGGTAACATGACAGCAGAAGCTGGAGCCGCTTATCAAGGTCTATCCGCAGAAGAAGCTCGCGAAAAATTTGTAGCATATCTTAAAGATCAAGATTTGCTCATAAAAGAAGAAGAGATCGATCAATCAGTAGGCACAAGCGATCGCTACGGCGATATTATAGAGGCAATTCCAAAAACCCAGTGGTGGCTCAACATGAACAAAGAAATTCCAGGTCGTGGCAAGACTTTGCGCGATCTAATGCGCGACGCTGTCACCACTGGATTAGATAATGACAACTCCAAACTAGTTAAAATCACTCCAGATCGCTTTACTAAACTTTACCTAGATCGCGTCGACAATCTCCGCGATTGGTGCTTGTCACGTCAAATCTGGTGGGGTCACCGTATTCCGGTTTGGTATAAAGGTGACAAAGTCCACGTCGGGTCTCAATCTCCAGAAGGCGAAGGTTGGGAACAAGATCCCGATACACTCGACACTTGGTTTTCATCCGGCTCTTGGACATTCTCTTCATTAGGTTGGCCCAACGAATCATCAGACTTAAAAACTTTCCATCCCACCGAGTGGATGCAAATGGGTTACGAACTTCTGTATCTGTGGCACATGCGAATGATATTAACTAGTACATATATATTTAACGACATTCCTTATAAAAATGCCTACATCCACGGAATCCTCCGCGATAAAGATGGTAAAAAATTCTCCAAATCATCTGGTAACGGTATCGATCCAATTGAGGTTGTAGACGAATACGGATCCGACGCTCTCCGCATCAGTCTACTCTTTGGCATCTCACCAGGTAATGATTCACGCTACTACACAGAAAAGATAGAAAACGGCCGCAACTTTGCCAACAAACTCTGGAACATCTCCCGCTTCATGCTCATGCAAACAGGGGACGAAGCGCAAAAGTCTAAAGGCGAAAAAACTCTTGCAGACAAATGGATTCTCCAGCGCCTAGACGAGGTCACCGCATCAGTCACAAAAAAACTCGAGACTTATCAATTCTCACCAGCCGGCGAAGAACTCCGTGACTTCACTTGGAACGATCTCGCAGATTGGTATCTTGAGATCGCCAAAGTAGAAAAAGGCAAACAAGAAATCTTGATGCACATCCTGCCAACTCTACTTAAACTCTGGCATCCTTTCATGCCCTTCGTAACCGAATTCGTCTGGAGTCAATTTAACGAAGATCAGCTTATCGTTGCCGAGTGGCCAACTCAAATCCCTCCTAGCCTCCCTTTGACAAGGGAGGGACAAGATAACAGTCCCCTTGTCTCATCCAAAGGCGGATCCGCCTATGGCGGAAAAGGGGATGTAGGGGATTTCGAATCACTTCGTACGCTTATTACAGATTTTCGTCGTTTACGCGCAGATAAAAATATTGAACCAGTTAAAAAGGTTGAGTTCTCCATCGTCGCAGACTCCAAGCAGCAACAGCTTATCAAAGAAAATATTGAAGTCATCAAATCTCTCACTCGCGCAGAATCAATCGAACTCACAGATACTATCGCCGAAGGCTGGGCAACTGATGTCTCTGGAACCATGACCATCGGCTTAAACCTAGCTGGTGCAATAGATGTTGAAGCAGAAAAAGCTAAGTTACAAAAAGAGATAGATGAACTCGCACCATATATCAAGGCAACAGAATCAAAGTTAGAAAATTCCGAGTTCACCTCCAAGGCTCCAGAACACGTCGTCGCGGGAATGAAAGAAAAGCTCGACGAAGCAAAAAAGAAACAGCAAACTCTCGAAGATAGGATCAAGTCATTTTAGTAAATAAAACGAGCCCTACGGCTCGTTTTTATTTATATCTCACTTCCAAGATGCTATAGTAAATATAGGACATTTACAAACTACCTTATCTAGAAAAGGAAGAGGAGAAAACCAGAAAAAGCGAGGTATGATGTCGCAACGCTCAGCTAAGAAAACGATTATCCCTAAAGTCTCGGGGACATTTTCCATTTGGGAAGAGATCGAGGAACTAGCAAGGGGCCTTGGTGCTACGGATGAGGATATAATCGCCCTACGCTCAGATCCAAAAAAGCAGGAGGCAATCGTGCGTATAATCCTTGGTCCGGACTCCCAATCTCAAAGCTCGGATCAACGACGCGCGAAGAGCTTGATGAGTAATAAAACCAGTGGAGTTCAACGTAGAACACTTTTTGTAGACTACACTAAGCCAGAGTATGCAGAGCTACACACTTTTTTTAATAAAGTTGATCCCGCGTATCAAGATTTTGAAGTCGAACTTGCGCATCGCTGTCGTAATGTAACGTTGAGGCAGCGACAGGTTGATTGGAGGATGTACCCCGCTGAAGAGAAAATGAATGCTATTTACGCAGAAATGATAGAAGATAAATTCCGAACCGGAATTTTTGAAGAGTTAATTGAGTTTGCAAAATTTTTCCCAGTTAGTTTACACAATAGTATTATTATCGCCTTTGGTTCTTGTGTAATCATTAATGGTTTTCGTGGCTTCCCTTGTATCGAACACAAGGATGGCTATTTAAACCTTAAGATTCGCAAAGTACTTGATGGCTGGGGAGAGGGCGATCTGTGTTTTGCTGTTCGTGAAGTTATGCATAAAGTAATAGAATGATCTAGATAGTATATTCTCGTACCCCACACATTCTTTGTGGGGTTTTTTAATAAAAAATACGAGCCAAGTGGCTCGTATTAAGATGGGGAGCTTTATTCTCCTCCCTTGGGACCAACTAAAGGTAACTCGATGTCACCCCAACCGCTATCAACATCACTATCTTCTTCTTCAGCCGCTTCCTCAATACCAGGTGGCCTCACGGTCTCTGGCCGATTATTTAGATAGTTTCGTGCAGCGGGTCTTGGGGTTGGCTGGTTAGCCATACTTGCTGGTACTTGCACTAACGAAAGTCGCCCAATCATATCGCCTATGCCATTAGCGGGTATTGAATCCGCGCCCCTAGGCTCTACTGGCAAGCTTGGTGCTCTCCCAGCAGCATCACGCGCCTCGTCGGCTAAAGAGTCAAACTTTTTCCGAGGTGGTGGTAGCTCGCTCGCCTCAATTAGAGCATGAATCAAGCCACTTGGCGGATTTTCATCTAGTCCTTGTGGCGGCGGGGGAGCTTTTGGAATCTCAACAACTCCTCCAACCAAAGCATCTGCAAAGCACTCAACCGGATCCTCTTCTTCGGGAGGAGGCATAGTGGGAATCATTTGACTGGGCTTCAGCATCCCTGCTAGATCGAGCTCTCTAAGCCTTGCTTCCGCATCTTTATATGCAGGAGGAGGGTTAGAATGTTGTACATCTAGTTGAGTTGCTTCAAAAAACAAATAATCCTCACGTGAATCGTCTGAGCATATAAAGGGATTCATCATTTCTCTATCCCTCGCAGCTTGCAGAAAATCCTCAAAGTCACAATAAACCGAAACCTTGTAAAGTGTTCTGCCATCCGCTCCGGCTGTGGCAGCCAATCTTACAATAAATCTTCCAGGAGCATCGCGGCTTATGTTTACTTGAATCGCGAACTCTTCAAATTCATCTTTCTGGATTGCTCGCATCTGGTCGCTATGCGCCAAGCGTACAAAAAAGTGTAAAATTCTACCAACTCCAGAATTGGGCTGGGATATTTTCGCAACTCGAACCAAGAATGATTCAGTATTGTCCGGTGAACTTACAGCAGAACAGAAGTCATCATCAGTCATTGCCCCGCATGTTTTAAGGTACGAATAGTCCATATCTACCTCCGACACAAGCAAACCATAATTTTTCCTAATTGTAAAGATTCTTAGCCAACTCATCCAAATAAACTATTTATAATCAAACTAAGCACTAAGACTAAGCACTATGACTGAAAATGTTGCTTTTATACGTTTATTTCGCTATTATTCTTGCATGTCTACTATAAATACAGATAAGGCAGTCGTTGCCAATTTTTTGGGCAGAGCTGTAGAAAACGCTTATCCCAATGATAAAGCCTTTACTAAAGCTCTGGCATCCGGCAAACGTCTCACGGCATATCTTGGAATCGACCCAACCGGACCATCGCTCCACCTTGGTCACGCAATCCAGCTAAGGAAGCTCCGCGAACTCCAAAATATGGGTCACCGCGTCATCCTTCTCATTGGTGACTTTACTGCCATGATTGGCGACCCTACCGACAAAGGCGCTGTCCGCAAAAAGCTCACTCACGATGAAGTCCTAGTCAACTGTAAAAACTACCGCGAACAAGCAAATAAAATACTCGACATGGAAGGTAAAGAAACCGGCAACCCAGTCGAGCTCAAATACAACAACGAATGGCTAGGTGCCATGTCTTTTGCGGATGTTCTTGAACTGGCAGCCAACTTTACAGTGCAACAAATGCTCGAGCGCGATATGTTTGCTCGCCGCATGAAGGAAACTCCACCAAAACCAATCTACATTCACGAATTCATGTATCCACTAATGCAGGCATATGATTCCGTTGCTATGGACGTAGATATCGAAATCGGAGGCAACGATCAAACTTTCAATATGCTCGCTGGCCGCGATCTCATGAAGAGTCTTAAGAAAAAAGAAAAATTTGTTCTTACATGTAAGCTCCTCACTGATCCAACCGGTAAAAAGATGGGCAAGAGTGAAGGTAACATGATTACTCTCGCAGATAGTCCAGAAGATATGTTTGGCAAAGTAATGAGTTGGACAGACGGCATGATAGAACCAGGCTTCGAACTTTGCACAGATGTTTCAGATAAAGAAATTAAAAAGATGGTTAAAGATATGGAGTCAGGCGAAAATCCAATGATATCCAAGCGCCTCCTCGCTCGCACGATCGTTACCGCATGGCACGATGCATCATCTGCAGATAAAGCCGAAGAACATTTTAATCAACTTTTCAAAAAACACGCCGCTCCCGAGGATATGCCCGAGCTTAAGGTCAAATCAGCAAAACAGAATCTCATTGACCTCCTCATCGAATCCCAACTAGTAACCTCAAAAACAGATGCACGCCGTCAAATCGGCCAAGGTGCTGTTCGTATCGATGGTGAAGTCGTGAAAGATGTAAACGCTCCAGTTGCAATCGCCAAAGCTGGTACTGTTATCCAAAAAGGTAAAAGAAATTTTGTAAAAATAATCAAATCTTAAAGTCAAACGTCAAATGTCAAACGTCAAATGTTTTTAACGCATTGCAACGACGTTAGACGTTAGACGTTAGACATTTGACGTGTATGTACACATTAGACGCTCTTCGTTCCAATATCGCCAGGCTGGTAAGTGAAATTGTTGAAATCGCAATTGAACCTGATGAAATAGTTTTTCCACCTAATAAAGAGATGGGGGATTTTGCTTATGGATGTTTCCGTTTAGCAAAAGAACGAAAAACTAGTCCTGCCGAACTCGCAAAAACAATTGCAGAAAAAATTAAATCCGGGGATCATGGCGTAGAGTCCGCAACTGCCGAAGGTCCATACGTCAATTTTGCTCTAAATGGCCCGTTGCTTGTACATCGTGTAATGCACGAGATCTTAGAAAATGGCGACAAATATGGCACAAATCAACAGGGTCTTGGGCAAGAAATAATGCTTGAGTATGCCAATTTAAATTCACACAAAGAGTTTCACGTTGGGCATCTCCGCAACATCCTCTACGGCTTATCCATCCACCGACTTTTAGACTTTACTGGACACAAAACAATTCCCGTTTCATATATCAACGATCTTGGTGTAAACGTTTCAAAATGCATTTGGCTTTTAATCAGACAAGGCTCAGCAAATGTTGAACAAAAATCTCCAAAAGTAATTGCAGGTAAAAAAGAAAAACCTTTTGTCCCAATGCCCGAAAACATGTGGGCCTCCCATGTTATACAAAACATGACAATGGAATGGGCAAAAGAAATTATAGATAATGTTCCGGCAGCTAACCGCACAGGCAAGTATCTAGGAAATATTTATGCGGAGTCAACAAAACTCTTAGAAGAAAACGAAGATTTTAAGACTGAGGTATCCCTCATCCAAACCAAACTAGAGGCTCATGACAAAGTTTGGAAGTTTATTTGGCAGGAAACACGTCGTTGGAGCTTGCAAGAACTGTATCATTATCTCCAAGATTTTGGCGTTGTCTTAAAACGACAATATCTAGAAAGCGAATTTACAGACGAGTCTAAAGGCTTGGTTGATAAGTTGATGAAGGAGGGGATAGCTATAGAATCAGACGGAGCAATTATTGTAGACCTTGATGCTTACCCAGATCCAGAAATCCAAAAACAAAAACTTGGTGTCTTCATGCTCCGCAAATCTGATGGCAATATGTTATATGCAACAAAAGACATCCCGCTTGCAGAGAAAAAATTAGAAGAGTATCCCAAAATGAACGAAAGTCTAATTGTTGTAGACACACGACAGGCGCATTACTTTAAGCAACTTTTCACAGTCTTAAAGATTATGGGTTACGATATCCCGCTTAAGCATCTTGGTTATGAATTTGTCACCCTGCCTGATGGCGCAATGTCATCCCGTAAAGGTACGGTAATTACTTTTCAAGATTTTATCGCTCGTGCTATCGAGCTCGCCGAAGGTGAGGTTACAGCCCGTCACAAAGATTGGAGTCAGGGAAAAATAGATCACACGAGTTGGTGTATTGCTATGGGGGGAATTATTTTTACAATGTTAAAGCAAGACCCTGAAAAGGCTATAACTTTCGAAATAGATAAAGCCTTAGCTTTCGAGGGTGATACTGGCCCATACGTGCAATACTCAATCACTCGTCTAAATTCAATTTTAGAAAAAGCAAAAGTCGACGATATCAAAGAACTAAAAGGAGATGCAAGCTTTTGCAAAGAACCCGCCGAAAAGCAACTAGCGCTCACGATGGCACGCCTACCAGAGGTGTATGCACGTGCAGCAAAAGAATATAAACCTTCACATCTTGCGCACTGGTGCCTTGATGCAGCTTCTGCTATTAACGCATTTTACCGTGATATTCCAGTACTAGATGCCAAGCCAGAGCTTCGTGATGCAAGATTGCGCTTAGCAGCAGCTGCAAAAGTAGCATTGCAAAATGGTCTTCACGGCCTTGCTATTCCAATTCCTGATTCAATGTAGATATGCAAAAAAAACGACTAAATAAAAAAAGTGCTGAAATGACCAGCATGATAGCTCACGAGCTAAGGAGCCCCATCGGGTCAATCCGCGCAGCCGCCGCTCTACTCGCAGACGGCTCATATGGTAAATTACCTCGAAAAGCTCATGAAGTCGCAGCTTTAATCCAAAATGCTGCAGATCGTCTCCTAAGTCAAACCGAGGGTTACTTACAAGTCATGCAACTTTCATCCGGGGTATACGAGGTTCAAGTCGAACCTTACGCTGCCAAAGATCTGATCAATAAAATGATCAACGAATGGAAACCTCAAGCAAAATTAAATAAATTAAAACTCACTTGCGTTTGTAAAAATATACCAAAAACAGTTTCTGTTGATCAATCAGTTTTGGCGCATATTATTTATAATCTATTAGACAACGCAATAAAATATACAGAATCAGGATCCATTATTGTAGACGCTGACTGGAAAAACGGCGAGCTAATAATAAATGTCATCGATACAGGGCAGGGAATGACTCGTGCAACTATTAGCGAACTCTTTAAGCACCCTATGAATCGCAAGAAAAAGAAGAAAGCTAATAGTCGCGGAATGGGTTTAGGTCTCTATATTGTCGCCGAACTCTTAAAAGCCGCAGGCGGTAGCGTAAAAGCTAAAAGCAAGGGGAAAGGTACAGGGTCTACATTTATTGTTCATTTACCTGCTGAAAAAGTTGACTCTATAAACACCAGCAGATAAGGTTTCTCTACTATGTCACTTTTTGGAGCTCCACAATCAGATCTTGGGACTGATACCCCAAGCACATCATCAGGCCAAACACCTATGGCCAAACCATCTCTTACAAAAAGCACACCATCGCCAGCTACCATCATCGCAAATGGGGTACGCTTAGAAGGTGAATTTAAAAGCCAAGGAGATGTTCAAATCGAGGGAGAGGTAATTGGTACTGTTGAAACTAGCGCCATGTTAAGCGTCGGCTCTGAAGCAAAAGTCAAAGCCAGCGTTAAAGCAGAGGATGCTGTTGTTGCCGGTCAAATTAATGGCAACGTCAACGTAACAAAAAAACTCGAGCTAAAATCAACTGCCAAAATTGTAGGTGATATCACCTGTGCGACAATCGTTGTCGAAGCAGGCGCAAAGCTACAGGGTAATATTAAGAGTGGTTCTGATAACTCAGCCAAACCAACAAACGAACCAGCAAAACCCGAGGTTAAAAATCAACCACCAATCACACCAATAAAAATCGACAGTAACTCGGATAAACCAAAAATTAATCCGTAATAGCCGTAATCTGGCCGGAGGGGAGTTCGCCTTATGAATCCGGCATACGCCTACATATACGATGATTTTTTAACAGATCGTCGTTACCAGGATATCGTAGCCGCGCTAGAAACGCGGCTTTCCAGCATGAGCTTAGACGGCAAAATTGGCCGCTTAGCTCTCTTTAGGAGTGCCAAAGAACTTGTGGAAGGATTTGTAGATCAAGGCGCAACCAACATCATTATTGTAGGCAACGACAACACGCTAAATAAGGTCATGTGGTTCCTGCCTGATCTACCTATTGTTGTGGGTTATATTCCTATTGCCGAACCATCAGATGTGGCCACGCTCCTAAATGTTCCTGTTGGGCTTGATGCTTGTGAGGCAATCGGTGCACGCCTAATAGAATCATTAGATGTTGGCAAACTTGGAGATAGATATTTTTTAACACAAGCAGTATTTGAAAACACCACCGCAAAAGTAAAGGTAAATAATGCCTACACACTTTCAATAATTGGCGGAGGTACAATTCGCGTTAAAAACCTCGGCAGTATCACGCGTGGTCGCTATACGGTCGCCGATGCACGCGATGGACGCTTAGAAATTACCATGATTCCGCACGAGCCCACAGACATCGGCTCAAGGATTCGGAATCGCCTAGGGCGCAAAAAACAAAATCGCACACGTATCCAAGTTCAACAGGCCGAAATAGTCTCCGAACAACCCGTCGAGGTCCAAGCAGACAGATTTGCTGTCAGTGGTTTTAAATTTTCTGTTCAGGCCGTACCGGGTAAGCTAAAAATCATCACCGGCCGAATGCGCCGTCTAAGGTAAAATAAAAAATCCCATCTTAAAGACAAAGTTGGGAATATTTTTTCTGAAGTAGAGTAGCCACTTCTTTGAGTGCAGATAAATCTGCATCATTGTTAAAGTGATGATTTGCATGATCATGAAGCCTGACCCAGTAACGCTCGATAGGATTTCTAATCAGCTCTTGATAAGCCCGCGCAGAGCCTCCACGCGCTACAAAGCGATCTACGCAAGTATGGTGCAGCGTATCCACAAAAACAACAACGGTTGTGATACCAGCATCTCGCATGTCTTCCAGTGTACTTAAACGTCGAACGCCAGATACCAGAGTTGGCTGTTTGGTTGTCAAAATCCGTGAAATCAATTCAAGTGATAATGACTGCGGCCTTGGTCCGCTAATAAGCCCAAGCGCCATCTGGCGATAGCGAATCTGTTCCGCTGGAACTAAGGTACGAACTTTTTGTGTACCAAGCATATCCGCGATTACGTCACTGGTTTCTATTACACTCCAGCCCATGTTACCCAGCATCCCAGCAAGAGTCGTCTTACCAGAAGCGGGCTTACCACAAATACAGAGAATGCTCGGGGTCTTACTCATGATCTCCTCAATTTCTAAAATGTACAAGATCACCTTTGCAAGATTTTTACTTAAAGTCAAGGTGTCAATTTAAAAAAATCCCCAGAAAAAGGGATTTTTTATGTTGGTGCACGGAAGAGGACTTGAACCTCCAAGGGATTGCTCCCACTAGCACCTCAAGCTAGCGCGTATACCATTCCGCCACCCGTGCTTATATATGTGTGCCAAACAGTACCAAGAAACTAAAAACTTGGCAAGATTTGGAATATAGTATAATATCCAACTTACCAATCACGAATTATTATATCGCTGTGCGAGATTAATATAATAGGAGTATCCACGCAGTGGATTCCTAAATTGTTAATTGGCCCGCCCCTCGAAGTCCGTAGGACGCAGTGGGGTAATTCGTAATTGATAATTGATTTTGGACGCTTGGCTCAGCTGGTTAGAGCGTCTCGTTTACACCGAGAAGGTCATAGGTTCGAATCCTATAGCGTCCACCACAATATAAATCCGCTTTTTGCGGATTTTATTTTTTATTAAAAAACCCCGAGAAATCTCGGGGTCAAAGTTAGGCCTGAATACGAACTCTTGGCATTGAATCCGTACTCGAAGTCCTTTTTGGAGTGCGAAGACCTTTGAACATCTTCTTTGCCTCCTCAAGAGTCGGAGCGATGGTGAGAGCTGTCAGTTTGCCTTCATGATTTAGGCAACCAGCATTGATGGGTAGATACCCAGAACGATTTGAACCATCCCAAAGCGTCCCGGAAAAGTGATCTTTACATGCCTCAGTAAGGGTAAGTCCCCGGGGAAGCCCTGAAACGTTTTTCATCATGACTGCAGCTTTACCGCATCCAAACTTCTTGAAAGCTTCTACGCAAACAGCCATAGCATAGTCTGAAGCGCTGGTGCGAGCATTCCACTCCAGCATGAACACATAGACTTTTCCGTTGTACTTTACTTCCAAAAAATCAACGCAAGCCGACCTTGGCATCAGCACGCCATAGCCCTGCCCCACCGCTTCATCACAAAAGGGACCAAACTTAGCTATGGCTAAGGCTTGTGTCTCAGGGTCAACTTCATCCTGGCCAATCGCCACGATATTTCCCTCGTGTGCATCTTTTGCGCTCAGGTTCGTGCTAAAGAAGAGCGGCTCCCAGTGTGTTGCGTGAAAGAGCACCTTCATGGAACGGTTTTTTGTTTCAAAAACTATTTCAGGGTAGCCCGCATCCACAAGTAGACCGTGTCCGGCAAACTTTTGTAGAAACTCTTCTACAACACTCCTAGGCGTGTCCTGATCCCAGCGCAAAATGCCAACACCACCGTCAAGCCCCTCGGCCTTCAGATACACGGTGTTTGTTGGAATGATCGCCATGGCTTTTTGGATTATGCGTTGACGCACAGCATCGACAGCATCGTAAGCATTCTCTAGCTTGTTATAGCTCAAAGAAATTCTTTCATAAGCAGCGAAGGCTTGCTGCATTTTTGGATTATCAATACCAATACAACGTAATCTGTACTTATCATCAAACATTGCGGCAGTTGTTGGCTGAACAGTGCTAATCTTATCCCAGCCAATACCCAGCTTTTGCACAAAAGGCTCAAGCCCCCGCGACAAATAGAAATCTAGTGGCATTCCAGCCGCAACCGCTCTACGGATCTGTCCAAAATGATTAAACACATTATCTTCTCGGATGATGCCACCAACAAGGTCGCTACCTCTAATCAGAGTCAGCTTGTCAGCGCCAATACCAATTGCCTTCAGCATTTCGTGATTCAGCACAATATTTTTTCGCGTCTTTTCATCTTCAAAACCCGAGAAGACTTCACCACGCATAACAAGCGCTCTGCTGGCATATGATCCCAGCCCCGCAATTTCATCCAAAAAACCAAAAGGAAACATATCATGAATAAGAACGCGCGGTTGCGTAAAGTAAGTTAGCAGACGCTGCAGGTTATCCATTTTGCCCCTCTCTTTGTTGCGTTGTCTAATGTCCGAAAAAAAATGACCTCACGATGTGGGTCATTCTTACTTCTCCAATTATTTAGAAAACTAAGAATGACATTCATTAATAATGAGGTCAATGCTGATAATAAAATTTACACCAAAGTTGCTAGTCATATATCATAAAAAATATAATACGAGTTTTCCTAAGCACTGTCAAATTTACTATGCTATAATGCAACTCATATGTCACTAAAAGTAATTGCGCTGGGTACAGGTATTTGTGTAAATGGTTGCAATCCTGGTCCACGGCGTTTTCCGCCAGGATTCTTAATTGAATACAACAATGAGTTACTACTTTTGGATTCTTCAGAGGGGGTACGCTATCGCATCGAAGACGAAGGCTACGATATTGGTGATGTTGCAAATATCGCCCTAACGCACGTTCATCCAGATCACGCAGCTATCGCGCAACTCCTCCAGGCTAAGCTCTGTCGCGTCCTTTGGGGAGACACTAAACCGCACATGAAGGCGGCAAAAGTTTATATGCACGAAGCCTCTGCCGAAGGCTTTGAAATGGTTTGGAATTGGCACCATCCAGAGGCTGGCGGAAAACTAAATCACATGCCAGATAAATTTGAATTTAGTATCGAGCCAGTTCGTAGTGGTTGGGAGCAAGATGTAATACCAGGTCTCAAGTTAAAACCCTTTGGTGTCTATCACGGCTTTGGTCAACATCCAGCACTTGGTTATCGTATCGAAACCCCAGAGGCTACAGTCGTATACACTGGTGACGCCGGCATTACAGACTCACTCTTTGCTTCTGTTGAGGGCGCAGATCTACTCATCGCAGACGCTAGCACTCGCATTGGTCAAAGTTACACTGCGGGCTACGGTCACATGGCTCCAGATCAATGTGGTTTAATCGCTGCCAGATCAAACGTAAAAGAATTATGGCTAACTCATTATATTGGAATCGATGAACCTGCCGCTATGGAAGCCGAGGTACGCAAACAAGGATTCAATGGTCAGCTAAAAATCGCTACCGACGGATTGATCTGGGAATCTAAATAGGCATGTTGCATGTTACAAGTTACATGCTACATGATATAATCAGCATAATATGTTTGTACGTATAATATTAGGTCTTATTCTTGTTATTGTTGGTGCGATAATAGTAATCAAGACAAGTAAGTTTCAAGATTTCTTTGGTGAGATATCATGGTCTTATAAATACCTCGGAGCAGGTGGAACAAGAATCATATATAAATTTCTTGGGCTACTGATGTCCTTTATTGGCTTTATGGTCATAACTAATCTTTGGAGCGCATTTTTAAATGCAACTCTCGGAACTTGGTTAGTCCGCTAATCTATGAAAGGTTTTGTATTAAAAAGTGGAACAGAGTTAATAAATCCATTTAAACTGCTTGAGCGTGTTGGTATCCAAAAAGGTTGGCATGTTGCTGATCTTGGTTGCGGTTCAACAGGGCATTTTGTTATACCTGCAGCCCAACTTGTTGGCGCAGATGGCAAGGTTTTTGGAGTAGATATACGCCGTGATGTTTTAGAACATTTAGATAGAACGATTAAACAAGAACAACTATATAACATCTCATCTGTCTGGTCTGATATCGACGTTTATGGCGCCACCAGAATCAAAGAAGGTTCGCTCGACCTCTGCCTTCTTATCAATAATCTTTTTCTCTCACAAAATCAGCCAGCAATGATCCGCGAGATGGCACGCCTTACAAAACCAGGAGGCCGAATTGTGATAGTGGAATGGCGCGCTGAGGCTACACCAATTGGCCCATCTATAGACCATCGTCTATCAATTGAACAAAGTAAATCAATCTGCGAATCCCAATATATGGAATTCCTAGATGAAATCGAGGTTGGTCACTCGCATTATGGTTTACTATACGAACGAACTCCCCATAGCACCACCGGTTGACGTAAGACTTGAAAGTTGCTTGTTTTTACTGCAAGCTTAAACACGATATGCAAAATCTACTATCTTTAAACTTCTGGTTCGAACTCTACCCACCAGCGCTAACACCTTGGACAATACGAATAATGCTTGTCATTTTTGTTGCCCTTCTATTGGTCGGCATTGTTGGAAAAATCTATTCAATCAAAACTAAACTCGAAAAGTGGACACGTCGCACAGTCGACAAAGCATCCTCAATGCTAATCACTATGGGTGTACTTGGTTTAATGATTTTCTTTTTTGGCTACGAACAAATTCCAATCTTATCCATGAAGTTCGGCTATATTATCTGGATCGTTTTGCTTGGCATTTGGTTATACTTTTTATACAATTTCATCTTTAATGAGATCCCTAGGCAACGCAAACTAAAACAAGAACGCGAACACGTCGACAAATGGCTACCTAAGCCAAAGAAGTCTTAAGTAACTTTATAACGTCACCCCGAACTTGTTTCGGGGACTAATAGGTAGTCCATGTCCCACAATCAACACCTAGGAAAAACCGGCGAAGATATCGCTGGTTTATTTTTTGAAGAAAAAGGCTATAGTATCGTCCACAGGAATTGGAGATGTAAAGCAGGAGAGATAGATCTTATAGTTCAAAAAGGGGATGAATGGCGCTTCGTAGAAGTCAAAATGCGATCAGGTACCAAATACGGCTACCCAGAAGAGGCTGTCACAGAGTACAAAAGCGATAATTTTTACGGTGCTATTTCCGAGTTTTTGTCGTATGATCCTACAATCAACGAAGATAATGTACACGCCGATATTATCGCTATCATTTTAAATAACAAGGAGTTTGATATCCGCTGGATCGAGGATCATGCCTAAGGGCTTGACAAGATCATCAAAATCTGATACTTTGGCAACTATCGCAGGAGAGAGGATTCGCCTCTGCTCCCATGCACATTGTTACTGCAACCCAAGAAAGGGCAAATCGCTATGAATGTGCGCAAGAGATCGATGAATTGTAATTGAACGGACGACATCGGCGACGCGAAGACTGAGAAACCACAACCGCTCGGCGCGCTACCGTTAGCGCTCCGGCACTCATAATGGTTGTCTCACAACCAGAAAGAAAGGACCCAATTGAAGGTCTAGTAAACCCCGCGGCCATTCGGCTCCGGGGTATTTTTTTTAGATTTTTTTATTTGACACAAATCTAACAATATTTTATCTTGTTACTGCGCGCTTGGGATAGTAGCACCGTAATCCCAAGTAAAACGACAACGGACATTTTCGGAAAGGTACCCCCTGTTATGAATGTCCATTTCTCAAACCGTCGATTCTCGTACCCGCGCTAAACGCCTTCGCGTCATCTGCCTCAGGGCAACATGCAAAGAATTGAGAGGTGCTCCTTGATTGTCACTCGCCCCCACTAGTGGGGCCACCGCAAAACCGTTCCATCGATCATCCTTCCCCTCGAGCTCCACTCGAGGGTTTTTCTTTTTGTGGTTATCTACTTTGAAAACAGAATTTGCCTAAACCACTTAGTAAACTCTTGTAAGTTGTCACTTGTAAGTTATTAGTAAAGAATCATCGCATCTCCAAAAGAGTAAAATCTGTAATCTTTATTGATCGCTTCTTGGTATGCTTTGAGTACAAATTGTCTCCCAGCATCTTCAGTTGTCATCTTACTCTGCGCAAACGCACTCACAAGCATTATCAAAGTCGACTCAGGCAAATGAAAATTAGTAACCATCACATCAACAACTCTAAACTCGTCCCCGGGTGTTATAAACAAATCCGTAAAACCGCTAAACGGTAACAAGCCCCCTTTAGGAAAGGGGGTGTCCCGCAATTCTGCGGGACGGGGGAATCGAGCGGCTGCTTCAAGCGAGCGTACACTCGTAGTCCCAACAGCAACTATTTTACCACCACTAGCTTTCGTTTCATTTACCAGTTTAGAAGTTTCTTCACCAACCTCAATCCATTCTTCATGCATTTCATGATCCTCAATCTTCTCGGTCATCACGGGTCTAAAAGTCCCAAGCCCAACATGTAATGTCACATAAGCTATTTTCACACCTTTATCGCGAAGCTTTCCTATCAACTCCGGAGTAAAATGAAAACCAGCAGTAGGAGCTGCAACCGATCCTGTAGTTTTTGCATAAACCGTCTGATAATCGTCAGCTTCAGCTGGAGCTTTTTTTACATATGGTGGCGTCGGCACTTCGCCATACTTTTCTGCATATTTAAAAACCTCATCATGTGAAATTGAAAACTTGATCTTAACCGTCCCATCATTCCCTTTAGATACAACCTCGGCCTTCACATCATCCAAAAACTCAACAACATCTTGTGGTGCCAACTTCTTGCCAGGTCTCGCAAGAACGATCCAGTTTGCGTCTTCAGGTCTAAGTAAAAAAATCTCAAAAGCGACATCACCCTTTTTGGCAGTAAGCCGAGCTCTAAAAACTTTACTATTATTCACTACTATAAGATCTCCAGAATTGAGGTATTCGGTGATATTATAAAAATTCCGATGCTCTATCGTCTGCATAGCGCAGTCTAAAGCCATCAGCTTAGAATGGTCTCTAGGTTTCATGGGTGCTTGCGCAATACATTCCTGGGGAAGATTGTAGTAAAAATCTTTCGTTAACATAGCCAAATACTAGACTATATTGTGGATCTTGCCAAGTCTGGCAAGTTCTGGTATTGTACACGCGTTATGAAAGCAGATATCCATCCGGATTACCACAAAGAAGCCAAAATCAATTGCGCTTGTGGTAACGTAATCACTATAGGTTCTACGGTTCTAGAAACCAATGTAGAGCTTTGTTCAAAGTGCCACCCATTTTATACTGGCAAAAAGGTACTTGTAGATACTGAAGGCCGCGTTGAAAAGTTCAAATCCAAACAGGCAGCCAAGCAGGACAAAGTACAAACCAAGAAAGAAAAGGCCGACAAGCGTTTAGCTGCTCGTGCCGAAAAGAAAAAAGCCAAACAACCAGAGCTTATAATCGAAGCTTAACCAGTTTAAAATACTCCTTTAAGGTCAACTTTATTGTCTTACATTTGACGTTAGACATTAGACGTTTGACGCCATAGGGAGTATTTTTATTTTATATGAATCTTCAGGATGAATTAAAAGAGGTAATTGCAAAGCTCTCTGAGCTAGAAGCGCATGTTTCTACTCCAGAGGTTATCGCCGATCAAAACAAGCTTAAAGATGCTTCTCGCGCTTATAATTCCGCAAAAGAAGTAGTATCTAAAGGAGAAGCTTGGTTCGTAGCAGATAAAAACCTCACCGAAGCCAAAGAAACACTCACTCAGGATGATCCAGAAATGCGCGAGCTTGCAGAGGCTGAAATTCCAAATCTAGAAGAATCTTTAGAAAAAGCTAAGGAAGAATTTGAATTAGCATTAGTGCCTCCAGGCCCACATGATCATTCAAACGCTATTATCGAAATCCGCGCTGGTGTTGGTGGGGAGGAAGCTGCAATTTTCGCTGCTGATCTGTTTAGAATGTACACGCGCTACGCAGAACTTAAGGAATGGAAGACAGCGCTTTTATCTCAGTCCGCAGCAGAGCAAGGCGGCTATAAAGAAGTAGTTTTTAAAATCATCGGAGCAGGAGCTTACGGTTTATTAAAATACGAAATGGGAGTTCATCGTGTACAGCGCGTCCCGGTAACTGAAAAGCAGGGTAGGGTACACACCTCAGCCTCATCAGTAGCTGTACTCCCAGAACTCGAAGAAGCCGAGTATAAAATCGATGCCAAGGATCTTCGTATCGATACTTTTTGTTCTGGTGGCAAAGGTGGTCAATCTGTTAACACTACATATTCGGCAGTCAGAATCACGCATGTACCTACAAATACTGTAGCTAGTTGCCAAGACGAACGATCACAAACTCAGAACAAAGAACGCGCCATGCAGATTCTCCGCGCCCGTCTTTGGGAAGCAGAAGAGAAAAGACGCAAAGACGAATTAGCACAGGAGCGTCGTGATCAGATTGGCACAGGAGACAGATCCGAAAAAATACGAACTTACAACTATCCTCAAGATCGCATCACTGATCATCGCATCAAAAAAACCTGGCACAACATGGATCAAATCTTAGAAGGTGATATAGATAAGGTCATTTCTGCTGTAAAAAGCGGTAAAATGGGCAATGACGAGTAATTAAATAGACCCAACAAAAGCACAATAACTTGGTAAAAGTATTGACAAAAAGCCAAAATTGTGCTTAAATAGCAACAATCTTCAAACAGACTCAAACACAAAAAAGGGCCTAATCTTTTGGTCCAAGTCGAAAGGTTGAGACATGAACAAGAAAGTTGGAATCTGTCTCGCTGCGTTCTTTTCACTTATCTTCAACGGATGCGCCTTGGATACTCGGGGCGGTGCCTTCGATATGCAACCTGATGGCCCAGACGCAACGTCTGATCAATCATCACCCGATGTGAAGACAGATATCGATTCAGATGCTGGGCCATGGCCAGAAACTGGCACTCCCGACGCAGATGCATCTCCCGATGTTGTTGAGGATGTCGCACCCGACGTCCCCATCGACTCTCCGCCGGACGTCACTCCCGAAGCTGACGCTCCAGTCGACTCACCCCCAGATGTCGTCGAAGAGGATTCTCCTCTCGATGCACCTGATGATGTAGTCGAGGATGTGGTACAAGAAGACTCGCCAGCTGACGCACCCATCGAAGCGCCGATCGACGCACCAGATGATGTCGTAGAAGCTGACGCTCCGGATCCCACACTCTGTTTTGGTGTACCATCCGAGTCAGGTAACATCATGATTTGTGCGGAATTCCCTGGTGGAACCTCAAAGAGCATCATGATCAAGGCCGAGATTCTATCCACAACCAGCAGTCATGTCATCCCCGAAAAACCTGTCTGCTGGAGCGAGGTTGGAGTCGCTGAGCTGGCCTGCTTCCCATGTCCTGGTCCCAATCTTTGTTGGCCAATTCCAGGTGGCGGATTTCCACATGTACAAGCTCATGTTGGCGACAAAATCAGGTTCCAGCCTGGTATCGCCAACGGCCCAGGGCTTGATATGATTAACACCATGTGCGACATAGGCGAGTGCCAAAGCGGTCGTTACATCGTCTACTCAGGCCACACCGAAGTCTGCCGTGTAGAGCCAAATGGAGACATTACAGGCGTTGCTACAGCCAACGCTCACTACGATGGCTCAGGCACTGACATCTGGATTGTCTGCACTTTCTAAGGCTACTAGCTCCTTTCAGCTAGTCTCACCCCGCAACTAAGCGGGGCTTTTTTATTACTAAACTTAGCAAATTATCATATCTAACCATTGACAAAAACCATTTTTTATGCTTAAATAGCATACCAAAGATCGTCCTTTTCAATCTCAAACGAGGTAAAAACAAATGACCAAGAAAACTATTCTAGCGGCTTCAACTCTTACGATTTTGCTTCTCGCAGTTTTTCTACTCGCCAAACAGTCTGTCCCACATGCAGCGCCTAAAGAGGTTAAGGATGTTGCGGTAGTGGCTGGTTCTAGCTCACCATCCTCAACTCAATCAGAACGGGTTGAACCTTTGCAGGTTTCCTGTGATCAAACAGAAGTATTTGTTTCTGGATCAGATGTCTCCTCACAAGGTCTTTACCTTGTCTACGCGCCCCCTGAGCAACATCAAGATAAGCATATTGCTCTCTATAGCTGGACTGACTACGGAGATAACGGTCCAGGTGGATGGCAAGGGTATTCTGACACTGCATGGCAATTGCGTGCCATCTCCGCTTCCCCGAACCAGCAATACGTTGCCTATCCACTCGAGACTGAAGCAACTTATCGCACTGAATTCTTCGCCAAGCTAGCGAGTAGTGAAGTAGCGAAAGATTGTTCTGTCTACGAGGATGATGCCGAAGATGCATTCTGCAAGGATGGTTACTGCGTCGGAACATGGAGACTTTTTCAAGATGGTATCCTGATTGAGGAGTATCCAAGTTCCAGTATAGAGAATGCAGAAAAGTCACATTTCAAGAAGATTACAACCAAATCACAAACAGATGAGGGTTACAGAACTCATTTGTCGGTGAAATGGCAAGCACCCTAAAGACGGGTACCTCGGTACCAATCTCTCACCCCGCAACTCAGCGGGGCTTTTTTTATTGTCAACTTAGCCAATTATTCATTTAGCTAGTGGCTAGTAGCTAGAAGCTAGCGGCTAATTGCAGTCATAAAGTATTGACAAAACCGTTTATTTATGGTGTACTTCTCTATCGGCTAAGAGCTCAATTAACTGAGAACTAAGCCAAAACCTCGGCCTTTCAATCACGAAAAAACAGTAAGAACACAGGAGACTACAAATGAATCGTCTGTCACTCACACTCGTATCACTTCTCACGCTAACCCTTACCTTTGCCTGTGGCAACGATGAAGGTGCTGATCTCGCCTCAGGGCATATGCCCTCAGACTTCCCCGAAGACGGCGGAGCTGGCTCAGCCGGTTCGGCCGGATCAGCGGGTAGCTCTGGCTCATCCAGCGCGCCCACAGTCGACTCGGGGATCGAATGCTGGCCCCCAGGATCACCCTCCCTCTGCGACGACGACTGCGAAGGTGGTATCAAGAAGTGTCAGGAAGACGGCACCTTCGGAGACTGTGAATGCCCTCCGGATGCTGGCTCGGCCGGTTCAGCAGGATCATCCGGATCCGGCGGAAGCTCGGGTCAGGCTGGATCAGGCGGAAGTGCCGGATCTGCTGGTAGCGGTGGTTCAGCTGGTTCCTCAGGATCCGGCGGAAGCGCAGGTGCCGGTGGCTCAGCACCCTTCTCGGTCGAATGCGACCAATACGGCATCCAGGGAAAGACCGTCGTATACATGAAGGCGCCCTTGCTTGCCGGTCATGGTCACATCATAGGTGGCTCGGTCTGGTACCCCAACTGGGCAGGAGGATCCAATTCTGGTTGGTATCTTTGGTACCACGGCATCGAAAACACCACCCAAAACCCCAGAACTCCGGTTGGCCTTGCGCAAAAGAACAAGTCGGTAATGGTACTCGATTCCGACAACTCCAACGGTTCAGGTATCGAAGTATCAACCGGCAGCCTCCTCGAAATGGCACCCGGCAACTACGAATCGCCAACCAGCGATGCCGATGGAGTGATTCTGCAAAACGCAAACTACGCCTGCGAAAAAGACGATTGTCCGTTTGGGACTTTCATAGTTTGTCTGGGTAAGGAAGAAGCTTGCGCCTCACGCGAAGGTCAGCGTACTGGTGGAATGCTGTTGAGTACAGAAATGCTCAATGACAATGGCACACCGTACGATGACGATTGGCCAAATCTCATGTGCCTCGTCGAGTAACAATCCCATACTCGACTCACTCATACTCAGAGCCTCAATCACGAGGCTCTTTTCTTTTGTGTAGAATTTACTCAATTAAGAGATTTTTATCACAATACGAGTCTCGCGGGGTTGACAATAATATAAAAAACATGATTAGATTAATCATCATTTAGAACCTTTCATCTTACTTATGTGTAGCGCAAACAACCGAGGGAGAGGACAGAAAAAATGGCATTCGAATATCCAGAAGACACCAGAGAACATGTCCGCTATCTGAAAACCCTGGGCGTCCTAAAGGAATGGCCCGACCCAGACAAGGCGACTGGTCACATTTGGAGACCAGTAGAGATCATCCGTCTAGACGAAGTCAGACGTCGTCTCGTGAGTGGGGAGGAACCTGCAAATGCTCTGGACTGTGTACAAGAGCGTGTCGACGCGATTCTCGAGCAAGTCAAGGAGAGCCATCCAAAGATTGCACTCGGAGAAGTGCGTGATTCACTGCTTTTTGCCATGGGAACCACCGGGCAAGAAATCGAAAACCTACGCAGTCAGTGCAAGTACCTACGCTGCCTTATCCCTGAGCGTCAAAAGCGAGACGCCATCTTTCACTAAACAACGCGCTTAGTCTCAGAGCCTCAATTTCGAGGCTTTTTTCTTTTTTATGTAAACAAAGCCTTTTTCGCATCATTATAAGTTGTATAATGTACAATGTACGTATTATGGGGTTGACAATTTCGCTAAAATATGGTGAATTTGGCATACCGAACCTCGGAAAAAACTCTCTTGGAGGGATAAATGAAAACAGCAAAACAACTCTTCATCTGTATCTTTCTCATTTCTCTTGCCACACTAGTGGCTTGTGAAAACGACGAATCAACCGAGTGCGTCTGTACCGACGGAGTCTGCGCTTGTCCCGATGACTATGGCCTGGAAAAGGTCGAAGTATTCATCACCTACGCGCTAAAGGATGGCAACAAAGCTGAAAAAGCGAGTATGGTGGTCGAGGGCAATTATCAGTTGCAATACGAGGACTCAGAGCCTCAGGACATTGCTTGCAAAACCATGTTCCAAGACACGGACGTCAAACTCCAGTGCTCAATCGGCATGGTGCCAGTTGAAAGCGAAGTCCATTTCATGATCCTTGTCCCACAAGGTGACGAGATGGTCGCAGCTTGCTCTAGCAAGTATCGTGCCGAATGCTTAGGGGAACTCAGGGTCGAGATCCTACGAGAAGACGGTACAAAAGAGTTCCCCGAGGATATTCTCGTAACAAACAAGAGTTTTGAAAAATATTACGCGTATCGCGTACGACTCAATTAGCTGGGTTGACCAAAAAATCAACCCCTGCTATACTCCTAGCGCCTTTAATTAGGCGCTTTTTAAATCCCTGTCTACACACGACGACTCATCTTTTGCCTAAGTTTCGTAAGAGCCTGTCTCAAGTTTGGCAACTTGGGATCCTTACGTATTGCATAAGAGCGGGTTAAGGCCCAGTTATCATTTGATACTGGTTTAAACATATGCCAAATATTCCAACACTAGTTGAAATGCTTGAATCTGGCGTGCACTTTGGTCATCGCACGTCTAAATGGCACCCGAACATGAAGAAATACATCTTCGGAGCCAAGAACGGCATTCACATCATTAATTTAGAAGAAACGCAAAAAACCTTGGAAGAGGCAATGGCGTTTTGCAAACAAACGACCTTGCGTGGCGGTACCATACTTTTTGTCGGTACAAAAAAGCAAACAGCTCCTATCATTGAAAGGGTAGCAACTGATGCCAAAATGCCATTCATCACCAAGCGCTGGTTAGGTGGTACGCTTACCAACTTTTCAGTTATCGCAAAGATGCTTAAAAAGTTTAAAGATCTTAAACGTAGGCATGAAAAAGGTGAGTTAGGTAAATACACCAAACTAGAGCAGTTAAAGTTCTCAGAGCAGATTTCTATGCTCGAAGATAAAATTGGGGGCATTCAAGACATGAATCGCATTCCTGAGGCAATCTTTATTTCAGATATTCACAAAGATAATACAGCTCTCGCCGAAGCAACACGCCGTGGTATTAAGATTATCGCAACCTGCGATACAAATGTTAACCCACGCAAAGTTGATTACCCAGTCCCAGCCAATGACGATGCTGTAAAAGCCATCGAAATGATTGTAGGTGCTCTTGCAGGTGCTTGCAAAGACGGAAAAGCAGAATGGGAATCAAACCGTTCTCGTTTAGGTAGCGCTCTTGTTCAGGGTGGCCCTCGCAAACATATCAAAAAAGTATAAATATAAAGTGCATAATTAATAATGTACGATTAATATCGAGTTTGACTCAATTCCTACATTGTTAATTGTTAATTCGTAATTGTTAATTGAATTATATGGCAGATGCTAAACTCGTGGCCGAGCTTCGCGCCAAAACTGGTGCTGGCATGATGGCCTGTAAAAAAGCCTTAGATGAAGCAGGCGATGACATGGAAAAGGCAATGGAGCTATTGCGTAAAGGTGGTGAATTAAAAGCTGCTAAGAAAACCGCAGAGCGCGAAACCGCCGAGGGTATCTTCGTGACTTACGTTCATCATAATAAAAAGATGGCAGCAATGCTCGAGCTACAATGTGAATCCGACTTCGTAGCGCTTAACGAGGGCTTCGTAGCTTTTGCTAACGACTTGGTAATGCAAGTTGCAGCCATGAGCCCACTATACGTTTCACCTGAACAAGTCCCCGAAGCAGATCTTGCTAGGCAGAAAGAACTCTTTGCACAAGAAATGGCTAACGATAAGAAACCGGATGATATTAAAGAAAAGATCATGCAAGGCAAAATGGATAAGTGGTTGAATGATGTCTGCCTTGTAAGACAAGACTTTTTCAAAGACGAAGATAAAACAATTGAAAAAATGGTTAATGAAAAGATTGCAACCATCGGAGAAAAAATCGTGATCGCACGGTTCACTCGCTGGGAAATTGGTTCCAATCCAAAAGCTTGCTAACCATCAAAAAAGAAAAAACAGCCACGTTATACGGGGCTGTTTTTTTATGTTATCATACAAAAGTTAACCATTTTTTGGATTATTTTATGCCAGTTAAAAAAACCAGAAAGGCAGCCAGCAAAAGACCTGCCAAAGAGCCTGATCACATCGAGATTCGGCCTAAAAATGATAAACAAATAGGAATGGTATTCATTATATTTGTTCTATTTGTTAGTCTTTCTATTATCAGCTTGGTACTATATCGCGTTTCAACCGAACAAGAACGCTTAATTAGTGTCATTAATAGCCTTAGCGATGAAGTGAGTGAACAGCAAATGGTAATCATCCCTGAAGATAAAAATGAAATTAAAATACAATATCTAGAATCAGATATTAAGGGCTTAAGCCTTGCTTACACACCTTGTCCAGCTACATTTACTGGACCATGTGATGATTTGATGATTTATAGATTAAACAACAACGGCTCAAAAGAAGTACTCGTACCGAGTGTTAGAGCTCTCACTGGCGCGCCACTTACAAACGAATTATTGCAACCACTTTCAGTTAATGATGATTATTCTAAGATAGCTTTTGGTGCATGGGCACACGGTGGTAATAGAAATGCAAAAGATAAAAGAATCTGGATAGTAGAAACAGAGCAGGGGAAAGTCTTAGCCCAATCTACTATAGTACCAACTACTGCAATTTACTCAGAGGATATGACCTATGCTGCTTATTATATGGAAGATGAGGATGATGAATTAGTTATGGTAATAGATCTAGCTAAAAACGAAGAATATCTTGCTGCGCGTGCAAAAGCTGGTATCTCTTATAAAAATGCTAATTCCAAAGTTACCATCAACTGGTTGGACGAAGAAACGTTAGCGGTTATTCAGTACGCCATAAATCCAGACAGTGAAACTCTTTCAATAATTGGAGAAAGAGAAATAACTATAAAATAATTATCTTGTACGCTGTGCGTAATCTACTATGCCACGAATTGCAATAAATGGTTTTGGCCGTATCGGCCGAAACACCTTCAAGGCGGCTTTTAAAAAAGCTGGCTTTAATGTCGTTGCTATTAACGACCTAACCGACACCAGAACTCTAGCGAGCCTACTTGAGTATGATACCGCCTATGGCCATTATCACGAAAAAGTATCATACACAAAATCTACTATCACCGTTGCAGGTAAAAAAATTCCAGTCTTTGCAGAAAAAGATCCAGCAAAGCTTCCTTGGAAAAAACTAAAAATTGACGTTGTCCTCGAGTGCACCGGTTTCTTCAGGACTCTAGATAAAGCAAATCTTCATCTTGATGCAGGTGCAAAATCAGTTATCATCAGTGCTCCAGCAAAAAGTGACGGCGTTCCAACTCACGTCTATGGTATCAACGAAAAACACGTAAAAAAGAATGTCCGTGTCATTAACAATGCTTCTTGCACAACAAACTGTATTGCTCCGGCTATGCAGGTTCTCTCAGAAGCTTTCGGCATCAAAAAAGCTGGTATGACAACAGTTCATGCGTACACTGCAGATCAAAACATCCAAGACGGTCCACATCGCGACCTTCGTCGTGCACGAGCAGCTGCTCAAAACATTGTCCCAACCACAACCGGAGCCGCAGCTGCTACAACTCAAGTTGTCGACGGCATAAAAAATAAATTTGACGGCATCGCTATCCGCGTCCCAGTCATCGTCGGCTCACTCACAGATCTTACCGCTCTAACTAAACGTAAAGTCACCGTCGAACAAGTAAACAACGCCTTCATCAAAGCAGCTAAACAACCTCGCTGGAAAAACATCCTTACAGTCACCGACGAACCTATTGTTTCATCAGACATCATCGGCAACCCCCACTCCAGCATCATCGATCTCGGCATGACAAAAGTCATAGATGGCGACCTAGTTAAAATCCTTTCCTGGTACGATAACGAGTGGGGATATTCAAATCGCCTAGCTGAAATGGCGCTTAAACTTGGCAAAACTATTTAAAAAACTGTGAAACAACTCGACTTGCAAAAATCTATCGAGACATTTGCTGTATTTGATATACTCATGATTTTAATTGCGCTCTTCGGAGTGCTTTTAGGTCTACTCGGTTTTTTGCTTGGTAATGAGTGGTTATACTTAACTTACGCAATGATAGTAGGCGAGCTCTTGCTGATGTACGGAATTTTTATTGCACCAAAACGTCTAAAAACTGTTATCCATCGTGAAGCGATTGGTGTTGATGCAAATGTTTGGCTTAAGATTGCTTTTATATCAGATCTTCATTTGCAAAAAAACAAAGGTAAGAAGTGGCTCGACAAAATCACAAACAAACTTTTGGATCACAAACCAGATCTACTACTTATCGGAGGCGATATGGTAGTCCACGATGCATCAGACGTTCATGTTGCAGAATCACTTAAAAAGATAGAAACAACATACGGAGCTTATTACATTCTAGGAAATCATGATTATCAGGATGATCCTGCCCAAATAGCACAGAAGTTATCAGCGCTTGGGATCCACAACTTAACTAACTGCGGAATCACCCTAAATGTTCAGGGAAAGGAGCTACGCTTATCCGGTCTCGACGATGGTTTTTATGGTCAACCTACACTCCCAATTCATCGTGGAGATAGCAACGCAGCACACATCACTTTAGTACATGAGCCAGACATGATTTTAGACATTAAAGAGGGCGATACAGACTTAGTACTCTGTGGACATTCGCACGGAGGTCAGATACGATTCCCAATCATTGGTAGCTTGCGCGTGCCATCTGCCTTTGGCCGCAAAGCTGACGGTGGTCGTAAAATCATCAAAGGAATCCCCACAATAATCTCTCGTGGATTAGGCGAAGTCGGTTGCCGTGCAAGGCTTTTTGCTCCACCAGAAATAGTCATCATCGAACTCGGGATCTAATCACAATAGGTAAACGTCATAATGTCATAAAGTCATAACGAAGCTCCGTTAAGACGTTATGACATTATGACTTGTTCCATTATGTTATAATAGTTCAGTATGAAATCCCTACCATCTTTAAATAAAAAAGCCTCCCTCAAAGGCAAAAGAGTCCTAATCCGCGTCGATTGGAATATTCCACTACACGCTGTGCCAACTGAGGGTGATCTACTAAAGATCGAACAATCAGCCGAAACTATCAATTGGCTAAAACGCCAAGGTGCTGTCACAATAATTCTCACTCACCTTGGTCGCCCCAAAGGCCGTGACGCTAAGCTTTCAACTGTCCGCTTACTTCCATTTGCCGAGGCTTATCTTGGTAATCCAATCATGTTTTGCGGCGAGGATATCCAAACCGAAAAGGGGATAATCGAAACCGAGCAATGCATTAACTCCACAAAAAATGGTGGTGTGATCTTACTTGAAAATGTCCGCTTTTATAATGGAGAAGAAAAGAATGATAAAAAGTTAGCTTCTCTCTACGCATCACTTGCTGATATCTACATTAACGACGCCTTCGCATCTTGCCATCGCAAGCACACATCCGTCTCAGCTATCACAAAGCTACTACCTCACTACGCCGGCCCTAAACTAGTCGACGAAGTCAAGGCTATCACAAAGCTCATCACAAAACCCAAGAAACCTTTCGTAGCAGTCGTCGGCGGAGCCAAACTATCGACCAAGATGCCTGTCATCTCATCACTAGTAAAAAAAGCAGATCACGTCCTCATCGGCGGAGCTATGGCACATGCTTTCTTAAAAGCAAAGCGCATCGAAATCGGCAAATCCTATCTCGAAGATGGTAGCGTCAAACTCGCAAAAAAACTCATCAAGAATAAAAAAATCCTCATCCCCGAAGACGTTATCGTTGGTAAATCAATCAAACCTGGCGTAGTCGTCCGCAGAGCAGACGTCAAGGATGTAAAAAAGTCCGAAATGATCGGCGACATCGGCCCAGTAACTATGCAGAAGTGGTCCAGTATTATCAAATCCGCACAAACCATTCTTTGGAACGGCCCAGTAGGCGTCACAGAAGTCCCATCTTACATGCATGGCTCACTTGTCCTAGGTTACGCCATCGCATCACAAAGTCATGGCAAAGCGTACGGCGTAGTCGGCGGCGGAGACACGATCCCAGTTGCGCACGCCACAGGAATGGAAGAATGGTTTGATCATATCTCCACAGGAGGTGGAGCTCTCTTAGAGTTTATTACCACAAATGGTAAAATCCCCGGTTTAATCTCACTCCAAGAAAAACAACCTAAAGCTAAAAAACCACCAGCCAAACCTCGCAAAGCTACTAAAGTCACCAAGGCTAAAGTCGCAAAAGCAAAAAAGCCTACTCCCGCTAAAAAGAAAGTTGCTAAAAAACCACCAGCTAAGAAATCTTCTAAAAAGAAATAATATGCCTAAACCTGACTACAACATCAAATCCATAGAAGCTCGCGAAATCCTCGATTCTCGTGGCAACCCAACTGTCGCTTGCAGAGTAACACTCAAGTCTGGCATCACTGCCGAGGCCAAAGTCCCGTCCGGTGCGTCCACTGGCATCCACGAAGCACTCGAACTCCGTGATGGCGGCAAACGCTATCATGGCAAGGGCGTCAAAAAAGCTGTTACAAACGTCAACAAAAAAATTGCTCCAATCCTTAAAAACATCGATGTCCGCCGTCAAAAAGATATCGACCACGTAATGCTCGAACTTGATGGAACTGATAATAAAAAGAAGCTTGGCGCCAATGCTATCTTGGCTGTATCACTCGCATGCGCTCAAACTCACGCAGTCGCGGTTAAAAAACCTCTTTGGCAAGTACTCCGCAAGATCTACAACTTCCCCCACAAAGCATCGCTCCCAACCCCAACAATGAACGTGCTAAATGGAGGCGCTCACGCCAACTGGAGCCTCGATGTCCAAGAATGCATGATCGTCCCTCTCCGCGGAAAATTATCCGAACGTGTCCGCATGGGTTCCGAAGTCTTCCAAACTCTCAAAGGTCTCCTCGCAGATAAAGGCTTCGCGACAACAGTAGGGGATGAAGGTGGATTTGCACCAAAACTCAAAAACGTAGAAGCAGCTTTTGATCTTTTACAAGAAGCTATCAAAAAGTCTGGTTATAAACCCGGTAAAGATATTGGCCTCGCTACAGATGTCGCTGCCTCAGAATTTTACGATTCATCAAAAGCCGAGTATGTCTTTAAAGCCGAAGGAGGCAAAAAATTCACTTCAGAAAAACTCCTAGCCCGCTACGAAGCCTGGTTAAAAAAATACCCCCTCGTCAGCCTCGAAGACACTTTTGCAGAAGATGATTGGGCAGCTTGGAGCGGCTCACTTCCTCGCCTTGGCAAAAAAGTACACATTGTCGGCGACGATCTCCTTGTCACAAATATCACACGTCTTAAAAAAGCAATTAAAGAAAAAGCCTGCAACGCCATCCTCATTAAGGTTAATCAAATTGGCTCACTCACAGAATCAGCCGAAGCAATCATAATGGCTCATAAAAATGGCTTCGCGACATCTATCTCTCACCGCTCAGGCGAAACCGATGACACCACAATCGCCGACCTCGCCGTAGCTGCAGGTTCAGAATACATAAAAACCGGTTCCCTCTCACGCTCGGAACGCGTCGAAAAGTATAACCGGTTAATGGAAATTGAAGCTTCAGAAATCTAAAACTTACTCAGATCCACCACTAATGGAACGCTTAAGCTCTTCCATCTTTTTGTTGTCAATATCCGCTAAAATCTGCTTCACCTTTTTGTGATGCTCTTCTAGTATTTTATCCGCCTCTTCACGATATTTTTTTAATATCTTCTGAACCTTTTCAATCTGTTCGGGAGTCAACTTTTTATCTGACATATATCCTATTATAACACAAGCGTCGAACGTCAAATGTCTAACGTCAAATTAAATATGTGGTACGTTCGACGTTTGACGTTAGACGTGGAAAATTGTAGTATCCATTCAATGGAAAAGCCTAAATACTTCATCAAAACCTTTGGTTGTCAGATGAATACCAATGATTCCGAGCGTTTAGCTGGGCTTTTAACGTCAGTTGGTTTTGAGGTAGCAGAGGATGAATTAAAAGCAGATCTAATCATATTAAACACTTGCTCAGTACGTGAAACCGCCGAACAACGCATCATGGGTATGATGAAGCAGTATTCAGAACGTAAAAAAAATGGCGAACGTATACTGGTTGCAATTACAGGTTGTATAGCTGGCAGAGACACAGACGGCGAACTACGCAGACGTCTTAAAGTGGCGGATCTCTTTTTTGCAACAGCTGAAATGATTCACCTTCCACGATGGATAGCTGAGCTTCGCCCGGAATGGATAATCGAAGGTGATGCAGTAGAAGATTATTTAAAGATCAACCCCAAACGCGAGTCATCAATACAAGCATATGTATCCATTCAAACTGGTTGCAATCATTTTTGTACATACTGTGTTGTACCTTATGCTCGTGGCCTTGTTCGTAACCGCCCAATTCAAGATATTTTAGACGAGATTAAAGAACTGGCTAGTAAGGGGATAAAAGAGGTGACTCTCCTAGGGCAAACTGTAAACGCTTACAAGGCTCCTGATCAAAATACTTTTCAATCTGGAAATCCATATCAAAATCAATTCGCAGCCTTGCTTTGGGAGGTAAATCAAATTAACGGAATCAAACGCATCCACTGGACCGCAGCTCATCCTCTTCAGATGGATGATCAAGTTATCCATGCTCTCACTCTTCCCAAGCAGATCAACTATCTCCACCTCCCGGTTCAATCAGGTTCCAACGAAATCCTGCGTAAAATGAACCGCAAATATACTCAGGAGCAGTTTTTAGAGATAATTGAAAAGATTAATATCGCCCGCCCAGGCATAGCGCTTGGTACAGATATCATTGTTGGTTTTTGTAGTGAAACAGATCAAGATTTTGAGGAAACAGTCAAACTCTACAAAGAATGTGATTTTGATATTGCTTACATCGCTCAATACTCACCACGAACCGGCACGCTTAGTCATCGATTATACCCAGATGATGTAGCAGCCGAAGTTAAAAAAGAAAGATGGCAAACTCTGCAAACTTTAATGAAAGAAACTACACTCCGCAAAAATCAACAGTATCAAGATAAGGTCATTAATGTATTTGTAGAGTCTAAAGAGGGGGATTGGCTCACTGGTACAAATGAAGAATTAAAGCGCGTACGTATCAAATCTAATAATGCAGATATTAAACCAGGGGATATAATTAAAGCAAAAATAACCAAACCCCTTATTTGGATCTTAGAAGGTGAGATCATACAAGATTAGCAAAATAGTGTTATACTAAATATATGAAATACTCTCTCGTGCTTCTACTTTTTGTGGGGCTATTTGTTGGCGCTGGTTGCAGTAAAACTGATTCAAATACAGCGGTTCAAGAATCAGCTACAAACTGCAAAGATGCCAATAGTCCTTACGCGTGTTTTTTGGATAAAGCCACAAGCTCTAAAGATCCCAACCTATGTAACAATGTAGGCGCAAAACGTATGATTTGTTATAGCGCCTATGCTGAGATATTAACTAAGCAAGTAGACTGCAATCTTTTAGACAATCCTACTTTTAAAAACGAATGCAGGGCATATATCAGTAAACAGAACAAGCAAGATCCACTACCAATGGCAACAACAACCGAACCAATAGTCGACTCCGAATACATGAACAACTAGTATGCAAAATAAGAATATAAAAAACGGGGCCACGAAAGATTCTGAACTGCCACGTGTTCTTATTGTACTAGGTGCAACTTCATCCGGTAAAACCGGGTTAAGCCTTCGTATTGCTCGCGAGTTAAATGGCGAAATCATCAATGCAGACGCTCGACAGATTTATAAAAAGTTAAATATCGGCACAGGTAAACCACCAGGTAGACGCGGAAAATTTATGGGGCATAGTTCTTTCCTTGTTAGGGTCCCGTATTTACGTGAATATGAAAAGTTAGGTATCAATCCCGAAGACAAACCAGGTCAAGAATCTCCATATCCAGAAATACCGCATTATTTAATGGATTTCATGAAGCCAGATAACATCATATCTGTTGCAGAATGGCGACGTATTGCGATAACCGCAATAAAAGGTATTACTCGCCGCGGGCACTTACCAATAATTGTTGGCGGCACTGGTCTCTACATTAAAGCTCTTGTCGATAATTTTGCTATTCCAGAAGTTCCACCAAACTCAGCACTGCGCAGATCATACGAAAAAGAACCTCTAGCTAAACTTGTAAATCTTTTATTAAAGATGGATCCTGATGCCGAGACCTCAGTTGATCTAAAAAATCCCAGGCGTGTAATTAGGGCTCTCGAGATTTGCACTTTTACAGGCAAGCCTGTTTCCAAACTAAGAATAAAACGGCCCCCAATTATTGATGCATTTCAAGTTGGTATAAAATGGACGCGTGATGAAATTAGAGGTCGCATCGACAAATCAATCACTCGCATGATGGAAGAGGGTTGGCCAGAAGAAGTAAGAAAGTTGCACGATGGTGGTTTAAACTGGGACGCTCCAGCTATGACATCAATTGGCTATCGTGAAATAGCAAAATACATTCGCGGTGAAATAATGCTAGAAGAAGCGGTTGCACTGGCTAAGCGGGCAACCTATCAATATGCTAAGCGCCAAGAAACTTGGTTCAAAAAAGACGAGCGCATTAACTGGACCAAAACCGAACAACAAGCACTAGAACTTATCCGCACCTGGTATCACTTTAAATAATTGTCATAACGTAAAACGTCATAAAGTCATAACGAAGCTCCGTTAAGACGTTAAGACGTTAAGACGTTATGACTTGTACCTAATTTCAAATATCTAATTGTTTGCGGATCTCCGTCTCAACCTTCATAGGGTCGGCTCTACCTTCCGTATCTCGCATTACAAGTCCTACAAACCATTTGATTAGTGGCAACTTTCCAGCCTTAATCTCTTCGGCTTTTTCTGAATGCGCCTCAAGGTTTCGCTTTACTATCAGTTCCATATCATCATCTGCCATATTCTGACCCAAGTTGTGCGTCTCCATTAAGTTGGATGGGTCACCACCATTTTCATGCATGAGCTGTAAAAGCTTTTGTCCATTAGTACTATTTATTGTCTTCTGCTGAATCAAATGAATAAACTCCGCAAAATTCTCTGGATCTATATTTGCATCTTTAATAGTCAAATTCTTTTCAGCTAATATCCCCGCTAGTTTACTCGTAAGCCATCCACCTACAAGCTTAGCAAAAACTTCGCGCTTCTCTGCCAAGGCTTCAGCTCCACTCATAATCTTATCATCAGATGCTTCTATCCAAGCTGCAAGCTCACCCATAATTTGTTCAACATATTCTGTGTATCCAGCATTAGCCACAAAGAATGCTGCATTAGATTTAGAAAAGCCAAAATCTTGTTCTAACCTAGCTCGGGTTTGCGCTGGCAACTCTGGTAAACGTTGTTGCATCTTCTCACGAATCGCTACTAAATCCTGTGGAGGTAAATCCGGCTCAGGAAAGTATCGATATTCTGCTCCTGATTCTTTTGTTCTTTGCTCGATTGTTTTGCCTTGCGAATCATCCCATCCACGTGTTGCTTCTATAGGTGGAGTCATCGACGCATACAATGCGCTTTGCCTTTGCGTTTCATAAACAATAGCTCTCTCAACAGCACGGAATGAATTTAGATTCTTAACCTCTGTTCGTGGATTCAGTGTCGACTTTGTAGGGAAGCCCTTATCATCAATTTCCATTAATGAAATATTTACATCACACCGCATTTGCCCTTTTTCCATTTCAGCATCCGAGACTTTGATAGCTCTCATTATTGCTCTTAGTTCTTGTAAGAAAAATTTTGCCTCCGCAGCAGATCTAAAATCAGGTTCAGTAACAATTTCAAGTAGGGGAGTGCTAGAGCGATTATAATCAACCAAGGTTGCAGGCTTGCCCTCAATCCCTTCCGGAGCATGAAAATTCTTCGCAGCATCTTCTTCTAGATGAGCTCTGGTAATCCCAATCTTCGCTAATTCTCTCTCAGGCAATGCATCTTCCGGGATCTCCACAGTCATGGTGCCAGTTAGCGCTACAGGAAGCCCAAATTGCGATATCTGATATCCTTTTGGTAGATCTGGGTAAAAGTAGTTCTTACGATCAAAAGCGCTTATATCCGGGATTTTACAGCCCAAGGCCAATCCTGCTAGGACGCCTTTTTTTATAGCTTCTGCATTTAGCGCGGGTAGCGCTCCAGGCTGCCCTGTACAGATTGGGCAAATTGCCGTATTTGGAGGTGCTCCATCATCAACATTAGCGCAAGAGCAAAACATTTTACTCTTTGTATTTAGTTGAACATGGATTTCTAAACCGATGATCGGAATCATTTTCATAATACAAATATACTAATCTAACCTACAACTAACGTCAAAGGTCATAAAATAGTTTAACGTTTAACTTTAGATAATTGACGATATAAAAAAGCTCCAGATTTCTCAAGAGCTTTTTTATTAGCTAGAAGCTTATTTTGCAGTTTTCTTAAATGCTTGATAAAGCTTGATGATAAAGATAAACGTAAGCGGCATAAGGATCATCTGAATACCACCTTGTAATGCCTGACTAAGCAACTCATTAACCGCACCAGCGTAACCACTTGATCTTAAGAAGAATACTGGAATAGCAAGGATGATTCCTGCTGACATTAATAATGCAAATGTTGCAGCACCAACAATCAAACCCCACAACTGATTTTTCCAGAGCATTCCCCACCATCTGCGCTTAATGATTCTGCTTGATTCTTTTAACGCTGCCATTCCCGAATTGTTATCTACAAGTAGAGCAGGGATTGCTTGGGAGTACTGTACAGATTTGTAGATCATCCAAATCCAGGAAGCAACAAATAATAAGCCAAATATTACTCCACCTCCAACTAATACGCTAACATTGTCCTGCAAGAGTTCTGCGATATTTGATATTTCTGCACCAGTTCCACCAATTAGAGGCAAGATCGATGATAGAGCAAAGAGTCCACCGATTATCATGATCAAGATGAAAGGCCCAGCAGTAATTAGAGCTACCAAGATTGCTACCCAGATATAAGATCCAAATTTCTTTGAAGCTAAATCTTTCTCGTCACCTTTAAGTGCTTTACCATCTTCCAAACGTAATACAACATAAAATAGTTTAATGCTGATCCAGAGTGATGCTAACATCGCGGCTATAGCTACGAAGAAGTGAATAAAGCCCCACATTGGCCAAATGCCCATAAGCGCGCCAGATACACCAAGCCCTAACCCTAAGTAGAGAAAATAAATTGATGTGTTGATTGTAGTCTTTAATGTATTAAAGAATGATTTCCAACTATCTTTTATAAGACCCCAGGTTAAAGGTAGTCTTTCGCCAGCAGGTCGATTATCAGCAATATACTTAAGCGGTTCAAGAAACAACATGCCAATAATAAATACACCTATTACTGGAAAGAATATCCAAAGAAAAGCCCAAGGTGTAACACCAGCTTCAGGTGCGATCTTCCAGAGTTTAATAATGAACCAAACAAATAGCGCCAACCAAATAATGGCAAGTGCGAGGCTTATAAGCTCGATGCTTTTGAAACCAATAGCACCTAAGATACCGGCAATAAAGCCAGAAAAGATAGGCCAGAGTACAATTACGAGCAATAGCCCGAGACTGCCACGAAACATTGATTTTGCTTCTGCGGGTTTTAACATATGTAAATAATAGTCAAACGTTCATAACGTCATAAAGTCATAACGGAGCATACTTAGCTACTACGTTAGGACGTTAAGATGTTAAGACGTGGACCTAAATAAAATTTAATTTTACAGCCTATAGTATACCAAAATTAGGCAATTCGCGCGATAGAAGCTCACGGACAGCTGCTGAGACTTCCTCAATAGAAAGATTCCCATCCACAGCCCCAATTTTACTACCAGCTCTTTCAAAAGGCCCCAATACATCGTCAGACAAAAATCTTTGTACGAGTCTTTTTTGAAAATCAGCTTCTTCAAAGATCACCCCATCCTGTTTTTCTGTTCTCGCGTCCAACCTTGCCATGGCGGCCGCTGCCTCAGTTCGTATCAAAACTAGCAATGTAGGATAAAATGCCAGCGTCTGTGCATTACCTGGTAGCTCCAGCAATCGTTCGGTCGACAAACGATTATCTTGAAGTGGCTGATAAGCTAGCGTCGAAGCCAAGCTCCTATCTTGAATTACTATCCTTTCAGGATGATCTTGCAAAAAGGGAATTATCAATTTACGAAACTGAACCAACCTATCCGTCGCAAAAGCATGAGCTGTTTCCCAGCCATCATAACGTGGCATTTCTTCTCCTTCTCGCTTAGCAATTATCTCATCGCGAATAGCCCGCCCTGTCCAACAAAAAGTTGGCTCAGCAGCGAGGAGTCCGCTAGCATCACCAACATCCTCAACATTTGGTAATCGATGCTCTCGCTCAGCAAACTCAATCACATTAAAAAACTTTGTACCCTTCTCATTAGCCCAAGTCTCGCATGCCTTAGACACAGTCGATTTCCCAGAGCCATCTATCCCTTCAATTACAATATGTAATCCATCATTTTGTTGTCTTGTAATCATATCCACATCATTTTGTCACAAACGACTCATATCGACAATAAACTAAAAAATGCTGGAGGCCTCCAGCATTTTTAATTCGTAATTCGTAATTTTTAATTAAGCGAGCTCTAGCGAGCGTCAAAATCCCTTAGGCTTATCACCCAAAGTAGAAATCCCAGTCTCACTATGATCAACTCTAATAAACGACGCAATTAATGGATGTGTTTCATTCAAACTGTGCCACAGATCTTGAGCAACTTTCCTGTAACTTGGATGACCCTTCTTACCAGATCGTAGTTCTATAAAATGGAAAAGTTCGCGAATGTTCCAACTCACAACAAGTCTGCGTCTATATGCCATTGGTACCACATACTCAGCCTCAGTTGCCATTCCAGCATCAAGTAATTTGTGATTAAGGTTCCGAGCCATATCCATCACCGTTGCATAGTCTGTGTCTTTACTAATCTCTTCAAATTCAACTGGCACATCATAACCCAAATCTGTTCCGAGCGGTTGATTGCTCTGAGTACACATTCTGTGTCGCTGGATATCTCTCCAACCTCCGTAATCCATTACGATTTGATGCTGAAACCACGCATGTTCAAAAGCACGTGGTGGTGGATCATGTGGGGCACGCTTTTCTAAAGCTTCGGATATAATCTTTTCGATCATATCTGGTTCATGCGCCAAGATATCAAGCGCCTGTACCATACTAATCTTGCCATGCAAAGATAATAATGATGCCGCAATCCTTCTTTCAGCATTAACATCATCACTTGTACAAACTACACGCTTGTCTGCTGTGCCACTATTCAAATTCTGTTTACTTAAAATCCCCTCAGCTAATTTTGCCATTGATTTTGGCATCTCTATTTGATACTCATTTGGATCCGCATATTTTAACAGAGTAGGGAACGGGAATTGCTGCAACGCTTCATCAGGATTAGTATCAACTCCGCCTCTCAAACTTGCTTTAATCTGATTTCCAACATCTTGCGAAATAGAATCATCAGTCGAAAGCAACTTTGTAATAGCAAAACCCCAATTTCGTGCATTAGCTGTCATACCTACCATAGTCAAACTCGCAGATGGTAGTAAGTATCTAACCCTGTCACACACAAGTGCTTTAAGCACAGCTCTGTAAGCTCCATCAGACAACTTGCCTTGCGGATTTCTCTCACGCATCAAAGGTTCGAGCAGTTTATAGCATTCATCATACAAATTATATAAACGATCAAAAAGCTCATCAACTTCTTTCATGTATGGGCTATTTTCAAGAGCCGATGGCACAGCCACCCTGTCACGCGTAAAAACCTGATAACGAGATGACTTCTCAGTAAATGAACAAAGTCTACTATCTTCCACAATCTTAACCACAACCTGTGGAATGTTTTCCATAGCAACCGATGCAACAGCATGTTCAGCTACAGAACCATGACCATATCCAACAACCCACTTTTCATGAAACGCAGCTGCCTTTTCCAAATCAACATCATCAACATTTTGATCAAATGGAGTAGAAGATCTGGAGCACTTAGCAAAAGCCACCGCTAATTGCTCAGGCGTTGGCACCAACTCCACAGGAGATCCATCCTCGCGCTTAGTCCGCATTTTATTCATCCAGTAAATGCGAGGTTTTGTTGTATTTGTAGGCTGTAGTAGGGGAGCCTTTTTCATAGGTTTATCCACAGGCATAGGTAATTAATAAATATAAAAAAATGACGTGGCCTCTACTTTGGCACACGTGCATTTAACTCGCAATATGATTTCTGTAGTAGCTCAGGCATGCCTGAGCTACTACAGAAATCA
>SWBW01004798.1_pt1 | contig 171810 bp, 180 predicted proteins | sample 4693041 | NCBI WGS metagenome assembly SWBW01 (sample SAMN10267271, study PRJNA491770) | bioreactor metagenome | isolation source: DHS bioreactor inoculated with marine methane seep sediment | place: Japan: Omine Ridge, Nankai Trough | collected 2006-05-06 | reverse complement strand
GCAGGTAATGGTGGTGGTCCTCAAGTTAGAACCTTTGATCGTTATGGGGTTGTTACTATTTCTAATGGATTCTTTGCTTACGATTTAGATTTAAGAGGTGGCGTTAAGGTTAATGTGATAAAAAGAAATTAAATGAGTTTTTGGGATAAAGTAGAAAATATTGAGTTAGTTAAGAAGAATCCCAATTTATTTGAATTTTTTAAATTTTCTGTCGTTGGTATTTTAGGAACGATAGTTGATTTTGGTATTTATGCAATATTAACTAGAGTGTTTGGTGTCTACTATATTATTGCTACTGCAATAAGTGTTTTTTTAGCAATTATTAATAATTTCTTTTTAAATAAATATTGGACATTTAAAAAAGGTAAAAGTGGTAAAACTAACTCTGAATATTTTAAATTTTTCATAGTTAGTGTTGTTAATTATTTCTTAAATATAGGTATTACGTATTATATTGTAGAATATACTTCATCTGAGAATATGTTTGGCCAAGGGGAAGATTTTTTTGCAAAAGTGGTTGCTATAGCAATAGTGTTATTTAGTAATTATTTTGGCAATAAATATTGGACTTTTAAAGATTAGAACCAATAAAAAATACTTGCAAAATAAGCATTTTTTTGTTATAGTGAGTTATGAATAAATTACTGACAATTATTATTCCGGCATATAATGAGGCGGAAAGAATAGGCAATACGCTTGATAAATATCTTGAGTTTTATCAAGAAAAAAACATTGAATTTTTGATAGTCTTGAATGGCTGTACGGATGATACGTTAAGTATAGTGAATAAGTTCAAAGAAGAGCATCCTGATCGTATTAGAATAATTAATATTAAGGAAGCTATTGGTAAAGGCGGGGCCGTAAGGGAAGGTTTTAACCATTCAAAAGCAGATTTTATAGGATATTTAGATGCTGACGGCTCAACTTCTCCAGAGGAATTCAAAAAAATTATTGATGGTATCGAAGGAATTGATGGAACTATAGCATCTAGATGGAAAAAAGGTTCAAAAATTGTTGGGGCTAATCTTCTTAGGGAAATAGTAAGTATTAGTTTCATTTCATTTGTAAAATTGCTATTTTTCATGCCATTTATTGATACACAATGTGGTGCGAAAATTTTTAAAAAAGAGGTGATTAAGGATGTGTTGGCGAGTTTAGAAATTAATAATATGTCCTTTGATGTTGAATTATTATTTCGAATACATCAGGCTGGATATAAGGTGAAGGAAATACCAACTATTTGGATAGATAATAGTGATAGTTCGGCCGCTCTGGGTACACCTCTTAATTTATTAAAGACTGGATTTAATATGTTTATTACTTTGATAAAAATAAGGTTTAGGAAAATATAAATATGGCTATAAAAAAAATATTAGAACGAAAAAATATTCTCGTAACAGGAGGAGCTGGTTTTATCGGCTCGCACCTTTGTGATGAATTAGTAAAAGAAAATAATGTTATTTGTTTAGATAATTTTTCTTCGGGTAAAGTTGAAAATATTAATCATTTATTACAAAATCAAAATTTTGAATTAATTAAACATGATATAAACAAAAAAATTAATTTAGAAGATTTTCGTGAATTAGATAAATTTAAAGTTAAGTTTCAAGGGATTGATGAGATATATCATCTAGCAACTCCTACATCACCGAAGAATTTTGATAAATATAAAATAGACACGCTAAAGACAAATAGTATTGGTGTAATTAATGCACTTGAAGTAGCAAAAAAGCATAAAGCAAAATTTTTATTAGCTTCATCTGTAGTAGTTTATGGGCCTAGGTTTGAGAATGCGCCAATTTTTACTGAGGATTACCTTGGTTATGTAGATATTACTGGTCAGAGAAGTTGTTATGATGAAGGAAAAAGATTTTCAGAAAGTGCTGTAGCTACATACAATCAAGCATATAACTTGGAAGCAAAGATTGCTAGAGTATTTCGTACATATGGACCTCGCTTATCATTATTTGATGGTCATATGATACCAGATTTTGTTTTACAAGCAATTAATAATAAACCATTACAAATTTATGGTGGAGAAGAATTTACTACATCTTTATGTTATGTGTCTGATATTGTTGATGGTTTAATGAAATTTATGAAGTCAACTGAGATTGGTCCATTTAATTTTGGTCATTATGAAGAGTATAAAATGTCGGATGTAGCAGAAAAAATTAAGAAAATGATTAATTCTAAGTCTGAGATTGAATTTAAAGAGTCGATGGTATTTATGACTCCACTTGGTATTCCTGACATATCTTTAGCGAAGCAAAAATTAGGTTGGTACCCTTTAACATCACTTGATAGTGGTTTAGAAAGAACTATTGAATATGTTAAAGCAAGTAAAGATATTCTTAGTCCAATGCTTTGGAAGTATGAAGATAAAGATTAGATTACTTTGATAATACAATTAACTAAAAAAACGAAATAATTTATGAAGAAAACTGCATTAATAACTGGAATTTTAGGTCAAGATGGACCTTATTTAGCAAAGTTATTGCTAGAAAAAGATTATAAAGTGTATGGATTAATACGACGTTATTCTAATACTAATTTTTCAAATCTTGACTATCTGGAGATAACAGAACAAGTTGAATATTTAACAGGTGATATAACAGACGAAGCGTCCATAATGCAAATAATTAAAACTATTAAACCTGACGAGGTGTATAATTTAGCTGCTCAGTCTTTTGTTGGATCTTCATGGGATCTTGCTAAGCAGACTACAGAAACTAATGCTATTGGTGTTTTGTACCTTTTAAATGCAATTAAATTTTTTAGTCCAAGTTCAAAATTTTATCAAGCATCAACCAGTGAAATGTTTGGCAATGTATTAAAAAAAGATACAGATATAATTACAGAAGATACACCATTTCATCCAACCAGTCCTTATGCTATAGCTAAGCTATATTCGTATTGGTTATCAATAAATTACAGGGATAGCTATGGTATTTTTACTTGCAATGGTATTTTATTTAATCACGAGTCTCCAATTAGAGGTATGGAATTTGTTACTAGAAAGATATCAGATGGAGTAGCTCGTATAAAATTAAATTTATCTAATGAAATAAGTCTTGGTAATACGGATAGTCAAAGAGATTGGGGATTTGCAGGAGATTTTGTCGAAGCTATGTATCTAATGCTACAAAAGGATAAACCAGGTGACTATTTACTTAGTACAGGAGAAACACATTCAATTAAAGATTTTTTGAAAATTTCTTTTGATCATGTTGGTATAAAAGATTGGGAGAAATATATCAAAATTGATCCAAAATATAAAAGACCATCAGATCTCAAGGTTTTAAAGAGTGACAGTTCAAAATCACAAAAAGAATTAAATTGGAAGCCAAAAGTTTCATTCAAAGAATTGGTGGAAATGATGGTTGATGCGGATATTAAAAGGCTATCTTAAAATATTAGCAATAAATATTATATTGTGAAAATATACATAAAGTAAAAATAAGTATGAAAAAAACTGTTAAAAAAAGAAAAACTACAAAAAGTAAAAAATATAAGGGAATAGTCACTGTGATTGGATTAGGTTATGTTGGATTACCGTTAGCATGCTTATGTGTAGAAAAAGGTTACAAAACATTTGGCGTTGCAATCGATCGTAAGAAAATAAACATGATTAATAGAGGTGAGAACCCTTTGACAGATGAACCAGAGCTAAATCAAATTATTGCAAAAAAATTAATTTCAGCAGATACTTCATTCGAAAATGTATCAAAGTCTGACGTGATAGTAATATGTGTACCTACTCCAGTCGATAAACTTCATCATCCAGATTTAACACCAGTGAAGTCAGCATCTAAAAGTGTTTCTAAATATTTAAAAAAGGGGCAGTTAGTAGTAATTGAATCAACTATTAACCCTGGGGTTTGTCAAGAAATTGTTCAACCAATAATAGATAAAGAATCAGGTATGGAAGCTGGAAAAGATTATTTTTTAGCTCATTCACCAGAAAGAGTGAATCCAGGCGATCCGGTATGGAAAGTTAGAAATATTCCAAGAGTTGTAGGAGCAATATCAAAAAAGGGACTAAAAGTAGCACTTAAATTTTATGGTAATATTTTGGATGGAAGTGTAAGAGGTATGAAATCAATTAAAGAAGCCGAAGCGACTAAAGTAATTGAAAACTCATTTAGAGATATAAATATTGCTTTCGTAAACGAATTAGCAAAATCTTTTGATAAGCTTGGTATTGATTTGTATGACACTTTAGAGGGGGCAAGTACAAAACCTTTTGCATATTTACCTCATTGGCCTTCTATTGGTGTAGGCGGTCACTGTATTCCTGTTGATCCATACTATTTAATAGAAAGAGCTAAGCTAGCTGGGTTTGACCATAAATTTTTAAAGATGTCTCGTGAGATAAACAACAGTATGCCAAAATATGCTGTTGGACTGTTATCAAAAATGTTAAACAAAATATCTAGGCCAATGATGAATACTTCTGTAGGCGTACTTGGTTTGTCATATAAAGCTAATGTGGGGGATATTAGAGAAAGTCCTTCTCTTGAAGTTATAAAATTGTTACAAGAACATGGATCTAAGGTGGAAATATTTGATCCATATTTCCAGGATAAATCTACTGTGAATAGTCTTGAAGATTTGTTAAAAAAAGTTGATGTTATTGTAGTAGCTACTAATCACAAGGAGTTTGTGAATATAAGCAGTACGCTTTTAAAGAAATATAAAATTAAAATGGTATTGGATGGCAAGAATTGTCTAGATAAAGCTAAGATACAAAAAGCTAAAATTATTTATAAGGGTATTGGAAGATAATGAAAACCGTAGCTGTAATACCAGCATTTAATGAGGGTAATAGGATAAAAGAAGTTTTACAAAAAACTTCTCAATATGTAGATAAAATTATTTTAGTTGATGATGGTTCCGGAGATAATACTTTTTTTGCAGCTTCTCAAGTAAGTAATAAAATAATCCCAATTAAACACAAAATAAATATAGGTAAAGGTGCTGCTATGAAAACTGGTTGTGAGGCAGCTCTAAAAATTTCAGCAGATATAATTATTTTTGTTGATGCAGACGGTCAGCATAGACCGGAAGAATTACCAAATTTTATTAATAAGATTGAAGAAGAAAATTTTGATATAGTATTTGGAGCAAGAAAAATAGGTAAAGATATGCCACTTGTTATGATGCTTGGTAATAAATTTCTATCAATTGCTACATCATTATTATTTGGAATATACGTGTCTGATACTCAGAGTGGCTTTCGAGCTTTTAAAGCATCAGTTTACGATAAAATTAAATGGAATTCAACTCGTTATTCGGTAGAAACTGAAATAATTGTTAATACAGGTAAGAATAAATTAAAGTTTAGTGAAATTGAAATAGAGACAATCTATAATGATGATCATAAAGGTACGACCATCTTAGATGGGATAAGAATATTTATTAATATGTTAACTTGGAGAATATTATGATAGGTATACAATTAGTAGCAATAATTTTTGCAATATGGATGATATATTTTAGTTACCTACATTTTCGTAGGGGTGAGTTTAAAAAAATTGAATTTATTTTATGGCAGGTGTTGTGGTTTGGCTTGATAGTTGTTGTATTATTCCCAATTAGTGTAAAATTCTTATTAGACACCTTTAGTATTACTAGAACTTTTGATTTAGTTGTTATTGTAAGTGCGGTAGTATTATTTGGTGTTACTTTCAGAAATTATGTAATAACTAGAAGAATGGAAAAGAAAATTGAAAGATTTATGAGAAAGGAAGCAATAAAAGATATAAAATGAAGATTTTATACGTATTAGAATATTATTATCCACATGTTGGTGGCGTAGAGATATTATTTCAAAAGTTAGCAGAAGAAGCGGCTAAGAAAAAAAATCTAGTAAGGGTAATAACTATGAAATTACCCAATTCTTTAGCTAACGAACATTACAATGGAGTAGAAATTAAAAGATTATGGGTTCCGAATATTGGATCGAGGTACTGGTTTACTATATTAGCTTTTTTTAAATTATTATTTTTTGCTAATAAATTTGATATTATCCATACTACCACATATAATGCAGCGTTACCGGCATGGTTAATAGCTAAGATTTTTAGAAAGAAAATAATTATAACAATACATGAGGTATGGGGTAGGATGTGGATGCAGATACCAGATATGTCATACATTTCAAAAATGATTCATCGTTTATATGAATTTATAGTTGTAAATATACCGTATGACAAAATAGTTACGGATTCATTTTTTACTAAAAAAATTATTAAAAAAGATAATGTACAAACAATACATTGTGGAGTTGATAATGAATTATTCTCAAGAGAAAAGAATGAAGGCAAGTCACTAGAAGTAAAGAAAAAATTATGTTTAAGACAAAGTTATGTTGCTTTGTATTTTGGAAGACCTGGTTGGGCAAAAGGATTAGAGTATTTTATTAATGCAATTCCACAAATAAAAAGTCAAATTCCTAATTTTAAGACAGTTTTGCTTATATCAAGAGATCCAATTGTAAAATATAATAGTATTGTTGAAAACATTAATACACTGCAAATCCAAAAAGACGTACTATTACTTGATCCTGTACCAAGAGGTGATGTGCCTTCATATTTAATGATAGCAGATTGTGTAGTTGTGCCTTCAATTTCAGAGGGTTTTGGATTTAATGTTGCCGAAGCTAGTGCTTTAGAAATACCGATAGTGGCTACAAATGCTGGTTCTATACCAGAAGTAATTTCTGGTAAAAATATCCTTGTTAAACCGCAAAACTCAGATGAATTAGCATTGGGAGTCATCAATATGTATAAAAACCGTCAGGTTAGTTTTTGGGATAAAAAAAAATTTAGCTGGGAAAAAGCAGTTAATGATTATTTAAAAGCATATCAATCTTTATGAAAATAGGTATTATTACAGATTCTATTGACTATAATGCCCAGGGAATTGGTCGGGTAATAAAAGATTTTTGTTACCATCTTTCTGAAACGAAATTTGCAAAATATAATGAGATTGTATTAATACATGAAAAAAATAATAATGATGAAATATACTCTCTGCCAAATTTTAAAGAATTGATCGTGCCTTCTAAACAAATTCCTTTCGGACGTGAAATAAGAAAAATATCTACACTTCCCAGCGAAATCAGGAAAGGTAATTTTGATGTTATTCATGACTTAGCAAATGTGGGACCTTTTGTTAATTCTGTTAATGCAAAAATGATACAGACAGTTCATGATTTAACACCTGTTATTTTTCCCTCCTGTCATCCGTTCCCAAGTGTTTATCGGACAAAAATTGGGATGAGCCTTATTAAGAAAAATGTAGATCATTATATAACAGTAAGTAACTCAACGGCTAGAGATCTTCATAAATTATATAAAATTAATTTTAATAAAATTACAACTATTTATTCGTCAGTGAGTATAAGAATGCAAAAATTTATTAAAGAACAAAAAAATTCTATAAATCCAATAAATGATAAATATATTCTTTTTGTAGGGACAATAGAGCCGAGAAAAAATATTTTAGGGTTACTTGATATTTACGAAGAAGTTCGTAAAAAAAATTCTGAAATCAAACTTATAATAGCTGGAAAATTAGGATGGAAGTATGACAAAATTATAAATAAGATAAAAAACCATAAATATAAAGAAGATATTATGTGGATTAGTGATGCTTCGGATACTAAACTTGCTCAACTATATAATCACGCAAAATTATTATTATATCCATCGTTTTATGAAGGTTTCGGTTTACCAGTTTTAGAAGCTATTTATGCAGGGGTGCCAGTCTTAGCTTCTGATAATTCTTCTTTGCCTGAATTAGTAGGATTTGATGATCTATTGATTGATGCAAATAATATTTCTGAATTTTCTGAAAAAACTACTCAAATTATTAATGATGAGTCCTTAAGATTAAAAACAATAGAAAAATTGAAAAGTAGGCTTCCTTTATTTTCTTGGGAAAAGAATATCAGGCAAACAGTTGAGATATACAAAAAAACTAATATATGATAACAAAAAAATCAAAAAATATTATTCTATCAATTGTGATTATTATTGCTGTGATATCTTTTTTATTTATCATTACTATGCAATATAATGTATCTGGATCTCCAATGGGAGGAGATTCTAGTGTATATATAATGGATGCATATTCCAAGATGGAAACAGGTGATTATTTTACTCGTTATCATAGTGATTACTTACAACGGTCTTTATATGAGAGTCCAATTCACTCACTTATTTTGATAGTAGTTAATAAAATAACAGGTTTAGATATTGAATATCCTTTGTTTACAGTCTACCAATATTTATTGGTGATTTTAATATTTGTTTTTACATATGTACTGACTAGATATTTATTTGATGATAAAATTGCTGTTCTGGCCATGATTTCAAGTTTAAGTTTTACTGGGTTTTATTTTTTATTTTATAGTTCAACAGTTGCAAATTTTCTCGGTATTTTAATAGTTTTAATAATGTTGATTGGAATGCTAAAATTGACGACAAAACAATTGTTCATTTTAATTCCTGTAGGAATTTTATTATTATTTTTTACTCATAAATCATTAACTTTCATTTTTTCATTGTTTACCGCCATGTGTTTATTTTTTTGGTATATTCCAACTATTTGGAACAATTTTAAAAAGCTCAGACCAAAATTAAGAAGCACGATAATATTAGTACTGGTGATAATAATATTCATAGTTTTTGCTTTTTTTCTACTCCCATTACTTGATAATGTAAATCGTTTAAATTATAGTGAATCTGGAAATTTTAGAGCTGAGATAACCTTTTCAACTTACGTAGCTATTGTAGGGGGAATAATGTCATTATTTTTTATCGTCTCACCTTTTATATTTAAAAAAAATATATTTAGTAAAAGAAAGCGGATTGTGTTTTCAGCAATATATTTTTGGGTATTACTTGGTATTATTTTTTCATTATTACCTTATATTGGGATATATTTTTATTCTTCGAGAATGCTATATATGATTTGGCCATTTATCTATATAATTTCTTCTTATGCATTTTTAACCCTTCTTAAACCACTTTTAAAGACACAAAGAGTACTAATATTAATTATATTTATTGTTTTAGTTTCCCGTACGACAATTGTTACAAATAAAGATATTGCAACAAGAACAATTTTTATAGACGAGTCACAAGTTAAAGCATTACAATATCTAAAAAATCAAAGTAGCTATGGAGATACGATTTTAACGAATTATAATAATATCCACCCTTTTAATATAGCTATTTCTACAAGAGTATTCAGTAGAGTTGACTATAGTTATTTTTCAGATGTATTAAATGGAGATTATTTATCTGAGTATGACTTCTCATATATTTATATAACTACGGGAGATACAAATGGTTATACTATTAAGCATTATTCAAATTTGATTATAGGGCGTGATAATATTGAACAAATTTATTCTGATGACAAAAACATTTTATATAAGATAAAAGGTAATTAAAAGTTTGATTTTATTTTTTTATTGCTTGTATAAAGTAACTAGCCAAGAATACCTTAATTTCAATATATTTCCATAAACCAAAAGTGGAAATTTTTTTATTTCCTTGGATTACTTTCCTTTTTCTAAAAAAGCCGTCTGCATCTTTAAATGCATTAATATAAGCATTGATAATTAGATGTAATTTATTTCTCTTTATATAAAGTAATAGCACACCAATTTGCATTATTAGTATCCAAATAAAATTAATCATAATAAAAGAAAGAGGGAAGTCTTTAATTATTGTCCAGATAAAGTTTCTTTGTGAGTGAGAGATTGTAAAATCACTCATAACTGAAGTTGAGGCAGATCCTTTGTGGTAGACAACTGAATTATCCGCATACGCTGGTTTGTATCCAGCTAATAGAATCCTAAATCCTAGGTCAAGATCCTCGGCATAAGCAAAGTATTTTGAGTCCAAGAAAGTATTATTTTCTGAGGTAAGTTGTAGCACTTTTGTTGAGTAGAGTACAGCCCCTCCAGAAGGGCAAAACATTTTGTGTTTTAGGGTCTTTCTATTGAAAGTAAGCCCAGATAGTGTCATGACAATGCCTAAATTATCCACTTCTTCATGATTGTCCATTTTCATAGATCTAGGTGCTACCATACCTATTTTTGGGTCTTGAGAGGCTATTCTGACCATTTCTGAGAGGAAGTCAGGCTTTACAATCATATCGTTATTCAATAGGCAACAATATTCGGAGTTATTTTTTATAGCTTCTCTAATTGCAATATTATTACCTTCAGCAAAACCTACATTTTCAGGATTAGAAATTACTTGTATACTTTCAGAATATTTTTTTTTAAGTACATTTGCTTCATTATTTTCTGAACCATTATCAACAATAATTATATTATAATTTTGATAATTAATTTTTACTAATGAGTCTAGACAATTGGTTGTGTAATCTAGACCGTTCCAGTTTAATATTAATATAGAGACTGATGGGGATTGGTTCATTTTTTTGATAATTAAATTCCAAAGAGTGACTTAATATACTTAGTACTTACTATCTTTTTACTTTGAATGTATTTTCTTTTTTTGAGATGTTGTTTAATATTTTTAAATACATATAATTTTCCTTTAACCATTGAAAAATTTAAAATTATGGTATTAAAAATTATACTTAATATATTTCTACCTATTATTAAGAAAGAGTATTGGAGAAGAAGTTGAGTTGGGAAGTTTTTTAAAATTACAATATTATTATTTTTTGCATTGAGAAATGTTTTAAAAGGTGATTTATTTCCTAATGATCGAGAATGTTTATGATAAATTATTGATTTTGAGTCATAAACACATTTCCAGTTTATAAGTTGTGCTCTAAAGTTTAAGTCAATATCTTCGTGGTAAGCAAATAAATCTTTATCGAAAAAACCACTCTTCATCTTTATTTCTCTTAATAATTTAGATGAATATAAACCGCAACAACCTGAAGGACCAAATACATATTTAGTATTATCATATTGACCATTATCTATCATATCGTAACCTTGGCCTATGAATATCCCATTTTTTTTTATTGTACTCCAGACAGCATTAATATGATTTTTTTTATAATAATCAAATATTTTGCTCGCAACCATTCCTACGTTGTTTTCTTTATTATTTTCTACTGTTAAAACCATCTGATCCAAAAAGTTTGATTCAACAGTTGTGTCATTATTTAGAAATAAAACATAGTCGGAATTATTATTTAAAGCATATGTTATTCCAACATTATTACCTTCAGCGAATCCTAAATTTTCTTTATTTTTAATTAAATGAATAAATTCACTATATTCTTTTTTTATTAATTCACCTTCATTATTTTCTGAACCATTATCTATCAAAATAACTTTATAGTTTTGGTAACTAATTTTTTTAAGAGATTTTAGACATTCTCTTGTGTCTTTAATACCATTCCAGTTTAGTATTATTATGTAGACAAGGGGATTATTCATTTTTTATGTTACAGATTTTAGCACATTTTTAGTAAGAAAATTTTTTTGAATAATTAAGATATTTTTTTTCTTAATCTTTATATTATCATTATTTGTAGATTTTAGTAGGGCATCAATAAAAGATTTGTCAGAGTATTTAAATGTTTCTCCAATATTATGAGTATTTATTAGGTTTCCTGTTTCAGTATTATTACGATCTATTATTGGTAGACCGGACATAATATAGAATATCGTTTTTGCAGGTAGAATAATATTGAAATAAAGAGAGTCGGGATAGGCAATTAAACCAATGTCACACGATTTAGCCAGGGAAACTGCTTTATCTTCATTTAGTGGACCCCAGTATTTAATATTTTCTGATGGATATCGTTTTTTTATCCATTCACCTGACTTCCCACATAAATGTAGTTCTATGTTTTCATTAGATTTACTTGCCTTAATAAAATTTTCTATGATAAATTTTAATCCTCTTTCTTTATTCATTGTACCAGCATAGATGAATTTAAAATTGTCATTTTCTATGTTTAGAGGTTCAATATTATCAAAAGATTTACTACTATTGTGAACAACTTTGTAATTTAAGTCTTTTTTCAATAGCTTCATTTCATATTTTGCCATTGAATCAGATGCAAACCATAACTCATCAGCTAGACTGAAAATTATTTTTTCAAATTTTGTTCTGCTGTAGTCGGTAATATATAGTTTATAACCTAATGCTTTTGATTGTTCTCGTGGTAGATCTTCTATATCTATTATGATGCGGTGGTTTTTTATTAAAGAGGCTGCTTTTATGAATATAAAAAATATAATTATTAACCAATTTAGGAATTCGAAACTTGCAAAATGAGTAAGAGGTAAATTGCTGTAATTAAATAGGATTCTTTGCTTTTTTTGAAATAGTAATTTAGTAATTAATATTGGAAATTTTATAAGAAAACTAAGTAAATTTGTTGATGGTAAGTTTTTATTAAAAAAATCCATTAAAAAAATTTCTGAATTTTCTGAAAGTTCATCTTTTATATTTACGAATCTCATGCTTCCGCCTTCAGTTATGTTGTTGGGGATAATATTTTGGACAATGATATACTCATTATTTTTCATTGATAATGCTATATTTTACTTGATAATGATAAAAGCTGGTCTTTTTTGGTGATGACCTAAAAACTTAATTGAGCTAAAATTGTATGGTTTAAAAATTTCTTGGTAGTATTCATTTGTATCAATTCTAGGGTCTGCATTACCTTCGAAAATAATTCCTTCTTTTGTGTTATTTACAATAAAATCAAAATTTTTCTTAATATCTCTAATTTCTTTAGTTCTATAAATTGCTTGAAATATAGTCCAGTCCCATGATTCTGCTAAATTCTGAACGTCATTTTCAAAAGATTCTTTGTTAAAGTCTATTGTATCATGGATTATATCTAAGCCCAAAGTATCGGAAATAATTTTCCCAGTGTCTATAGCTTCTTTTTGAATATCAAAGCTTATTATTTTTGTCGCACCATTAAAAAAAGCTTCGACGGCAGCTTGTCCAATGTTACCTCCAAAATCAATCACGGATTTATTTTTTAAATTTGAGAAATTATATATTTTTGAGTATCTTGAATCTTGTTTCCTTTCACCATTAAGGCCTGCTTCTCTAATCTCTTGATATCTTGGAAACCAGGTACATTTGTCTGCTGTTTTAGTAATATTAATTTTCTCATCATCTTTTAATAAATTAGCAATGTCATTTCTATCAACTATTATGTATGATTCAAATGTTTTTTGGTTAGCTTTTAAGGCTGACATAATTCTATGCATACCGTCAATTTGAAATAATTTATTACTATTCAAATTGGAATTACTTTTAAAAATTTTGTGAAATATATTAAAAAAGAAATATATTATACCTTTAAAGCTAAAATTTATTTTTAATATATTTTTATTAATGTATTTTTTTAGTACATTAGAGTGAGTTAGAACGATTGGTGGAAATTTTTCATCATTTAGTAACTTATCTGAGTAATTAGTAAAGTAGTCATGCTTATCGTGTTTTTCCCATTCTTTTTTTAATTTATCTGATGTATAAGAGATATGAGCACTTGTTTTAATGATTGCACATTTAGTTAAGTCTATGTCTTTGGTTATATTTATGTTAAATTGTTTTTTGCAAACTATTTTGTACAAATCATAGATAGATAGCTTATTATTAAATTCGTACTTTTCAAGTGTTGTAATTGCTGGTAGTATATTTTTATTTATTTCCAAATCACATTCAAGATTTATATATTTTTCTAAATCCTTTACTTGTTGCTGTTTGTATTTTTTCATAGTTTATTTTTTATTATATGCTTGCTTCATTAGCTTATTTTGTTTTGTAAATTCAAAAAGTCTATTTTTTGTAAAATAGTTATTTTTTATTTTTTTGACAAGGTTATTAAATATAACTTCTGAAGGGCTTTTTTTGGATGGGTTGAGTATCCATCTATCCCAATCAGTATTTAATTCAATTGCTTTTTTAGTATTCTCATATAGATTGTCATTAGCCATGATAGTTGCTCCAGCTCTGATGGTTTCTGGTCTTTCGGTAGATAGTCTTGTTATATGACATGGAGTCCCTAGAATTAGCGATTCTTCTTGTACAGTACCACTATCAGAAATTGTGACCTTAGCATCTTTTTGTAGTTTTAAAAATTCAAAATAACCAAGTGGTTCTGATATGATAATATTTGATTTTAGAACGTCATTAAGTAAATCATTTTCTTTTAAATTATTTTTAACTCTTGGCATTAATGGTAATACAACGGGGATTTCTTTTGCTAGTCTAATTAAATCATTAAATTTCTTTTTAAGGATAATGGGGTCGTTTGTATTTTCTTCTCTATGGATTGTACTAAGAGCAAAATCATTTTTTTTCAGTTTAAGTTTTTTGAGAACATCAGTCTTTTCAGCCATAGGTAGAAATTCTTCTATTGCATCATGTATTATATTGCCAACAACTTTGATTCTGTATTCAGGTACACCTTCAGACATTAATATATCTTTGTATCTAGGAACATACGAATAGAGAGCATCAGACATATGGTCTATAGTTATTCTATTTTTTTCTTCAGGCATTCTCCAGTCATAACTTCTACCGCCAGCTTCTATATGTATTACAGGAATCCCATACCTTGCAACAACAACAGAGGACATTACTGAGTTAGTGTCACCTAGATACATAACAGCGTCAGGTTTATATTTTTCGATCATATCAGAGGTGCGTTCATACAATAGAGCCATCTGATATGCAAAGTTTGTTTTTTTGCAATTTTCTTTTAATGTTTTACCAACACCCATATTAAAATCTGGAAGCCTTACCCCTAATTCATCATAAAAGACACCATCAAGTTCATAATCAAAATGTTGCCCAGTGTGCATGAATATATGCTCGTAATTGTGCTCAGATTGGCCCTTATCGAGCATTTTTATAAGTTTAAACATTCTAATAAGATCTGGTCTAATACCGAGTAGGGTGACTAATTTAAATTTTTTCATATTATTTATCTAATATTTTTTCTATTGGGTATTTGTATCTAAACGGTTTTCTAGCAATTTTTTTTCTTAATGGTTCGATAATGTTTTTTATTTCTTCAGGAGTTCTGTGACCACTTTTAATTAGGGTATACATAATATTGTAAAAACTAGAAGGATTCCAATCAGTAATATCTTTTTGATGGAAATGATTTTCTATGTCTTTCAAATCTTGGTTAATTGAAAATTCGGTAAATTTCTTATCTTGATTATCTTTAGATGTTTTTAATTTGTCTAATTGTCCTTCTTCTAATTTAATCATATAAAAAATTTCAACTATATTTTGAAGATTTTCTTGATCTGCACCGGTTAAGATTATATTTTCTGGTTTAATGTCAAGTCCTAGTTTGTTTTTTAATCTGTCGGCAATTGCTTCTTCTGGTTTCTCACCTGGTTTTAGAGAACCACCAAATACTGCAAATTTACCTTCCAACTCTGTGACTCCTGTTCGTTCCTCAGTAACTATTTTACCGTCAGGGGATATTAACGTTGCTGAAACAGCAAGGGGTCGAATTGGGTTTTCTGCATGATCTTCTCTGTGGGCAAATGATGACGATAAATATGAATAGTAATCAGTATTTGAAGTTCGGAGTTTAAGATTACCATCTTTAATATTAAATGTATCAACATTAGCAAGTTGACCGTTAAAAGGTTGTAGCTCGCTCTTATCGTCGATTGCTTCTTTAAGTTTTTCTAAAAGTTCTTGAGCTTCAGGAGATAGGGGGGTTGTCTCATCTGTATGGCTAATTTCTGTATTATTAATATTGGCACCAAATTCAATTATTGGTGTTGCAGGTTCAGTAAAGAATTTTGTTATATCATTTTTTTCTGAATAAGCTAATATTCTTTTTATTTCTCCTTTTGTTTTTCTAAATATATTATATTCAAATTCTTCGTGAGGTATACCAATTACTTCAAACTCATTATTTGTATCAAGGTTTTTATCTGCTGTTCTAGCAACTCTGGGTACGTGGTAACTATTAGTGACAAAAGTTAAATGTTTGGTATTTTTGTATCTGTCATCAATGTTCATTTTCTCGAATTGTGTTTTCGTATTACCAATTCCTCGGTCACCACAGTTAAGTTGCTGAGTGTGTTCTAGGGGAAAATTTTCTTCTTGAGCAATTTCTACCATGGCTGGCAATTGTTCTGTTTCACCGTTAAGTATGAGCGGGGGACCATTTTCAATAATGTCTGACGCAGTTAGTTCTTCGATTGAGATGCCTGATTTATTTGAGGCTATTTGTTTAATGATATCGATAGAATATTTTACTCGTGCAATATTTTCTGAAGTTTTTTCTAAGATTTCACCATTCTCTTGGAATTCTGGAGGTGCAGATAAAGCAACGACACCTTCTGTTTGTTCAGGAGGTGCGTATTCAAATTCATTTAATCTGTCACGAAATTCATTAATTAACCTTCGTCTATTCTTTGCGTTTTCATCCCAATGTTCTGGAATTGGTCTATGTTCTGCTCGAGATCTCATATGGTTTATAATTCATTTATCATTTCATCAAATGAAGGAATATTTAGTTTATCACATACATCATGAATAGTTCGTAAACGACGATCAACTGCAGACGGGGTTGCTTCCTCTATTGTAACATTAACTTTGAATTTAGTTTTGAATTTTTCTACCATTTCCAGTTTTGTAACATCGTTAGAGAAAATATGAAACATTCCATTTTTTGGGTAGTTGTTTCGATTATTAATTATTTTGTCACATATTTTACCAAATTGTTTTGTGGTAATACCATTCCAAAGGTGCGTGCTAAAGCCTTTAATTGTTTCTCCCTCTTGTTTTTTAAACCATGCAATTAATGATACGTAGCCCGCGATTTCATGCCCTATGATTGAAGTTCTTAATACTAGAGAGTCTTTATATGGTTCACCTAGACTTTTTGATAGGCCATATAAATCATTAGAGGTTTTTTGTGAGTTTTCATCATAAGGTGCTTTTTCAGTTCCATTATAAGCACAGTCGGTAGTTATTTGTATTAATTTTTCTTTGTAATGACTACTTAATATATGCGGTAGTGCTCCATTTATGAATAGGGTCGTGGTTGGATTATCTGTACTATAGGGTTTTATAATTCCAGCACAATTAATAAAAGTATCAATTTCTCCAATTTCTTTGATTAATTTTGCTGTATGTGGTCCAAAAGTTCCTTCATTAAAACCTTCTAAATAGTCCTGATAGATATCGTTTAGATCAAAAATAACTTGTTTGTGTTTTGAAGTTCCTCCATAAGCCTTTTCTAATGCTTTAAGTTTTTCTTTGCTTCTATAAATTAAGATAAGTTCATATTTGTCCTTTAGTTCATTATAGACTGCGCTACCAAGCATACCCGTTGGAGCAGTAATGGCTATTTTTTTCATATTTTTTATTTAATTAGTTTGATCTATCTTCCTTTAACTTCCCAAACATCTCCCCACTTATATGGATCAAATCTTTTATCGTCGTTAATTGATTCTTCAAAAGAGGATGTTGATCCGCAAATAAGTGTTGTATTGTCCTCAAGTGATACCCATCCATTTGCATAACCTGGAGGTATGATAACTAAATTTGGTCTTCTTGATGAGCTGATAAATGTATATTGGTCTTTTTTATTTTTTGGATTAATTGCTACAAATTTTGCGGCACCATTAACTATCATAAAATATTTCCACTCTATTTTGTGGAAATGAAATCCTCTAACTACTCCTTTGCCATAATTATAGACATAATATAGTCTTTTTATAGCCAACCCTTTTTTATCTGGGAGGCTATTTGTTTCGTTCAAAAAAGGTATAAAAGTGCCTCTATCATCAGATCGTGCGTTAATTTCTTGGATGTATGGTTTTGTCATAATATTATTGTTTAATGTTATTATTTTCGTAATCTTCAAGAATTGTAGTCATTCTTTTTACATTTGAATAAAATTCATTTTCCAAATTTACCACACGATTTTCGTTAACTAAATCTTTAACTTGTTTTATTCCATGTAGAAGTGTCCTTTCTGTAGTTTTGGGAATAACCTTATCCTTAAGAGCTTTTGATTGATCAGCATTATAATTTCTATTGTCTTGGAATTTTTCTTCTGTGGTTTCTATTTTGCATCCAGTTTCTTCTTGGATGCGTTTTGCTAAATCAACGATCGTTGTATTCTCTGTTGCAATATTATAAATTCCTTTTACATCTCTATCAAGGTTATCGACTAAAAATTGTGCAATATCATTTACGTGAACAAATGGTCTCCACTGTGAGCCACCAAATACAGTTAGGGCACCTTTTTTAATTGCGTTCATGGTCATGATATTTACTGCTAAATCCATACGTATTCTTGAATATGTGTCAGATATTCCAAAAGCAGTACCGAGTCTAAAAATTAATGCATCTTTATCTTTGAGAAAATTTTCAGAATTTAATTTTGTCTGAGCATAAGCTGATAAAGGATTTGTTTTTGACGATTCATTGACCGGGTCATCACTAGCTCCATAGACAGAGCAAGTTGAAGTAAATAAAATCCTTCCATCAAAATTGTTGGATATCCATTCAACGGAATCTTGATTAATTTCTTTGGTAAGTTGAGGGTTTAGTTGGCAGGCTGGATCTCCAACAAGACCAGCTAACCAAATAACATGAGAATAATTAGGTAATATTTGTTTTAATTTGGAATGGTCTCTAATATCCCCATAAATAAATTCTACGGGTTTTAAATAATGGTTTTCATAAGTAAGATTGTCATAAACAGAAAATGGTATTTTTCTCTTCATTAATTCTTCAGTAGTGCCTCCACCAATATAACCTGCCCCACCAACAACTAGTACTTTTAGTTTCATATTGCTCTTTTTTACTTGTTAAAAAAATCTTTATTTTAAAATAAAGTTAATTAAATTATATATTATTCAGTGTATTTGTCAATTTCTTTGCGTTTTTTATGGCATCATGATTTTGGTAGAAAGTTTTGTTAGCATTATTGATTATAGTATTTGAATATTTAATATCTGTTAATAGTTTGATTATTCCTTCTTGTAGATTATCTATGTTGTTATTATCAATTACTAGACCAAATTTATTCTCTTTTGCATACTTACTGACGTAGGCATACTTAGGAGCATGAATAAGGATTGGTTTACCAGAAATAAGATATTCTGTCAGTTTTCCAGGCGTTGCCGTTCGAATAATTTCTGGACTAGGTGTATTCCAAGCAAGTGGTAAAAATAATATATCAGCTGAAAGTTGAATTTTTGCGATTTCAGATGGGTGAGCAATCCCTAGAAAAATATTCTTTTGATCCTTAGTAGTCTCTTTAATTATATCTGGGGTTTTTAAAGAATATAAATATAATTCAATTTTAATATTCTGTATTTTTTTTACAGCTTCTATTAAGTTTAAGACACTTTGTTCTTGTGGCCAGTAAATGTGACCAGTGAAGATAATTTTAAATGGTGGTTTTGGTTTGTATAACTCTTTGACTCGAGTATAAGATTTTGAAAAAATTGAATTATATATTATTTCAGTTGGGAGAATTCCATATCTTTTTTTATATAGATCATCTGTTCCTTGGTTAGTAAAAAATATTTTTTTTGCATTGCGTACTATTATTGGTTCTGCAAATTTGGATAAAAGATTTATCGATGGGAGAAAGTTATTGCCATAATAAATGTCAAAAAAATATAAAGTATAAGGTTTTTTTGTTAGAATATGAATTAGGTAGGTAGATATCATTGCTAGGCCATCACCTGATGTTGCAATTAAAATCTCTGTTTTTTCTTTTCTTATTGTTTTAATCCCTTGGTAGGTGATTATAATGATCTGATAAAAAAAAATGATTAAATTATATATTCCTTTAAAGTTAAGTAGTTGTTTAATTTTTAAAATTTGATTATTTTTTTTATCCTTATTATTTTGATTAATTACATTAATTTGTCTTTTATTGTGAATATTGTTAACGCAATCTGCACATTTATAATTATTTTTTTTCGGTTGATCGTAGTAGTAATACCTACATGGTAACCAATCAGAACTATTATGCATAACAGATGTGATAATTCTGTAACTAGTTAAAATACTATAGGAGTCACTATGAAATTGTGAAAAAATAGTAGATAGGTTTACTGATCCGCCAGTCATTGGAGGGGCCCAAGTAGTGACTAATAATATTTTTTTTATTTTATTTAGTTCTTCCATTTTTGTATAATTCTATTAATTTTTTTGTTATTGATTCTAAATCAAATTCTCGTGATTTTTTTAATGCTGATTCACTCATTTTATTTATCAATTTGGGTTGATCAATAAACAATTGTATTTTTTCAGTTAACTCTTTTTGACTATTAGGGCTAATGATAAAGCCTTCAATTGAGTTAGTGATATATTCAGAAATTCCGGTGTTAGTAGTGCATATAATTGGTTTACCGAATGCCATACCTTCTAAACATACCATTGAAAAGCTCTCACTAATACTAGGTTGAACTACTATATCTGCACAATTGAAATAAGATGGCATTTCTTTAGGAAAAATGTCTCCTAGTAAGAGTACTATTTTTGTTAAGTTTTCTTTTTTTATAATTTTTTTTAATTCCTTTTCTTGGGGGCCTGAACCGATTACCAGGATTACGAAATTTCTATAGCCATTTTTTTTTAAAGAAATTGCCGAATTTATCAATAATATCGGTTTTTTTAAATTTATTAAAAAACCCGCAAAGAGAAAAACAATTTTATTTTTTATTATTCTACTTATTTCAATTGGTAAGGAGTTTATATTTTTTTTTGTGTAGCCATTGGGAATAATATTAAATAGCTTATTTATTTTATTTTTATAACTTTTAATTACTAGGTTTGATACTGTTATTAGATGTGTAGTTTGATCCACATTATAAAGTATTTTTTTTATTGTTGTATCATCATACATTTTAATATGATAATCGTATAATGAATGTATTGTAAGAAATGAAGGTATTTGAAGTTCTTTTCCAATTTTAGAAGCTTCATCTCCAATTAACACCTCATGGCCATGAACTAGTTTAAAATTAAACTTCTTGTGTAATTTTTTGGATTCCTTAAGTATATTTTTTGAAATTTTGTTTTTAATAATTCTGTTTTTATATTTTATATTTAATGATTTAGTAATACTTAAGATTAATAAAATAATTGAAAAATATTTTATATAATGAATATGAATACCATTAATCTTTTGATAATTTTTTATGGGTTTTTTTAATTCTTTTTTTAGGGATATAAAATAGGGTACTACGACAAAGATATTATAGTAATTGCTCAAAGCTTTAATTTGGTCTTTAATAAAAATACCTGAATATGAAGCTGACCCAGGGGTAGTATATAATCCAGTAACTATTAATATATTTTTTTTGTTATTCATCTAATATATAGTTTAAAATCATTAGTATTTTGGTAGAGTTGATAATTTTATCTGCGCAATTTTTATTAAATAATATTTTATAAGAAAAAGTATATTAGATTCGATTAGTTTTTTTGTCTTTAAATATTTTTTTATACCAATTAATTGTTTTTTTTAGTCCTTCTTCAACATCTACTATTGGTGAATAGTTTATCAATTTTTTTGCTTTTGAAATGTCAGCTAATGAATTTTTAACGTCACCAATTCGTGGTGGATTTAATTTCGGACTAATTTTAGTATTAAGAATTGAATTAATAAGGTTAATAAGCTGAAGTAATGAAATACTTTGTGAACAGGCAATATTAATTATTTCTCCATTTTTAACTTTTGAATTCATGGCTAAAATATTTGCCTCAATATTATTTCTTACGTATGTAAAATCACGACTTTGCGTACCGTCGCCAAAAATTTGTGGCTGTTCACCTTTGAGTATAGCTTTTATAAACAGAGGAATAACAGCGGCATATTCTGAATTTGGATTTTGACGCGGACCAAAAACATTAAAATATCTTAAAGTTATAGTAGGTAAGTCATAAATATGGGAAAAAACTTTAACATAATATTCGGCACTAATTTTTGAAACAGCATAGGGTGAGAGAGGTTGGGGTTCCATTATTTCCTTTTTCTTAACAACTTTTTGTGAAGCAGAATTTTCACGGTTACCATAAACTGAGGAGGAGGAGGCAAAAACAACTTTTTTAATATCCTGGTTTTTAGCAGCAATTAGTACGTTTAAAGTGCCTGTAGTATTTGACGTATGTGTATTGTAAGGATCCTTAATAGAGCGAGGTACTGATCCAAGAGCAGCCTGATGGAGGACAGCATCATATCCGGTAAATTGTTTTTCTAATAAATCAAGTGAACGAATATCTCCTTTTACGAATTCAATTTCGTCTTTTACTGGGTCCAGATTTTTTAATAAACCTCCTGATAAATTATCAATAACTTTAACTTGATAACCTCTCTTAATGAGTTCAATCGTTAAATTTGATCCTATAAATCCTGCACCCCCTGTAACAATTATTTTTTTCATAAACTTAATTTAATATTAATTTGTATTAACTAATTTTTTTATTAACTCCTTAATTATTTTACTGTTTAACTGTTTATCGAATTTATTTTTGGCTAACGTTAAATTTGAGTTAATAATATGTTCAATTTGTTTTTTATATTGATTATTAAAAATTTTATTGATTAAATTTGCCAACTGATCGACATCCTTTGGTTTAACTAAAAAACCGTTAATTTGATCTTTTATTATTTCTCTGATTTGGGGAATATCACCCATAATTACTAGTGTGCCACAAGCCATTGCTTCTGCCATTACATTCGGAAATGAATCATTGGATGAAATTGAAACCATTATGTCAGAGGCAGCATAATACCAAGGCATATCTTCGCTTTTAACTTGTAATATCCAATTAAAGTTTTGTTCAAAACCTTTTTCTGAAATTACTTTTTTTATTTTTTCTGTATGCTCCATGCCTACTTTTGATAAAATCAGTATTAATATATTTGGATTTTTTGGGAGAATTTTGAAGATAGCTTTTAAAAAAATATCAAAATTTAAGTAATCAGCAATTCCACGAGGCCATAATATAACCTGTTTTTTAGAAATGTTTAATTTCTTTCTGGCTTCTTGTTTTGAACGGGGATAAAAAACATTAAGATCTACTCCAGGATATCGGATTAGATGAATTTTTTTTAATTCAGCTCCATATGTCCTGGCTTTTTCTAATGCGGTTTGAGAATTCACTGTAATTGATTTTGCTCGCTTTACTGCATGTTTAACAATTTTTTTCTTCAATAACCTGTCAATACCATTCCATTTTGCCCACCATGTAATGTCGCCATTCCAAAATGTTATTACAATAGGTAAAGATTTTGGTAAACAAAAAGCTAAATAAGATGGGTAAAGTACGGTTTGTAAAAAAATAATATTAGGTTGGAAATCCTTTACTGCGTTTTGCAATATTTTTCTATCTCGTAAAAATATAGATATGTCATATAAAGTATCTGCAGATATCTCATCTAGAAGGTGAGTTTTTATTATAAGTTTTTTTAAAAAAGAATATATGTACATAATAAATTTTTTTATTCCGGTTCGTATTCTTTTTAAATATATTTGTTCAGATTTTGATACAATTTTACTTGTTTTATTTAAAGAATGTTCAATTATTTTGGCATTTGTTAAAGCATAAAATCGGACATTCGGAATTTTATATGGGAAAGTCGAAGCTAGAGCCACTTCAAAATTTGGATCTTCCGCAAAAATGCTAATACGTCGATAAGCATGGATTGAATAGCCCCACGCGAGAAAAAAAATTTTAATTCGTTTATTAGAATCTTGTAGATTTTTCATAGTTATTTTCTAAATTTCTTGAATCCAAAATTTTAACATAATTGAAAGCCATGGTTTTTGTCAACTAATTCGAGCTACTTTCTGTTACATTATAATAAATCTTGTCAATATTAAACTAGGTCCAACATGCATCTTCACCTAAACAAGATATTATTTTTGCATTTGAATAAATCATTTTAATATTTCCCAACTACAGGGGTGTAAAATTACTCCATTAAAATTTGATCTTATATGTTCACCATTATTTCCAGTTTGTTCAATAATTAATTCAGCTGCATCTGGAATCCAATCGATTACTCCTAGTCCATTTGCACCAAAATCGATAAAGTAACTACCTGGAGGAAAATAATTATTTTTAAAATCAATCTTAAAGCTTACTTCCCCTTTATTGAATTTACTTGGTAGATTTGTGTCGGATGTATGAATGTTAAATAAAGAAATACCTAGCTGGTTTACTATTCTAAAACTTAGGTTTAATTCAGTGATATCTTTTTGTATTTCTGCAGTTAAAACCATACTAAATTTTTCGTAAAGTTTAATTGAATTTGTGATTTCTTTTTGTGAATTAATGAATTTTACACTTTTCCATTTAAACATACTATTTGGTAATGAATTTTTTCTAAGAGCAGGGTTTGATAGATTAAATTTTCCTGAAGTATTAGAATTTTTATTTTTTAAGTATTCTTCTATTACTTTATTTGTTTTCCCATCAATTTGTATTTTTCCATTATTAATTAATATTGATCTATCACATAATGATGAGATTGCATTCATATTATGACTTACAAATATTATCGTTCTTCCTTTATTTGCAACTGATTCCATTTTACCTAGGCATTTTTTTTGAAATTCTATATCACCAACAGCTAAAACTTCATCAACTATTAATATTTCTGGTTCCAAGTGCGCAGCTACGGAAAATGCTAAACGAACAAACATACCACTTGAGTATCTTTTTACAGGAGTATCAAGGAAATTACCGATTTCAGAAAATTCTACTATCTCATCAAATTTTTCTTTGATTTCCAATCTTTTCATTCCTAAAATCGCTCCATTTAGGAAAATATTTTCCCGTCCAGTTAGCTCAGGATGAAAACCAGTCCCTACTTCAAGAAGACTTGCAACTCTACCGTTTAATTCTATTTTTCCAGTAGTTGGATGTGTTATTTGGGATAGTATTTTTAGGAGTGTACTCTTTCCTGCACCATTTTTACCAATTATTCCAATTCTCTCACCTTTGTTAATTGAAAAGTTAATATTTTTAAGTGCCCAAAATATTTCTTTGGATTGTTTTGCCTTTTTTTTGGTTAAAATCTCAAATGGTTTTTTAATAAATTCAGTTACTTTATCTCTCATGGTATCATAATTAGCATTATGAGAAATAATGTATGATTTGGAAATATTTTCTACTTTTATTATTGGCTCTTGTTGATTCATATATTTAGGCTATATCTGCAAATACTTTCTCGGTTTTTCTAAAATAAAATATTCCAAGAATAAATAAAGCTATAGCTATGATAGTTGATATTCCTAGGAGTTCATAATTAATTGGTTGATTGCCAATTAAACCGGCTCTTGCTGTCTCGATGATGCCGGTCATAGGATTTAAAGCAAGAATCCATTGGTATTTTTCTGGTATTAGTGTTGTTGGGTATATTACAGGTGTAACAAAAAAAAGTGTCTGTATGAAAAATGGTAAAGCTTCTCTAATATCTCTATATCTGACATTAATTGCTGCCAAGAAACTTCCTAAACCTGAAGCTGAAAGTAAAGATAGAATTATTAATAATGGTAAAAGGAGTAGACCCTCTAAAGTTGGTGTGTATTGATAATATAGCATTAGACCAGCATATACTAAAAATGAAATTAGTAATTCTATTAATGGTGTAATAGAAGCTGAAAAGGGAAGTATGAGTCTAGGGAAATATATTTTTTTTATTACATTTTCATTTTCGACTAAAGAGTTACTTGATTTTGTTAAAGATGTAGAGAAATAATTCCAAAATAATAATCCTGAAAAAGCAAAGATTGGGTATGGTATACCGTCTGACGGAACTCCAATCAAATTACCAAAAAATAAAGAAAATACAACCATTAGCATGATAGGCTGAATTAGAGCCCAAATTATACCAATGGCAGTTTGCTTGTATCTTACTTTAATGTCCCTCCAGCTGAAAATATAAAAAAGTTCTTTAAATAGCCAAAGTTCTTTAAAGTTTATTCCAACCCAACCTTTTTTTGGTTTAATAATTGTTTTATGAGTATTTTCTTGCATAAATACTGAAAATAATGTTACTTTGTGATTATAATATAAAATACTCATTAATATTAATAGAGTATTTTAGTAGTTATTATTATAACTTTTCGGGATTATAATAACAAGTTTAATGAATTTTGAAAAGGGGTAGTTTGTGCTATAATTTATGTTAATAATATGGATATATCTACATTTCTTAAAAAAAATATGCATATACTCATTCTTGCATTTGTAGGGATTGTATTTGTAATAATTTATTCATGGCTATATTCAGGTATTGAACCAAAATTCTCTTCACCAGACGAAACGGCGAATTATTTTTTTACAAATTTATTTGCTAACGAGAGTCAGCTAAAATATTATGAACCATTAAATCAATTAGTGGATGGGGTAGTGATGCCTAGAAGTATGGGATTTGTAGATGGATATACGGTGCCAAGTAGTTTCTTAGGAATGATAATAATATTTGGTTTGATTGCAAAAGTTTTAGGTACGGGAATAATTTTGTTATTAACTCCGATATTTTCAGTAATTGGAGTTATATTTTTTTATTTATTATTAAAGAATATTTTTACAAAAAATATTGCATTTATTTCTTCATTATTATTATTTTTTTTACCAACATATTGGTTGTATAGTTCAAGAGGGATGTTTCATAATATCTTATTTATTTCTTTATTAATTATAGGTTTTTATTATTTGGTATTGCTTTTGAGAGGCAAAGCAAGTAATAAAAAAATGATATTATTTTCATCTTTAAGTGGATTTTTTCTAGGACTCTCAATAATTACTAGGATGTCTGAGATTGTATGGGTTGGTTTGATCGTATTAGTTTTATTAGTATATAAAAGGAATAAGTTAGATTGGAAGTTGATTGTTTCTTTTTTGGTCCCAGTAGTTTTACTTTTAGGTACATTAATAACTATTAATTATCAAATATATGGAGGACCTTTGCCTGCAACGTATTCTTCACAATTAGTTGAATCGTCGGTAACTGCCTCATCATCAAGTAATTTGATAAAAACTATAGGAAATTTAATATTTCCATTTGGATTAAATTTTGAACTTATTGGCAAGGCGCTACATCAATATTTGGTGCTTATATTTCCTTGGTATTCTATTTTACTATTAACCAGTATTATTTGGTTTTGTAAAAATGTTATTTTCAGTAAGGTTAGTAAAATATTTCCAGAAGTAAAGAAGTTTGCTAATGATGTACCAAAAAAGATTATAATATATTTTTTAACTTTTTTAATAATGTCAGTATGGCTGATACTATATTATGGATCATTTGAATTTTACGAATATATTGACAAAACAAAAATTATTTTTAGTTCCTCGTATTTAAGATATTGGCTACCTATATATATTTTTGGCATTCCATTATTAGTTATGGGAGTAGTTAATATTGCAAGTCTATTTAAGTCTAAAAGAGCTGCTAAGTTAGTCACTTTTTTGTTAATTATAGGTTTTGTCTATTTTTCTTTAGCTACTACAATAGTAGATCCTTTGCATGGTATTAGTCAGGTAAAGCGAAATAATATAAGAAGTTTGGAAATTTCAACTGAAATTAACGATATAACTTCTACTGATTCAATTATTATATCTGGCTTTGCTGACAAAGTATTTTTCCCTGAAAGAAAAGTAGTTGTTGAGCTTCCAGGCGATGCTAGAAATAAAGCAAAGGTATTATCAGTATTGTTAGACAATACTACAGTTTATTATTATCATAGTATGCTTGATAATGACTCTGTGAAAACGATTGAAGAATTAAAAAAACTAAATGTAAGGTTCAACAAAATTAATCAATTTGAGGATGATTATACCATTCTATATCAGTTGCAATAGGCTTTATTTTTATGTATAGTAATAACTATTATATATTAGAGAATGAAACAAAATTATATAAAAAAAAGTAATAAATTAGTATCATTTATAAAACTCATTATATGGATTGTCCCAGTAATCATTTTTGCGTTTATTATAAACAGTAATTTTGCTCCATTAGGAATTTTGGATATCGAATATAACGTAAATGAAGATTCTAATTTGGTTAGGAATTTTGCAAATAAAGAGCCCGATAAATTAATTGGAACTATCAATCCAGCAACTAATAATGATTATTATCAACTGATTACTACAACGCCAGTATATTTTGATGTAAATGTACCTCGTGCATTCACCAAGGCTACAGTAACAATGAAGTATCAAAATATTGATCAACAGCCTGAAATATCATTAGGTGTTAAGCAAGCGAATAAAGCATATTATTATAAAGATATGGCTTTTTTTAATGAATCATTAGAAAATCTCAGTGATCATTGGAATAAAATTGATGATGCAGATGCAACATTGTGGCAAAAGGATGTAGATTATTACAATGCCAAACAATCAGAAATAGATATTTTGGACGAATTGAAAGAGGGAGAAATGCTAAAATTGAATAATGAATTTCCAGATGAGTTCAAATCAACACTAGATAAGCAGAATTTTGATAATAAGGAGGATCTAATTTTGAAAGAGTATAAAGATAAAGTAAAAGTAGCTATCGATGAAGTGAAAGATAAAAAAAATAATTCATTAGAATATTTATCAATAAATGATTTTTTCAGTAATTTTCCCGAACCAACGAAAGTATTAAAGTTTAATTACGATTTAGATTCTTTTCTAGAGATCCCTGGATATGAGCAGAGCAATAAGGTTTTGGAAATAAATAAAAGTTTAAGAGGTAGTCATGAGATATATACTTACATAGGGAGTGGTGAAGATCTAAATTTTATTTTTACACTACAGGATAGCAATAGGCATAATGGTGAAGATGTATTAAATGTAAAGGTATATAACAGTAAAAACGAATTAATTGAAGAAGTATCAGCTCCTGATGATGGAGAAATACATGCTACAGGGAAAATTTTACCAGAGAGAAGGCACCAACTATTAATTGAAGATTTGTCATTTGGGACATACAGATTAATCTTAAATATTCCAGATGATGATATATTTATCAAGAAAATCGAAACTCATCAACATCTGGTAATGTTTAAAAAAAATATATATCTTACTGATAATATTGAATATAAAGGGATTATAAATGAAGATAATATTTCTCCAACAACACTTTATACGAATAGTAGTTATGTGAAAGCTAGAACATCTCATGACAATGGGTTGCAGGTTTTAAGGGTAGGTAGTAATAATCTAAGATTGGAAGATAAACATATTTTGAATGAGATAAAAACTTTAGGGGGGATAGTACCAATTGTTTCGCCGAAAAATGATATATATATAGAAGGAGATGGTTTTTTTGCATTTACTAAGGAACAGTTATTTGATCCAAATTTTAGTTCAGTAAAAAATGTTGATCAAGTGGAAAATATTAATGAATTTGATTTTATCCTTTCAAAATATCCAAAAGTTGAATTTGAAAGTAATTGGCAAATAGCTAGTGCATCAGTTGAAGCTCCCTACTTATTCATAAATGAAGGTAAAGATAAAATAATAAATTTCATGATTGATTTACCGGGGTTACCTGAGAATGATCGACAGCTCAAAATAAATCAAATTAATATTAGGTTTGAAAAAGATCCAATAACTTTTTCGAGAGTATTGACGAAAATTAGACAATTTTTTAGCAATATTAAAGCAAAGTTTTAAAAATGTTATTACCAAAAAACAACGAAGATAGAAATAATATCATTCAGGGGGTGAAAGAAATCGTTAATGAAATTTTTAAAGTATCATTAATAAGTTATTTTTTATTTTTGTTAATAGAATCTGCTAATCCTGGTTTTGTAGAGGGTTATTTTAATTTAACTATATTGATATACGTAGTAATTTGTACAGGGTTAATATCTTTAATATTTAAAGAAGAAGACATAGAAATTGTTAATACGAAATATAAAGTATCTGACTGGTTAATGATTATATTTATTGGAATTTGTGCTATGATATTTATCTATTTCCAGATTGAGGATTTAGGAAATTTGTCATATTATATATCTATCTTAGCTGGCATAATAATAATTTTAGTATCATTTTTCTTACTTAACGATAATGATATTGAAGATAAATAATAATTTTTAAATAATAAGTAAATAATATATATGCAAAACGACGTAAAAAATATAAACTTAGCATCTCATGGAGTTAAGAGAATCGAATGGGCAGATAATGATATGCCGGTTCTTAGAAATGTACGAGCTAAGTTTGCTAAGAATAAACCATTTAAAGGGCAAAAAATGTCTGCCTGTCTTCATGTGACTGCCGAAACTGCTAATTTAGTTAGAGCACTTAAAGCTGGTGGAGCTGATATATTATTAGTTGCTTCTAATCCTTTATCTACTCAAGATGATGTGGCTGCTGCTTTGGTAAAATATTATAAAATACCAGTTTTGGCTATTCGTGGTGAAGATAAAGCTACATATTATAAACATCTTAATGCTGCTTTGGTTCGTAAACCAGTTATTACTATGGATGACGGTGCAGACCTTATTTCACTTTTACATAATAAATATAAAGCTTGGGCACCAAAGGTCATGGGTTCTATGGAAGAGACTACAACTGGCGTTATTCGTCTCAAGGCTATGGAAAAAGCTGGTAAATTGGAATTACCAGTAATTGCTGTTAACGATGCTCAAACCAAAAATATGTTTGATAATCGCTATGGAACTGGTCAATCTACAGTTGATGGTATAATTAGGGCCACAGATATGTTAATAGCTGGAAAATATATAGTAACTGCTGGTTATGGTTGGTGTGGACGTGGTTTTGCTATGAGGGCTCGTGGTATGGGTGCTAAAGTAATAGTAACTGAAGTTGATAAGATAAAAGCGTTGGAAGCTGCTATGGATGGTTTTGATGTGATGCCAATCAAAGAAGCTGCTAAGATCGGAGATTTGTTTTGTACTTTGACGGGGGATATTCATGTTATCAGACCGGAGCATTTCAAACTTATGAAGGATGGTGCTATGGTTTGCAATTCAGGACATTTTGATATAGAGATTGATGTCAAAGGGTTGAAAAAAATGGCAACTTCAGTAAGAAAAAATGTTCGCAACTTTGTAGATGAATATACGGTTGGTAAAAAAAGAATATTTGTATTGGCTGGTGGTCGACTTATCAATCTAGCAGCCGCTGAGGGTCATCCAGCAAGTGTAATGGATATGAGTTTTTCTACTCAATCTTTGGCTAGTGAATATGTTGCTAAAAATTATAAAAAATTAAACAATAAGGTATATGATGTCCCACAAGATATAGAAGATTATGTAGCTGATTTAAAATTAAAAGCAATGGGTATAAATATTGATAAATTAACTCCTGAGCAAGAAGAATATCTTTCTTCTTGGAATATGGGTACTTAGAACAATGAAAGATCCCTGGAAAAAAATATCGTCTAAAACCGTATATAAAAATCTGTGGGTTAAGGTAGTAGAAGATCAGGTTATTAGACCGGATAAAAAAAAGGGTATATATGGGTGTGTAAAAACTAATAATTCAGTAGCCGTAATTGCTTTGACAAATAAAAAAGAAATATTTTTAATAAAGCAGTGGCGTTATGTTTATCAAAGGCAAACTATTGAATTGCCTTGGGGTGGTATAGAAAAAGGTGAGACCTCTCTAAATGCAGCTAAACGAGAATTAAAAGAAGAAGCAGGTGTAACTGCAAAAAAATGGAAACTGATTAGGAAGCTAGATCTCTATCCAGGAATTTCTACTGAGTCAGTCTATTTATATCTAGCATTCGATTTACGTATTGGAAAAAATCATCCAGAGGGCAATGAAGAAATTGAAGTATTAAAGATGTCACTTGAAAAAGCTCAAATGATGGTGTTGAATAAGAAGATAATAGATTCGATCGCAATTAATGGAATTTATTTTGCAAGTTTCATATAAAAATTAATATTTAAATAATATGAATTTATTAGTTACAGGCGGGGCAGGATTTATAGGTAGTAATTTTATTCATTATTGGATGAAACACCATCCAAAAGATAATATTGTTAATTATGATAAATTAACCTATGCTGGCAATCTTGATAATGTAAAGAAATTTGTAGGGCAAGATAATTATAAATTTATTAAGGCCGATATTTGTGATATAAAAAAAGTAATTGATGCAATGTGTATTAATAAAATCGACACAATAGTCCACTTTGCGGCTCAATCACATGTTGACCGTTCAGTTATGTTGGAGGATAGTAGTAAATTAAATGCTTCAGAATTGTTTACTGCATCGATAGATAATGATTTCGTACTTAATAATGTTTGGGGTACAAATGTCTTATTGAAAGCAGCGGTAGAAGTTTGGGAAGAGTCTGGATTTAAAGGTAAGCATTTTCATCATATATCTACTGATGAAGTATATGGCGCTTTAGCATTAGATGATACAAAGAAGTTTGATGAAAATACGGTTTATGATCCTAGAAGTCCATATTCTGCTTCTAAGGCTGCCTCTGACCATTTAGTTAAGGCGTATCATACTACGTTTGGATTACCTGTAACTATCTCAAATACTTCAAATAATTACGGACCATATCAATATCCCGAGAAATTATTACCAGTAGCGATTACAAATTTAATGAACGATGAGAAAGTACCTATTTACGGTGATGGTAAATATGTGAGAGATTGGTTGTACGTTGATGATCATTGTCGTGGTATTGAACTAATATTGGATAAAGGTAAGGTAGGTGAGACATATTGTATTGGTGGATTGGATGATGACGTAAATAATTTAGAATTGATCAAAAGAATGTTGAAGATAATGGGTAAACCGGATGACATGCTCGAATTTATTAAGGATCGTCCCGGACATGATCGACGTTATGCTATTGATTTCAGCAAGGCAGAAAAAGAACTTGGTTACCGGCCATTACATGATTTGGATACTTATTTAGAAAAAACTATTGAATGGTATAAAGATAATCAGGTATGGTGGAAAAAAATATTAGCCAAGAAAGCTCATCAGGATTATATTAAGAAGCAATATAAAGATCGTAAATAAATTGATTTGACATTTGTAGTAAATGGAGTAAGATTTTTGTTGTAAAAAAAATACATAGATCTTTGAAATATTAAGGAGGGCAATAATGAAAAAAGCCGATTTTTTAGTTATAGGAGCTGGTGTAGTAGGTTGTGCAATTGCAAAGAAAATAAAAGAAGAATTTCCAGGTAGATCCGTTCTCGTGTTAGAAAAGAACGACAAACCTGGTTTGGAAACCAGTCAATTTAATAGTGGTGTTATTCATTCTGGAATTCATTTGAATCCTGATTTTTTGAAAGCTAGGCTAGCTAAAGAGAGCGGTGATTTAATAATAGATTATTGTAAGTTGTATGGAGTTCCGTATCGCCAATCCGGAATGTATATTTTGGTTTCTGGTAAAGACTTTATACATTTAGGTGGTCAGATTAAATCGTTTTTTAGTTTGATGAAAAGAGCAAAAATCCAAGGAATTGATAGGAGGATTTTAACTGGACATCAAATTAAGATGAGCGAGTCATCACTCAAGGCTGTTTTTGGAATTCATCTCAAGCAAGTTTACGTGATTGACCCTGTAAAATTTGTATTGTCTTTGTATGATACATCAGTAACAAATGGGGTAGATTATTCTTTTGGGTCAGAGGTTGTTGGAATTTATACACAAGACAATGAATGGATAATCGAAACTGTTAAGCAATCATATTACGCAAACTGTGTTATTAATGCAGCGGGATTACATGCAGAGGATATTTCTAAGTTAGCGGGGTTGGATTGTCCAATAGTCCACTATTACCGTGGAGAATATTACGAAGTAATTGATTCAAAAAGTCACCTTGTAAACACTTTAGTTTATCCCGTTACAAGGCCTGGTAGTCCTGGTCTTGGAATTCATCTAACTAAGACGTTGGGTGGAAAATTACTATTAGGACCAAATGCTACTTTACTTAGTGGTAATAAGGATGAAAATCGGACTGATCCTAGATTTTTTTGGGAGGCAGTTAGGCCGTTTTTCCCTGAGTTAGAACTAGAAGATATTAGGTGGTCATTTTCTGGTGTTCGTACAAAATTATCATCTGGTACTGGTGAAGCAGATTTTTATATCAAATTGGAGAATACCAAGGTACCTTGGGTTAATCTGGTAGGTATAGAATCACCTGGGCTCACTTCTTCTATGGCAATAGGTAGTTATGTATCGAAAATCCTCAGATTACTTTGAGGATTTTTTTTATTTTGATATAATATCTACTATAAAGAAATAACAAATTTATTATGAAAATTATTATAATTGGAGCAAATGGTATGCTTGGTCAAGAATTAGCTCAGGTTTATGCTGAAAGTAAACCTTTACTTTGGGATATTAAAGAACTTGATATTACTAATAGAGAACAGGTAATGAATAAAATTAGTAAACAAAAGGCGGATATTGTTTTTAATGCAGCTGCATTCAATGATGTAGATGGTGCAGAAGAAAAAGAGGATATTGCTATGAGTGTAAACGGTATTGGACCTGGGAATTTAGCTGAAGCTGTTCAAAGTTACGGAGGTATATTGGTACAATACAGCACGGATTATGTTTTTAAGGGGGATAAGAAAGAAGGATATATTGAAGTTGATCAGCCAGATCCTCAGTCGGTTTATGCTAAGTCAAAACATATGGGTGAAATTCAAGTAGCTAAGCATTGTGATAAGTATTATATTATTAGACTATCCAAATTGTTTGGTAGGCCAGCAATAGCTGAGAATTCGAAAAAAAGTTTTGTTGATATGATGATTGGGTTAGCAAAAGATAAGGACGAACTAAATGTTGTAGATGAAGAATTATCAGCTCCTGCTTACGCTCCTGATCTTGCAAACAGATCTAAAGAAATAGTAGATACTAAACAACCATATGGTATTTATCACGCTTGTAATTCAGGCGTATGTACTTGGTATGATCTAGTCAAAGAGACATTTACGATTAAAGATATAGATGTTAAAGTAAATTCAGTACCAGGAAGTTTTTATCCAAGACCTGCAGCTAGGCCTATGTATTCAATTTTATTAAATACAAAAATGCCAGAGATCAGATCTTGGCAAGAAGCTCTAAAAGAATATTTAACAAACTAGATGGAAATAGAAAAAACAAAATTTAAAGATGCTTTCGTTATCAATCCAAAAGTATTTGGAGATCATCGTGGTTTTTTTGTAGAAACTTATAGAGAAGAGTGGTTTAAGGATATGGGTTTAGAAATTCATTTTGTCCAAGATAATCATTCTAAATCTGCCGAAGTTGATGTATTGCGTGGTTTACATTATCAAGCACCGCCACATGCTCAATCAAAGTTAGTTAGAGTTACTAAGGGATTAGTGTATGATGTGATTGTGGATATTCGAAAAGAGTCTGATACTTATGGACAGTGGCAAGGATTTGAATTAACAGAAAAGAATTTCAAAATATTGTTCGTACCCAAAGGATTTGCTCATGGATTTTGTACACTTGAACCAAATACAGAATTTATGTATAAGGTTGATAATCTTTACAATGCTGAGTCAGAAGGCGGTATCATTTGGAATGATCCTACATTAAATATTGATTGGAAAGTAAAAGAACCAATTCTTTCAGATAAAGATACTGAGTTGGTTGAGTTTAAAAATCTGAAATCACCCTTCTAAATATTAATAAGAATTTTATGAAAGGCATAATATTAGCTGGAGGAAAAGCAACTAGATTACGACCGTTAACAAAAATAACTAGTAAACAATTATTACCGCTTTATAATAAGCCAATGATTTTTTTTCCATTACTTACTTTGATTAATGCTGGAATTAAAGAAATTCTAATTATTATTGCTCCTGATTACGCTGGACATTTTTTACACTTACTGGGGTCGGGTAAGGAATTTGGGGCAAAATTTACTTACGAAATACAAGAAGAACCACGTGGTCTAGCTGATGCTTTTATAATAGGTGAAGATTTTATGGATAATGAGAGTGTAGCTATGATTTTAGGTGATAATATTTTTGAAGATGAATTGACGGAAGAGATATCAAGCTTTAAGAGTGGAGGGAGAGTATTTGCTAAGAAAGTTCCTGATCCAGAAAGATACGGGGTAGTTAAATTTGATGAAAATAAAAAAGTATTAGAAATTGTAGAAAAACCAACAGAATGGATTAGTGATTATGCGGTACCAGGACTTTATATTTATGATAACAAAGTAAGTAAAATAGCCAAAAGTATTAAACCTTCTGAGAGAGGTGAGATTGAAATTACTGATATTAACAATGAATACATTAAACTAGGTGAGTTGGATGTTAGGAATATAGATGGGGAATGGTTCGATGCTGGCACTTTTGATTCATTGCTAGAAGCAAGTAATTTTGTTGCTAAGCATAAGCGGTTAAGTAAATCAATTTAAGAGAATAGGAAACAGCTAATAATTTATAGGTTGTTTTATTATTGAATAAAAATTGTCATTTCGAATATAGAGAGAAATCTTTATAACATTTGAAACTATAACTATCTTTATTAAGATCTCTCCATTTCTGTCGAGATGACAGAGGTATAGTATTTATATAACTTTGTCATGCTGAGCGAAGTCGAAGCATCTCCTGACCTATGGTCAGGGGACTCTTCACTGTGTTCAGAGTGACAAGAATGAATTATCTAAAATTCTAATTTATATATATCCTTGTCAGTAACAATATAGACGACATTTTCTGAATATTTGCTAGTTATATTGGTAATATTATTAATTCCTAGGGAGTAGGTATTTTTTTGGGTACCTACTGATTGAATAATATTGAGATCTTCATTGTTTGTTGTGTAGAGTGTGTAATATTCATTTAATAACCAATCTGCTTGTGAAATATTTTCAGAAGTTCTTAATATAATTTCTTTGGTCGATTCGTTTTTATCCCAGCACCAAATTTCATGATTATTCGAGAATAGTAATTTGTTATTTATCCATTTTATATTTTCTACTGTTTCGTTAATTTCTTCAAACGAGTTATCAGAAAGGTTGTAAAAATATGCTTTGTTATTTGTTTGATTGATAATGGGTAGATAATCTTCGAATTGATCTAGAAAAAATAGTTTGCTATCATCTGAAATATTTATTGTAGCGAGTTGTTTTTCTTCTTGATCAATTACTTGCAGATTATTATTTTGAAGATTAAAATATTTATCTTCTATACTAAAGACAATATTTTTTTCTGATAATATTTCTGTAACAATATTTTGAAAGATATTAATTCTATGTAGAACATTATGACTAGTTATAAAAATAATATCTTCTTCATTAGTACTCCAATAAATATTATCAATAATGTTATCTAAGATTAGATTAATAAGTAATTCTTTGCTCGTACGTAAGTTTGTTGCAGTATAACCATCTAGAGACGAGTAGTATATTAATCTTTCAGAATTAATGTTCCATTGAATATTGGTAATAACTTGTTCGGTCTTTTTTGTAAATATTGTTTTATTTGCATCTAGGTCAATTATTTCGAACAACCCAGGAGTAGAGATTGCTATCTTATTTTTATCGGGTGAAAAGGAAAAATTATTAATTTTTTCATAAGATAGTAATGGCTTTAAATCATCTTGTTTTTTTAGAAGTTGAACTTTGGGTATTCTTGTTGTTTTTGATTGTTCAATTGAAATATTTTTTACCCAGTCAAAATAACCTTCTTTATAAATTTTTAGATCATAATTATCTTCAATGATTGTATTGTAGTTGGTTGGTGTATTTCCCTTGAGCTTATCGTCATTTAAATAGACTATAGCGTTGTTTGGTTCTGTATCGACTGTAATTGCCCCTACAAGACCTAATTTGTTCGTAGAGCTATTATAACGCCATCCAGATGCATAAAAAATCAATACTATGGCAACTAGTATAAATACTAAAATAGTTATAATAAAATATGTTCTTCTTGCCCAAATATTCATAATTATTATTTAGTATATATTTAAAGGATTACTTTGTCTAGATTTGAAATTAAGTGGTGATTTGCTATAATGTAGGGGATAAATTTTTTATTGTATATAAGCTTATGGCTAAATTTGTAATTCAAGGAGGGAATTCATTGTCTGGTGAGGTTGAAATTAGTGGGGCAAAAAATGCTGCACTTAAGATGATGGCTGCAGCCATATTAACTGATGATGAGGTCGTCCTAACAAACGTTCCAGATATTAGTGATATCAGAACTATGCAAGAAGTTCTTGCTAAACTTGGAGCAAAAGTCGAATTTTCTGACCATGTTATGACAATAAATTGTTCTGGTATTAAGGATGCTCAACCTGATTATGAACTAGTAAAACATATTAGAGCATCGATTGTAATAATTGGACCACTTATAGCTAGGAAGGAGAAAGTTATTATGCCTCAACCAGGTGGTTGTTTGATAGGATCAAGACCTATTGATACGCATACTAAGGCGATTGAGCAGTTTGGTGTTACTGTTTCACTTGAAAAAGATTTATATCATTTTACAAATAAAGGTTTAACTGGAGCAAGTATTGTATTAGAAGAAATGAGTGTTACTGCAACAGAGAATGTATTAATGGCCGCTGTGTTGGCTAAGGGTAATACAGAGATAAGGTTAGCTGCATCTGAACCAGAGATTGCTGATTTAGCAGAGATGTTGAATAAGATGGGAGCAAAGATTACAGGAGCGGGGACTTCAATAATTAAAATTGAAGGAGTTGATAAATTGCATCGTGTCGAGCATCAAGTTCTACCTGATAGGATCGAAGCTGGGACATTCGCAATAGCTGCAGCAGTGAGTCGGGGAGATGTTAGAATCAAAAATATAACCCCTCATCATCTAGATTTTGTTTTACATAAATTTAAACAGGCTAATATAAATTTTGAGATTGAAGATGATAATTCGGTACTTCATATTAAGCCAACTACAATTTTTAACCATATTAATATTGATACAAGGCCATATCCAGGTTACCCAACAGATTTACAGTCTCCGTTATCGATATTGTTAACTCAGGCTAAGGGAACTAGTAAGATGTTTGAAACCATGTTCGAAGGAAGACTTGGGTATATTAGAGAATTAAAAAAGATGGGAGCAGATATTACAGAAATAGATTCACATACGATTATTGTTAATGGACCAACTCCCCTTTATGGTAAAAAAATAACCTCTTTTGATTTACGAGCTGGCGCTACTTTGATCATTGCAGCAATGATTGCTGAAGGTGAATCAGAAATTGATAAGATTGAACTAGTAGATCGAGGCTATGAAAATATTGAACTTAGACTAAATAAATTAGGAGCAAATATTAAAAGAATAAAATAATATGGAGGAAAATAGAAACATTAAATCACATTTTAGTTTTAAGGTAGTAATTTCAGTGGTTATCTTTATTTTTTTAATAGTTTTTAGCTTGATGAGTGGATATTATTTTGGTGTATGGGAGACTACAAAGAAACAAAGTCAGTTTTCATATACAAATATTATACAGACAGTACCTGATTATTTAGCTGATGGTGAGTTTGATGAAAATCTTTTTTGGGAAGTATGGGATAGTGCAAAGAATAATTATGTAAATAAACCTATTGATGACGAGGTTTTATTTTATGGTGCTTTAGAAGGGATAGCTGGGAGTTTAGACGATCCTTATTCTGTTTTTCTTAACCCTGAAGCAACAAGAGAATTTAATAGAGAGCTAAATGGTAGTTTCGAGGGAATTGGAACAGAAATAGGAATAAAGAATAATCAATTGACCATAATATCTCCATTGGATAATTCACCAGCTTCTAAAGCGGGGTTACAAGCAGGAGATGTCGTAATAAAAATTGATGGTGAAGATACATATGAGATGAGTCTAGATTATGCAATAGGTCTTATTAGAGGTACTAAGGGGACCGAGGTAGTCTTAACAGTTTTATCAGAAAATGATGAAATAATTAAAGATATTTCAATTGTTCGAGAAGTTATTACTGTAGAAAGTGTAAGTTGGGAAATTTTGGATAATAAAATTGCTTATATCAAAATCATTCACTTTAATTCTGACACCTATCAAAATTTTACGAATATAGCTAGTGAAATTCTAGTTAATGATATTGATGGTATAATTTTGGATTTAAGAAATAACCCTGGAGGATATTTAGATAGTGCTGTTGATGTTTCTGGAGAATTTCTTGAAGATAAGGTTGTAGTTATAGAGGATTTTGGTACTAATAAAATAGAATATACTTCAAGTGGTAATGCAAAGTTAAAAGATTATAAATCTGCTGTCTTAGTGAATGGTGGTAGTGCTTCTGCCTCAGAAATAGTCGCTGGTGCTTTACAGGATTACAAATATGCAACAATAATTGGAGAACAAACATTTGGCAAGGGATCTGTTCAAGAATTTGAACAATTTGACGATGGTTCTTCATTAAAATTAACTGTTGCAAAATGGTTAACTCCAAATGGAAAAAATATTGATGAATTTGGGATCACCCCAGATATTGAAGTAGAGTTTACTAAAGAAGATTATAATAATGATACTGATCCACAACTAGAAAATGCAATACAATTATTGTCTGAGTAATTATATGCTAAGTAAGCATTTAAAGGTTTATGGGTTGGTTCAAGGAGTTAATTTTAGAAGTAATACGAGAAATACGGCTACCGATCTAGGATTATGTGGAACAATTGTAAATATGTCGGATAAAACTGTTGAAATTGATGTTTTTGGAGATGAAAAAGTAATAAATCAGCTAATTGAATGGATTCAATCAAATCCTGGTTCTGCTAGGATTGATAAAATTGAAATAAAAATATCTTCAAAAAGAAATAGATTTGATGAATTTATCATTTTGTATTAAAATAACAATATGGAAATAATATTAATAACCGATGTAAAAAAACTAGGAGTTAAGGGAAATATAAAGAATGTTTCAGAGGGATATGCTAGAAATTTTTTATTATCAAAGAATTTAGCAATAGTAGCAACTGAAAAATTGAAACAACAATATAAAAGAGATAATTTAAATATTAAGAAAGATGCAGTAAAGAATCAGGAGAAATCAAATAAATTATTAAATCAATTGAAAGATATTAAGATAACCGTGCAGGCTAAGTCAAATGATGAAGGTACTTTATTTAGCGCAGTCACCAAGAAAAATATATTGGATCAATTAAATAAGGTAGCGGCTCAAAAACTAGCTGAGAAAGATATAATAATCAATAACCCAATAAAATCTATCGGCAAACATGATATTGAAATATCTATTGGCGGTAATAATGTTAAACTAACTATTGAAATAAATGACATCAAAAAATTGTAAATACATATTTGTTACAGGAGGAGTTTGTTCCGGATTAGGTAAAGGGATTGCCGCTGCTTCGACAGGAGCAATTTTAAAAGCATGTAATTTTAAAGTTTTTAGTCTAAAATTAGATCCATACCTAAATCTTGATCCAGGGACTATGAATCCTTATCAACATGGTGAAGTTTTTGTACTTGATGATGGCACTGAGACCGATTTGGATCTTGGTCACTACGAACGTTTTATGGACGAGAATCTTAACAAGCTTAGTAATCTAACCACGGGGCAAGTTTATGATGAATTGTTATCAGAAGAACGACAAGGGAAATATTTAGGAAAAACTATTCAAATCATTCCTCATATTACAAATAAAATTAAAGAGAGAATATATCAAGCCGCTGAGATTAGTCAGGCGGATTTTTTGATTATGGAGATCGGTGGTACGGTCGGTGATATTGAAGGAGAACCATTTTTAGAAACAGTTAGACAATTACATAATGAATTAGGTTCAGATAAAGTTATGATTATACATGTAGCTTTGCTACCATATCTAAAAGTTTCTCATGAGCTTAAGACTAAGCCAGTACAAGCTTCTGTTAGAGAGTTAAGAGGTAGAGGAATTCAACCTGATATTATTTTAGCTAGAGCTGATTATCCAGTGAGTAAAGAAAATTTGGAAAAAATTTCTTTATTCTGCGATATACCAATTGAGGCAGTTATTCCAGCTCCTACAATTAAAAGTATTTATGAAGTACCTATAAATTTGGAAAAAAGTAAGATTTCTGAAATTATATTTAAGAAATTTAATATTCGTAAAAGAGTTCCTGATCTTAAACCGTGGAAGAGTTTAGTTAAAAAGATGAAGAATGGTAAAGATCAAAAAACAGTAAATATTGTTATGGTCGGTAAATATACCGAACATGGTGATGCATATATTAGCATTATTGAGTCTCTGAAGGCCGCTGCAGCCGTTAATAATACTAAAATGAAGGTAGAGTGGGTAGTATCGGAAAAACTTGAAAATAAGGATAAAAAAGAGTGGGCAAAGTTGAAAAGTGCTAATGGGATATTGATACCTGGTGGATTTGGTTCACGTGGTACAGAAGGTAAAATATTGGCTGCTAAATATGCTAGAGAAAATAATATACCGTATTTCGGATTATGTTTGGGGATGCAAATCGCAACAATTGAGTTTGCTAGAAATATAGCAAAGATCAAAAATGCTAATAGTACCGAATTTGATATAAAGACAGAAAATCCAGTTATTCATATCATGCCAGAGCAAGAGAAAAAGATGCTCTCAAATGATTATGGTGCTAGCATGAGACTTGGGAGTTGGCCATGTAAATTAGTAAAAGGCACGATTAGTTATAAAAGTTACAATAAAGATAAAATTGATGAACGTCATAGACATCGTTTCGAATTTAATAATAAATATCGTGAGCAACTTGAAAATGAAGGTCTGAAAATAGCTGGAACCAGTCCTGATGGTTTATTAGTAGAGATAGTAGAGATTCCATCTCATCCATGGTTTGTAGCTGTCCAATTTCATCCAGAATTTAAGTCACGTCCATTAAGACCACATCCGTTATTCAGAGATTTTGTAAAGGCTTGTGTGAATCACAATAAATAATAATTAAAATAAAAACAACCAATGTTATCTAGAGGTTGTTTTTTTTATAATTATTTTGTTGGGATTATACTTACGAAGGTAGCTAATTTTAGTTGTCCGTTGAATCTTCGAATTTTTTTCTTTTTGAAAGATACTTTTCCTTCTGTTGTGGCAAAGAGAGTGTCATCTTTTCCTCGCTTAACATTACTTCCAGCACGAAATTTCGTACCTCGTTGTCGAAGAATAATGTTTCCACTTTTGGCTAATTGTCCGCCAAAAAGTTTGACACCTAATCTTTGGCCTTGACTATCTCTACCTAAGCTAGTTGTTCCCGTTCCTTTTACGTGGGCCATATTTTATATTTAATTGTTAAATAAACTAAGTTAAATTATTATATAGTAATAAGATTTCATTGTCAATATATTTATCTTTATTCAAATAAATTTGGTATTTTAACTACATAGTTTTGATCTTTCTTTTCTGAAATATTAGTAGTTATTTTTTCAAATAATATTAAATTCACTTTTTGTTTTTTTGCAATAATGTCATTTTCATCAATTGGTTTTGGTGAGATGGATGTTAAATACAAATTTTGATAAGTGAAATATCCAACAATAGCAAATATTATAACAATAATGCTATATATTATACTACCTAGGTACTTAGTAGTTAATTTTTTGGTATCAATATTGCTAAAAATATTTTTCATATTATTTTAAGATGAATATATAATTGCTGTAAAAGTTAGTTTAATATTTATTCCATTTTTTGAAAAATTTAGATTATCAAGTATAACATATTGATCAAGTATTTCTAATGTATTTAGGTAGTTCATAATATCATCCCATTGTCCATTTAACGTAATGCCAATCATTAGATTTTTATCAATTTGAAAACTTTCGATATTTGTTAATTCAAGGTTTTGTTCGAGATTGTTTTTTCCGGAAATACTTTCTAAGGTATCTACGAAATCTAAAATATCTTCTTGCTCTAGGAATATTAATGAAAGGCTATTGCTATCTTTTTCTATTTTTTTTAAATCAGTTCTAGTTTTATCAATATTTTTTCTCTGCTCTTGATAAATAGCTAGTTGAATTCTTTTATCTTTAATTTCGGTATTTTGTGTTTGGATTTCAGAATAATAGGGATATAGTAAGAACACACAAATTGTTACTACTATTAAGCTTAATGTAGTAGTGAGAATTATGATTTTCTTTTTTGTGCTAAAATTATTTTTTAATTTCATTTGAAATTTTTCCAGTTATTGTAAAATTTATATTTTCTTTTTGGATTAGATTTGAAATTGGCGCTGTAATATCACTAAAATAAATTGATTCTTCCATATTTTTTTGTAGTGCAATAAGATCAGCCCTTAAATTAGCTATTCCACTTATTTGAAAAGTCATTTGAGATTCAGTTTCTAAAATATTTGTGTTAAATTCAAGACTAGAAAAAACCACATCTTCAGGTACTAATTTTTGAAAATTACTTATAAAGGAAGACCATTTAATATATGTGTTTTGAATAGTGTCAACTAGCAATAATTGTGTGTTTAAATCTCTTGTAGATTCTTCAATGGAACTAACGTTGCTTTCTTTTCTTATAGCTAATTCTTTTTCAATTTGCTCGTCTAGAGAAGTTGAATTGCTACGTAATATGACAGCAGAAAATATAAAAACCGTTGAGATGATTAATAGAATACTTATAATTTGTACTAGGAAATGTTTAAGTATAAAATATAATTTAATATTATTTACTTTTTTAATTTCGTTTGGATTTAGTAGGTTTAATGTTGACATTAATTTAATCAAATTTTTTAATTGCTAACCCAATACAGGTAGCAAATGGATAAAAATTTCTTTCTTTTAATTCTTCTTGCCCTTTTAAAATGGTTAAGTTAGTCCAAGGATCTGCAAGGATTGTAGTTTGTTTCAGTTTTGCTTGTAAGTATTCTGTTAATCCTGACGTTTGACTAACGCTACCAGTAAGTAGAGCAGTATTTATTTTACTTTTTGTTGCCATGTATTCATTAAAGTAATTAACATTCTCATTTATCTTCACTAGTAGTCTGTCTAGGATAGGGGAAATAGATTTTCTGACTGCTCCACGTCCCTTAGATTGATGAAGACCATATATAATTTTTGCTTTTTCAGCATCTTTGTATGAGAGTTGTAAATTATTGCTAATAGCTTCTGTCATTTCATGACCACTTACATTTATTGTAGAAGTGTATTGGACAGTGTTGTGACTAAATATTATAAGACTAGTTCTGCTACGACCGATATCTATAACAAGTAATGAATTATTAATATTTTTTTGTTGGTCAATAAGGCTTCTTGTAACTGCTACAGATTCATTTTCTAGGCTAATCGGTATTAAGCCCGCTTTTTTAATTACTTCTGTATAGGTGTTAACTATATTTTTTGGTGCTACTGAAGCTAAGACCCTAAGTTTATTATTTTTCTCATTTTTATTGATTACCTGCCAGTCAAAAAAAGTTTGATCTAATGCTATTGGAATATTTTGTTCGATACCCCAGCCAACAGCACCTTTTAGTTCATTTTCTGGTACATCAGGAATTTCAATAACTTTTATGTAGGTCATTTTTTCAGAAAGAGAAGCGTTTACATATTTTTTTTCAACTTTACCGTATTCTGGTTTTTCAATTAAAGTTTTTAATAAGGAAATTACCGACTCTTTATTTTTAATTTCACCATTAATAATATGATCTTTAGGGACATCAATTTCTCCAAATGAACTTATGGACATTTTTGATTTTTTCTTTGTGTCAATCTGAATAAAGCGCATTTTGAAATCACTTATATCTAATCCAATTTGATTTGTAAATGGGTTAAGGTTTAACATATTATTTTAATCTAGTTCTTGCCATGTACTTTCTAAAGTAGCCCAAACACCTCCTGGACCATTTGAAAAACTTGCATTAGCCAAGCCTTGCTCATATACAATATAGGCGTTTTGAGCAAGGCGGAGTTGATATCCAGTTGCTTCTTTTAGATTTGCGTTGTTAGCCATATATATCATTCCGTTAGCCGCATAAAATATAACGGCCTCTGTATTATTTGCAATAGTAATAGCAGGACTATTGGGATCAATAGAGGTATTGGTTGTTAGCATAAGGATAAAACTTTCATCATCACCAGATCCGGTGAATACTGAACCATTCTCTATATCCATTATACCATCATTTAGCATTACATCGCTAGAACCACCGTAACCAGGGTCAAGTGTTACAGTAGCCCCATTGGCTACTTTAATATCACCTGTTACATAAATTGTGCCGGTTATTGTTAAGGTTGATCCTCCAGCGACTGTTAAATCACCATCAATTTCTACTGGACCTAGTGATTCAGTTGCACTTGTAGTATAGTTGCCGGTTATTGTAGATCCGCTAGCTGCGTCATCTTTCCATTCATTTATTTGACCTACAGAAATAGGCATATTCTCAGGTGGTGGATCAGATTCTCCAGAATACGAGTTACGACCAACTGTAGTGTTGGTTATATCTGTATTATAATATGCATCACATTCTACGTATGAATTTAATATAGAATGGGCGTGTGCGTCACCGTGGTGAGTTTCATAATGAGTATCATCACAAGTATGTGATTCATCACCTATAATAACACCATCAATTTTAGTATCAATGGAACCGCTACCCATCCATGTTTTAAATGCAAAATCACCACCAGCATCACTCCATGTATCTGTTGACCAATCAGTATTGTATAGACCAACACCATTTCCATATCCGAAGTTAGCATTTTTCCCTATAGTATAATATTTGTTAGATTTAGGTGAGTCAATGTCTACTACAATCCAATATGTTGTACCTGAAGTTAATTGGGGATTGGTTGTAAATGATACATTTACCCATTCTAAGTTAGTGGTAACTTGACTGGCTTGTAAGGTGCCAGAAGCTATATATGTATCGGCCGGAACTCCGCCATTGTCATTTGTAATATATACAGCTTGATCTGTAGTATTTCCAAATTTTTTTATTTTTAAGCTTACATAATTTATTACCTCAGTTACACCAGGTTTAAAACTTTGGGCAATATCCATTACGTCTGAAGCTGCTCCGAATATATATTCTGAAGATACTTGGTCTTGTATCTGGTCGGGAACAATATTAGTACTCCCAGCGACATAAGCGTCTCCTGAAATTGTAGTGTTATTATCCCCATCAATTGTTCCGTTAGAGTACACGTTACCATCTATATAACTATTTTCCTCCATTTTTAGCCCCCCTGGCCCTACCTGAACTCCGTAAAAAAATGACGCGTTAATGTTGGTTGTTTGTTGACCAATTGTAACTTTTAATGTTTTCGATTGACCATTGATAGTTCCAATAGAATTTACAATATATCCACCACCAATGCTACTAACCGTTGTGGAATATTGACCACCACCAAAATTTTCATTTTCTCCAGTATATGGATCAGCACATTCATCATCATTATTCAGACACCAGACAGCCTTTTCTATTCCTGCTTCAGCGATATTTCTTGCGATTTGTGTATTATAAATATGTTGGGTTGATATTCTAGATGAGAATATGTATGAGAACAATCCTACGCTTAATGCAAAAATAATCCCAAGAAATACTAAGACAGCAAATAAAGTTTGTCCATTTTCATTTTTTATAGAAATTTTCATTGGCTAATTATTTCTTAAATTAGTTGTTGATTGCATTATAATTTCTTGTTCTAGATTATTTGCTATTTTATTAGTAACAAGTACAGTTTCAATTTTGTCAATTGAGCTAAAGTTTGTATTATTATAATTAAATATTATTGTATCAATGAATTCACCTTCAAATTTTGTAGAACTAGTACGTTTACTATTAACGTCAGCTTCAAGATTAGATTTTAAAATTGTATTATCAATTGGGTCTATATAGTAGACAATATAGTCATACGTATCAGCGAGTATATTGTTATCAGAGTCAATAGTGGCTAGAGATAAAATTAGTGTGTCATAGTCAGTTGTGTAATCTGTCCCATTTATGTTTTTTGTTTCTATTACTTCAATACCTTGTCTTATAGTAGTAGAAATTTTGTTCAATAGTATTGAAGAATTTATTGTCAGTTCATTGTAAGATATTTCAACAGTATAAATATTTTTATAAGTAATAAAAATTCCGGTAATACTTGCTAGTATTATGGTGAAGATAAATATTGATACTAGTACGTCTGCTAAAGTCATTTATTGGTTTATAAGAGTTGATAATTCTACTGATTTTGATTGATTTTTTTCCATCCATTCGATTGTTGCGGTAACTTTTTTTAGTGTTTCAAATCCTGGTTGATCATCTTCAATAGTTAGATTAGTAGTACCGTTTGGAAGATCATTAATGCCAAAACGTTGCCAGGCAGTAGCTATTTCGCCCAATGTATCAGAATCAAAATTCCAGGTTTTAGTGGAAGTTGTGGTAATAGATACATTATCAAAATTTGCTAAAACCGAGTTTGTGCCAAGTAGTGCTAAGCGGCCTTTATTGAATTCATTGTCAGTATTGTTGATTTGTAATATATCGTTGATATACACATCGAAAGTATTCCCAGTCATAACGACTTTTAGTGTATACCAGGTACTTTTTGAAAAAACTTTAACAGTCGAATCAATAGTGCTTTTTACACCGTCAACCGTTTTGGTCAGGTATATATTTCCAGAGTCTAAATAAATGCTATAGAAATTTTTAGCATCACTATATCTAGCTAGTAGGCCAGCTTCCCAATTTGATGGGGAAGAGTTATCGATATTTATTTTTATTTCAGCTGTAAAATCGGTATATTCAAACCCAGGTATTGAGGCGATACTTATCTCTCCTGTGGGTGAGTTTAGAAAATAAGTTTTAGGAGAGCTTGGGGCGGAAGCATGGTTTTGTACTAACCAACTTCCTTGGTTATAGGCTACTCCGATAAAGTCAGTATCTATTTGGTTAGTTAGTTGGCTAAAGGGAAGTTGTCTAAGGATTTCAATTTCTTCTAGTACAAGATAGTAGGCAAGATTTTTGTGCTTTAGAAATTGACTAGTAGATATTATAGTATAGGTAACGCCAAATATAGTTACAAAAAAACCAACAAGAGAAATTGCTACGATTGATTCTATTATTGAAAAGCCTTGCTTATTATTTCGCATAACTATTAAATTGCTTCTGTTAAGCCATACATAGGTTGAAGAATCGATAGTGCTAGAAGGGCGACGACTCCACCAATTACTACCATTAGAATAGGTTCAATTATTGAAGATAGTCCATCCATTGTTTGATCTACGTCATCTTCATAAAAATCAGCAATCTCGTCGGAGATATTATCTAGTGTTCCACTTTCTTCACCGATATTAATCATTTGAGTTACAATAGGGGAAAATAACTCTGGTTTTTCTTCAAGTGTTTTTGAAATACTAATACCCTTTTTTACTTTTTCAGATGCTTCAATCATACAATCTTTGTACATAACATTCCCTAATGTTTTTGAAATTATTTGTAACGTTTGAACAATTGGTATGTCTGTTTTTAATAGTGAGCTGAGCGTCCTGGTAAATCTTGCAATGTTAACTTTTTTAACAATACTACCAAATACAGGCATTTTAACTAACAGTTTATGTATGAAGTGTTTACCTTTGGGTGTTTTTTTAAATTTAAGAAATCCAAAAATGAATAAAGCAAATCCAATGGCTAAAAATATTCCTTGGTTTGCTAAGATGTCACTTGCGGACATTAATATTTTAGTAGTTACAGGTAACTCTGTTCCAGATTCATCAAAAATAGCAGTAAGTTGAGGTATGACCGTAATCATCATAATAATCCCAATTGAGACCATGGCTATGACAATAACAGCAGGATACATTAGGGCTGTCCTAACTTTTGCTACTAGCTTATGATCTTTTTTCATTTGTTTCGTTAGGCTTATTAGTATTTCATCAAGTTTACCACTAATTTCACCGGCTGCAATCATATTCACAAATAGTTCAGAAAAAACTTTTGGATGTTTTTCTAATGCATTTGAAAATGAAATACCATTTTCTACATCATGTTGAATATTAACGATGACTTGTTTGAATTTTTTATTTGTTGTCTGTAAGGATAGTGTATTAAGAGCTTGTCCCAGAGAAAAACCAGTTTTTACCATGATAGATAAATTTTGAGTAAAAAAAATCTTCTCAACTATAGGTACGGAGGATAAATTGTTTAAGAATTTATTTATTCCACTCATGCCTTTATTATTTATCATTTTGGAAGAGGTGAGTATAAGGTTTTGACCTTTTAGATAGTCAGTCAAAGCTTTCTCATCTTTCATGTTGATGCGATCCTTTTTGAGTTTACCATCCTCAGATCTAGCTGTGTATATAAATTCGGGCATATTATAGTTTAGTTTATATTAATTTATTCTTGAGTTGCTCTTAATATTTCTTCAATAGAAGTTTGACCATTTTTAGCTTTAATGAAACCATCTTGGATCATTGAAAGCATTCCGTTTGCTTTTGCTTTTTCTTCTATTTTAATTAGAGATTCTTTATTAATGATCATTTCAGAAATTTCATCAGTTACTTCTAATACTTCAAAGATTCCAATACGTCCTTTGTAGCCAGTACTATTACATAATTTACAACCCTTACCTTTGTAAAAAAGTAATGATTCTATTGGTGTTTTGGAAGACATTATTATACCTTGATCTCCTAAAACTTTAAATATTGAATCTAAATCAATTTTTTTATTTAATTCTTCAATTGCATTTTTAGTAAGAGTATAGCTGTGAACGCAATTTGAACAAATTTTTCTAACTAATCTTTGAGCTATAACTACGTTTGTAGTTGAGGCAACTAAAAATGGAGGTATATCCATTTCTTGTAGTCTTGGTAAAGTAGTCACTGCATCATTTGTATGTAAAGTCGATAACACTAAATGACCAGTCATGGCAGCGTGAACTGCAATTTCTGCTGTTTCTCCGTCTCTAATCTCACCAACCATAATTACGTCTGGATCTTGACGAAGTAGGGAGCGTAGGCCACCAGCGAAAGTAAAGCCAATTTTTGGATTAACCTGACTTTGATTAACTCTGGGCATTCTATATTCTATTGGATCCTCTACAGTGGATATATTTACTTTAGGGTCATTAACCATATTCATTAAAGTATACAGTGTAGTCGTTTTACCACTACCAGTAGGGCCAGTAACTAAAATCATTCCTTGAGGTTTACCTATGTTTTTATTAACAACTTCTAGAGCTTTTAATTGGAAACCAATTTGCTCTAAGGTTAGAATCTTAGCTGATTCATTTAGAAGTCTCATTACAATTTTCTCACCATCAAATACAGGTATAATTGATACACGAAAAGCAATTTTATATTCAGATGTACTTATTTTGAACCGTCCATCTTGTGGTAATCTATGTTCGTCAATTTTCAAATTTGATAAAATTTTTATCCTTGCATTTATGCCTGATTGTAATTTTTTTGGTAATCTCATGACATCACGTAGTATACCGTCGATACGGTACCTAATAATTATATCTTTTTCTGTTGGTTCTATATGAATATCTGAAGCATCATCAAATATCGCATATTCTAATAACGAGTCTACGATTCTTACTATTGGTAAATCTTGAGCAAGTTCTTCTAAGTTTTTTTTATCGTCGCCATGTTTTATTGCTGATGTGGCCGCTGTACCTTTGGTAATTTTTTTAAATTCTGACGATAGTCCTTTGTGGTATTGCGAAACAACCTCTTTTATACTTGAAGGGGCTGTAATATGAACAATAATTTTTAATCCAGTTTTTTTATTTAAAAAGTCAAAAATTTGTAAATTTTTTGGGTCAGTAGTAGCTATTTTTAGCTCAGTTTCTGTTTTTTCAAATGCTGCTATTTTATATGTTTGAAGAATTGTTTCTGGAATAATCATCAATACATCTTTTCTAATAGTCATTTTTCGTAGATCTATAAACGGGATTTTATAGAAATTTCCGATAGATTCATACAACAAAACTTCAGAGACAAGATTCTTATCTACTAAATATTTTACAAAGTTTCCCTCCTCTTCTTTTGCTTTTTGCCAAGCTTTATCGAGCTGGTCTTTGGGAACTATGTCTGTTTTTTCTAAAATTTTTTTTACTTCCCGATTTGGAATCATAAAACTAAAATAATATTAAATTTTATGGACTATAATTCATATATTATATCATAATTATACAAAATAGTCAAAGTAAATGTTATTATTCTTTAATTCTAAAATCGTATATAAATATTGAATATCCAATTTTAGTGTCTGGAGTATATTCTTCTAACCATTTATATATTTTATCGCTAGAAAATAAACTTGTGGCGCTAATTGCTACAACGCAATTAAGATCTTCTGTAGTTGTAAAATTTGAATTATCTGGGATATATCTAAAATCGATTCCGTAGTAATCAAGTTCAGCTTGACCAAAGTAGCTCATACAAATGTGATTAATATTGTTTGAATCCATATACTTTTTTAATTTTTTTATATCCTGACCCCAGTCAATATTTGAATCAACTAAATATTTTGTCCCATTGTTTGGTCCTCCTGAAATTTCATTAAAATAAGCAAGATAGTTTGGATAAATCATTATCGAACTAATTAAGTAATATATTATAATTAAAGAAAATAGAATATTAAATATTTTTTGTTTTTTAATATTTTGAAATCTCAATTTAGCAAAATAACCGATGCCAACAAAAATAAATGGATAAATTAGTAATATATGTCTCAATCCGAGGTTAATGTGACTTGTTAAACTAAATACAAAATGTATAAGTGGAGGGACGACTAGAAAATAATATGCCAGCGGAATGTTTTTTATTTTATCAATATATAGATTTTTGTTATTAACACTATTTTTTTTGAAGAACCAATAAATAACACTAACAACTAGAGTAAGTGATAAGAGGAGTGTAGAAAGGGGGGTTTTAACTAAAAATGCGATTATAAAGTAGTACCACCAACCCATATTACTATGTTCACCTAAAAGATAGGACATGTGCCCATAATAATTATGTATGAATAGTTTTATAAAACCATTGAAGTATGAAAATATTGGCCATGGTGCTTTTTCAGCAAAATTTAAAATATTTTGTCCGGATTTCGTATTTGTATCGGTGATTGAAATTATTTTTTGTGTTAAACCATCTTCTTGTTCTATCTGATTAGTATTTAGTATTTCTTCCTGTGTTTTATATAATTCTTTAACATTAATATCATCGATTGGGTTTTTTACTTCGAAACCATAAACACAGAATAAAGTTAAGAAAGTGCTAATAATTACAATAATGATCTTAGTAAATAATCTTGATGTAACTTTTTTATAAAAATCTGTATTATTTTTTGAAAGTATGTATATTAACAAAAGGATAACTAATATTGGAATTAAGATTACTGCAGAGAATTTTGAGGCTTGTGCAAGTCCAAATATTAAACAAAAATATATAAAGTATTTAATTTTTGCTGACTTGAGATATTTGTAAAAATAATATATTGTTATAAAGAAGAAGAGAGCTAAAGCAATATCTGTAGTAACATAACGACTATGAGCAATGATATTTGGAGAAAATGTATAAAATAGAAGAGATATTAAACCAGCTTTCAATCCAAACAGTTCTTTTGACCATCTGAATATAAAAAAACCAAGCAGAATACTTAAGATCATAGTTGGTATCCTTCCAAGAAAGAATATTGTATCTGCTTGAATATTATTGTTATATATCAAATCTTTGGCAAATTGCCATTGGTTGTATTCAGACCAAGCAGGTTTATCAAATGGTTGGTCTAGTTTGTGACTAATAAATAAAAGCGGTAGAGCTGATAATTCTTTGGCAAAAGGTGGGTGCTCCGTATTCATTCGGAAGTCATTTTTTACCAAATAACTATAACCTGCTGATAAATGAACTCCTTCATCTATTGTTTGTGATTCTTGAAGGGCAGTGGTGATTTCTACTACTAACATAATTATTAGTAGTAGAGCGACTATATATTTATAATATTTTTCAACCAGTTTCATATGAATATTTTTAACAAGATTTTGACACTATTCAAGAGAAAGGAGAGATTTTTTCGAAATAAATTATTGATTAACATTTTTTTAATTGGATTTTTAGTTAATTTGTCTACTTGGGTATTTCTATTTATTACATTTAAACCGCAGACTGATCCAATATTTTTACATTATAACATTTACTTTGGTGTTGATCTAATTGGTCAATGGTATCATATATTTATATATTTACCAGCGATTGGTTTTTGCATATATTTAGTTAATTTATTAATATCGTATATACTATATAGTAGAGAAAGAATATTAAGTTATTCAATTGGCGGTCTAAATATATTTATTCAATTAGTAATTTTTGTGTCTAGCTATTTGATAGCTAGGCAAAATTAAAAAGATTATGGGATTAATAGAAGATTTTGACATTATTAAAATATTTTTGTTAACTACGGTAGCTTTTATTGTGGCAATTTCTTGGACACCATTACTAACACATTATTTATATAAATATAAATTTGGTAAGACTATCCGACCAGAAGATGAAACTCCTATTTTCTCAAAGATGCATCAAAAAAAATCTGGCACACCTACAATGGGTGGTATTTTGATTTGGCTAACTACTTTATTTATTATATTATTATTTTTTGTGTTAGGGGAACTAGTGAATATAGAATTTATTAAGAAACTTAATTTTTTAAGTAGACCAGAAACATTACTTCCTTTAGGAGCTTTGATAGCTTCTGCGTTAGTTGGATTGGTTGATGATCTATTTAATGTGAAAGGAGTTGGTGCTAAAGGGGGCGGTCTTAAGATAAGATATAAGTTAATCATTTATGCACTAATAGCTATAGTAGGTTCACTTTGGTTTTATTTTAAACTTGATTGGACTACCTTGCATTTACCATTTATTGGAGATTTTGATATTGGTATTTGGTATATACCTTTCTTTATACTGGTAATTGTAGCTACAGCATTTTCTGTCAATGAAAGTGATGGGCTTGATGGGTTGGCGGGAGGAATATTATTAGCAGCTTTTGGAGCATTTGGTGCTATAGCTTTTGCTCAAGGTAAGATCGAATTGGCTACATTGTGTGGAGTTATTATAGGAGCGTTATTAGCATTTCTTTGGTTTAATATTAATCCAGCAAGATTTTTCATGGGAGATACTGGATCTATGTCTTTAGGGGTTACTTTAGGGATAGTAGCTATGTTAACTAATTCTGCATTATTGTTACCAATTATTGGGGTGTTGTTAGTTTTGGAATCAGTTTCAGTAATAATCCAAGTTACTTCTAAAAAAATATTTAAAAGAAAAGTGTTCTTGTCTGCGCCGATACACCATCATTTAGAAGCCAAGGGATGGTCAGAACCAAAAATCGTTATGCGTTTTTGGATTATTTCCGGAGTAGCTGCGGTGGTAGGTGTAATAATGTATTTGGTTGATAAATCTTAAGATGTTAATTAATGAATAAATCTGGTTTTGATTATATCGGCGTGACAACTCCATTCTATTGCCATGATGGTAATGGAAATTTTTTGTTTCATAAAAGAAGCGATAAATGTCGAGATGAGAAAGGTACTTGGGATTGTGGTGGTGGTCGCCTCGATTTTGGTGAAGATCCCAGAGAGGGAGTGTTAAGAGAAGTAAAAGAAGAATATGGTTGTGATGGTAATATTAATGAACAACTTCCTTATTATTCTATAATCAGGAAACATGATGGTAAAAAAACTCATTGGTTATCACTTCCATTTATTATTCAAGTAGATCGTAATAAAGTAAAAAATAATGAGCCAGATAAAATTGATGAGATTGGTTGGTTTAAGTTAGATCAATTGCCTAAGCCAATACATACAGGAGTGAAATTAGAACTTGATAAATTTAAAAAACGATTAGATAAATATAAAAATGAGAACTAACTATTAATTCGGTTCTCATCAAGTATTAATATTGATGTGGTCTAGGGAAGTTACCACTATAGCTTTTTTTGCTACAGAAGCAACCATCATAATCGCATTTTTTGTAATATCTAGTACTACATTAATCATGGATACATTCCTTTTTATCACCTTTTGGGGTAATTTAGAAACATTTTTGACACCGACCTATTAATCTAGTCGTGGTATTATTATATTATAAAGAAATTATTTTATATTAAGCCAATTTTATGGTATATTATACTATAATAATAGAAATATATGGAAAAAAAATATACCTTTAAAGACAAAAAAATAACTGTAATGGGGCTGGGTCTCCATGGTGGTGGTTTAGGTACTACCAAGTGGCTTGCTGAGCAGGGCGCTAATATTTTGGTTACTGATTTGAAAAGTAAAGCTGAGTTAAAAGAATCAATTGATAAGTTAAAGAAATATAAGATTAAATACGTTTTAGGCAAACATCGAGCAGAAGATTTTAAAAATGCTGATATGATTATAAAAAATCCTGGAGTGCCCAGAGAGTCACAGTTACTAAAAATTGCAACTAATCATAAAATTCCAATTGAAACAGATCTTAGTTTATTTTTTTCAATATGTAATTCTCCAACAATCGGGATAACTGGTACAAAAGGTAAGTCGACAACTACTTGGCTTATTTATAAATTTCTTAAAGCTGCAAAAAGTAATCCTGTAATCGCTGGAAATGTAAAAATTAGTCCATTAAGTATTTTAAATAAAATTAAACCAAATACTCCTGTAGTATTGGAACTATCTTCATGGCAGTTAGAAGATATGCAACAGATTAAGAAAAGTCCAAATATTGCGATCATTACAAATTTAATGCCGGACCATCTGAATAGATATAAATCAATGTCGGAGTATGTAAAATCAAAAAAACTAATTCTTAAGTTTCAAACTTCTAAGGATATTGCAATATTAAATTATGACAATGAATTGACTAGAGAATTTGGTAAGCAAGTTAAAGGTAGACGATTTTGGTTTTCTGGTAATAAAGAGGTGAATGAACAAAATTCGTGTTTTGTCAGAAAGGGTTGGATCATATTTAGACAGTATGGTGAAGAAAACATTATTTGCCCAATCAAAGATATAAAAGTACCTGGACAACATAATCTTGAAAATATTTTAGCTGCTATAGTAGTAGCTAAGGTAAGTTCAGTTAGTAATATTATTATTAGAAAAGTACTAAAAGATTTCAAAGGAGTACCAGATCGTTTGGAATTGATTCGTACTTGGAAAGGTATCAGATTTTATAATGACACTACGGCAACAGCACCTGATGCAGCTATTGCAGGGTTAAAAAGTTTTGACGAAAAAGTGATTTTACTGGCTGGTGGTTATGATAAAAAATTAAAGTATGATAAATTCGCTGAAATGATTAAGCAAAAATCAAACTTCACGTATTTATTTAAAGGGGATGCTTCTGATAAGTTGGTTAAAGAATTTAATAAAATAGGTTACAAAAATTGGCAAGTTATAAAAAATATGCCAGAGGGAGTAGGAAAAGCAATCAAAAAAATTGGAGACGCAAAAATCATATTACTTTCACCAGGAGCAGCTAGTTTCGGTATGTTTGTAAATGAATTTGACCGTGGAGACAAATTTAAGGAGTTGGTAAAAAAACTAAAATAAAATGGGACTAAAATTACATCAACCAGATTATAAAATGATGATAACTGTCGGGGTTATTGTAATTTTTGGTTTGGTTATGCTGGCCTCGGCAAGCTCCGTATCATCTTTTGAAACATTTGGTGATAGTAATTATTTATTAAAACATCAGCTTCTTTATGGGTTGTTAGTCGGGTTAATTGGTTTGATTGTAGTTTCTAAAATTGATTACCATGTTTGGGGTAAGTTATCTTTTGCTTTATTAGCTTTTAATATTTTATTACTACTTGCCGTTTTGATACCAGGTATCGGTTATGAGGTAAATGGAGCAAGACGTTGGATTGATTTAGGATTTGTATTTTTACAACCCACAGAGTTATTAAAACTTACTTTTATATTATATTTATCAACATTGTTTTCAAAAAATATTTCAGGAATCAAGGATGCTACATATGGTTTGATGCCGTTTTTGTTTATGTTGGGAGCGATAGTTTTTTTGATCATGCTACAGCCAGATATGGGAACAATGATGACCATAGCAATAACTGCTATAGTTATATATTTCGTAGCGGGTGCGGCAATCAAACATTTGTCTTGGATATTTTTGGGTGCAAGTGGTATATTTTTTCTACTTATTCAGTTAGCACCATACCGCGTACAAAGATTAACTGTATTTTTAAATCCAGCCTTGGATCCATTGGGGATAGGTTATCATATTAACCAAGCTTTGTTGGCTATTGGGAGTGGTGGTTTTTTTGGTCTAGGTTTAGGTCATTCCCGACAAAAATTTTTGTATTTACCTGAGGTCACTGGTGATTCTATTTTTGCCATATTGTCAGAAGAACTTGGTTTTCTATTTGCTGTAATTTTGATAGGTTTATTCTTGTATTTGATGAAAAGAGGTCTAAAAATTTCTAAAAAAGCTCCAGATTTGCTTGGGAAGCTTATTGCTGTTGGTATTGTTTCTTGGATAGTTATTCAAGCTTTTATTAATATTGCTGCAATGGTAACTCTTGTTCCATTAACAGGAATACCCTTACCATTTATTAGTTATGGGAGTTCGGCATTGGCTACTACTTTGATTGCTATTGGTATATTGATTAATATATCAAAACAAACAAAATCATAATCATATTTATAAAATAAGACTTTGTTTAAATATTTTTCAGACTTTTACATTTGATCAAAATCAGCTATATTATAAGTACTGAAAGTTTTAAAATATATGAAAATATTATTTGCAGGGGGAGGAACAGCTGGGTCTGTATCGCCATTATTATCAATATATAACACAGTTAAAAAAATTAAACCGGAAACGGAATTTCTTTTTGTTAGAACGAAAAAAGGAGATCCAGAACTGAATTTACTACGTGGTTACAGTATGAAGATACAATCAATAAATTCAGGGAAATTTCGTAGATATTTTTCTTTAAAAAATATTACAGATGTTTTTTTAACCTTCATTGGATTTATAGAATCACTATTCATAATAAAAGAATTTAAGCCAGATGTTATAGTTGGAGCTGGGGGATATATTTCTGTTCCAGTTATTTGGGCTGGTTGGGTGATGAGAAAAAAAATATTAATTCACCAACAGGATATTCGTCCATCTTTATCTAATATATTAAGTATAAATTTAGCAAATACAATTACAGTAGCTTTTGAAAAATCTTTACGTGATTTTCCATCTACCAAAACAGTCTGGACTGGAAATCCATCTCGAAAAGAAATTCTGCATGGTAAAAAAGAACAGATAAAAAATTCTTTTGGTTTTAAAGATAATTTACCTGTTGTATTGATTGTGGGTGGTGGAACTGGCGCTGTTAGTTTGAATAATATTGTACAAAATTCTTTAGAGAAATTAGTTGAATTCTCTCAAGTTATATTGGTAACAGGAAAAGATAAAAGAATTACAGGTATTGATAATCCAAGATTTAGACAGTATGAATTTTTAGTAGATGAAATGAAAGATGCTTTATCAAATTCAGTCGTAGTAGTTTCAAGAGCAGGTTTGTCTGCTATGACGGAATTTTCTGTTCTAGGAAAAGCAGTAATATTGGTTCCAATGCCAAAATCACATCAGGTAGAAAATGCTAATTATTTAGAAGAAAGAGATGCGGCGGTGGTTTTGGACCAAAGAAAATTATCTCCTAATAAATTAGTTGATAATATTCAAGAATTGTTGAATAATGATAATAAGAGAAGGATATTATCGGATAATATAAAAAAGATAATGAAGAAGGATGCAAGCGAATCAATAACTAATGAGATTATTAAATTAGCAGAAAAATAAATGAATTTTAGTGAAATTAAAAATATACATTTTATTGGCGTCGGCGGAATTGGTGTTTCAGCATTGGCTAGATTGATGATGGAGTTGGGAAAAAGCGTTAGTGGTTCTGATTTGTCAAATTCAATTATTACAGATCAGTTAAAAGATATTGGCGTAAATGTAATAATTGGACCACACAAAGATAGTAATATTCAAATTAATACCCAGTTAGTTGTGTACACTAATGCAATAGTCAAAACTAACCCAGAATTAAAAAAGGCCCAGAAAATCAAAGCAATATTAATGAGTTATCCGGAATTGTTGGCTAGATTGATGGAGACGCATTTGTCGATAATAGTTAGTGGGACTCATGGTAAAAGTACAACAACTGCCATGTTAGCAAAAATATTTATCGAAGCAGGGTTAGATCCATCAGTAGTTGTAGGGACTAATGTTAATGATTTTAATGGTAATGCAAGATTAGGCTTGGGAAGACATTTTATTGCTGAAGGTGATGAATTTCACGAGGCATTTCTAAATTATAATCCTATCAGTTTAATCCTAAATAATATTGAATCAGATCATCTTGATTATTATAAGACGGAAGAAAATATTATAAAAGCTTTTACAAAAGTTGTTAAGAAAGTTCCTAAAGGTGGAGTAATAGTTGCTAATGCAGAAGATAAAAATATTAAAAAGGTATTAAAATCAGCAAAAGCAAAAGTGCTAACATTCGGAATTAATGATGGAGATTATCAAGTAACTCACATTGTACGACATGGTGAATTGGTTCGTTTTGCAGTTAAGGGTTTAGAAAGATTTGATTTGGCGATTAGAATGCCGGGTATTCATAATGTTAGTAATGCACTAGCAGCTGCCGTTTTAGCATTATCTTTTGGAATAGAAATTGATATTATAAAAAAAGCTTTATTAAATTTTTCTGGAATTTGGAGAAGGTTTGAGATAAAAGGTAAAAATAAAGGGGTTACTATTGTTGATGATTATGCTCATCACCCAACTGAGATTAGAGCTACCCTGAAAGCGGCTAAAAGTTTTTTTAAAGGTAAAAGGATTTGGTGTGTCTTCCAACCTCATAGTGGTAATCGTACTAATGCATTATTTAGTGATTTTACTAAGTCTTTTACTGATTGTGATCAATTAATATTAACAGATATTTATAAAGTTGCAGGTCGAGAAAAAAAAGATCACGTAGACATGAAAAAGTTTGTACAGGATATTATAAATGTAAAACAAAAGAAAACTGTAATATATATAAAAAATTATAAAAGTATTAATACATATTTAAGAAAAAAAATTAAGTCAGGAGATGTAGTAATTACTATGGGTGCGGGAACTATTACAGAGGTAAGTGATAAATTATTAACATAATAAAAAAGCTCAACTATTATAATAATAGTTGAGCTAGATTTGTTCTACAAACATTATAGGTTGTCCAAATTCGACACGAGAGCCATCTTCCACAAGCATACCTGTAATCATTCCTGCAAATTCTGATTCGACTTCAATATCTAACCGCATGGCATTGATTATACCTACTGTGTCACCAACTTTAATTATCTGACCAATAAATACAATTGGCTTTTTGTCTTTATCTTCTACTCCTTCTATGTAAGTAAGATGAAAAGTGCCAACCATATTTGAAGTTATTACGTAAAAAGGTTTCCTAGGGGGGATATAAACAGGTGGCTGATGAATAGGTACATCTGTATTGTAGTAAGATATTTCGTGAATTTTGGAGAATTTTGAAGTTATTTCTATCTCAGATATACTTGAATTTGAAACAATTTCTTTAATTGTATCAATAGAAGGCATTTTATAAGACCTTCCAATGAAATAAAAGCATATAGCTAGAATCACAATAACTACAGTAAATGTGAACATGATTCCTCCTATATATTAAAGGGCCTATTTCTATATTAACTTACTTTAAAATGTGATATTATGCAATAGTATGATAGATAAGTATAAAAAATTAAAAGAAAAATTACCAAATCTAAAAAAAGGTGAAATATTAGCCCCATATACAAGCTTCAAAATTGGTGGACCTGCTAAGTATTTTTTTGTAGCTCATAATAATGAAGATGTATTAAATGCTATAAACATTGCGCGAAAACTAGAAGTTGCTTTTTTTATTCTTGGTAATGGTAGTAATATTTTAGTTTCTGATCATGGCTTTAACGGATTAGTAATAAAAATGGAGAATAATGATATTAAATTTAAGGGTGATACTGTGTATGCAGAAGCAGGGGTAAAAGTTCAAAAATTAATTCGAGAAAGTATTACACATAGTTTAACTGGATTTGAATTTTTAATGTCTATTCCTGGAACAATTGGTGGGGGAATAGTAGGAAATATTGGTACGCCGACCGAATGGATTGACAAAACTATAATTGAGGTAGAAATATTAAACAGAAAGAATAAAAAAGAAATTATTCCGAAATCACAATGCGATTTTTCTTATCGTTTTAGTCGTTTTAAGTATAGTAGTGATGATGTAATCTTGGGAGCAAAGTTTCAATTGAGAAAAGCTAGCCAAACAATAATTCAAGAGAAGGTAAAAAACTTTTTAGGTAATCGTTCGCATCAACCTATTATAGACCCGTGTGCAGGTTCCATTTTCAAGAATCCTGAAGGTAAGAAGACTTGGCAACTGGTAGATGAGGTTGATATGAGAGGAAAAGTTATAGGTGGAGCTAAAGTTTCTGATGATCATTCAAACTTTATAATTAATAAAGGTAAAGCAACAGCTGAGGATGTGGTAGTATTGATAAGTCTAATTAAACAACAGGTTAGAGATAAGCTAGGAGTGCAGTTACAAGAGGAAATTAAATATATTGGCTTTGATGAGTAGCGGTTGAATAAAAGTTGGAATTAAGTTAATATAATAGAAATAATTAATTTAGTATTTTATATATGGCACTGTTTTCTAAGTTATTTGGAGACCCAAATTTAAAAGTTATAAAAGCTTATAAACCTATTGTAGATAAGGTAAATTCACTTGAAGAAGAAATAAAGAAATTAAGTGATTCAGACTTAACTAATAAGACCAAATTTTTCAAAGAAGAGCTAAAGAAAGGTAAAAAATTGGATGATATTTTACCTGAAGCTTTTGCCGTGGTTCGAGAAGCTATTAATAGAACTTTGGGGCAGAGAGCTTATGATGTTCAAATGATGTCTGCTATCACTTTACATCAAGGTAAAATTAGTGAGCAAAAAACCGGTGAAGGTAAAACTTTATCTGCTACTATTGCTGCGTATTTAAATTCTCTTACTGAAGATGGTGTTCATGTTATTACTGTCAATGATTATTTAGCAAAAAGAGACGCTGGTTGGTATGGAGAGGCTTTGAATAGATTAGGAGTTACAATTGGTTGTATCGCTCATGACCAAGCATTTATCTTGGATATGGATTACAAAGCTGATGACGTTTTTGATGAAAGATTAACTCATCTGAAGTTAGTTGATAGAAAAGAAGCCTATAAAGCTGATATAACTTATGGCACTAATAATGAGTTTGGTTTTGATTATCTCCGTGATAATATGGCCCCATCTTTGGAGAATAAAGTACAAAGAGGGTTAAACTTTACTATTGTAGATGAGGTTGATAGTATCTTGATCGATGAAGCTAGGACCCCACTTATTATTTCCTCACCGGCCGGTGAATCTGGTGATAAATATTATCAATTTGCAAAACATGTAAACTCTTTAGAGGAGGGCGGAGATTATAATATTGATGAAAAAATGAGAGCAGCAACCTTAACTGATCAAGGTATTAGTAAAATAGAAAAAATACTCGGTATCGGAAATATCTATGAAGCAGATGGGATAGAAACTGTTCATCATGTAGAGCAGGCGTTGAAAGCAAAAGCATTATTTAAAAAAGATAAAGACTATGTAGTAAAAGAAGGGGAGGTTGTCATAGTAGATGAGTTTACTGGTCGTCTGATGTTTGGTAGAAGATATTCAGAAGGTTTGCATCAAGCTATAGAAGCTAAGGAAAATGTTGATATTAAACAAGAAAGTCAGACAATGGCCACTATTACATTTCAGAATTATTTTAGAATATATAAAAAATTATCAGGAATGACTGGTACAGCTGCGACTGAAGCAGAAGAATTTCATAAAATATATGAATTAGAAGTTGTTGTTATTCCAACTAACAAAGATTTAGAAAGAGATGATAAACAAGATAGTATTTATAAGAATACTCATGGTAAATATCAGGCAATTGTTAGAGAAATAAAAATCCGTAATGAACTAGGACAGCCAATTCTTATTGGTACTATTTCCATAGATAAAAATGAAATTTTAAGTCAACTTCTTGATAGAGAAGGTGTTAAGCATAACTTATTAAATGCTAAGAATCATGAAAAAGAAGCAGTGGTATTAGCACAAGCTGGTGCATTTGGAGCAGTAACCGTAGCGACTAATATGGCTGGACGTGGCGTTGATATTATATTAGGTGGATCACAGGCTTCAAAAGAAGAGCAAGAAAAAATTAAGAGTTTAGGAGGATTACATGTGATTGGTACAGAAAGACATGAATCTAGGCGTATTGATAATCAATTGCGTGGTCGAGCTGGTCGTCAGGGAGATCCTGGATCAACACAATTTTTTGTATCTATGGATGATGATTTGATGAGGATATTTGGATCAGATAGAATGAAAGGTTTAATGGAAAAATTAGGAGTACCTGATGATATGCCTATAGAAAATGCAATGATAACAAAATCAATAGAATCAGCACAAAAGAAGGTAGAATCTCATAATTTTGATACTAGAAAACACCTAGTAGAATATGATGATGTTATTAATAAACATAGGGAAGTAATATATAAGAAAAGGGAAGAATTGTTAAATATCGCAGAAAATAAAGATATTCCAGAAGAAGAAAGAACAAAGCAATCAAAAGAGAAAATTTTTGAACTTATAGAAGGAGAGATAGAGCAAGTAGTATCATTTCATACAGCGTCAGAGCAAGAAGGAACTTGGAATTTAGATGAAGTATATGAAGTTGTAGACACTATCTTCCCTGTGAGTTTGGAAAGTAGGATAAGATTAGAAGATATTAGAGAAACAGCCGGTGATAAAGAGCAAGATGCAAAATCAAGAACATCAATTGTAAAATATTTGATGACTTTAGTGACTAAAGAATATGAAAATCTAGGAAGTAAGATGAATGAACAAATTACAATGCTTATAGTTGAGAAGGCTGTTTACCTTAGAGCGATTGACACGTTATGGATTGAGCATTTAGATTTGATGGATCATCTAAGACAGGGGATTGGGTTGAGAGGATATGGTCAACAAGATCCATTAGTAGCATACAAGAAAGAAGGTTATAGATTATTTAATGAATTAATAAATAGTATTCAAAAAAATGTTGTTTATACTATTTTCAAAGTAGGTATGGCTCAACAAGTAGGACAGACACCAATGGCTACTAGGCCTCAACAATTTTCAGCTCCAGCCAAAACGTCTGATCAAGCACCTGCTTCTCCTTATCAAAACATGTCTTCTGACACTAAATCAACTTCTGCTGTTAAAAATCCTGAAGTAAAAACAGTTGGTGATACAAAACAAACAGCTGGCGGTAATTTGAAGACAAAAGATGGAGTCAAAGTGGGAAGAAATGATCCATGTCCATGTGGGTCAGGTAAAAAATATAAGAAATGCCACGGAAAATAAGGGTTATATTTATTTACGAGTAACAAATTTGTTCACTTAAATAATTGATACTTAATACAATATATTTGTTTTTAATAAATTTATTGTATATATTTTTGATTTAGTGTATACTATACACGTAAGAAAAAATAGAAATAAATTTTGGCAAAGCCGGATCAGGCTCTGCCTGAATAAAGCTTCTTAAAAAAGCACATTGACATGGTGATATATACTCACTCATATTTTGCTTTGTATTTACATCTTAGCAGGCACATAACATCAGACATCTTTAGAAAGGAGTGCTTGTGATGTTAAATTTATTCGGAAAAAAAGGTAAGAGGTCGAAAACAGATTACCTCTTTGTGATGTTAGCAATCTGGACAAGCGTACAGTTCGTCATGATTATAGTAGAATTTATTAAGTATGAAAATTTTACTGTACCAGGCGGAATGCCATTTGGTTACTTTATGCTTCTCTTGCTTTACATTATAAAAAAAGAATCTGATCGCTGGCTTAAAATTCATTGGGAAAAAAGAGTAGGTGAATTTTATCTGATTGGCTGGTTTGTAGCTATGATGATAATGTTCATAATTGAATTTTCTACTGACGGTGAATACAAAGTTCCGCGGAAACTATTTGAAACGATAATCGCTATTGTAGTCGCCTATATTGGATCTATGTCTTCTATAATTATTCATTACTTAGTAACTTCTAAGAATGGTAGTGGAATTATAAAAGACTATTTCAAATATAGAGAAGATACTAAAAATGCGAATAGTAAATAAACAGTTAAACGTTTTTAGAAGGTAGGAAAAAATGCAGGAAAATGCACAGTGCAATTTTCTGGTGGGAGTCAATAATTGTCCAAATTTTATTGATTCCTCGTGAGTATATTCTTTTATACATATAGTTCTCGCCCGCTAGCGCCTAAGGCGTAGCCAATGGCGGATGGGTAGTGCCAATTATATGTAATGTCAATACAACCAACACCCTGATTTTTAATTAAATTGGGGTGTTTTTGTACTAAATATGATACAATTTAATAAGATTATATGAAACAAACTCTTATAGCTCCATGTGGAATGAATTGCGCAATATGTAAAGGGTTTCTTCGAAAAAATATCAAATGTCCTGGGTGTTATGTGGGCAGAAAGATTAATGGCAGGTGTCTGAAATGTATAATAAGTCATTGTCTTAAAAGATTAAAAAATAATTGGCGTTTTTGCTATAAATGTGACACTTTCCCTTGTGTTCGTATGAAACAGCTTGATGAACGTTATAAGAAGAATTATGACGTTAGTTTAATAGGTAATCAAAAATATATTCAAAGATATGGAATTCAGAAATTTGTACGACGTGAAAAGAAGAAATGGCTAAAGGGTAAACAAGTTTTATGTGTTCATGATAAGCAATTATATTAGAATTGAATTCTTGAATGTGTTATAGTTAATTAACTTAATAAGAAATTATTTATTAAATATGAAAAAAATATTAATCCCAGTTATCATTATAATTTTAATAGTAGTCGGTATATTAGTAGTATATTTTGTAAATAAGACTGATAATCAAAATATAAACATTGAGCCGTTGACCAATGCTGGTGCTAGTGATTTATCCTGTGATGTAAATGCTGACTGTGTAGATATATGTGACAAAAGTAATAAATGTTTGATACCAAGTTGTACTAAGAATCCTACAAAAGTTAGGGGTACATGTACTTGTTTGGCAGAATGCTAATAATAAATTAATAAAATTTACGATAAAAATATGAGCACCATTGAAGTTAAGAATTTAAAGAAATATTTCAAAGATACAAAAGCTGTTGATGATATAACTTTTAATGTAGAAAAAGGGGAAATTTTTGGTTTCCTTGGACCTAATGGTGCTGGTAAAACAACTACTATTCGAACGATGATGGATTTCATTAGACCTACTTCAGGTGAAATTAAAATATTAGGAATGGATGCACAAAAAGATGCAGTAGAATTAAAAAAGAAAATTGGTTATTTATCAGGTTATATTCAGTTATATCCCAAGTGGACAGGCCAAACCCACATTGATTTTGTAAAACAGTTAAATGGTGATATTGATATATCTAAAAAATTGATTGAAAGGTTTAATTTTGATCCAACTATAAAAACAAAAAAATTATCTTCAGGTAATAGACAGAAACTAGGAATAATAATAGCTTTTATGACAAAACCAGAATTATTAATTATGGATGAGCCTACTAATGCACTAGATCCGTTATTACAAAATGAGGTTTATGAATTAATTGAAGAAGTTACTGGGGAAGGTGCAACAGTATTTATGTCTTCACATAATTTAGCGGAGGTAGATAAGGTTTGTAGTAGAGTGGGTATCATCAAGCAAGGAAAGATGGTAGCTATGGAAGATATTATTTCTCTTAAGGCAAAGAGGATTTATTCTGTTACAGCTAGATTTGCAGAAAAGCAAGATGCTAGTTCTATACAGCTTGAGGGATTAACAATTCAAAAAGAAATAATGGGAGGTTACATCCTAAATTATAAGGGAGATATTAATAATCTAATTAAGTATTTCAATGATAAGAAGCTAAATGATGTACAGATCGAGCACGCTTCCCTGGAAGATATATTTTTAGAGTTTTACTCCAATTAATAGATATGTTTACATTAATTTTTAGAACTTTATTAGATAGAAAGAATTCAATAATAATGTTTGTTGGGACTGGAGTTGGTTTACTTTGGTTGTATGTTTTGTTATTTCCTTTTTTTCAGGACGTTGGGGCGGATATATTTAGTTTGTTTGAATCAGTAGAAGGTTTGAAAGACATTATTCCGTTAGATCCTGCCTTGTTTGATTCTATTGAAAATTTTTTAGCATTGGAGCAATATAACCTGATAGTCCCTCTTTTAGTCGCTATATTACTTATGGGTATTTCGGCTAATGGTTTGGCAGGAGATATCGAGTTTGGAACAGTTGAGATAGTATTGTCTAGGTCATTATCAAGAATGAAGATATTTTTTAGCCATTATCTTGCAGGGATAATTGCTTTGATACTATTTGTAGCTTTTACTTCACTGATGATCGTGCCGTTTGGCGAGCTACATAATCTAGAATATAATTTAGATAATTTTATCAAGATATCGGTCTTAGTCTTGTTATTTGGTTGGGCTGTATTTTCTGTGGCAATGATGGTTTCAGCGATGGTTTCAGAAAAGAGTAGGGTTAGCATGATTATTGGCGGAGGTTTGATAGTTATGTACGTAATTCAGATTGCCTCAAAATCTTTGGATAAAATTGATTTCATTAAATATCTATCTTTTTTTTATTATTATGATTATGAAGCAGCTTTGTTGCATAATACAATTTCCGGTACAAGTATAACATTTTTTTGTATTGTAGCTGTCGTGACTACGATTGTAGGAGCTTGGTGGTATAATAAAAGAGATATAGCAGTATAAATATAAATTATGTGGACAATATTTACTAGAACAATAATAGATAAAAAATATTCACTGTTAGTATATCTGATAGTAGGTATAGCTTTACTGTGGATGTATATTGCTATGTTTCCAGCAATTCAAACTCAAGGCGAGGTTATGGTAAAACTGATTGAGCAATTTCCAGAAAATGTTCAGAAAATCATGGAGGGGTTAGGGGCTGATGCAGTTAGTATGACTACGATCGAGGGTTTATTGGCCAGCAAGCAATACAGTCTCATTTGGCCATTACTTGCGATTTTACTGGTGGCTGGCTTTGCTGGAGCAACGATAGCTGGAGAGATAGAACGTGGGGTTTTTGAGCTGACTTTATCAAGGCCTATTTCAAGAACCAAAATACTGATGGCTAGATATTTAGCTGGTTTAGTAATGATTTTTGTATTTACGTTTCTTTCTATATATTCAATAATTCCTTTGGCTGGAATGTATGATATTGAATTGCAGTTATCTAATATTTTTAAATTATCTATTTTAGCATTTTTATTTGGTTGGGCGGTTTTGAGTATGTCTTTGTTTTTCTCTACATTATTTTCAGAAAAAGCTAGGACATTTGCTTTGATTGGGGGATTGATGATGGGAATGTATATATTAAATACTGTTGCATTAGTTTCAGAAAAATTTGAAGTAATTAGGTACACATCTTTTTTTCATTATTTTGATACTGTTGGTTCACTGATTAATAATACAATTGGGCAAACTTCCATTATAGTGTTTGTAATATGTATTGTGGTATTCACTTCCTTAAGTATATATTTTTTTAACAAAAGAGATATTGCAGTATAGATAATAAAAGTAAGGGTGTTATTCAATTTTTTGCGCGCCTGCCTGCCGGTAGGCAGGCTTTTTATTTTGGAGAAAATTGTATATAATAAGCTTATGTTAAATGATGAAGCAATTAGTTTAAAGAAACAAAAAATCAAATATTGGATATATATGGTTATTTTTTGGGCCTTGGGGATCCTGTTATCGATGTTTGTTCAAGATTTATTGTATGGCTGGGGTAATCCAAGAGTTATTACATCTTTTACTCATATTAAGAGTCGTTTAGGAGAAGTAATTGCTTTTGGGATGAGTGTTGTAGTTATTTTGTATTCAATAATCGCTACTGCATTATTAATCTACGGATCATTTAAACCTGGCTTGAAAAAGTTAAATTACCGAGGGTATTCGAAGGCACACAGTCTTGTATTATTTGCTCTTATTTTTTATACAGTGTTGTTTATGGTATTTTTTTATAAGTTTTAATGATGAAAAAGATTATTTTTGCTACACATAACCCTGGTAAGATTAGAGAAATGAGAGATTTTTTGGGCGAAGGATTTGCAGTAATAACAGCTTCTGAAGCAGGAATATTAGAAGATGTAGTTGAGGATGGTAAAACTTTTGAAGAGAATGCACTTAAGAAAGCTAGATTTGTAAATAGTAAAACTAAAGAATGGTCTATGGCTGATGACTCTGGTTTATGTGTTGATGCTCTTGATGGTAGGCCAGGAATATATTCTGCAAGATGGGCTGGTGAGAATGCAACTGACGATGAGATATTAAGTAAGTTAATAGATGAACTAAAGGATGTACCTCAAGAAAAAAGAACAGCAGTATTTAACAGCGCTGTAGCTCTTGTTTCACCTGATGGTAAAGAGTATACGTTCTCTGGACACATAAATGGTTCAATTCCTGAATTACAAGTCGGTGTAAATAACAAAAAACTTCCTTATGATTCTATATTTATTCCAGAGGGTCAAGATAAAACATTTGCTGAAATGACCAAAGAAGAAAAAAATAGCATTAGTCATAGGGGAATAGCGTTTAATAAACTTAAAGATTTTTTAAAAAATACAAATTAATATATGATAGATAATTTTTCAAATTTTATAACATTGAGTACTTTAATCTCAAATATTGCTTTGGTGATTTTTCTTATTTTTTGGTATTTCATGAAAAAGAATGAAATAAATGTTTTGATTGTTTGGTTTAAAGAAAATGGATTACGAATTGCATTTCTTGCGTCTTTAGTTGCAGTGGCAAGTAGTCTATTTTATTCTGATTATGCATTGTACTTACCATGTAAATTATGCTGGATTCAGAGAATTTTTATGTACCCACAAGTAATATTATTAGGTATCGCTTTGTGGAAGCAAGACCTAGCAGTAAAAAAATACTCTATTTCATTGGCCGTGATCGGAGTGTTGTTTGCAATTTATCATTATCTTACTCAGAGATTTCCAAGTCTTGTATCAGCTGGATGTTCGGCAGGCGAAGCGGATTGTACTTATAAGTATGGTTTTGATTATGGTTATATTACTATACCAATAATGTCATTAACTATATTTTTGTTTATAATAGTTTTTGTCTGTATTTGGCAAAAGAAAAAAATATCAATTGATAATTTAGATAAATAAAAATGGAAAAAAAGAAATTAGTTTTAATTTACAATTTAGAAAGCTCACCAATCGTGCAAGCGATAGATTTGTTGTATCGTGTTATGTCTCCAGCGACATTTAAATGTAATCTTAGTAAGTTAACGCATGATTTTTTTAATATGAAACCTGAGTGGCAAAAGTTTATCAGAGAAATGCCAATAGATTTCAAATTCTATCACCGTGACATGTTCAAGAAGAAATATCCCGACTTCGTTACTGAATATCCTGTAGTACTACTAGAAAATGATGGTAAGTTTGAGAAATTTATCAGTCCAGAAGAAATGATAGGAATAACTTCATTACCTGAGCTAAAGGATCTTATAAGGCAGAGGGTTTCAAGTTAATTAAGTAAATAGTCTATTTATATAGCAAAAAAGACCAACTGTGGATAAATATTATTGACTTAATTATTTAAATTCGGTCTAAATAATGCTAAAGTATAGATGGAAATAAAAGTCATCCTTAAAATTATGATCGGAGCTTGTTATGTGTTTATCAAATGATAATACAAACAAGGTTGTACCTTCGAAAAAAGTTACAAATCAAGCTCCTGCAAAAGGAGTTGATGCAAAAAAAGCTCAAGTAGCAACAGAGCCTCGTTGTAAGGTGTGTAGCGATTCAGGTGAATGGAAAAATGGGCACGGTTGTCCTGCTTGTAGAGCAGAAAGAATGTAACAAATCAAAAAAGGAGATAATTAATTTTATCTCCTTTTATTTTAATCTTGAAATTTTTTAGACTTTCTTTTTTATTACCATTCTTTTGCAGAATTTACCAGCTGAGTCTGCTAGGGAATAAAGTACAGGTATGGCTACTAAGGTGCCAATAGTAGAAAATACCAATCCAGTAATAATGGCAGTGCCTAGGCCGGTCCAGAACGGGTCATAGATTGTAAGTGGGAGAATACCACCAATAGTTGTAATAGATGTTGAGAAAATAGGTTTGAATCTAGAGCGACCAGTTCGAACCAATAGCTCTGTCATGGTTTCTTCGGGGAATTCTTGTCGATATCTATTGAAGGCAGCGATTAGTACAATGGCATCATTTACCACAATTCCAACTAGAGCTATTACACCAAGTCCTGAAATCATATTCAAACTACTACCAACTAACATAAGTCCAGGGAAAACACCGATTAAGGCTAAGGGGACAGCAAACAATATTAAGGCTGGTTGGAAATATGAGTAAAATTGCCAGACAAGTATCAAATAAACTGCGACCATAGCTAATAAAAATATGATTTGAAGATTCTCAAAATCGCCAGTAAATTCTGAATATTCTCCGCCGTATTTAACACCATCTTTTGTTAACCCATATTCTTCTAATTTATTCTCTGTTAGATAATCTATAATTTTCGTATTCAGTAGGGCTACATCAGCATTTTCGTTAACAGCAATATTTATAGTAGCAGCTCTTTCGCCATCTAGCCTAGTGATACTAATCGGGGTTTCTACATTTTTTACTTCTGCCACTTCGCTAAGTTTTACGAAACCTCGAGTTGTAGATGGTATGATAATATTGTTTAAGTCATCTATGGAATCGGTGGAAAGGTCAGAAAATTCGATAATAATATCATCTGACTGTCCGTTTGAAGTAACTGCGACGGATCCAATATTTTGTGGACTGAAAGTCGAATTAATAGTACCAGCGGCTATCATTGAATTTACACCTAGGCGGGTTAGGTTTGCACTATTTAATTCTACCTCTATGGAAGGAATTAATAATTCTTCCCTTTCATTATAAATTTTACTGACACTACCATCTTCATTTAGAAAATTTATAAGATCGTTAGTGGCATTGGCCAATGATTCATCGGTATTACCCAGGAATTCAACTACAATATCATATTCTGAAACAGGAGGACCAAAGGTAACAGCTTGCGCTTTGATAGATATATCGTCGCTTATGTTGCTTCTAATTTTATCTAAGTTTTTATCTAGAATTACTTCGATATCAAATATTTCAGTATTATCATGTCGGTCTACTGGCTCTGTAAAGGTAGCATAGATAGTATCCCCAAAAGTGTAAAAAGTTTCAAAATATGGAAGTGTAATTATTTCATTTTGGACTTGGATAAATACTTCTTCTTTGTCTTCAAAAGCCATTCCAGATGGGAAGGTGAAGTCTGTTTGGATATTTGCACCGTCTTTGGAAGGGAACTGTTCAAATGGCAATTTTGGTGCGAACAGACCGAAGCTTATTACAAGTAAAATAGCCATGAAGGCTATTACTCCAATTTTTAGATAGGTCTTATTGAATATTTTTTTCATCATATTCGCGTATGCGATAGTAAGATTATTAATGGCATTTTGACCATAATGAATTATCGCAGGAATAATAAGCATTTTTTGCCACGGTTTTACTTTCTGAGCTCGTCTTTCTTCGTAGGTTTCTTCTTTTAGAATCCAGCTACCTAATAGTGGCATGATCGTCAGAGCTACAAAATATGAAGTAGCGATTATTAACATGATTGTAAATGGGATGAACTTCAAGAAATCACCCATAATCCCTCCAAGATTTGCAAAAGGTATAAAGACAACAATAGTAGATAGAGTAGCTGCTAAAACAGCAGGTCCTAATTTTCGAACAGCAATTAGGGCGGCTTGCACTTTTTTAGCTCCCTTTTCTAATTCATGGACCATTCCTTCAGCGATGACAATAGCATTGTCTACAAGTATTCCCAAGGTCAGGATCATGGCAAATAATGTTAGAATATTTAGAGTGAAGTCTAACAGCTTCATCAAAAATAAACTTATCAAAATAACGATTGGTATAACTAAAGCAACTACTAAAGCAGTTCTTAAATTAATAAAGAATAAAAGTACGATCAGGATAAGGATCAAACCAATATACCCATTGTTTAAGAGACTATCTAATTGATTTTTCACATAAGGGGCGATAGAATAGGAGACGACTAAATTAATATCATCCGGAAGAATGTCTGATTTTTCTATTTCATCAATTTTTTCATTAACACTATTAAAGATATTTATAACATCACCATTATCTTTTTTGAAAACCATAAAATAAACTGATTCTTTGGCAAAAGATTCTTCATCCTTGTTGTAGCCTACGTAGTGAGCAGAGTCTATATTTTTTGGACTTCGAGTTATAGTGGCAACGTCTTTTAGTGATACTCTACCTAAATTTATATTTTGGATGTCCTCAAGTGTTTGAATTGGAGCATTGATAGTAATCGATTTCTTAATGCCAAGTTCATCTTCTACGCTTCCTCCTGGTAGGGAAATAATTTGGGATTGTATTACACTTTTTATTAATTCATAGCTGAGCTGGTATTTTGATAATTCTGCTGCATCAAGAGTTATTTTAATCACATATTCATTAGTTGGAGATATTTCTATACGATCAATATCATTAGAGGATGATTCTAGTTCTGTTTTTACAGCTGTTGCATATTGTAGTAATTCTTCCGTTGTTTGATCATTATTGCCGACTAAACCAAGAGCGATAGAAGGACCAGCTGCGTCTACAGTTTGGATGGTAGTTTCAACTTCTGAAGGTAATCTAAGTTTATTAATTTCATTGGTTAGGGTGGTGATTGATTCATCAATCTTTGATGAATCTGTAAGGATTATTTGTATATGAGCAAAACTATTACGAGTAGATGATCTTACATAGTCTACAGTATCCATAGTAGTGGCAATTTGTTCTATCGGAACTACAACCTGTTGTTCAACGTCGGCCGGTGATGCTCCAGGATATACTGCACTAACAAAGATAAAGTTGATTGGGACGGATGGGAAGTCCTGTCTCTGGTTATTGGTGACACCCCATATTCCTGCTATTACTATAGTGATAAGTATGAGGATGCTTATTCTGTATCTGGTTATAAAAAATTTAGACCAGCGTGTCATGAAAGATTCATTTTTTTCCATATTTTTATACTTTTTTTAATATTTATTATTACTTAATTGTAGCTAATACTATCTATTTTTTAGTTATAAGTCAATCGTGCTTTTGTATTGTTAATACTTAACAAATCTGAAATTTATATATTTTTTAAAAAAAAGACCTTCTTATTACGAAGGTCTGGTTAATATATAACTAATGCAATTATTGCAAAATAATCTCTCAAAGAAAGCATCTAGAATTTTTGGTGAATAGTGTGAGTTTTTTTATTATCAATTTCTTATTTTCCCATCATTATTCAATATTTTTGTATTAATATGCTTGCAAAGCCCAAGATAAATATTACAAAACATATTAAACAACAGTTTAAACGTTTTTTACCAATTCGATCACAATGTTCACAAACACTAGTGTTAGAGTTTGATTTATTATCGCCAATATCCTTTTGGCAATACATACAAGTGTTAACATCGCTTGATGTCAATATAGGTGCCCCCTTATTTTTTTAATGTTAAATAACTATTTTATAATCAATAAAAATACCATTTTCTTATATTTATGTCAATATGTAAATTTAATATTTGAAATAAATATATGGTATACTACGTATTACTTATAAACGCCTGATTTTTGAATATTATGAACTTTAACGGCGATTGTCAAAACAAAACAGACAATGAACTAGTAAAACTAGTTTTAGAAAATGCTGAATGGTACGGTTGTTTAATGCAGAGGTATGAAGAGAAGTTGGCTAGGTATATATACAGAATTTCAGGTAATTCACAGGAAGACATAGAAGATCTTCTGCAGGAAATATTTTTAGCAGTATATAGGAATTTGAATGATTTTGATAATAATCTAAAATTTTCTTCTTGGATTTACCGGATAACCCATAATCATGTCATTAGTAATCACCGAAAGATAAAGGCACGGATAAAACAGATTAATGGAGAAGATGGTGAAAAGTTATTAAGCATAATGAAAGATAACAAAGATTTAGGAGAAATTATAAATGACAAAATAACTGGTGAGGTACTGAGTAAATTATTAGATCAAATTGATGGTAAATACAAAGAAGTTTTGGTATTACGATATTTAGAAGAGAAAGAGTACAATGAAATTTCAGACATTCTGAAGAAACCTGTTGCTACTATTGGGACACTATTAAGTAGAGCTAAAAAAAATATGCATACTATAATTATAAAAGAAGGGATAGAACTATGAGTAAAGTAACAGACAAAATATTAGAGACTATTAAGTCTAAACATATTGCGCCTAAACCACATTGGCAGTTTTTGATAAAAAGATATCTAATCTGGTCAATGGCAATACTTTCAACGATTATTGGTAGTTTTTCATTTAGCGTATTAATATTTAAGATTGTTAATAGTGATTGGGATATATATAGATATTTGGATAGAAATGTATTTGAACATATGTTTACTACTTTGCCATATATTTGGTTTGTATTTTTAGCACTATTCATAATTCTAGCTTATTACAATGCAAGACATACTAAAGGGGCATACAAATATCAAGCATATTGGTTTGTGGTAGCAAGTATCTTAGTTAGTATGATTTTGGGAGGTATATTTTATGCATTTGGATTTGCACCTAGGGTAAATTTATTTGCAGAGCGACTACCAATATTACGTGACTTGATGCAGAATAGAGATGAAATATGGTTAGATCCTAGTAATGGTTTATTAGCTGGGGAAATTACAGAGATGCTAAGCGGTGTAGGAATGTTTGAGTTAAAAGATTTTGATAACAACGTTTGGATTATTATTTCTTCTGATGAGTTAGTAATACCATCACATTTAGAAATATTAAAAGGAGTGAAAGTAAGAATAATAGGAGAGTTACAAGATAAAGAAATTTTTGAAGCAGATCGAATAATGCCTTATCAAATGGGCCCTGGAATTATAAAGGGTGGGATTAATAAAGAAGAAGCATGTAGAAAATCTAGTAATTGCAAAATATTCAAGTAGATTTTCAAAATTTGGGTAAAATAAAAAAGGAGTCGGTTGAACCAACTCCTTTATTTGAATAGGTAATGTGTGAGTGACTATTTCACTCCAACTGCTTTTTTGATCTCACTTTTGACTGATTCTCTGACCATAGCTTCAAAAATTATAGCCAGCACATAAGCGATGAGAAATACGACAGCAGTCAGCACATGGTCACTCATTGCCAGGAAAACCACTAGACCGAATTTCATGATGACCTTATATGCCATAAGCCCTTTATTGAACAACAGTCTACCGATCCAATAGTGGTTCAGTTGATTCGCTTTTCCAGAAACATGAAACAACTGTATTATGACGACGGTTAGCTGAATCACGATGAACACTACCCAGACCCAGACCACAACCAGGTTTTCAAATTTAGACACCCAGTCCTCTGATTGGTAGATACTGAGATACAGAATCACGTTCAGGGATGCTAATATCAACATCCCGACAAGAGTCCACACGGGACCCATGATCTTTTGGAAGAAGTTTTTCCTTTTGTATTCAAGAGTCTCCCACACTCGTCTGATAGCATCTTCGTGTGCCGGTGAAACAAGCAGTCTACGGAGCAGCTTTTCTTCGGTTCTGGTAAGTTCTCTTTTTGCCATGATAATTTCTCCGATTCTATAAAGGGACGTTGTTTGTTTTTCTATTTAACAGAACATAATAGCAGATCGTATCTTATTTGTCAAGGCTTACTTTGGTATACTTTTGAAATATATAATATTGACATAAAGGATATAATTGGTATATGTTTATATATAGATATAAATTAATAATTATGAATAAAAATATGGGTACACCAGAAGGATCAATAGATTTATTAAAAGAAGAAATGGAAAAAAAGGTAGGATGGTTTAAATCATCATTAGATCTTCTATTAGAAAATGCCGATGCTGGAAATTGGTCGCAAGTTTCCTATTCTAAAATTGAAGATAGGGTGTTTGCTGCTAAGGATGGACTTACCCGCGACAATATTGATGATATGATAGAAAAAGTTACTAAGGTAAAGGAATTATATACAGAAGCAAATAATAAAAGTGAGGTACCAGAGGAATTTCAAGTTGAGATTCACAGAATGTTAAGTCATCTACAGACAATGTAATAAAAATTAGTTATAGTTAAACAAAATACCCTTTTGCTTACAGGCAGGTAGGAGTGACAAAAGGATAAATGTTTACTATGAAATAATATTGAATAACTTGCGTATTAATAGATATAATCACTGATTTTGGTTATAATAAATTTATGTTTTATCTAAGATATCTTAAAAAATGAAATTAAATAGTTTTAAATACGTATATATAAGCATAAGGCCGTTAATTTGGAATTATGTTAATTTAGGCCAGTATTAATTAGTTAAAATAAGAATAAATATGTCTAATATCATAGAAGCAAACAAGCTTACAAAAAAATATAAAGATGGTGACTCAGAAACAGTCGCCCTAGATAATGTTACTATTGCCTTGCCAGAGAAAGAAAGTATGGTGATAATTGGGACTTCCGGGTCCGGTAAAACTACTTTATTACAGTTATTAGGTGGACTGGATTTTCCGACTTCAGGTGAGGTGATAATCGGAGGAGAAAAAATTAATAGTCTAGATGATAATAGTCTATCAAAATTTCGAAATCAAACAATTGGATTTGTATTTCAATTTTTTCATTTACAAGATTATCTGACTGCCAAAGAAAATATTGCTCTACCATTAATTCTAGATGGTAAAAGTGAGGAAGAGGCAGATAAAAGAGCAATAGAGTTATTGAAACAAATTAATTTAGAAAATAGAACCAATCACACTCCAGCAAAAATGTCAGGTGGAGAAATGCAGAGAGTAGCCATCGCTAGAGCACTGGCTAACAATCCAAAGATAATTTTAGCAGATGAGCCAACTGGTAATCTTGACAAAGCTAACGCTGAAAATATTTTAGAGCTTTTTGATGAGATTTCTAAGACGGGGGTTAGTGTTCTGATGATTACGCACGATGAGAATATGGCAAATCGTTATAATCATGTAGTGCATTTAGATAAGGGACAAATTAAAAAAGAAGGAAAATAAATATATGAAATTCAGTTACATAAATAAGTTAAATATAAAAAAATTAAAAAAATATAAAGCTAAGTCATCTTTTTTAATTATTCCAATTACATTTCTGATGGCTATCGGTATTTTAGTTTCCAGTCAGGCTGGTAATATTATGGAAGCTTCAGAAGAAGTTATTTTTGGGACAGCCGCAGAGCAGGGTAAATTTATAGCTTTGACTCCTGATCAGGGAGACAGCGAACATAATTTTAGATCTTTGTTTGGTGGTGATGCAGAATATTTGGAAAGTGATCTAGATATTATTAATGCTATTCCTAATGTTGAAGCTGCTGGTTTGCCAGTTAGATTACCGATAGACCAAGTTGTCACTGAGGATTTGTTTGAAGATGTCTCATTGAATATAAATAATATCCAGGTAATATCTGAAGATTTGGCCGGTCAATATACTGATCAAGACTTTTCTCATGAAGATGGAGAACCTATTCCTATCATTTTGAATGCTAATGGTTTTATTAGAAATTTTGAGGATTGGGGAGGGCAAGATGAATTTACCTTAGAGTTTACGGGTATGAGACAAGGGGGTAATAGAGAAGCAATCGAAGCGCAACTACCTTTCAAAACAGAAGCATTGACTTATGATCGAGATGATATGTTGGGTCAAGAATTTACAATTCAGTTTGGTGGATTTACTCCAGTCCAAACATATGAACAGGAATTTGCAACTAGTGGAGTCTTGTATCGAAATTTAACTGAAGAGCAGATTCAAGTCAATGAAGATCAGCGTAGAAATGATCTAAATTCTTATTGGGATTATGATGAATTAAATACTCCAATAGAATATACCTTCAAAGTAGTAGGGGTTATCGAAGAAGAAGGTATCTATTCAAATTATATTCCTTCAACTTTTGCTACTCAGTTAGTAGAAGATTATATTCAGAAACAACTTGATTCTAGAAATGATACAGAGATAGCTGTAGATGATCTTAATAATATTTACAATGGTTTAACTTTTGATGGATTAGAATTGTCTGGTGGTGGATCTGTTGGTATTGGTTCTGTGAAAATTGGGGGTGGAGGTATGGGATTATTTTCTGGAACAACAGATGAAGAAGAGGAGGTAGTCGCTACATATACTATTCCCGGCTTGGTAATAAATACCGAAAGGGTAGAAGGTGATACAGATGCTTTTTCACAAAGAATGTTTGGATCTTCAGCTACGCCGTTGGGCGAGTATACCGACCCAACAGTTTTTGAACAATCAGTTTATAAAGCAAGTGCTATTTTGATAAAAGTAAATGATATTGAGAATAGAGCTCAAGTAGTAACTGATTTGAATGATGCTGGGTATGCTTATCAGGATTTGAACGATCAAGAGGTATTTGCAGAACTACAAGCTAGTCTGAATTATGCTACCAGTATTGTTACTATCTCATTTATTATTTTAACTGCTGTAATTATTATTTTGACTATGGGTAAGTTTGTTTCAGAAAGTAGGAAAGAGATTGGTGTTTTCCGAGCGATCGGTGCTACCAAGGGTGATATTAAAAAATTATTTATGTCCCAGGCGTTATTATATACTCTGATTGGTTATATAGTTGGTTCTTTGTTAGGGATTAGCTTGGTCCTGCTGTCAGCTAAGCCAGTACAGTTATGGTTTGATTCATTCATTGACAATACAGTTGATGAGACATTTGCAGTTGTACAGACGACCAATGCTGGAATATTTGCCCAAGTAGATTGGCAGATGTTAGGTATTTATACATTATTACTGCTTGTAATATCTTTAACCATATCTTTGATACCAGCAACACGAGCTTCAAGAGTTTCACCAGTTCAAGCAATTAAGAATGAGTAAATTTATGGCATTAAGCACGAAGAAAAAAACTATAATGTTTACTCTGGCCGGTTTGATTGTATTAACAGTTTTTGTTTCAGCGTACGTAATAATGTTTGAAAAAGATTCGTTTGTAGTAGCTCTTGAGCAAGAAGGAGTTTTAATAGATGAAGTAAAAGATGAAATCTTGGCTACAGCTAAGGCGCTTGAATCTAAAGTTGAATCTGGGGAAATAACCGAAGATGAAATGAAAATAGATGTTCAGAGAACGTTAACCGAAGCTCTGCGTAAACTAGTCTCTTCTGAAGAAATAACTCAACGTGAAATGACTGATCAAATGGAAAGTTATTATGAATCTACTGGGGGTATTGATAGTCAAAGGACAGGCGATCTTGCAGAATTCTGTGAAAGAATAAATAGTGGTGAAGCTAGAACTGGTATGGGTGGGAGCATGGGCGGAGGAGATAAATTTGCTCAGATGCAATCACTCTGTTCGGATAATATCTATACAGATGAAGAAATAGCAATATTTAATGATATTCAAAGCCAAAGAGGTTCTGGGAGTTTTAGTCGTTAACATTATATATTAAATATAAATGTATATGGTATAATACTACTATACTTTTCAAATACGTTATGTTTTATCTTAGATATCTAAAAAATGAAATTGTAAGAAGGATAGGTAAAACAATTACCATTTCTTTAGGACTGGCAATAGCTAGTGCTATTATAATCGTGATTATTTCTACCTCTCAGAGCTTGTCTAGTACACAGGAAACCGTATTAAATCCATTAGAAAATGTTGGTACAGATATTTTGGTAACAAGAACAGTCGATCTAGAATTAGGAATGAAGGATGAGGCAGCTGGTTATGATTATCTAAGAGAGAATATTGTCAGTACAGATTTGTCACAATACGGTAGTGCTGGAGATACTTTTACCCGAGATGTATTTCTATCCGGATCTTTATTAAGCTTTTCAGCTGATGAAGCAGATGAGCTAGATGAAACTTTGGTTGAGGATTATGCACTCGGCCTAATATTAAATGTTACTCATCAAGAAGGTGAGATACCTGAGATTGTTTCTGAGATAGAGACGGGGGGAGAAGAGATATTTATAGGAGGTCAGGAAGTTGTAGTACAGCAAGATATTGCACCTATGACCGCAGAAGAACAAGCAGTGGTAGATGCAGCTAAAGAAGCAATAATGAATAGTGGTACAAGTTTTAAAACTCCAGAAGGTAGATTACAAATGATGGACGCTATAAATGATGCAATGCCTGAGAGATTCAAAGGGTATACAGAGACGTTTAAAACAGAAGACAGAACATTAATAACAGACAAGCAAATAATTCGTACAGAAATTGATGCTCCGGAAACCAATATTCAGACTGAAAATTTTACAGTCGCCGGTGTTGATATTACCAAAGATAATATTGGACTAGTCTTACCTGATCAAGTCATAGAAGGTGAGTTCATATCTGGACCTGATGGAGTAAATATAAGTAATGATTATGCTCAGAAAGAAGGTATTAATGTCGGTGATATATTTTCGCTGTATCAGAACAACGGTACAGAGCAATTTGATTTTGTAGTAGTCGGATTAGTAGAGCCTAAATTATACACAAATTCTGCTGATGTTTATTTACAATTGGAAGAATTACAAAGGTTATCAGACAGAGAAGATAGTATTAATATTATGCTGGTCAAATCAACTGATGCATATTCTGTTGATGAAGTAAGTAAACAGTTGGAAGGTTTATTTACCAGTGCGCAGGTAACTGATTCGTCTGATACTGCGGATGAAGTGACTGGTAGTCTGATAGATGCCGCAAACCTTACTGATAAATTTGTCGGTCTGACAAGTATTATTGTAATGATCGCCGCATTTATAATTATCAGTCTTTTGACAGTGCTATCTATTAACAAAAGAACCAGAGAGATAGGTACGCTAAAAGCTATTGGTTGGAGTAATCGTATAGTGGTTAGGCAAATATTGATGGAGAATATCGTCCTGGGTATTTTTGGTGCTGCTCTAGGTATAGGGCTAGGTTTACTATCTATCGCCTTACTAAATAATTTTGATATCTCGTTCACTGCTGAGTTCATCTCTGGTAATGAAATTGATGAATTAAGCAGGAAATTTTTAGGTAGTGGTGAGTCTGCTGATCCTGTATCTACTTCATTTAATCTGAAAGTCGCTTATACATACTCGACACTTCTAATTGGTTCTTTGATTGCAATAGTAGCTTCAATAATCTCTGGTGGTATCGCGGCAATCAAATCATCAAGAATGAAACCTTCGGAAGCATTACGTAATCTAGAATAAATTTATGGCATTAATAGAATTAAATAATTTACATCGTGAGTACAAACAAGGATCAAGAATGATCCACGCTGTTGATGGAGTCAATCTCAAAGTTGAGAAAGGGGATCTATTAGTTATCTTCGGTGAGTCTGGTAGTGGTAAAAGTACCTTACTACAGTTGATTGGTGGTCTAGAAAGACCAACCAAAGGTAATGTAGTGATAGATGGTCAAGATATTACTAAAATGAGCGAAGCAAAATTAACCAAGCTTCGTGGTCAGAAAGTTGGTTTTATATTCCAACACTATAATCTAATACCTACGTTAACTGCTCTTGAGAATGTAGAAGCAGCTATTATCGATAGATCAAAAGATGATACAAAAAAAGCTACTGAAATGTTGGAGATGGTTGGGCTTAAAGATAGAGTTAAGCATCTACCAAGTTTATTATCAGGTGGTGAACAACAACGGGTCGCTATCGCTCGTGCTCTTATTAATAAACCAGCAATAATATTGGCAGATGAACCGACTGGTAATTTGGATTCCAAAACTGGAGAAGAAATAACAGTACTTCTAAAGAAATTAAACGATGAACATAAAATGACTTTTATATTAATCACTCATAGTGAGTACAATAGAAAATTCGCTAGTAGAATCATGAATATCAAAGACGGTAAGCTAAAGTAACACTTGTTGCCAACATTTGTCATTCTGAGGAGTTCGGCATGGCCGGACGACGTGAGAATCTCCTGACCTACGGTCAGGGGTCTCTTCATTTTATTCAGAGAGACATTTGTTTGTGAGGCCCCCAAACCCCAAATGATTAAAATCAATAATGATTTTAAATAAAAATCAGTTTATATATCTGGCTGGTTTGACAAATTATATATTAAAGTTTAACATAAAAATTGTTATACTATTTAATAATTATTAAATAATTTATGAGCGTTGAAAGAGAAGTATTTATTGAAGGAAATTTTGAAATATTAAAAGAAGAAGCCGAAGCTGTTTTGTTTTATGCCAAAGATCATAAATGGTTCGCAGTTAGAAGTGATATTTCCCATTTGATAGATGCAATTGATAAATACAAACTTACCTCAACAGACGAAAATAAAGCAGCAATACTAGAGATTGTTTTAAAAGCAGAAGCAATGTATCTTGAAGATAAAGATAATGGTCATGAAAAATTGACCGATGACACAAAGGAAGAGATCGAGAAATCATTTACCACAATAAAAGAAAAACTTCAATAAAGTAAGTTAATATAATCCTTGTCATTTCGACCGAAGTGGAGAAATCCTTATCAGGTTGGTATTTTATTATTTGGTTATAAAGACTTCTCGCCGCTAGCTCGAAGTGACTAAGGTAGATAAGAAGCCCCCAGACCCAACTTATTAGAATAAATAGTCAAATTAAATACTAAATAAATCGTACCTTAGAATAAAATGTCACAAAATATGTAGTTGAGGAACGACCCGTAGGGTTTACTTAACTTAAGCGTGAGCGGTTTTAAGTAAAAGTGACAAAACAAGTATTTTGTTAATTTTATTTTATGTGCGAAGCTTCTTTTGTTACTTTTCTTAGCATGAAGAAAAGTAAGGCAAGAATGTTGAAATATATCACACTGAACAACATATTAATAGATGAAAGATCGCAAAGCTTTATTTAACTTCAGGCAGAGCAAACGCTCTGTCTTTTGCCTGTCTGCCCGCTTCGCAGCGAGGCGAGCCGAAGGTAGGCTTGATTCATGGCTAATAAAGGAGTACGATAGAAAGTGAGTAATCTCTCAAATACTAGGAGATTAAAAAGCTAATAATAATTAAAGAAATATATATGGAAGACCATAAGAATACACCAAATCCAGAACAGGAGAAAAAGATGGAAGACTCGTCTTTTAATCCAAAGGAGCAGGCAAAGGACATGATAGATGACGTGAAGGGGATGTCCAACGTAAAACCTGGAGATTTTAAACCAGGGAAAATAAAAGGAATGCCAACGGCATTAATTATTATTCAGATTCTCTTGATTTTGAGCGCAATAGGTTCGCTGTTTGGTGGCGTTTATGGAATCATCGGTACCGTTATTGCTCTTATTACCGTATGGGGAATAAACAAACGTGCAATGTGGGCATACTGGTTATTAATCATCTTTATTTTATATAGCATTGTTATAACATTAGTTAATTGGATGGGCTATGGTTATGTGAGTCTTGTTATAGACGCGGTTCTACTGTATTACATTACTAAGTCTAAGAGTTGGTTTATGCCACAAGATAAAGCGTAGTAACACCGTAACTTTAACCACTTTAAGGCAGGACGAAAGTCCTGTCTTAAGTTTATTTTTTTATAAAAAAATAGAATTGTCATTTCGACCGAAGTGGAGAAATCTTTAATTTTTTCTTTAATACTTTTTGACAGCAAAAAGTATCGGAAAAACTGCTGGGGGCTTCAATGCGCTACCAGTAATTTTCAGGTAATAATTTGAGAATGGCTTAAGAAGCCCCCAGACCCTAAGTCATTAAAATAACTAGTTATATAAAAGATTTGATAAAAATGCACCTTAGAATAAAATGTTATATACCTTCTGTCATTCATGCCGAAGGTAGGTATTTAATTTAAAAAAAAGGACCACATTGTGATCCTTACTTTATTTTACAAAGTCACCATAGGGGAGTCGTAATTCCACTGGAAGCTGATGGAATATTCAGCGGCAGACTTGCACGCCTTTTCCATCGGCTTTTTTAGTTTGTGAGCGAGTTGGACTGCCTTACTCTTTTCTGACAGGTTAGTGTCGGCGGAAAATACGATAATATTTCCATTGGAATAAGATTTTCTGATGTGCCATTTGAACTCGAAATCTTCAAACTCAGACTCTGAATTTATCTTTTCTAACAAGTTTGCCGCGAGCAGTTCGCATTGGGCATTGTCGTTATAACCAACACTGAATTCAAATCTCATGTTATAGGTGCTCATTGATAACCTCCTTTTTGTATTTTTATTTTTCATATAAGTTTATAATTAATTTAGTTATTTGTCAAGACTTATTTAAATTACCCCAACTTAAATCAGGATGAAAGTCCTGTCTCTTGCCTGCCTGCCCGCTTCGCAGCGAGGCGAGCCGAAGGTAGGTTTATATAATAAATCGTGATATAATTATCTTGGTTGACTTAGAAGTTTAAGTTGACTAGTTGACCAATAGTTAATCAATGGAGGATTCCTATGATTGGCAAACGTTTGTTCTTAGAGGTCGTCGCCTAGGATTCGCACGTCTTGCGAGAAAACCTACTAGCGTAGGATGCTGTACCCGATCTAGTAGGTAGTAATGGTGTTGGCAGGGCATCCCGACCTCACTTCATTTGAAGGAGTATGCTCACTGTTTAGTCTTTTGACCAAACAGACGTACAGAGACTTACCCTCGGAATGTTTTATATATTCCGAGGGCCCTTTTTTAATTTTAGTTTAAGTTTTATCTTTTGCCTGTCTGCCCGCTTCGCAGCGAGGCGAGCTGAAGGATGGTTTATTCTTCCAGACAGCTAATATCTGTTCCTTGTTTAACGGGTCCTGATGCTTCAACTAGACCGACAATACCAGGTGCTGTAAAACTAATACTCATGTTACTCTCGTTAACTGAACCAGTTACAGTGCCAAACTCACCCATAGAAAAAGTAAAGCTTCCAGAAGAATCTGGTGTGAAAGTAATAGTCTCAGATGCATCGTCTGTGTTTGTTCCGCTTTCACCTACTATTGTCCAAATCCAATACCAAGTACCAGTCCACTCTGAGTCAATACTCTCTCCGCAGGTATGAGCTGTAAAGGTTAATTCGTGCGAAGCGGTCATGGGTGTTCCTTCAATATCATAGACTGCCTCATCAGACATAGAAGCTTGGTAACCTGGGCATCCATCTTTGTGCCATTCACCAGCTCGCATTTCGCACTCTGTTTCTGATAGTTGTTCATTGAATGGTGCGCAGCAACCTTTATTACATTCTTCTAAATCTTCGCATTTACCAGGTTTTGATGTGCCAGCCCGTTGTTCGCATTCGACTTGTGATAATTCCGTACAAAATGGTACACAACATTCAGTCTGACATTGTTCGATTTGGTCGCAAGTTGTGTTATTATAAGTGCCCCCAAATTGATCACACATTTCTTTTGTGTCTTCAGTACATTGAGGTGTACAACAACCAGTCTGACATTGTTCTATATTACTGCAACTACTCTTATTCCATGTTCCGCCATGAGTGTTTACACAGGCATCTTGATCTGTTTCTGAACAAAAAGGCATACAACATCCTTGATCTTTATCATCTGAAATATTAATGCCACATCCACTCAATACCAGTCCGATACCGATAACGAAAGCGATGATTCCAATTGTTTTTCCCATAAATTTATATTTAATTTTAATTATCTCTATTATAACATATTGTTTTGTTTTTCAATAACTGTCTATGTTTTAGGTATCAATAGCACCTGTGGGATCGTTATTATGATAAGCTATCTTATTCTGATTTTATTTTGGTTCAAGTCCTGTCTTTTGCCTACCTGCCCGCTTCGCAGCGAGGCGAGCCGAAGGTAGATTTGATTTTTTTATATCCAAAGAGTAAGCTGTATTAATCACTAAATTGTTCTTTAGAGAAAGAGAGATAAATCATGATTGAGATTGTTGATTTTCAACGTCGATATTTTGAGGGGATGGTGGATTGCTACAACCAAGGTTTCCCTGACGGACATAACCGTTATACTCTAGCTAGGTTAAGTCGTTTTCAGCGAGATTCAATATTTCTCGCTATCAATGAGTTTGATCTTGTGGTCGGAGTACTTATCGGCATTACTTCAGTTCGTGAAGCTTGGTTTACTGCGCTGACCTTACTACCAAATGTCGGCAATCAATCCCAGATTATTTTTCAGTTAGCAAATCATCTTTCTAACCGATTCGTAGATATGGGATTTGATGAAGCGCATCTTACTACTAAACGCCGAAGTATACATCGTTTGGTTCAGCGCGTTGGTGCACCAAATATTGTTGAAGTAAAGAATTGTTACTTTGATGACCAAACTAGGTGGGTGGTGACCGTTAACCGCAGTAATTTGCCACAGCTTATCAAGCTTATTAATTAAGCATATTCAAGAAAACCGTTCATACTGTGATCGGTTTTTATTATTAACATTCCTTTAAAGCAGAGCAAACGCTCTGTCTTTTGTTTTTTTTAACTGTGGATGAAATGTGTGTAATTGTACTAATTTAGGCCCTAAAAAACTCTAATATATTCTTTTATTTAGTTCAGACAGGGGTAGGAGTTTACATTTTTTAAGACTTTTTAGTAAATTTTTAGCTAGTTTTAGCATAAAATTGGTACCCCATCCTTGCAATTTCTATATGTTGTGGTATAATGATAGTATACATACAACATATAGTAAAAAAAGGGGGAATTTGCTACCTGAGAAGGTATAGAAGATTGTGACGTTAGAATTTTTAAATAATTAAATCGCCAAAATCAAATTATATCGTTTCTAGGTAGTTACACTAGGGTTTTTTGGATATAATTAATAATTTTGGCTAAAGATGCTTATTAGCAAAAATATGAAAAAGAATAAGAAAAACAGTAATAGTAAGACTAGAAACAAATTTGAAAGATTTAAAAATTGGTTTAAATTAAGACCTATATTAAGAAATATTATAATCGGTATAATATTAGGTATTATTTTTTTAATTGCAAATGAAATACGTGCAGGAATGAGGGCAGATGAATCATCGAAAGAAATAACTGAATCATTTTCTATATTAACAAATACAATTATTAATGATGAAGAATTAGATGAATTAAAAGTTTATGATTTTGAAGAATTTACAATAGTAGGTGATATCAGATTTGATAAAAATTCTAAAGTAATGTCACTTGGTCATGAAAGTAATTTTGCATACTTTCTTTCAAAGATGTGGTTATCTGAACATGCAACGATAAAAACAAAATTTATTCCTCTTACAGAAGCCGCTGATTACTACATCATTGTTGAAAATGTTTTTCAAATTATTATTGGAGATGGAGATCGACGTGCAATTAGTCTAAAGTCATTTGTTGGAGGAGGAGATTGGGAATATGAACAGCCAGTTAACCGAGCAGTAGATTTATCTCCACGATATTATCTTGACCGAAATTTTCCAATAAATAATTTTGTTATTGTTGAAATAGATGTAAGCGCAAAAGTGATAGAAGGAAATAAACGTACTGTGAAGCTGGATATAAGATTTACAGATGAAAATGGGGATGTATATAATACTTTAGACTTGGAAAATATTACTTGGGAATTTGTCGTTGAAAAATCGACAAATGATATAGCGCGTTATGGAGTTGGTCTTATTGATCCAAGCGGTCAGCATATGCCGAAAGTAAATTTTGAATATTTACATATAACCGAAAAACAACAATAAAATTAGATTAACAGAATAAAAATATATGAGTGAAACACAAAATAAATTTCAGATAAAAGGTAAATTAGCTGAACAGTTTTTGCATACACTTGCAACAAAATCATTCTTTTCTGATTGGTGTTTTTTAAATCCAATTTTACCAGATGGTAAAGAACTTTGTGATCTTTTAGTAATCTTTGATAATGTTGCCATTATTTGGCAGGCTAAAGATTTAATGTTGAATAAAAAAGGTAAATACAATCCCAAAGAGGTTAAAAAGAATATTCGCCAGCTCTCAGGAGCCCGACGTCAATTATTTGACTTAAAGACACCAATCGTATTAGAAAATATGCGACGAACTAAGATTAGTTTCGATCCAGATTCAATTTCTGAAATTTACTTAATTTCTGCCCTGCTTGGAGAAGGAGAAGACTCATATGAGATAATGGAATCTATAAAAGAATTTCAAGTGCATGTATTTACTAGAAAATTCACAGAGATTGCTTTAAAGGAATTAGATACAATAAGTGATTTTGTTTATTATTTAAGAAACAAAGAGGCATTCATTAAAGAAAAAGTAGGAAGTCTGATTGTTCTAGGAGGTGAAGAAGAAATTCTTGCATACTATTTATTAAATAATAATAGCTTTGATTCTCTCAATGGATATAAATTTGTCACTCTTGACGGTAATCACTGGAAATATCTTATAGATAATCCAAGTTATATTTCAAAAAAGAAAGCTGATAAAATAAGTTATGGCTGGGACTCAATTATTGACCGTGCTCATGAGGGGTCATCAAAATATGAGTTAGTAGCGCGTGAATTAGCAAGACCTAATCGTTTTGCACGTAGAGTCCTTGGAAAGGCGTTTTTTGATGCTAATGTAATAGCACACGAGGATCAAGAACATGATATTTATAGAAGAGTGGTAATTGGAACAGACGATAAAGGAAATGGTCATACTTATTGTTTTCTTTTTATGGATAAAGACAGACCGAGAGAAGATAGGGCGAAATATCTTGAAGCATTATGTTTTGTAGCTAGAGGAAAATATCAGAAAAACTCAAAAGTTATTGGGGTTGCTACAGAACAGAAAATTGAATCCAAGTGCTCTTATGATTTCATTTTATTAGAAATACCAGAGTGGACTGACGAGCTAGAGGAACAAAAAAATGAGTTTCAAAAAACATTTGATATTTTAGTTGACCCTAAAATAACGTCTATTAGGGCTACTCAGTATCCAATAGTGAAAAAAAATACATCTTCAAAAACAAATTAATTTATTTTTGGTGTAAGTAATATGCGTTTTGAATGTAAATAAAAAATGTTATGTATTAACACTTTACTTTTAGGGTATTGCAGGTTGACGTAAAATACCCGTATGATATTATGAATCACTTGTCCAAGGCACGTTAACATAAAATGAAATGAATATATTTTCGAAATTGTAATATAAAACGAGAAAAAAGGAAATAAAAATGAACAGGAATAATACTCCAACGCAGGACAGCTATGATGTAGTTGTTCTAGGAGCGGGCATTGCCGGACTTTTGCTTGCGAGCGAAATTTCGAAGCAATATTCCACACTAGTCGTTGAAAAAGGGTTGTCACCCCCTAAGACAAAGTATTGGCTCACAACCAAGGATGCTGTTAAGGGGAATCCTGATCTAGACGACGAATCATTGATAAGTCGGAAGTTTGACAGTTTTTTTATCGCAGATTCTCAGCAAAGAAATCGGCAGGTACGAGGAGGTTATTATCTCTGGGATACTAATAAACTTGTTGATTTCCTCTGTGATAAGATTTCCAAAAATGGTGGTCACTTTTTGATGAATCACAAGTACTACTCACGTCGGTATGAATCTGACAACATAGTGGTTTCAGTAAATCAGAGAGATATTAGTGCAAAGGTGGTTGTTGATTGCATGGGATTTAACTCGCCGATTATTGGTGCAAACAGCATGGTGGACATAATTGGTTACCACACTGTTTGTGGTGCTACAGTACCCACAATTAAGGAAGTTGATCCAGTTGCATTCTGCAATCTAGTTGAGTCGGGCCATGCGCATTATCTCGAAATATTCCCCACTAATGAAAAGACAGCTCATGTTGTTATGATAGCTTCATCCGAAGAGCCGTACCCTTTCGATAAGCTTCTACCAGAGTTTCTGTTTGCAGTAGAGAATTCTCGTTGGTCGCAGTATTTCAAGGGAACATCTTCAGAAATGTTGCCACTTCACGGCGTGATCCCAGTCGGTACTCGAATGAAGACTGGAATAAATAGAGTCTTCATTTATGGTGAGGGAGCTCAAGTTCATCCCGCTTCAACTGCTGCTGGATTGACACAGATACTCCAAAGCTACCGCCGGGTTGCTAAAGAGTTAGGAAGCCGTATCCAATCAAATCAATTAGGTGGAAAATCGCTTGAAGGGATTAGCGTCGATAACATGTCTCGTTTTTGTAGCAGGATACATAGAAGTGTTTTTGGCGATTATATGGGGTGGACTTCCACAGGATTCTCAAAACTGGTCAACCAAATGGGGTCTCTCAGTGATGATGTTTTAAATGGAATGCTGTTCGGTGATTTAGTTGCCGGTGATGTTTTTAGTTTCGAAAATCTATACCGATTGATTCGGTCACGTAATACCATTTTGTTGCGTCACGGATTTCGAGCATTGCTTCCTGGTAATTGATGTAGTTACAGAATCCAAGAAGATGATTTTTTCGAAATAACAGTACATATTAATAACCTCTCTAGGTAACACTAGAGAGGTTTCTTTTTAATGTTTGTTATAATATATTTTTTCGGTAAGTGGAAAGGTGTCAAATAAAAAATCCCACTAAATATTTAGTGGGAAATTCAATTAACATGCACCGTCATTGTCAGCACCTTCACAAAGTGAGTCTGGCGGATATGTTGGATAATCAACAAAATTATCCGGACGGATTTCTCTTACTGTTGAAGAGCACTTTTTTGCATGGATTTTTTCAAATCCTATTTTTACGCGCTGTTGTCCGCATTCAGGACAAGTCTTGCAACAGCCATGCGTGATAAGTTCACCTGGAGGATGATTACATCTCCATTCATTTGAACTGGGCATTTTTACCTCCCTGTTTTTTTATGTGCAATTAAGTAAGGCAATCTTAGAATGATATTGGGTTTTTGTCAATCATTTTATTGACAGAATATTTTATTAGTAATAAGGTGTATTATCGATCAAAAAAATATATTCATAACATAGAACGTTTAAAAAAATGGAGGAAAACAATGGAATTTAATGTTGGTGATATGGTAGATGAGCAAGGTTCAAAACTGATAGTGTATGGAAGAATACTTTCTCTCACAGAGACGGAAGCGCAAGTAAAATTTCGTATCCCGCTTCGTGAGAAGAATAAAGGTTTTTGCGATGCTTGTGGAAGTTCGGACCATCTTTCAATCAATGATGATACTGACGAACTAGTGTGTCTGGTAACTGGCTGTGGTCATGAGTATGGTTTTAAAGAAACAACCGAAACTATTGCTTTGACCAAGCTGATCAATATTACAGCCAAGCGCGCTGCCGAGAAAGAAGCAGAAAAAGTAAACTAGTTTTACTAAGCGTAAAGATAAAGACTTACTTATTTGAGTAGGTCTTTTTTATTTGATATTGTAATAAATATCTGCTATACTTAGTTCAATATATAAACAAATTATAAATAAACGTTTGAGAGTTTTCACAAACATACTACTTATAATAATCCTGGTGGTTCTAACACCAGTGCTTTTGTTAGTGACATCTATAAAGACTAATGTACTACATACCACTTTTCTCAAGAGTGAATTGGAACGACATGAGATTTATGATTTAGCATTTGACTTAGTTGATGATCAAATACAGCAGATAGAGTTGGCACCAGAGATCCCTATCACTCATGAAGAGATTAGTTCGTTGATTACAAAAGTTCTAACTCCAGAGTGGCTGCAGGGGAATGTAGAATCTGCTCTGGATGATTTTGATATTTGGCTTAATGCACCGATGGGCACGGAGATTTCTATTGTCCTTACCATGGCAGAGCCAAAAGCAAACTTATTGACAGAGCTAGACGTATTAATAGATAAAAAAATAAGTGAGCTTGAATCATGCACTTCAGATGATAAAAATATTCTTTGTGCGTTTGCTGGTTTGGGGTTGGATGATTTTAAAGCTGAGTTAGCAAATTTTGATTTTGATCCAAATGATCTTGTAAATCAAATCCCAGACAATCTTGATTTGGCAAATCCTGAGTTCATAGAAGATTTTCAAAAAATCGAAGAAGTTGATAAACCTAAAGTTGTAGAGCATTACGCATGTAGTGATTTTTGTCCTGGACCACGTGAAGATTATTTGGTAAATATTTATGAAGGTGTGGATAATGATGAGGAATGTAGTAAACTTGGAGGAACTTTTGAATCATATGTTGGTTGGGGAGAAACATTTATTTGTATAGCTGATAATGTCAAAGATGAAAAAGATATTCAAACTCAGATCTCTGAGATAAAAGAAAGTCTCGAGCAATCGAAAAAATATTATCATTTAGGACAGCAATGGTTCTGGTATGCTTGGATAATATACGGTGTATTAATAGTATTGTTCCTAATTATGAATGCCACTGGGGGCTGGCGTCGAGTTATAAATTGGTTGGGAGTTATTATGTTATGTATCGGAATTATACCGGCCACTTTAGGTCTTGCCACTAATTTTGGTCAGGATCTAGCTATGGACCAAATAGATTATGGCCCTGATTTTTCAACTAAAGTAAGTGACTTAATACCTAGACTTATTAACGACTTTACTGATGCAATATTTACCTTACCGATGATAACGGGTGTAATACTTGTTGTTCTTGGTATAGCAGTAATTATCGGAGCTCATTGGATACCGAAACCAAAAGGTAAAGTAAAAAATTAATATTTATAATGTCTGTCATTCTGAGGGAGGTCACCCGTGGTGACTGACCGTGAGAATCTCAGCCAAAGGCGGCATTGCATCACCTTTAGTGATGAGACTCTTCGTTTTACTCAGAGTGACAATGACTTTTTTGAATAAAAAAAGACTCACTATGTTACCAATGTAGGCGATTTTGGTTTATTCAGTTTTATTCTTGAAGTAGTCTTCTATATCTTCATCGAATTTATCCATGCTTTGTTCGATAAGCTGGTCAAAGTCAGGCGCTACATTTGTATGATCCTCACCAAATATCTCAGCAAGTTCTTGGCGTTGTGATTCATTACCTAATAATATAGCTGAATGCATATGTTCACCAAAGCCATGTTCAGAGTCATTCATTTTTAGAAAGTTTTTAATATTATCTGAGTTACCACATGTGTCTCCACCATCTCCTACAAAATAAAAAGATGATGCGTAATCAGGATAATTATCTATTTCATCGTTCAAGGCTTTGGCAGTTTTTTTAATACCATCCAGCATATTGGTACCACCTTGCGTATTCAATTTTTGCATCAGTCTAACTTTCACGGTAGAGGAGTCGCCGTCATCATAATCATATCTAGTTGGTGAATCATAGTCCTGGTCAAAATCTTTTATCTTTGTAGTAGAGTCAGAAAAAATATCAATTGAGAAACGTATATATCCAAAAGCGTTTGAAATTTTATCAAAAAGCTCAGAATAAAAAACTAAAAGTTTTCTGGCACTTCGTAATTTTTCTCCTTGCATAGATCCAGAAACATCTATTAGGATTGATGCCATGAATCGTGGTTCGACAGAAGATTTTATGGTACGGGGATTTTTCACTGTTCCAAAAAGTAAATTTCTTGGTTTCATTACAGCCTTACGATTGAATGCGCCTTGACGTGTCAGAGAATCTTCATCAAAATCAACTTCATCTTTCCTAGGTAAGCGTTCAGCAAAATATTGGAACCATTGATCGACTAATGGGCCAATTTCTTCTCGTATATCATTGTATTCGTTGTAAAGATGATTTTCTTGCTCTATTTTTGTTTGGATACGATCTAATTCAGCTAAGTCTTGTTCATTTAATTCTTCAATAAATTTATCACGTTCATCTTCACTCATAAATCCATCATCAACCATTTGGTCCATATTATTTTTGACTTCTTCTTTCATTTGTTCTTCAAATGCTTCTAATTTTTTTTCAAGTTCTTCTTTAAAATCTTCAGGTAATTCATCTTGTTCTAATTTATCTTTAATCTCTGACAAGTCTTGGAATTTTTCTGCCTCTTGCATTTGTTGTTCAATTTCTTGTTTTTTTTGTTCCATTTGTTCCATTTGCTCCTGCGCTTGTTCAAAATTGGATTGTGCTTGTTGTGTATCACTATCTGAGGCATCAGATATATTATCTGTAGGGTTGGAAGACTCTTGAGATTCCTGAGATTCTTGTGAATCTGTTGACTCACTATCTGATTCGCTGTCTTGCTCTGATTTTTGGTCTTGAGGAGGTTCTACACCGCCGTCTTCAGCTTCGGGCGCCGAGTCTTGTTGTCCACTTTCACCTTGTTCGTCACTTTCATTCTTATCTTCTGGTTTTGCATTTGGAGTAGCGTCAAAACGTCTCCAATCTTTACCATCCCAAATTTCTGACCAGGCATGACCAGTATTTTGAGTGATGGCTGATATACCATCTTGAGCACCTTCTACTTTATGTCCAGTTACTAATCTCGCTGGTATTCCGGCTGAGCGCATCATCGCAACGAATTTTGTATTAGCTGAATAGCATTCAAGATATTCTGACGTGTCAATATTTTGTAAATAATTATCTCCGGTAGATTCACTTCGGATTTTATATTGCAAGGCCTGTGCTTTTTGTAGGTCACCACCACCAGGATAAAAATGGTTTGCCAAGATATGTTGGCGAACTTGTTCAGCTTTTTGCATTGAGCTACCAGCCAAACTAGAAATAATAGTTTCTGTTTTTGGTGATAGGTCACCTTTGTAGATAGTAGTTGTATCTTCTGGAATGGGGGGATTGGTAAAAGTCTCTGATTCTTGTATAAAATCTAATGAGAATAATCCGTTGCTATCAGCCTCAATATAGAAGCAACCATTTTGATCACGAAAAATCTTGGCCGAACCTCCTTCAAATTTCAAAGAAGAAGCATCAATTCCGAAACCGTTTGGTAATGGAAGTGCTTTTAATCCAGCATCTAGATAGCCGGATAAGGAAGTGCGTTTTTCACTATCAAGAGATGATGAATATTCAGTGATATCTTTTTTCTTGCTCCAGGTTTTATTATCTATATCGTAATAACTTTTTCGTCCTGCAGCGTAATACCCACCTAATGGAGGTTTGATCTCAAATATAGGTTTCACTAACATTTCTTCTTTGGATTCTGGTCCGGGTGGAGGTGTGTGATATTCGTCGTTATCATCTGGAGGTATAGCTGGGTCTTCTGGTGAGCTAGGTGGAACAGCATCTTCCATAAATTGTTCAAGTTCTTCGTCTAGTTCCTGCATACTCTCACTGGATTCACCGCTATCAACTTCTTGTTGTAATTGAGGTAATCCATCTTGCATAGTGTCTATCAGGTTTTTGTATCCAGATTCATCACCTCGCTGAATGTAATCACGATAAGATTCTTGTAGTTCTTCGAATATTTTTCTTTCATCTCCCGAAAGTTGTGATACTATTTGATCACGTTCATCCATAGATATTAAATCTCTCTCCTCGTGTAACCAGTTTGCTTTAAGTGCTTTTAATACTTTTTGGGTACGTGAAAGATCTCCAATTTCTTTTATGGTTCGTCGTGATTCATCTGATAATGAAGATTCAATTTGATGTCGGCCAGTACGACCATATGCATCCATAACTTTTTTTTGGACACGTGCTTGGGTAACTTCGTTATAAAGTGTATCTAACTGTTCTAGAGGAATATCTTTACCTTTCATACCTTCTATGAATTTTGCAAAACGCTCATGATCGTAGTTTGATATATAGGCCGTTAAATCTCGTATACGCGCACTAACTGCCTCAATACCTGATTCTTCTAGATCTTGGATATCATAAATCAAAGCATCAGGACGTAGGTCTGAGGCTACTTCTTCAGCTGTATATTTGCCTTCCAAGAGTCCTTGTATTTTTTCAGAGCGTGATTCTTGGTCCACAGTATAACGAAGCGACCATTCTTTGCCAGGTAATACTGGCAGTTTATCTGCTGCAGCTTGCTCTGCCAAAAACAAAATTTCCCGCGTAAGTTTTACGGATTGTGGCTTTTCTCTTGATTCGGCCGATGGATCTATACTTTCGCCACGTGGTGCCATAGATTTTTAATTAGTTACACGTTTTTGAGAAGTCCATGTCTTCAGAGCTTTTCGGATCTTTTCTTGGTCTTCTTTTTTGTCTATATGAGTTAGAAAATATTTTTCTAATAATTCACGAGCAGTATTTTCTGGATCACTTGATGTTTTTTCTTCAGTCGTCATACGACTTAACGTATATGCACATCTACGTAGTTCACGGCCAGTAATAGGTTGAGTAACGGGTAAAGCTTTTCGTGAACTTGTTCCTTTTTCAAAATTCTTAATAAAATCTTCTCGTAATTTATTTGCAAACTGGACTAAAGTCAGAATAGTATCAATATCAAATTTTTGTTCTAGAGTGGGCTTATCAACTCCATTGTCTATTCCATTAACATATTGATCCCAAAGTTTTACAAATTCATTATGATCCATACTGGCCTCAAATGTGAGATCAGCTAATGAATCAACGCCACGTGCAATACGAAGAGCTTCAGATGAGTCATACATCGGACGTTTATTAGGATCATCAGGATTGGCTTCACGCGTCATCTGTGGGTATCCAATTTCTTGGGAAACCATACGACTTCGTGTAGCAAATTGAGGATCGAATGTACCTGGATAATTTGGATTCATTGACCCGACTAATAAAACACTAGATAATGCCTTAATTGTTTTTCCAGAACTAGTTTTGAGTGTTAGGGATCTTTTTTCGTCCATCAATGCATGTAAGAATATTTGAGCTTGCTCAGGCATAGCGTTAAACTCATTGAAATAAACCACAGCTCCTGGTGTACGAATACCGTTTAATATCGTAGAAGGAATTTTAACAGTCTGAGAAGCACCATCTTTGGATTCCAACATAACATCCTCAGATAGTTCAAATTCTGTAGTCCACTTGGTGCCATCCATACCAAAGTAAGGTCGGTTGGTCATATTACAAAACATTTTTACACGAACATCTTTACCTGTTCCGGCATGTCCTTTTAGTACCAGCATACCTTCTTGTAGATCCATCTGCATTTTTAGATTACCTGCCATGTTTTCTAGATCATCTTCGGTTTCATTGTCTGTAACCCAGTGACTTTGCCATTCTGGGATAAACCCTTTGCCATTGCTAGTTTCTATATTTGGTTGGTTTTTAATACGGTTAATACGTTGTAATAGGGGAATATTATTTTCTGCACAAAAAGTACCAAATTTTTTATATGCTTCTGAATATTTATCTTGCCATTCTTTATCTTCATCTTCATCAGTACGTTCACTAATTTTTTTACGTGTAGAATATAATTCTCTTAGTATTTTTCGATTATCTCTCCATTCTTGTCGGAGTTTTGAATCTTCTCCATGATTCCAGTCATTGTATTTCTTTTTAATATTCTTAAAATCCTCTGCAGTAATGTAGGAAGGGGGAATGGATTCACCTTTATATGATTGTAATCCTAGACGCCATTCTTGTTCGTCTCGCATACCTTCATATAATCTTACATTTTCATTTTTACCATCACCTGTATTAATGTTTAATATAATATCACCTTGAATATCTTTTGCTGATATACCTGGTCCTCGTGTTTTGCTATCCTCTTCGAATGCAATATCTACGGATCGTTCTTCTCTTTCCTTCACTTTCGATTCCCATTTAGGAAAGCGAGTATCACCAAAACTAACCATTTGTTTGCCGGTATCAGCGATAGTAGTCATACCACCACGTTCTATTTCTGTTAACGCATTTGAAAGTCTTACTTTCATCATACGTTTTAGCTCTTTAGCAGCATCTGGATCATCATCAGCAAGTGCTTCTATTTCAGTTTCGATATATTTCTTTGCCTCAGATGCTCCTAAATATTGTTCGCCCGCTGTTCTATCTTTGAAACCTTGAGCTTGTAAGCGATCCTCAAGGCTAGATATCTCTTGTTGTAAAGTATCTACATGAGCTTCGATACGTTCGGAAGCTTTTTCCCTGACTTTAGCATATTCGATTTTAAATTTATGTTCGTATTCTTCTGCTAATAAATCAAGAGATGTTCGTGCTTCTTGAACTTGTTTGTAAATTTCATCAGCTTCAAATGGTATATCGTGATTAATAGAACTTAGTCGAGCTTTAATCTGAGGATAACGAAATTCTAACCAATCATCCATTTGCATTTTTGTTTCGAAAGATTCTAAATCTTTTTTTGTTTTACTTATTAGTTCATCAATATCTTTCTTTACTTCACCACCGCGTTTTTCAAAAAGTTCACGAATCTGACTATCAAGATCTGTTCGTGCTTTAGCTAACTCTAGTCGCTGATCACTAATCAAAAAACCTTCTTGAGATTTTATGTCTTCTAATATCTCGCGAATTTCGGATATTGAGCCAAAAGAAAGTCCTCCCTCCAATTTTGTTCGTACTAGTTTTAGAGCCTTGTCAGCCGCTTCTTTGGCAAACATTTTTTCTTTGTCTTGTATAGGTTTCTCTAAGCCTTCTATAACATAATCAATCTCTTCGGATCGTAAACCACCTGCTTGTAGTTTTTGTCGTACAGTATTAAATTGATCACGAGCTTGTACTAAGCCTTCATGCGTTGAGACAGTTTCTAACATTTCTTTGAATTTGGTTTGTAGATCATCTCTTACTCCATCTAGTTTATCCATGGATTTGTTATCCAGACCTGCTTGTTCATTCTTTGCAGCTTGTTGGGTGAATATATCGTCTATATTCAAATCAGCTGTTGCGCTCTGAATACGATGCTTGTCTAGTTCACCAGCAAGTTCATCAAAATTCGCTTCATGAATAACTAAATGTCCATCTTTGTCTATAGCTCTTATGTTTCCGTTGTTATCGAAATCTACATGGGATAGATTTGATTCACGTTTTACTTCTTTTAGTGTATCCTTTGTCATTACTATTAGATCATCGCCAGAATAGAATAGGAAAAAATTACCTTTAGGGTCTAGCTGAAGGTTTGATATGCTATCATAGTTTTCTGGTATAGGTGCGCCGATAGACGTAAATGATCCAGTAGTTTCATCATTCCCACCAAGATCTATCATGCGAATTTCACGTGGGCTACTAGTACGACTAAAATAAAAAATATTAGAATTGTTCGGGTCAACCGCAATATTTCTCTCAACTGATGGGATAGTTTCAGTATAGATTGGTTGGCCTTTTGGGTCGTCATTTTTCATGATGTTAATACCAATATCGGTGATCTGGACGGAATATTCACCATTGATTTCCACATATCCTTCTTGTTCTCCAACTACTCTTTCTAGATTTTCCCTAAGTTCTTCACTATATTCGTCTTTAGGATTTAATCTTTTCCAATCACGTGGGGCAAGTTCAACTCCGTGTTCATTCTTGGTAACCAGTGTTATAACGGCACCATCTTTGGAAAACATAACAAGGTTATTATCTGGCAAAACAGCTACATTAGAAACAGTCTCATTATCAATACCACCAGAGCGGATATTTATCATATTGTTAGTACCTAACGCTTTTCTAGCTTGTCCGCGTAGTTCAATTGGTATATCGTCAACGCTAATTTGATTATTAGTGCTGCTTTTTTTAGCAATGTAACTTTTTGAATGTAGTTTGCTGCTACTATCACTCCAATACCCTGAAGTAATAGTTTTATTAGTAATGTTGGACTGTATATCAGTAATTTTTTTAGCATTTTCGTCATAAATTTCTATATCTGAGCCTCTTTCTAGACTTACAATAGTATAATTATTCCAGGGTTGTATTGCTTCAATTTTTTGAGGTTCAACCTCTCTTCCGGTACCAGAAGATCTTCCATCAGATCTTCCATCAATCGGATTTTCCGATCGGACTAACTGGTTTAATTTTAGCTCAGGTAAAGATAGCTCATGTTCTTCATGAGTCTCTGTTTCGCCTTGTTTATTTCCTTTTTCGTTTCCACCTACCATAAATATTAATTTAATTTGTAATTTATCAGAAAAGTTTTGATAAGTATTTATTTTTATTAATATATTACATTATTGTACATTATTCTTACTGTTTTGTCAACCCCAGTCTATTGATATGAGAAGTTTAATTTATTTGGTATACTATAAAAATATGAAGAGACTTTTACTAACATCAAGCGGAGAATTTGTCACCGACGGTAAGTTGGATTTTTTTGGTATGCGTCGAGAAGACTTAAGATGGGCTTATATTATAACAGCAGGAAAAAATATGGAGAATGTCAGTTTTATGGAAGTTCGGAAGAAAAGGATGAATGAATTGAAGTATGATTTTACCGAAATTGATATAGATAACAAAACAGAAAATGAAGTAAGGAAAGAATTAAAAGATTTTGATGTAATTTATGTGGAAGGAGGGGATACTTTCTATTTATTAAAAGCAATTCGCAATTGTAATTTCAAAGCTATAATAGAAGAGAAAATAGAACAAGGAGTTATATATGTGGGATCCAGTGCTGGTGCATATATAACTTGTCCGACAATTGAAATGGCTACTTGGATTAATAGTAATAATTTCAGTTACCATGGATTAACTGATTTTACTGGTATGAGTTTAGTACCTTTCTTTATTTACGCACATTACGAAGAAGGTGTAAAAGATATACTCAAAGAGAAGATGAGGTATCTAGGATGTAATACCAAAATATTAAATGACGAGCAGGCATTAAGAATAGAAGATAATAAAATTGAGTTGCTTGGAGATCCAATAGAAATATATATTTAGCCTTACTTTTCTTCATGCTAAGAAAAGTAACAAAAGAAGCTTCGCACATATAATAAAATTAACAAAATACTTGTTTTGTCACTTTTACTTAAAACCGCTTACGCTTAAGTTAAGTAAACCCTATGGGTCGTTCCTCAACTACATATTTTGTGACATTTTATTCTAAGGTGCGATTTTTATTAAATTATATATAGCTATTGATTTTAATAACTCAGGGTCTGGGGGCTTCTTAAGCCATTCTTAATAGTAAAATGATAATTACTGGTAGCGCATCGAAGCCCCTAGCAGTTTTTGAAATACTTTTTGCTGTAAAAAAGTATTAAATATATCAATTTACATAAAAAATTATTTATTATAATATTAAGTAGTTAATATGAACACATATAATCAATTAATTAAAGAATTAAAAAAACTTGGAAATAAAACGAGAGCTTTGCATTCCCAAAGATTTTTTAAAACTGGTAGAGGTGAATACGGAGAAGGGGATATATTCTTAGGGATTATCATGCCCGTACAAAGAGAGTTAACTCTGAAGTATTTAGATTTGTCATTGGTTGATATACAGAAACTAATTAATAGCAAAATACATGAGCACCGAATGGTCGGTCTTTTGATAGTTACTTACAGATTTAAAAAAGCGAACGATAAAGAGAAAGAAAGTTTATTTAAATTTTATATAAAGAATTCTAAGAAAATAAATAACTGGGACTTAGTAGATGTAACTTGTCATAAAGTTGTAGGAGTATATTTGTTTGATAAAAAAAGAGATTTATTATTTCGCTGGGCAAGATCAAATAATTTATGGGAAAAAAGATTGTCAATAATATCTACAGCTTTTTTTATTAGTAGAAATGATTTAGATGATACCTATAAAATATCAAAAATATTATTAAAAGATGATCACGACCTGATTCATAAGGCAGTAGGATGGATGTTACGAGAAGCAGGTAAAAGAGACAAACAACGTTTAGTACGATATTTGGATCAGTATGCTAATAAAATGCCAAGAACCATGCTGAGATATTCTATAGAAAAATTTACACCCAAAGAACGTAAATATTTTATGAATAAATAAGGATATATAAACGATTTCATTTTATTGCTAATTATGATAAATTTATACATATGAAGTTAAAGAAAGTTATATATTTAATACTATCTGAATTACTATTTATTATTATAGGTTATGGTTTACATGCCATTTTAGAATTAGTAGTTCTAAATAGTAATAATAATATTACATGGTATACACACTTTAGTGGTTCATGTGCTCTGCACCCAATAATTAGTTATGGATTATTTATAGCTAGTTTGGTGGCTGGTGTAGTGGTTGGATTGAATTGGTGGAGGATAGTATATATAGAGAGAAGACATTGGAGATTTAAAAAAAATAAAGAATAAATTATATGAGTCCGATAATGGAAAATGATTTTTGGGATAAGATGTTATTTAATAACACAGTAGAAGAGTATGGTATAGCGTTAGCTATTTTAGTCGGCTTAATTATCTTGTTTTATATTTTTCAAAGAATAGCTTTACACAGGTTAGAAAAATTAGCAAAATTGACCAAGACAAATATTGATGATGCTGTTATTAATATATTTAGATCAATTAAACCACCATTTTATTTTTTTATAGCCTTCTTTATAGCTATACAGTTTTTAGATTTTCCTGACATGGCTAATAAGATTGTGAGTGCCTTTCTGATTGTCTGGGTAGTCTTTTTAGCAGTCAAAGCTTCACAGATTTTTATAAATACTCTGTTCAAAGAAAAGATGGAGTCAGAGTCGGATCGTGGGACCAAGTCAGCCTTAGGAGCGATAAATATTATTATAAAGATCATTATTTGGTCTATTGGTTTACTAATGATTTTATCAAATTTAGGAATAGATATTACTTCATTGATTGCTGGATTAGGTATTGGTGGTATAGCCATAGCTTTTGCTTTACAAAATATCCTTAGTGATCTATTTAGTTCTTTTTCAATTTATTTTGATAAACCATTCGTGGTTGGTGATTTTATAATCGTTGGTGGTAAGAGTGGGACAGTTAAGAAGATAGGTATTAAATCAACAAGAATAAGAGCTCTACAAGGTGAAGAAGTAGTTATATCAAATAATGAACTGACTTCCTCTCAAATTCAGAATTTTAAAAAGATGGAAAGAAGAAGAGTAGTATTTTCAATTGGAGTGCTATATGAAACTTCAACAGAAAAAATGAAAATGGTGCCTGAGATAATAAAAAAGATTTTTGAATCAGTAGATGGTATTGATCTTGATAGGGTACATTTTAATGAATTTGGTGATTTTTCTTTAGGTTTTGAAATTGCATATTTTGTACAATCACCTGATTTTGTGAAAAATATGGATGTCAGACATGAGATTAACTTGAAGATAAAAGATGAGTTTGAAAAAGTAGGTATTGAGATGGCTTTTCCAACTCAAACTCTCTACATAAAAAAATAAAATAATGAAAAATATATCTTCTAAGTATCAACTAGATGCTGCTTTGGAAAAATCAAATCACGAATTGATCATCCTTTTCAAGCATAGTAATACTTGCCCGACTAGTGCAAGCGCTTTTTTGGAGATTGAGAATTTAGAAAAAAAAATTGATGTACCTATATTTAAGATAGTAGTCCAAGATTATCGAAAATTATCAGATAAAGTTGAAGATTTATTAGAAGTTCAGCATGAATCTCCACAGGCAATATTGATAAATCAAAGTCATGAAAAAAAGATATTTAATCATGAAGAGATTACTGAGGACAACTTATTCGAAGCGGTAATGAATTTTTAGATAGATAATTTTATTTTTATAACAACGAGGCCTTTACAAGACGGTTTATTTGTGCTATACTATGAATATAAAGAGCCAAAAATAAAAATAAAAACAAAATAATATGGAAAAACGTCAAAATATTTTTGGATATTTAGGAATTGTATTTACTTTTGCAATTCTATTTTTAGTTGTACCTACTACTGTAAAAGCTGAAGATTCTAGAAGTCCGGAAGTAAAATTATTTAACACGGAAGATTTTACTGTAGACAAATCATTTATGGCATTCTCTGAGTCATTCAAAGGAGGAGTATCAGTAGCAGTATGTGACCTTGATAACAATGGGTATGAAGAAGTTGTTGTTGGAGCTGGAGAAAGTGGTGGTCCTCAAGTTATAGTTTATGATAGTATGGGTAATGAAAAATTCACACCTGGTTTTTTTGCTTACGATATTTCATTTCGAGGTGGTGTAAATGTAGCTTGCGGTGATCTAGATGGCGATGGTTATGGTGAAATAATTACCTCTACAAAATCTGGGGCACCTCATGTACGAACTTTTAATAGATATGGACATCCAGTATTTACACCTGGTTTTTTTGCTTATGATTTAGATATGGTTGGAGGAGTAAATATCGCTGTAGGTGATCTAGATGGTGATGGTGAAAATGAAATTATTACCGCTCCTGAATCTGAGGGTGAACCTAGAATAAATGTATTTAATAGATATGGTAGAAAAATAGATTTTGATATTTATCCATTTCATCATGAGTTCAAAGGTGGAGTAAGTCTTGCTGTTGCAAATATTGAAGGAGAAAAAGATGCTTTGATTACAGGTGTACAAAGTCAGGATGTATCTTGGATCAAAGTTTTTACCGCAGATAATACACAAAACCCAATTGGAAATTTCATGGGTTTTGATCAGGGTTTCAAAGGTGGGGTAAATATTTCTACTGGAGATTTAGATAATGACGGAGTTGATGAAGTGGTGGTAGCTGCTGGTGAAGGTGGTGGTCCACATGTTAGAATTTTTGAGTTAGATGGTAGAGCAAAAGCAGATAATTTTTTTGCCTTCGAAACTAGCTTTAGAGGAGGAGTTCTTGTCAGTGTAGGAGATATAAATAGAGATGGAGATGATGAAATAATAGTAGCACCAGGTAAAAAGAATTCTTTCACTGGTTTAGTCAATAAAATAGTAGTAGATCTTTCAGAACAAAAACTTTATGCTTATGAAGGAGATAAGCTAATAAATTCATTTTTGGTTTCTACAGGTTTAGCAGGTACTCCTACGAGACCAGGAAACTTCGCTGTATCACAAAAAATATATTCTAAAAATTATTCAGGTCCTGGGTACTACCTACCAAACACTTTATGGAATATGAGGTTTGATGGTATGAGATTGTTACACGGAGCGTATTGGCATAATAATTTTGGTCATCCAATGAGCCATGGTTGTATAAATATACATTATAGAGATGCTGAATGGTTATATGATCACACACCAATGGGTACTCAAGTAATAGTGAATAATTAGTTTTATTTAACTCTAGCCAAATAAAAATAACTTTGTTATACTAGACAGTAATCAGGTATATATAACTGATATACTGTCTTTTTAACGTTTATGAATTTAAGAAAGAAGGTTTGGCTTACATTTGTCGGAATTATCATATTAGCTGTTTTAGCTGGTATGTTAAGTTATCCAAGTGGACCAGATATACAAATTGGAGAGTATTTTAAAGAGATTAAAGTTCATCTTGGTTTAGATTTGCAAGGTGGTACTCATCTTGTCTATGATGCAGATACTTCGCAGATTGAAGAATTAGAAAAAGAAGCTGCTTTAGAGGGAGTACGTGATGTAATTGAAAGAAGAGTTAATGCATTCGGTGTTTCTGAACCTGTCATTCAGACTAATAGAAGTGGAGAAAATTGGCGAATTATAGTTGAATTAGCTGGAGTTCAAGATATTAATCAGGCAATAAGCATGATTGGAGAAACTCCATTACTAGAATTTAAGGAGGAAATATCCAATGAATTAACTGATGATGAAAAAGCTGTAATAGAAAGTTCTAATGCAGAAAAGAAAATTAAAGCGGAAGAGGTATTAGCTCAAGTTCTAGTTGACGGAGCTGATTTTGCAATAATTGCTAATGAAAATACTGAAGATCCTGGAAATCTTAATTTCGAAACAAATGAGAGTAAAGGTGGTGATTTAGGTTTCTTTTCTAGAGAGGTAATGATTGCTGAATTTTCTGATGTTGCATTTGATAAGTTAAGTGATGGTGAAATATATCCAGAACTAGTAGAAACACAATTTGGCTATCATATTATTAAAAGAACTGGTACGAACCCAGAAAATGCTGATGAAGTTAGTGCGAGTCATATATTATTTTCTATTCAATCTACAGTAGGTCAACCTCAGTTTGAAAATACTGGATTATCCGGTAAACAACTTGAAAGAGTGGCTGTTGAATTTGAACCAAATACAAATATGCCTCAAGTGTCGTTACAATTCGATGCTGAGGGTAAAGATTTGTTTGCGGAAATTACAGAAAGAAATATTGGGAAAGTTGTAGGGATATATTTGGATGGTTCACCTATATCTATGCCTAGAGTTAATGATGTTATTACTGCTGGGAGTGCAGTTATAAGTGGAGATTTTGATCTGGAAGAAGCAAAACTATTAGCTCAAAGATTAAATGCGGGTGCTTTACCTGTACCTATTACTCTGGTAGCACAACAAAATATTGGAGCAACTTTAGGTAAAGCTTCAGTAGACAAAAGTCTGTTAGCAGGTATTATCGGCCTAACTTTGGTTATTATATTCATGATTATTTATTATCGTGTACCTGGAATAGTGGCCACAGTAGCTTTGATTATATATGCATTGTTAGTATTAGCCGTATTCAAACTTGTGCCAGTTACTTTAACCTTAGCTGGTGTAGCTGGATTTATTTTATCTATAGGCATGGCTGTTGATGCTAATGTTTTAATATTTGAAAGAAGTAGGGAAGAATTACGGGATGGTAAACATTTAGACTTGGCAATTGAAGATGGATTTTCTAGAGCTTGGCCATCTATTAGGGATTCAAATATTTCTAGTTTAATAACATGTGTAATATTAGCTTGGTTTGGTACTAGTGTTGTCCAAGGTTTTGCTATTACATTAGGTATTGGTGTTTTACTTAGTATGTTCTCAGCGATTACTGTAACAAGGACATTATTAAGATTAATTGGTAAAGGTTGGTTAAGTAATCACTTATCATTATTTGGTGGAGTGCATAAGGAATCAAAAAATGTTTAATATAATTCAAAATAGAAAATACTGGTACATTTTTTCAGCAATAATTCTTATTCCTAGTATTGTTGCGATTTTACTGGGTGGACTTAAGCTTGGGATAGACTTCACTGGTGGTAGTTTGATAAGAGCTGATTTTGTAGACAATCAACCAACTGTCATTGAGATTGAAGATTCTTTGGCTAAGATAGATGGTTTGGGAGTTGTTAGCGCACAACCATATGGTGACACAGAAATGACACTCCGATTGAGAAATATTGATAATGATACCTATCAGAATATACTTATCGTTCTAAGAGAGGATTTTATAAATGTTGAGGAAAAAAGTTTCGAATCTATTGGTCCAACTATTGGACAAGAATTAAAAGAGAAGGCAATCGTTGCTATGATATTAGTTCTTGTATTTATAGTTTTATATACTTCTTTTGCATTCAGAAAGTCTGGTTCAGCTAATGTTAAACCTTGGGTATATGGATTAGGAACTTTAGTTGCATTATTTCATGACATTATTATTGTTGTAGGAATATTTGCTATTCTAGGTAAGTTTTGGAATGTAGAAATAGATATATTATTTATAACCGCTTTATTAACTGTTCTTGGTTTCTCAGTACATGATACTATTGTTGTTTATGATCGAGTGAGAGAAAAATTAAAAATAAATTATAATAAGACATTTTCTGACACAGTTAATGAGAGTGTCAATCAAACTTTAGTAAGATCAATCAATACATCTTTGACTACTTTATTAGTTTTATCCGCTCTATATCTCTTTGGAGGGGACTCAATCAGCCAATTTGTACTTGCTTTAATAATTGGTATTATCGCCGGAACGTACTCATCTGTGTTTATAGCAAGTCCATTTTTAGTAACATGGCAAAAAATAACTAATAAATCATAAAGTAATTAATAAACTCGATAGGGTAATTAAATTAACCCTTTTTTGTATTTGCCAAAATATTTAAAGTGTGGTGAAATCATCTATTGACACATATTACAAAGTATGCTATACTAAAGATGTTAAATGCAGAAATGTGTTTTATTTAAAAAACTAATTGAAATTATGGAAAATCAAAATTCAATACTAGATAAGGTGATTTCCAGTAAAAAAACTTTAGATATCGAACAATTCAACCCAGTAGAGGTTGTTTCTTCGTTATTAAAAGATTTAACCAGTAGAGAAGAAGATGTTCTCAGAAGAAGGCATGGATTACTTGGAAAAGAAAAGGAAACATTAGAAAATATTGGAGATACCTACAAGGTTACTCGTGAAAGGATTAGACAAATTGAAAAAACAGCAATAGTAAAGATAAAAAAGAATAAATCATTTGTAAACATTTCAGCTCCAATTGAAAGAACTAGCTTTTCTGTTTTAGAGCAACACGGTGGAGTAATGTCAGAAGATTCTTTACTTGATGAATTATTACAAGTTTCTGGTAATAATTTGACTAATAGACAAAATATTCTTTTTATTATTTCTGAATTATTAGATAGTAAATTTAAAAAAATTAAAGAAGATGAAACATTTAGAGAGTCATGGCAAATAGTACATGCTCCTATTCATCTACTAAAGGATACTTTAAATTTTTTATATGAATTTATTGAAGAGAATAAAAAACCTTTAACTGTAGATGATGTTATACGAAAGTTTAAAGAATCTGAATTCTATTCAAAAAATAGTGATCAGTTTACTGATGAGGTAATAATCTCATATTTAGAAATTAGTCCAAAAATATCTCAAAATCCATTTGGTGAGTATGGTTTGACATCTTGGGGTAGTGTGGTTCCGAAAAGAATGAACGATAAAATATATTTGGTATTAAAACGGCAAAATAAACCTATGCATTTTAATGAGATTACAGAAAAAATAAATGAAATTAAATTTGATGAACGTAAGGCATATCCACCAACAGTTCATAATGAACTAATTCTAAATAAAAAATATGTATTAGTTGGTAGAGGTATCTATGCATTGAAAGAGTGGGGATACGAACCAGGTGTAGTTTCAAATGTTTTACAAGAAATTTTAAAGAAGGAGGAAAAACCTTTAACTAGAGAAGAGTTAGTTAAGAGTGTGTTGGAGCGAAGGATTGTAAAAAAGAACACTATTCATTTAGCTTTAACAAACCGAGAGAAATTCAAAAAATTGTCTGATGACACTTATACTCTCGTAGAATAAAAACAAAAATTATTATGGATTTTCTTTTTGACCCGCAGTCATTTTTAGGAACAATGCCAAATGCCTCAAATCCTTTTTCGGCTATGTTTTTGCTTATCCAAAATGGTGGTTGGATTTTAATTTTATTAACTCTAATTTGGGGGGCGTGGATTGCATGGGTAGAATATATACGAAATAAATTTAATAGTGAACAAGAAGAAATCTTACTGGCTATTGATATTCCCAAAGGCAATGAACAAAGTCCAAAAGCTGTCGAACATATTTTTTCACATTTATTTGGAATATATAAAGGAGGTACACTTAAAGATAAATATATAAAAGGTTATAACCAATGGGCTATTGGGTTGGAGATAGTAAGTATTGAAGGTTATATCCAATTTTTGATACATACTCCTTTACGGTTTAGAGATTTAGTTGAAGCATCTATATATGCGCAGTATCCAGACGCTGAAATTACAGAAGTTGAGGACTATGTAAATTTAATACCAAAACCACTCGAGTTCCCACATCGCGAATGGGATTTTTGGGGAAGTGAGTTTGCTATGCAAAAAAATGAGTTATATCCAATTGTAACATGGCCAACGTTTGAACATTCTTTGAGTCAAACGTTTATGGATCCAATGGCATCGATGCTTGAATCAATGAGTAGGATGGGTCCAGGAGAGCATTTATGGTTACAAATAATTATTGCACCTGAAAATTCTAGTTGGAAAAAAAGAAGCGAAGCCCTAATAAATAGATTGATTGGCAAAAAAAATGGTGGAAGTAAGTCGGATTGGATGTATTTCCCAAGAGAAATAACCAAAGGACTTTCCGAATCAATGACAGCATCTATAATACCACCTAGTGAGATGGCAGGTGCTAACCAAAAAACAGAAAGAGAATGGCCAAGTATGATGCAACATTTATCACCTTCCGAAAAAGAAGTTGTGGAAGCTATAGGATTAAAAATGAATAAACTTGGATTCAAATCTAAAATACGTTTTATATATGCTGCTAAAAAAGAAGTACTCAATAAGCCAAAAGGCGTTGATGCAATAAAGGGAGCTTTATTGCAATTTAGTAGTCAAAATTTAAATGGATTTATACTTGATACAAAGACAAGAACAAAGATAAATTATTTTTTTAAGAAAACTAGAACTTTATGGAGAAAGCATAGGATATTAAGAAATTATCGGGCAAGAAGTATTAAAAAAGGTAGAAGAAAATATATATTAAACATTGAAGAATTGGCGACTATTTGGCATTTCCCAATAAGTGAGGTTGTTCAAGTACCAACTGTTCAGACTGTGGCTGCTAAGAAAGGGCAAGCTCCGACTAATATTCCTGTTGATAGAGGAAAAGAAACTGTTTTAGGTAGTTCTATGTTTACTAATAAAGATAAAGAACCAGAGAGAAAAATATCTCCACCACCTAACATACCTTTTGTATAAATATGGTAACTATAAACCCAGAAGATCAAGTAGTATCATTTGCCAGAACAAACTTTCGTAACATGGAAAAAAAGTTTGGCATTAAAGTTGATGACAGAAGACGTCATATGTATTTGATTGGAAAAACTGGCATGGGTAAAACTACTGTTATTGAAAATATGGTAATTTCTGACATAAAAGCAGGTAGAGGTTTAGCGCTAGTTGACCCTCACGGTGATCTAATAGAAAAGGTTATTCAGTATATACCATCATATAGAGTGAATGATGTTGTTTATTTTAATCCTGCGGATACAGACAATCCTATTGGATTTAATGTTTTGGAGAGTGTAGACGAGTCTCAGAGACATTTAGTTGCTTCTGGGTTAATGGGTGTCTTTACTAAAATATGGGAAGGTGTATGGAGTGCTAGAATGGAATATATATTAAATAATGCAATATTAGCATTACTAGAATACCCAGGATCTACTATGTTAGGAATATCTCGAATTTTAGTAGATAAAAAGTTTAGAAATAAAGTTATTGATAAAGTTACAGATCCGGTTGTTAAAGCTTTTTGGAAAGAAGAGTACGCAGGCTATAATGAAAGATTTAGAAATGAAGCTATTGCTCCTATTCAAAATAAGGTTGGACAATTCTTATCTAGTTCTGTAATTAGAAATATAGTTGGACAACCAAAGAGTACTATCGATTTGAGAGATTTAATGGATTCTGAAAAAATATTATTATTTAATTTATCTAAAGGTAGGGTAGGTGAAGATAATTCTGCTTTATTAGGTGCAATGATGATTACAAGAATTCAATTAGCAGCTATGAGTCGTGTAAATATAGAAGAAAAAGATAGAAAAGATTTTTATTTATATGTTGATGAGTTTCAAAATTTTGCTACAGAAAGTTTTGCTAGTGTACTGTCTGAAGCTAGAAAATATAGACTAAATCTAATCATCGCTCATCAGTACATTGAACAGTTAGATGAGACAGTAAGAGCTGCTGTATTTGGAAATGTGGGTACAATAATATGTTTTAGAGTAGGAGCAGGAGATTCAGAATTTTTAGCAAAAGAATTTTTTCCAGTTTTTTTAGAAGAAGATCTAATTAATCTTACAAAGTATAATGTATATCTTAAATTAATGATTGATGGTGTATCATCTGAGCCTTTTTCAGCAATAACATTACCGCCAATAGAAGGACGTACAAATAATAGGGATAAAGTTATTTCTGTCTCTAGAGAGAGATATAGTAAGCCAAAAGAATTAGTAGAAGAAAAAATATTAAGATGGAGTGGAGTCAATGATACAATTAAATTAAGTGAAAATACTGCACCAAAAAAAGATTATTCTACAAATAAACCCCCATATAAAAAACCCGTTAGCAATAGCTATACTCCAAATAGATCAAAAACACCCTATGTCAAAAAAACTGAATCAAAGAGACCAGAATCAGAAAAGCCTGAATTAGAGAAAAAACCTTTTCAAAAAAAACCTTTCAGAGAACCTATAAAGAATCTTGAATCTGTAAAAATTGATAATCAAGATAAGACTATTTCACTAAAAGAAGCCTTGAGTGGCAAAACAAATAAGTTTTCTGGTAGGAATAACAAATCTCAACAGAAAGATAGACCTCAATTTAATAAACAAACTAGACCAAATCAGATAAATTCTACTAATAGTTCACAATCATTAAAAAAAGGTCAGGTGGTTAATTTTAATAAAAAATAAACTAAAAAAATACTATGGTAACCAATAAGTTAAGGCCACCGATTTATGATAGAAGTGGCAATCTATTGAAACATTTACAATACGATAGAATAGATAATTATGTATATATTGGTACTACGATTTGTTGTCAGTATCATCTAAACCTGTTAATAAAAAAGAATATAATTGCAGATATTGATCTAGAGCAAGAAAAAATGGATAAGCCTTCTGGTGTCACTGCCTTTTTATGGTTACCAACTATTGATTTTACCCCACCATCCCAACTTCAGCTATTTGCTGGAGCTGATTTTATTCACACTTTGGTTAAAAATAAAATGAAATGTTATGTTCATTGTAATGCTGGATTGGGACGTGCACCAACTATGGTGTCAGCGTATTACATTTTACATAGGGGACTAACCCCAAAAGAAGCAGTAAAAAGAATTAGGAAGAATAGACCCAGAGTTAGTCCTAATAATAAGCAGATGGCTGCTTTAGAAAGGTTCTATAAGGAAGTTAATAAATAATATAAACAAACAAGTCTATTGTTTTATTAATAGGCTGTTTTGTTATTTATTAGTATCATCTAGAAATTTTTCAATCTCATATTGAGAAAGATTGCTATTGTCAATATTTGCATAATGGAAAAATTTTTAAAATAAATGTATAATATAAGTATGAAAATAACTAGATTTGAAATAAATAAATATAAAAGTATTGCCAGTAAGTTTAATTTAATAGACCCCGGTAAAATTCATTTTTTTATTGGATCAAATAATGCTGGTAAAACAAATATATTAGATGCCATTTATCAAGTTTATAATAGAGATAATATCAGATTTCCTGATAAACAGACTGATTTGGAAATTGATTTTTCAGTAACAAGTAAGAATGGAAAATTACTACAGGTTAAACAGAAGAATGGAATTAAGAATTTTTTATTGGATAATAAAAAAATTAACAGTGAAACCGCAAAGACAATATTAGATAAACATATTATTAGAATACGAGCTACCAAACCAATATTGATAAGTAGGTTGCAGAAAGATTATTCAATTTTTAGAAAGAAATATCCACATGAATTCAAACAATTCTCCAAAACAATTTCTGATTATATTCCGCAAATAAAATTAAGTGATATATTCGAAAAAAGTAAAGGTATTCATGATGATAATATTATAAGGCCATTTGAACGACTTGGTGATGGATTTCAACAGGTTTTTGTTATACTAATGTATTTATTTAATCCTGTTTACACAATAATGCTTTTAGAAGAGCCAGAGATTCATTTACATCCTGCTTTAATAAAAAAATTATTAAAGATTTTAGAAAATAGAAATTATAACGATCAAATTTTTTTAACTACTCATTCACCTTTATTTATAAATATAAATAGTTTGCATAGATTGTTTAGGGTAGTAAAAGAAGAAGGAAAAACTATTGTATATTCACCTAGGCTTACAGGCATAAAATTAAATTACACAAGACTAAAGCAAGAGTTAAACGCAGATAATAGCGAAATGTTATTTTCTGATAAAGTATTATTAGTAGAAGGTCCATCTGATCATATTCTATTGAGGGCGCTTATTGATAGATTTTATAAAGGAGGGAAAGATATAAAAGTAATCCAAACGTATGGTAAGAGTAATGTCGACATTTATACACAATTACTAGAGATGTTTATGATTCCTTATGCTGTCTTATTAGATAGAGATGCTTTATATGATACAGGTGTGAAATTAGTAGCAAAGGAAATAGGTAATAGTTACGCAAAGACAGAAAATACCCTAATAAATATTTTGAAAAAACACAATATTTATATACTACCAAACGGAAGTATAGAAAAAAATTATCCTCGTAGATATCAAAGAAGACGTAAACATAAGCCTCAGAATGCAATGTATGCTGCTTCACATATTACTGAAAATGAATATAAATCACCTTTAATGAAAAATATCAAAGAAGTAATAGATAATTTATAATAATATACCAAGATAACAGTAAAAATGGGCTCTTGTACTCCAAAAAAATGTGATAAATGTGGGAGTAGTAAAAATAGTTTAATTTTCAAAAAGAAAGTAGCTTTGTAATTGTATATGAATATAGAAAATAAAAAAGTATTCGTGGCAATGTCCGGAGGCGTTGATTCATCTGTGGCTGCTTATCTTCTAATTAATGAAGGATGTGATGTTACTGGTGTATACATGAAGAACTGGTCAGACCCATTGGCTGATGAATGTCCTTGGCGTGAAGACATTAAAGATTTTAGAAAAGTTTGCAAAATCTTAAAAATCCCCGCTAGGATAGAAGTTTTTGAAGAAGAGTACAGAAAAAAAGTTGTAAAGTATTTGGTAGATGGTTATAAAAAAGGAATTACGCCAAATCCAGATATGTTATGCAATAGTGAAATTAAATTCAAATTATTTTTGGACAAAGCAAAAGAACTAGGAGCTGATCTGATAGCTACTGGTCATTATGTAATTAAAAAAGAAATTAAGGGAATTCATAATTTATACCAAGCTAAAGATGGAAATAAAGACCAGTCATATTTTTTAGCATTGTTAAACCAAAAACAATTAAGTATGTCATTATTCCCAATTGGAATTTATCCAAAAAATGAAATTAGAAAAATTGCAAAAAAAGCAAAATTACCCGTTCATGATAAAAAAGATAGTCAGGGAATATGCTTTATCGGTAAAGTAAAGTTTAGTGATTTTATTAGAGACTTTGTTCCTCGTAATGAAGGCGATATTATAACAGATAAAGGTGAGATAATTGGTAGGCATGACGGTGTATCTTATTATACAATCGGTCAAAGACATGGATTGAAGATTGGTGGTGGTGTGCCATATTTTGTGATTAAAAAGAATAAAAAAACGAACGAATTGGTAGTTGCCAAAGGTTCTAGTAATGTTAATTTATTCAATAAAGAGTTAATTGCAAATAAATTCAATTGGATTAGTAATGAAAGAATTAAATTACCTTTAAATTGCTATGCTAGGATTAGGTATCGACAACCATTACAAAGATGTAGAGTTACTAAGAAAAATGGTATATACTCTATTACTTTCACTAAACCTCAAAGAGCTATAACTCCTGGACAATTTATAGTCCTATATAGTAGAAGAAAAATGTTGGGTGGCGGAGTAATTAATTAATTTATCGTTATGTATGTATTTATAGGTGGAGTACCTACAACTGGGAAAACTCATTTAGTAAAAGATTTTATAAAGAAATCAAAACTTAATATTTTGCATGTTGAGATTGATGACATTAGAGATAAATTTAAAAATGACGTTAATCTTATAAAATGGGTAAATTTTTTTAGAGATCAAGATGAAGATGTTTATTGGCAAAATACTTCTTGTCAGAAGCACATAGAGAATGTAGTTAGGCAATCCGAGGAGTTATGGCCTCATATTTTAGAACAAATTATTAATATACAAAACAAACACGAGCATGTAATTTTTGAAGGAGTTCAACTAATGCCAAGATTGACAAGAAAATTTTTAAAAATGAATGGATTTTTTTTGATCCCACCAGATATTGAAACAATATATATTAGATTAGTAGCTCATAAAAGATGGGGGGTTACAAATGATCAAAAAAGGAATGAAGCAAAATGTTTTTTTGAAGGGGATGCTAAATACATAAATACGGAGGCTAGAAAGTTTGGTTATAAAGTTTTTGATAATACTGATGAAGGTTATAGTCAATTATATAAATGGTTTAATTAACATTAATGCCTGATTTACAACAACATCATCATATAGAATACTCATTCAAAAAAGAAATGAATGAATTATGTATGAGCGTATGTCTTAAAAATGTTGCTATTGAGCTGGTAGTAATATTTAAGCCAATTTATTTTTATTAAGATTTTACTTTTTCAGTACAAAAATGTATACTTTTGACTATGGAATCAAATAAAATTAGACAAAAATATATAAAATTCTTTATTAAGAATAAACATAAAGTTATTGATTCTTCTTCGTTGTGGCCTCATGACGATCCTTCTGTTTTATTAACTACGGCTGGTATGCAGCAACTTAAACCATATTTCTTGGGTGTTAAAGATGCAAAAAAGGATTTTGAATCTACTAGGTTGGTATCAATCCAAAAATGTTTTAGAACATCTGACATTGAAGAGGTTGGTGATGCTATTCATAGTACAATGTTTGAAATGCTAGGAAATTTTTCTATTGGTGACTATTTTAAAGATGAAACAATTGATCTAGCATGGAAATTCCTAACTAAAGAGTTAAAATTAGATAAGAATAAGTTATGGGTAACAATCTTTGCTGGAGATAAGGAGATTTCCAAAGATTTGGAAGCGGAAAAATATTGGAAACATTATTTACCAAAAGATAGAATAGTCGGTTTTGGGAGAAATGAAAATTGGTGGGGACCCGCTGGTGATTCTGGTCCATGTGGACCTAGTTCAGAAATTCACTATGATTTTACTTCTGAGCCATGTGCTAAGGGAAAGAAATGTCTTCCAAATTGCAATTGTGGTAGATTTATGGAACTTTGGAATTTAGTTTTTACCGAATTTAATATGAGCAAATTAGGTAAAATTAAAAATCTTCCATCTAAAAATATTGATACAGGTATGGGTTTCGAAAGGTTGGTTTTAATATTACAAAAAGGAAAAAACATTTACGATACAGATCTATTTAAAAAAATTATCGAAAAAATAAACTTAGATAAAAATTTTGGATCTACTTCGGACATTGAAGACGAGGTTAGAAGAAGAATTATAGCAGATCATTTTAAAGGTAGTATTTTTTTATTAGCTGATGGTATTAATTTTAGTAATAAAGAGCAGGGTTATATATTAAGAAGAATTTTTCGTCGTGCATTGGATCAATATTTATATACCAATTTTAATTTTGAATTACTAATAGACGAGATTATTAATACTTACAGCAAACAATATCCATTATTAATAAAAAGAAGAGATTTGATTATTGAAAGAATGGACAAAGAGCTCGAATTATATAAAAAAGTATTAGATGTTAATATTGATGAAGTTGTTAAGAAGATGAAGGGTTTAAAAAAATCTGATGAAAAAGATCAAAACAAAGTACCTTCAATTCGAGAACTAACAGCTAGTCAAGCATTCGTATTGTTTTCTACATATGGTTTATCGCCTGAGAGGATTAAAAAAAAAGGATACAAATTTAATTTTGATGAATTTAATAAAGAGGTGGAAAAACATCAAAAATTATCAAAAAAAGGCGCACATAAAAAATTTGGCGGTCATGGATTAAATAGCGGTGAAGCAAGTAGTGCGGATTTAAAACAGATGACAAAATATCACACAGCTACTCATTTATTACATCAAGCTCTTAGGGATATCCTAGGTGATCATGTGAGACAACAGGGATCAGATATTAATCCTGAAAGGTTACGTTTTGATTTTGAACATCCAGTAAAATTAACTGATGAAGAAAAAGGTAGAATTGAAGAGCTAATAAATTCTGAAATATCTAAAAATCACATCGTTATGAAGGAAGAAATGAGTTACGATAAAGCCCTGAAATCTGGTGCTTTGGCATTTTTTAAAGATAAATATCCTAAAAATGTAACAGTTTATAGAATTGGTGATTTTTCTAAAGAAATATGTGGAGGACCGCATGTAAAAACTCTCAAAGATATTGGTAAATTCAAAATAATTTCTGAGAAATCTTCATCATCCGGTATAAGAAGAATTAAAGCTATCTTTGAATAATTGCTAATTTTAGCGAAATATTTAGTATTATTATATCTTGCCAAAATTACTTGACATATATTTTTTCTTTGCTATAATTTACTTTATACACAAATCGTTTAAAAGATAATATAACTACTGAAAAACAAGCCTTAGGCAGGATTTTATTGAAAAATAAATGGGTGAAACAATAATTTGTTTCAGCTATACTTGCCTTAAGAAATATATTTAAGGTTTTTTATTAAATAAATCGTTTATGAAAAAAAAGAATAATAACGATAATCGAGTAGTTAATGAAGATAGTAAGGAAGAAAGAGCTGCGAAAAAGAATAAAAAAGGTTTTATTGAGGTTGAGGGTGTTGTAGAAGAATTATTACCAGCAGCAAATTTTCAAATAAAACTGGATAATGGTCATCCAGTAAGGGCCCATTTATCAGGTAAAATGAGAATGCATAAGATAAGAATATTACCTGGAGATAGAGTAACTGTAGAAATGACTCCATATGATTTAACAAAGGGTAGAATAACATATAGACGCTAAATATTATGAAAGTAAGAGCATCAGCCAAAAAAATGTGCGCAAAATGTAAAGTTACGAGACGAAAAAAAAGAGTCTATGTAATTTGTGAAAACCCTAAACATAAACAAAGACAAGGATAAAATATATGGCAGCACGTATTGCAGGGGTAACCTTGCCACAAAAAAAGAGAATAGAAATAGCCTTAACTTATATTTATGGTATAGGATTAGAAACTTCTAAACTAATATTAGAAATTGCAAAAATTAATCCTGATACAAAAACTGATATATTATCTGATCAAGATGTAAATAAGTTAAGAGATATTATTGAAAGTGATCACAAAGTTGAAGGTGAATTACGAAGAGATTTACTCCTTAATGTAAAAAGACTAAAAGAAATAGGATCTTATCGTGGTACTAGACATACAAAAGGATTGCCAGCAAGAGGGCAAAGAACAAAAACAAATTGTCGAACAGTCAGAGGTAATACAAGGCGTACTATGGGGTCTGGAAGAGTAAAAGCTGACGCTAAAAAATAATAAGTAAATAATATGGTAACAGCTACAAAAACAACAAAAAAGAGCAAGAATAAGAAAAAGAAGTTTATACCAAATGGTAAAGCTTTTATTCAAGCGACTTATAATAATACAATTGTAACTATAACAGATATGGATGGTAATACAGTTGCTTGGTCTTCAGCTGGTCAACTTGGATTTAAAGGGCCAAAAAAAGCAACACCTTATGCAGCCGGTATTATTGTGAAAAGTGTAGTTGAGAAAATTCAAAGCGCTGGTTTAAAAAGCGTTGATGTATTTGTAAAAGGTGTTGGATCCGGAAGAGAAGCTGCTATTCGTGCTTTGAATGCAAATAATATAACTGTACAATCTATTAAAGATGTAACGCCAATTCCACATAATGGATGTCGTCCAAAGAAAGTAAGAAGAGTATAAAAATATGGCAAGAAATTTAGACCCTAAATGTAAACAGTGTAGAAGAGCTAATGAAAAACTATTCCTAAAAGGAGAAAGATGTTTTTCTAGTAAATGTGCAATGGTAAAAAGAAATTATCCACCTGGAATGCATGGACCAAAAGGAACGGGTAGATTATCTCAATTTGGATTACAGTTAAAAGAGAAACAAAAACTTGTTAAATCTTATAGATTACTTGAAAAACAATTTAGAAATTATTTTGTAGAAGCAAAAAAAATTAAAGAAGGTACTACTGGTGATAACTTATTAAAATTTCTTGAAATGAGACTTGATAATGCAATATATAGGTTAGGTATTGCTAAATCGAGGGATAAAGCAAGGCAAATGGTAACACATGGCCACGTTTTAGTTAATGGTAAAAAAGTGGATATCCCATCTTACCAAATAAAAACGAATCAAACTATAGGTATTAGAAAAGAAAGTTTAAATAATAAATTGTTCAAAGATATTGTTAAAAAAATCAATAAAAAAGATATACCTACTTGGATTTCATTTATTAATGAAAATGATCTAGAAGCAAAAGTACTTAGCGCGCCAACAAAAGATGATTTGCCTGACGGTTTTGATATGGCGATGATTGTAGAATATTATTCAAGATAAATAATTACAAATAATTATATACAAAAATATATGGAAAATATACAACTACCAGATAAATACGAAGTAAAAAAGACAGGCGATAATCAAGCAGATGTAATTATTGAACCCTGCTATCCTGGCTATGGCTCTACTTTAGGTAATGCCTTAAGAAGAGTTTTGTTATCTTCATTAACTGGTGTCGCTGTAACAGCAATAAAAATCAAAAGTGTAGACCATGAATTTTCAACCATTCCAGGTGTTAAAGAAGATGTAGTTGAAATTATATTAAATATTAAAAGATTAAGATTTAATTTACATGGTGTAGATGAATCAAAGGTAACACTAAAAATTAAAGGTGAGACGATAGCTAAAGGTAAGGATATTAAAGCCACTAGTGAGGTAGATATTATTTCTACTGAAGCTGAAATAGCTACATTAACATCAAAAGATGCAGAATTAGAAATAGAGTTTATATTAAAGAAAGGTAGGGGGTATTTACCAGTTGAAAATATTGAAAAAAAGAAATTTCAATTAGGTACTATAGCAATCGATGCAATATTTACTCCGATTAAAATGGTAAACTACAAAATAGAAAATGTAAGAGTAGGTAAAATGACTAATTTTGATAGATTGGTATTATCCATTGTAACCGATGGTTCAATAACACCTGACGAATCTGTAAAAATGGCTTCTGATATTTTAGTAGATCATTTTAAGAAAATCACAAATCCTGAAAGTTCAGCCAAAGAAGTTGTAGAAGATATTGAAAAAAAAGAAGTAAAAGATGAAAAAACCAAAGATGAAGAAAAACCTAAGAAAAAAAGAGGACGTCCTAAGAAAGAATAAATAAATAATAATTTTACAATGAGACATAGAAGTACAAAAAAGAGAATGGGACGTAAGGCTAATCATCGAAAGATGTTAATTAGGAATTTAGCTAAATCTTTTTTTACTTATGAAAAAATTGAAACAACTGTTGCAAAAGCAAAATTCATGAAACCATATGTAGAAAAAATTATTACAACAGGGAAGAAAGATACACTAACTTCAAGAAGATTGATATTAAAAAAATTAGGTACCAACAAATTAGCAGAAAAAATATTAAAAGATATTTCACCAAGATATGCTGATAAAAAAGGCGGTTATACTAGAATTACGAAAATTGGAGTAAGAAAAGGTGATGGTGCTGAGACAGTTTATTTAACATTAGTATAAATTATGACCAAAGATGATATCATTAAATATGAAGTAGATGCTGAAGGAGAAGCATTGGGTAGGGTAGCTACAAAGGTAGCAACTTATCTGCTGGGTAAAAATTTACCAAGCTATCAACCAAATAAGGTAGCCAATGTTTTAGTTGAAATTAGTAACATTGATAAAGTTAAAACTTCTCAAAAAAAACTAAAAGATACAATTATATATACTCACTCAGGTTATCCTGGTGGATTAAAAGAAAAAAAATGGATGGTATTGTTTAATAAAAATCCAGAATTATTGTTTATGAAAGTAGTAAATAATATGGTTCCATCAAATCGATTAAAAAAGGAGATACTTAAGAATATAAAGTTTGTAAAATAATTAATTATGCCAACAAAAATTACCACAGATATAAAAGCCACAAAAAAAACAGTTAAAAAGACGACTGTTAAACCGAAGGCTGTCAAGAAAACAACTGTTAAGAAAGTAACTAAGGATCCTAAAAAAGTAGTAAAACCAACAGTTAAAAAAACAAAAGTTGATTATATTTATGCTGTTGGACGAAGAAAGCAATCTGTTGCTAGAGTTCGTTATTATATTAAGGGTGATGGTGAAATAATTATAAATACTAAAGATTATAAAACTTATTTTCCATATTTTGAATATCAAAAAATAATTGAAGGTCCTCTAAAATTGGTTGATAAATTAGGAAAAGGTAAGGTAACTGTAAAAGTAGTTGGTGGAGGTATTAAGGGTCAAGCTGACAGCATTAAACTTGGTATAAGCAGAATAATACTAAAAATTGATGAGGCAAATAGACCTTTATTAAGAGCAAATAAATTATTAACAAGAGACCCTAGAGTAAAAGAACGTAAGAAATATGGTTTGAAGAAAGCTAGAAGAGCTCCACAATGGGCAAAAAGATAAACAAATGTCTGAGAATAATCAAAATAATAATACTCAGTCACAATCTAAAATTCTGAAAAATACAAGCTATCTAACCGTAGCTTTTATTTTACAAAAAATACTTTCTTTTATATATTTTATATATTTAGCGAGATATCTAGGTCCGCTTGATTTAGGTTTATATGATCCTGTAAAATCATTAATACCAATTTTTCTAATATTAATAGATTTTAGTTTAAGTGTAGTTTTGGTTCGTGAAATTGCAAGGAAGCCAGAGAATACTGAAAAATATCTCAGTACAGTATTGAGTATAAAATTCATCACCGCCTTTGTTATGATATTAGCAATGGGTTTGTATACAAATTTTTCAAATTTTTCAAGTCTTATCAAAATTATTTTATATTTAGATGCAATTATAGTAGCTCTTGATACTTTCACTATTACTTTTTTTGCAGTATTTAGGGGGTTGCAGAATATGAAATACGAGTCAATGGGTATTATAGGTACACAGGTATTGACAATCATTTTTGGTGTTACAAGTATGTTATTGGGTTGGGGATTGCAAACATTATTTATTGCTGTATTAATAGGAAGTGTTTTTAATTTCATTTTTTCTTTTGCTATGTTAAAAAGAAAATTAAAAATTAAAATTAGTTTCAGATGGGACAAGGAATTAATGAAAAGATTTTTAAAGATAGCGTTACCTTTTGCTCTGGCTGCAATTTTTGTCAAAATATATACTTATACTGATAGATTTATGCTATTGTATATTGCTGGACAGCGTTATGTTGGATGGTATGTTACCGCTCACAAATTAACTTATGCATTAGAATTTATACCATCTGCATTTGCTGTAAGTATATTTCCTGCGATGAGTGCATACTTTGTTTATTCTAAGGACAAGTTGGCGAATACTTTTGAAAAAGCCATGCACTACTTAATGATATTATCTATACCTGTGTCGATTGGTATATTTGTTTTAGCTGAACGAATTGTACTTTCACTATATGGTGAGGCGTTTGAAGCTTCAATCTTTCCATTAAGAATATTGATAGTTGGTTTAATTGTAGTTTTTTTAAATTTTCCAGTTGGCGCATTTTTGAATGCATGTAATAAGCAAGTAGTTAATACAAAAAATATGGCGATTACTGTTGTTATTAATGTTATTTTAAATGTATTATTAATTAAATATTTTACATTTAATGGTGCAGCTTTTGCGGCTATGATTAGTGGTTTTGTTTTATTCTTTTTAGGCTTGCGTCATGTAAGTAAGGTTATTCACTATAATAAAAAGTACTTATTTCAAACTTTAGTAAAAACAATATTATCTGGTGCTGTTATGGCTGTTATATTATATTTCTTTAGTACTAATATTGATATCAATCTAAATCTTGGGTCTTTATCATTTATGGATAACATTAATTCATTTCTATCTTTAGGCATATATATATTAGTTGGAGCTTTCGCATATTTTGTTACACTTTATTTATTTAAAGGGATCACAAAAGATGACTTGTTATTCATTTACAATAAATTGTTAAAAAGAAAGGTATGAAAAAAACTTTATTAATCACTTCATATTTTCCACCAAGAAAAGGGGGTATTAGTAATTTTTTATTAAATATATTTAATTCATTTGATAATGACTTTTTTGTTTTGACTGATCAATTTAGTGCCAGTAAAACAAATAATAGAATTATTAGATTTAGTTTTTTTTCAAAAATAATTTGGCCAAGATGGCTACCACTAGTATATAAGATATATAAACAAATTAAGTTAAATAATATAGAATTATTACAGGCTGGTCAGTTGATTCCGATTGGTACAATTTGTTATCTTTTGAATAAAATGATTGGTATCAAATACCATGTTTATGTATATGGACAAGACTTACTAATTGCAAGAGATTCTAAGCGTAAGACAAAAATAATTCATAAGGTTCTAAAAAATGCAGATAAAATTATTGCTTGTAGTAATTATACAAAACAGCTTGCTGTAAAAAATGGAGCAAATGAAAATAATACAATTGTAGTATACCCAATACCTAAAAATTTAAAAATTGAAAGTCTTAGTCCTGAACAAGTTAACGAATTCAAAAAAGAAAAAGGATTAGAAAATAGAAAAGTAATTTTATCAGTTGGTAATTTAGTAAAACGAAAAGGACAAGACATGGTAATCAAATCAATAGCTAAGATAAAACAAAATAATAGCAACATTCTTTATATTATAATTGGCTCTGGTCCAAATATTGATGATTTAAGGAAGTTAATAGTTCGACTTGATTTAGTTAAATATGTAAAAATCCTAGAGCATGTTACAAATGAAGAATTACCAATCTATTATTCGGTTTGTGATATATTTATCATGCCATCAAGATATTTAAGAAACAATAATAACCAACCTATTGATGTAGAAGGTTTTGGAATGGTTTTTTTAGAAGCAAATCTTTATGGTAAACCAGTAATTGGTGGTTTAGTAGGTGGTCAGATTGATGCTATTGAAGATAATGTGAGCGGCTATTTGGTAGATCCTGAAAATTTAGAAAAGATTACTGAAAAAATACAGCTATTACTAAATAATTCAGAACTAGCAAATGAGTTAGGATTGGCTGGTAAAAAAAGAGCCCTAGAAAATTTTAACTGGGATATCGAAATTGAAAAGATAAAAAAGATTATTGATTAATAATTTTATTAATCATTTTAAATCTTTCATTCCAGTCGTGTGGAATGACTGACTTTTGGCGAATGGATACTTGTTCTTCATTATTCTCATCAAGTGCTTCGCTTATTTTATTACTAAAATCTTTATTTGAATTTGAAATATATAGAACTTTAGAAAATATATCAGTTCCAGATACAGGTGTAGTCACCACTGGTTTACCACTTGCTAAATATTCATACATTTTTTTTGGATTCATTGATTGAATAAACTCATTAGTATAATGGGGGATTAGGCAAACATCATATTGACTAAATAGATATGGTAGTTCTTCGTAATATACAGGACCAATAAATTTAATGTTACTATATTCATTTATAAGTGATTCACTTTTAAACCCACCCCAGACGGGTCCAGCAAAAACAAATTCTTTATCTGGGTTATCTATCAAGCATTGTTTAACAAGTTCAAAGTCAATCCTATCAGGGTTAATTACACCCATATATCCAATTATTGGTTTGTTTGTTTTTTGTATTTTATTATCAATTTTATTTATTATTTCAGCTTTAGTTTCTTTACAAGATTTATAGTGGTTTATATCAACCCCATTTGGTATTAAATGTACTTTTTTAGAGTTGTTAAATATATTTTCTTTTAGTTTAATATTATTAACAAAGATGTGGTTAACTTTAGCATTTATTAGATTATAATTACTTTCGAGTTTATTTGTATAGGGTTTAAATGATATATTTTTCCTCCAATCATCAATTGTATAGAATACTTTTAACCCCTTTTTAACATCTAGAAAAGATATATCTAATGGATTAAAACTCCATAGCTCAATTTCATTTTGATTGATTTTATGAATAATTTTATTTATTCCAGAATAACTAACTCCGGCATAATGGAATAGTTTATTATCAATTTTATTGACCTGATAGCTTATTGTAAGCATGTTCAATTGACTTGATAATTTAGCTTTTATGAAGTACTTGAGCTTGCCGATAAAACCAACTCTGTTAAAATCGATAAAATATATTTTATCTACGTCACTTCTATTTTTTAGCCAATTAAATACATGGGAATTAGTATTAGTAATACCTTGTTGATACTCGTTATATGTAAACATGGAAAAAACAAAAATTATTTTGTTCATATTTATTTAATCCCTGTGCCAATGTAATTAAAACCTAATTGTTTTACTTCTTTGATATTGAGTAGGTTTCTCGTATCTACAATATTTAAACTATTCATTATTTCTTTAGTAGTATTGATATCTAGAGCTTCAAATTCGTCCCATTCAGTCATTATTACCATACAGTCAGAGTTTTTTAATGCTTCTTTTGCTGATGTAGCATATTTAATATTAAGATTATATTTCTTAAAATTATCCATAGAAATAGGGTCATATACGATAATATTTTTATATCCGTCTTTAATTAATTTTTCAATAACAGTTTTTGACTGTGAATCTCTTACATCAGATGTATTTTTTTTGAATGATAGACCTAATATTGAAATTTTTGGGTTGTTAATATTTTCTACAAATAAATTTACTTTAGCAGCAACATTAAGTCTTTGTCTGTGATTTATTTCGGAAACTACTTGTAGAAGTTTATTAGTATATCCAAACCTGTCTGATATTCCAACTATCGACAACACATCTTTTGGGAAACACATGCCTCCAAAACCTGGTCCGGGATTTAAAAATGCTTTTTTACCAATTCTAGTATCTAGTTTCATTATTTTACTAATATCCAATATGTTAATATTTAGTTTCTCACAAATACTAGAAAGACTATTGATATATGAAATTTCTAGGGCTAAAAATGAGTTGCAAGCATATTTTGCAAATTCTGCGGTTTTATTGTCTGTGATCACAATCTTAGAATTAAAAGAATTAAATAATTTAGTAATTCTATTAATTAATTCTTGTGAAGCATCATCTTCAAAACCAATTACTTGTCGATCTGCATTGAGTGATGTTTCTACTGCTTTACCTTCTTGTAAAAATTCAGGTATTGAAATGACGTCGAATTTGTCTGAGTAATAATGACGCATAATTTCTCTTATTAATTTGCTCGTTCCAACAGGGGCAGTACTTTTATTAATAATTATTTTATATTCTGACATTAATTTACTAATTTCTTTAGATACTTCTCTTATGAATTTTAGGTCGGCATTACCATCTTTTTTTGGTGGAGTAGGTAAACATAAAATTACAACATCGCTATTATCTATAGCATATTTTTTGTCAGTAGTTACTTCTACTAGATTTTTTGAAATACCTTCAGTTAATAATTCTGCTAATCCTTCTTCGTGGATTGGCAATTTTCCGATCATTAAATTATCAAGCATTTGTTGATCAATATCATTGAATATCACTTTATTTCCAAATTTAACAAAACATGCTCCTGTAACTAAGCCAACATACCCTGAACCAATAATTGAAATTTTTTCCATATTATTTTTTTGTTTTAATAATACTAAACATTTCTTCAACTAATTCTTTCCAATTGTAATCTGCAATTTTTTCTTTATTTGGATCAGTAATCCAATATGAATTATTATGCCCCATAAATATTTCCAATAAGTCATCTGAGGCGGTAAAAATAAAATCAGCTTTATCAGAAATTTCATTATAATTTTTTCTTAATACATCAATATAATCGATAGTTGATTTTTTTTTCAATGTTTTATATTTCTGCCAATCTTTATCTAGATATATTACTGAAGTTTTATTTTTAAAATAATCAAAATAGTCAACGTTTAAAGGATAGTGAGACCAAAGGATTAAATTATTAAATGCCAGTGTTTTAACTAAATTTGCTAAATCTTTGTATAACGATTTCCAATTAATTATTGAAAGTATGGTTGAATAATGATATAACTTGTCTTTTTGTATTTCTTCACAGTAGCTAAATACACCTCTTTTAATTAAAGGTTTGAATTGTTTTATAAAAATTGTGAATATCTCCTTTAATGCTTGAATTCTTTTAACTGGCAATATATCAATAAATAAAATTTTACCAATATCATCTCTTTTTAAAAGTTCATGGATTATATAATAACCGTTACTATTATCTTTACTGATATTCAAATTGCTAAATTTATTCGTACCGAAAATTACTATATCGTATTTCATATATCTATAATATTTAAGAATGTGAAGTTAGGTTATCAAAAAATATGTTTTTTAGCAATCCCTTTAGTTTCACTATTAGTTTTATAGTCTAAAGTTAGCCTATTTGCAAACTTTAAATTTTGTTGTAGTATTTTTATGTAGTCCCATTTTATATAATACATATGAAAATACGTAAATACAGCCAAAATGAGCATGATCAGGTCATTTTTGCATCCTTAAAAACATATGAGAAGTACTGGAAAAAGGGATATATTGTGAGTATAAATCCAGGTAATAAACTCTGCCATGATGTTGGTGGTGGTCATTTCCCAGATTTAGTAGTTTGGAAACCAAATGGCAATATAGATGGAACATTTAACACAAATAATACTATAATAATTGAGGAAGTAGAAACTAACGAAACGATAAATGATGTTAAAGCGAAGCAATGGGAATATTATGCTAAAACTGGAGCTACTTTTTTTCTTATTGTACCGAGAGATTGCTATGAAAAAACAATAAAAATTGTACAGGGGAAGGGAATTAACGTAACTATGATTCAATACTATTTTTTTGATGCAAAAGGTAATGTAAAATTTTCAAGTGAATTTGAAAACGTATAAACTAACTGTTGCAAAAAGTCAGTAAAATTTGTAGAATGGATATTATATGGATGTATCAATTGTAATTGTTTCATGGCAAGTCAAAGAACAGCTTAAGAATTGTTTGACTTCGATATATAAAGAAACTAAAAACCTCGAATTTGAGGTTTTTGTGATAGATAATAATTCTAGTGATAGTACTGTTGAAATGGTCTTGAATAATTTCAGTAAAGTCCATTTAATTGCAAATAAAAGCAATTTAGGATTTGCTAAAGCTTGTAATCAGGGTATTCAAAGATCTAAAGGTAAAAAAGTATTAATATTAAACCCTGATACAGAAATAAGAGATAATGCAGTTAAAAAAATATATAATTTTATGTCTAACAATCCTGACTGTGGTATTGCCGGATGTAAAATTAAAAATGAGGATGGAAGTGTTCAACCATCTGTTCGTAGATTTCCAGATATATTATCTCATATTCTTATACTACTAAAACTTCATAATTTCTTCCCTTCATTTAAACCACTTGGAAAATATCATTTTAATGACTTTGACTACAATACTACTCAGATTGTAGATCAAGTTATGGGAGCTTTTTATATGTTAAATAGAGATATGTTAAAAAAAGTTGGAATCTTTGATGAACATTTTTATATATGGTATGAAGAAGTAGACTTGTGTAAAAGGGCAATTGAAAAAGGTTGGAAGACTTACTATATTCATGAAGCAACGGTAATGCATTTAAAAGGAGTAAGTTTTGGAAAAGCAAATGTTATTAAGAAACAAATAATATTTAACAGAAGTTTGTTGTATTATTTTTTTAAACATAAAAATATTGTAAGTTATTTTATTTTATTAATTATATATCCTATCAGTATTTCATTATCATTTTTAGTACAAATAGTTGGGTATAAAAAAATAAGGAAAGACATCTAATGCAAAATATATCATTTTTTGGACAATACTTTAAAGTTACTTTTTGGATAATAGTTATATTCGAAATATTGTCTTTTTTAGGACATAATTTTAATATTGTAAATAGTATTATTTTTGGATTGTTAGTATTAACAACGTTAGTAATTACTATTTGGAAAGTTGAATTTGGATTTTGGATAGTCGCTGTCGAATTATTTATTGGATCTTTAGGATATTTATTTTTTATAGATTTTGATGAATTTAGAATATCAATAAGGTTGGGGTTATTCTTAGCTGTGATGTTAGGTTGGTTAATAAATACAATTAGAACCAAAAAATTTGAATTTTATAAATCGTACTATTGGAAACCATTGTTACTTTTAAGTGTTTTTCTTTTATTGGGATTAATTTTTGGGCTTAGAAATGGTAATGATCTAAAAGATATTTTCTTTGATTTTAATGCATATTTATACTTTGGTTTAATATTTGTAGCATTTTCTGTAATTAAATCAAAAGAAAGAGTTAATAATCTTATACAAATATTAGTTGCATCAATTTCTGCATTATTTTTGAAAACTATATTTATATTATTTTATTTTTCTCATGTTTTCAATGAGAATTTGATAAGTATGGTTTATCGATGGATTAGAGACACTAGAGTAGGGGAGATTTCTCCAATAGTAAGTAATTTCTATCGAGTCTTCTTCCAAGGGCATATTTGGGCTTTGTTTTTATTTGTAATTTTTTTATTAATTATTATTTTGTTGAATAAAGATCAAATTGGTAAAAGAAATTACATTTTTTCTTGGATAATTATGATTATTTCAAGTTTGATGATAATAATTAGTTTTTCTCGAAGTTTTTGGTTAGCACTATCAATAAATATCATATTAATTTTTTGGTATTTAATAAAAAAAGAAAAAATAAAGATTAAACAGGTTATAAAGATTCTTGTAATTTCATTATTAGTTTTAATTATTGAATTAGGTTTTATAACTGGACTCGTAAATATAAAATTACCTAACTTTGGAAATGATTCATCTGTATCGATAGCTTCATTAATTAGAGATAGAATTTCGGATACTGATGAAGCTGCATTTGCAAGTAGATATGAATTGCTTAAACCGCTAACTTATAAATATTTAGAAAATCCATTTATTGGTTCTGGGTTTGGTACTACAGTGACATATGAAACAAAAGATCCAAGGAGTAAGGGTAACTATACTACTTATGCATTTGAATGGGGATATCTTGATATTCTAACTAAAATCGGTTTATTTGGATTCCTTGCTTATTTATTTTTTATATATAAAATATTTAAACAAGGGATTAACTTATTAAAAATATCTAGTAATAGAAATGAGTATGTCCTAATCCTCGGTTTACTATTTTCTTTGTGTATTTTATTATTAGTTCATATGACAACACCTTATTTGAATCATCCATTAGGCATATTCCTATTGATAATTATTTCATCAATATTTTATAGTAAAACTACTCAACAATCTGTTAAACTTGAAGCTTGAAAATATTGGCTAAATCTGGTAGAATTCGTTTACAAATTAGATACTAATATTTATATTTCTGATGCTAGATTTATCAATTGTAATAGTAAATTATAATAATAGGGGGTTACTTAGACAATGTCTGAAGTCTGTTTTTATAAATTTAAAAGATAGTAATTGTACCTATAAAATTGTCATGGTGGACAATAATTCTAGTGATGGTAGCGTACCTTTAGTTAGAGATGAATATCCCTCAGTAAGATTAATTCCTTTAGAAAATAATCTAGGATATGCCAAAGGAGTTAATATCGGCATCAAGTCATTAGAATCAAAATATTACTTGGTTTTAAACATGGATACTACTATTGTTCAAGAGCATGCAATTGAAGATATGATCAAGTTTATGGATGATAAAAATAATTCAAATGTTGGATTAGCAGGTCCAAAACTTATTAATCCCAATGGCACAACTCAAGTGTCTTGCTGCATATTTCCGAAATTTATGTATCCTATATACAGAAGAACATTTCTAAGAAAAATGCCATTCCCAAAAAAAGCTATACATAAGTACCTTATGTTTGATTGGGACCACAATGATAGCAGAGAGGTTGATTGGGTAATTGGGACAGGGATGATTGTTCGGAATAATGCCATAAAACAAGTAGGCTTGATGGATGAAAGATTTTTTATGTATTTTGAAGATGTTGATTGGTGTAGAAGATTTTGGGAGAATGATTGGAAAGTTAAGTATATGCATAATATTCAAATTGTTCATTATCATAGTAGGGGGTCAGCAACTAAAAGAGGATTGCCAAGTATCTTTATGAATAAATTAACCAGGGTTCATATAAGTTCTTGGATAAAATATTTTATGAAGTATTTAGGTAAGGAAAAACCAAATGTCAAACAAAAAAATAAATAATTTTTTACACCCAAAAAGTAAAAAAAAATCAAAGTATAGAAAATATAAGAAAATAATAGTTCCTATTACAATTGTATTGGGTATTATTATATTTCTCAGCTTAATATTATATTTAGTATATAAAGATACGGCGACTAATATATATCGCAATAGCTTAGATGGAAAAAATAATTTTTATCTTGCTCAAGAGAAGATTATTGAACAAGACTTTGATACAGCAAGTTATGCCCTTAGAGATGCTACAAACAACTTTAAAGAAGCGCATAGTGAGTTTGAAAAAGTACAGTGGTTAAAAATAATACCTTGGGTTGGAATTCAAGTAAATGCAATTGATAATTTGTTATTAGCTGGAATTTCAACAGGAGAGTCACTTAATGTCATAAGTGATACGGCCAGAGATATTATTACTCCTTTGCAGAAAAATGATGATATAAGTTTAAGTACTTTATCAGAATCAGAAACTAAAGAATTAATGAAGAGTATTTATGATTCTAAAGAAAATTTGGAAACTGCAAAAAAATCAATTGATATAGCAGTAGATTATCTTGAAAATATTTCTAAAAAAGGACTACTAGGTAAAATAAAAGAAGTAACTACTCCATTACAAGAAAATGTACCAGCATTACAAAATAGTATAGATGTGGCAATTTCTGCTAGTCAAATATTACCATCGATTGGTGGATATCCAGAAAAAAAGACATATTTATTTCTTTTACAAAATAATACAGAGTTACGACCTACGGGTGGGTTTATAGGTACGTATGGAATATTAAAAGTAATCAATGGGGATATAGATTATTTTAAAACTGAAAATGTTTATAATCTTGATGAACCTGCAAAAGATTGGGTATATATTGAACCACCATGGCCACTAACTAGATATAATGCTGTATATAATTGGTATTTACGTGATTCAAATTGGTCTCCTGATTTTCCAACAGCTGCAAAAAAAGCAGAAGAATTTTATCATTTAGAACGTGGACCAGAAAAAGATATAGATGGTGTAATTGCTGTTACTCCTACATTTATACAATCACTTTTAAAACTAACTGGAGAGATAACTATTAATGGACTCACTTTCACTGAAGAAAATTTTATTGATACTTTACAATACCAAGTTGATAAAGGGTTTTTAAGTATAGGATTAGAAGAAAGTGAAAGAAAAGAAATTATTGGATTATTATCAAAAGAGATTTTGGATAGAGTATTAGAATTACCTAAAAGTCAATGGCCAGATTTCTGGAAAGTTTTTGAAAAAGATATAACTGAAAAACAAATATTGATTTATGTTAAAGATGGTTATGTACAGGATTTTATTGAGAAAGAAAATTGGGGAGGAACTATAAAAGAAGTGGAACATGATTATTTATCAGTTATTGACGCTAATCTTGCAAGTCTTAAAAGTGATCCTGGTATAAAGAGAACTATCTCTTATACTGTAAATAGGGATGGAGATAATTTTATTGCTGATTTGAATATAAATTATAAAAATGAAGGAACTATAACATGGAAAACAACAAGGTATAGAACCTATACAAGAGTATATGTCCCTGAGGGATCAAATTTATTAAAGTCGTCTGGCAGTATGATTGATTGTAAGATTGATGGTGAGAATGACATTTCTACAGAAGTTGAATTAGGTAAAACTGTATTTGGAGCATTTATTTGCATAGAGCCGGGTGAGGAAGGAAATTTGTCATATAAATATATTCTACCTGAAAATATTTCTGATAATTTTAAAGATGATCATTATAGTTTATTAGTACAGAAACAACCAGGAGCAGCAGGACACGTCTTGAATATAGAGTTAAAATTAAAGAAGAAACCAAATATTGCTATAAGTGATAAAGACATTGACATTGTACCGTCGAATGATATAGTAATAAATTCATTATTATCACAGGATCGATTAATTAAACTTGAGTATTAAATATGTTTTCAAATAGAATCGCAATTGATTTAGGGACAACTTATTCTATAGTTCATATTCCAGGAAGAGGAATAGTAGTTAATGAACCGTCAGTAGTAGCAATTTCTTTGGTTGATAAAAAGGTAATGGCTGTTGGTAATGAGGCTAAAGATATGATTGGACGAACACCTAATACTATAGTTGCTTCAAGACCACTTAAAGATGGTGTTATTGCTGATTATAAGACTACTGAAGCGATGATAAAATACTTTATTAACAAAGCTTTAGGGGGTGTTAGGTTTTTCCGACCTGAAGTTATGATCGCTGTACCCGCTGGAATAACCTCTACTGAGAGACGTGCTGTAATTGAAGCAACTCTTCAAGCTGGGGCAAAAGCCGCATATATCATTAAAGAGCCCATAGCAGCCGCTATTGGGGCAAATATACCCATTGGATCAGCATCTGGACACATGATTGTTGATATTGGAGGCGGTACTAGTGAAATAGCTGTTATGTCATTAGGTGGCATAGTTGCAAATTCTTCAGTCAGAATCGGAGGAAATAAGTTTGATTATGCTATACAAGAATTTGTTAGAAAAAAATATAACTTAGCTATTGGGGAAAGAACAGCAGAAGAACTGAAAATCCAAATGGGATCAGCAGTCCCTGTTGAAGAAAAAATGTATATGGAAATTAAGGGAAGGGATTCAATTCAAGGTTTACCAAAAACTGTAACTGTTGAAAATAACGATATCCCTGAAGCAATTCAAGATGAGTTAGCTGGTATTATACAAGCAATTAAATCTGTATTACAAGACACTCCTCCAGAGTTATCTGCAGATATAATGGATAAAGGTATGGTTTTATCCGGGGGTAGTTCATTGTTAAAAAACTTAGACATTCTTCTGTCAGAAGCAATTGGGGTACCTGCTTATGTTGCAGATGAAGCACAGCTATGTGTAGCAAAGGGTACAGGAATAGCACTAGAAAATTTAGAATCTTATAAAAAGAGTATTCTTTCTTCAAAATAATGATAATTGGAATAGATGCCTCAAGAGCAAATAAAGAAAATAAAACTGGCACAGAATGGTATGCCTATAATGTACTAGAGGAGTTTAAAAAAATCATACCAAAAGAAGACCAAGTTATTTTATACTCTAAAGATAAATTAAGAGGGGATTTGTCAAAACTTCCAAATAATTTTTCTAACAAAATACTAAGATGGCCACCAGGTTTTTTGTGGACTCAATTGAGACTTTCTTGGGAAGTCTTTTTTCATAAGCCAGATGTATTGTTTATTCCTGCACATACCATCCCATTACTTTCACCAAAAAAAACAGTCACAACTTTACATGATGTGGGTTTTGAAGAATTTCATGAGTTGTATTCAAAAAAAACAATTGGTCCAGAAAATTTTATTATAAATTTCATATTTGGAATAGCTTTTAGAATATTAACTTTAGGAAAGTACAAAAATAATGAATTAGAATATCATAGATGGTCTGCTAGATTAGCGCTAGAGAAAGCAAAAAAGGTAATTACGATTTCAGATTTTTCTATAAATGAAATAAAAAAACATTTTAATATAAGTGGTGATAAACTAGTGAATGTATATAATTCATATAATCCTATATTTCGAAAAATTAGTGATGAAAGTGAAATTAATAAAATATTGCAAAAATATAATATTAAAGATAATTTCTTTTTGTATATAGGTAGACTTGAAGAAAAGAAAAATATTCCAAGATTGATTGAGGCATTTAGTATTTTTAAAAAAGAAAATTTTTGTGATACAAAATTAGTTTTAGTAGGGGCGCAAGGATTTGGATATGATAGAGTGAAAAGTAATATAATAAAATATAATTTAGAGAGTGAAGTAATAGAATTAGGTTGGATAGATAATATAGATCTACCATATTTAGTAAATGCAGCTAAGATTTTTTGCTTTCCATCATTATACGAAGGTTTTGGTATGCCGATAATTGAAGCTATGGTTTGTGGCACTCCAGTTATTACGTCTGATTTCGGCGCAATGAAAGAGGTGGCTAAAGATGCTGCTCTGTTAGTTGATTCATATAATATAAAAAATATAGCAGACGGTATGAGTATAATTTATAATGACAATGAATTGTCTGAAAAACTAGTACAAAAAGGTTTTGAAAGAGTTAAGAGTTTTTCTTGGGAAAAAACAGCTTCAATGATAAAAGAGGTAATATATAATGTAGCTAAGTAGGTTAAATATATCAAAACATAAACTTGCAAAAAAATGCGATTTATGTTATGTTATAAATTATAAATTTATTAAATATATTGAAATTAGTACAGTATGACTAAGTCTGAGAAAAATTTCTCATGGCCAATATTAGGTCATAGTCAAATTAAAAAGTATTTACAAAAGTCTATTGAGTCAAATAAAATTGCGCATGCATATTTATTTTACGGACCAGAGAACGTAGGTAAATCAGAAATAGCTGATATATTTTGTATGTCATTATTGTGCAAAAGTACGCTAAATAAGCCCTGTCATAAATGTAGTTCATGTAAGCAATATATTAAAGGTATTTATCCAGACGTAATAGTAATTGACAAAGAAGAAGACAAGCAAAATATTACGATAAATCAAATTAGGAAATTACAACAAAAATTATCATTGAAATCTTTTTTAACTGATTATAAAATAACGATCATTAGAAATTCAGAGTTGATGACTGAGCAAGCTTCAAATGCTTTATTGAAAACACTAGAAGAACCTTTTTCAAAAACAATATTTATTTTATTAACTGAAAACAAAAGTAAACTACCCGATACAATATCTTCAAGGTGTCAAATAATAAATTTTAACCTAGTTCCAATTTTTCAAATTGAAAATTGGTTAATATTGCAAGGAATAGCTAAAAGAGATTCAAAATTATTTGCGCATGCATCTAATGGAAGGCCTAAATTAGCAAAAGTATTCATCGATGATAAGAATTATACTGTAAATCAAAGAGAGTCCATAAAAGTATTGTTAGAAATTATAAAAAATAGTAACGTAAATGAAAAATTTTTGTTAGTTGATAAAATTATACCTAAAAAAACTGAAAATAGGATTGAATCATTAATATTTACTTTAGATCAATGGGAATATTTCATTAGAGATATTATGTTAGCTAAAAATCATAATATAAATATAATTAGTAATTACTACTTTAAAGAAACAATATCAAAATTAGCAGAGTCTTTAAAAAATAAGAATCTAGTTACATTGTTAGAAAACATATATAAGTCAAAAAAGTTACTATTAAGTTCTGTTAATCCAAAATTAATTTTTGAAAATTTATCACTATCATTCTAAAATATGAATAAAAAAATAATAGTTATCATATTTGTAATAATTTCAACTGTAATACTATCCGGATGTAGTATAAAAACAAGCGCCACAAAAAGTGATGGGGGAATTTTTAAGACAACTGATTTTGGATCAAATTGGATACAAAAATCTTTTGTTGAAAACACTGAAGAAGGCGTTATTACAATAGGTAGGACCAATACTAATTTTTTAGTTTTCGATCCAATAGATGAAGATACAATATACTTATCAACAACCGGTAACGGAGTGTATGCTACTACTAATTCTGGGGATCAATGGTTTCCAACAACATTATCATCAGGAACCTATAAGAGCTTGAGTATTGATAGAAGAAATAATGATGTTGTTTATGTTACTGAAGGAAAAAATATATTTAAATCAGTTGATGGCTTTAAAACATGGAACAATATATATATCGAAAATAGACCAGGGCAAATTATTACGAGTGTAATTGTAGATCGTTTCAAGCCAAATGTAGTTTATGCAGCTACTACCACAAGTATTCTAAAAAGTTTTGATTATGGGAATAGTTGGGAATTACTTGACTGGGAAGGCATAGTTATAATATATATGGCACAAAGCGAAATAAACCCAAATAATTTATACGCGCTTACAAACTCAGGAATATATAAGTCTACAAACAATGCACTTGAATGGATATTGATGAGTGAAGGTTTAACTGAATATCCAGGAGGTAATGTTATTACTTGGTTTCAATTTGATCCAAAAACTGAGAATATAATTCTCGGAACGAATTTTGGGATTATTAGAAGTACAGATGGAGCGAATACTTGGCATGATATACCAACATTATTTGAATTTAAAAAGATTGCAATTAAGCCAGTAATTTATAACCCAAATGATTTAAGTGAATTAATTTTTGCAGTTGGTAATGTAATTTACAAAACAGACGATAGCGGTGCAACCTGGAAAACATTAAAAACAGTAGCAACTACACGAACTATTAATTATTTAATTGCTGATCCGTATCATGATGATGTAATTTTTGCTGGTACGTATCAAGCACCTACAAAATAAATATTAAAAAATATATGAGTATAATAAGTGATAAAGAGTTTTATTTCGAAGATGCAATTAATTATTTAAAAAATGAACTAAACCAAATAAGGACTGGTACAGCTAATCCTTCTTTAGTAGAAAATATTAAAGTTGATTATTATGGTACTTTAACGCCATTAAATCAATTGGCAAATATAAGTATTCCAGATCCAAAGTCTATAGTGATTCAACCTTGGGATAAAAACATCATGAAGGAAATAGAAAAATCAATTCAGCAAACCGATTTAGGGTTAAATCCAGTAAACGAAGGAGAACAGCTTCGCATACCAATTCCTCCATTAACAGAAGAGAGAAGAAAAGATCTAGCAAAAAAAGTTCATGAGAAAACTGAAGATTGTAAGATTAGTATTAGAAATACACGTGAAGAAATTTGGAAAGAAATAAAAGAGAAGAAGAATAATGGAGAGATATCAGAAGATGATATGTTTAATCAACAAAAGGAATTACAAAAATTGATTGAAGAGAAAAATAACCTCACTAAAGAAATCGGAGAGGGGAAAGAAAAAGAAGTTTTAACTTTATAACAAGATATGTTTCTTACCGTAATAATATTTATAGTAGTTTTAGGTTTAATAGTCTTTGTTCATGAATTAGGACATTTTTATTCTGCTAAAAAATTAGGTATTGGAGTAGAAGAGTTTGGATTTGGTTTTCCACCTAGATTATTTGGGATTCAGAAGATTAATGGAACTAAAAAATGGAAATTTATAAAAGGGTCAAAAACTCCCGAAATTACTGCTGAAACAAAAGGTAATGTAATATATTCTTTGAATTGGATACCTATTGGTGGATTTGTAAAAATTAAAGGTGAACAAGGTGATCAAAAAGATGAAGATGATAGTTTTTCAAGTAAAAAAATTTGGAAAAGGGTTGTAGTATTATCAGCAGGTGTAGCTATGAATTTTATTTTTGCATTCATAATAATAAGTATAGGTTTTGGTATTGGTATTCCAAATGCAGTAGATCAAGATGTACCAGAATCAGCAATAGTCTTTGAACAAAAAATTCAAGTAGTGGAGGTTGAATCAGAATCACCTGCAGAAGAAGCTGGTATTAAACTCGGTGACATTATTGTATCTTCCAAGGAAGTATTTTTTGTAACAACGCAGGATTTTCAAGATTTTGCTGGTCCAAATTTAAATAATGAAATTATTTTAACCATCGATAGAGCTGGTGAAGAAATTGTGGTGAATGTAATTCCTGAAGATTTGAATGATAACGGTAAAGGAGCAGTAGGTATTTGGTTAGCAGATATTGGACTTATCAAATATCCTTGGTATATGGCTATATGGATGGGGGCTAAAACCACCGTCCAAATAACTTGGCAGATTCTAGTTGCTTTTTTTGAACTAATTAAAAACTTAATTATAACTCAAGAAGCGGGAATGGAATTAGCAGGACCAGTTGGTATTGCAGTTTTAACTGGTCAGGTAGCTAAACTTGGATTTATATATTTATTGCAATTTGCAGCGATACTTTCAATCAATTTAGGTATTATTAATTTTATACCCTTTCCAGCGCTAGATGGAGGAAGAGTTCTGTTTTTATTAATTGAAAAAATTCGAAAAAAACCAATGAATGAAAAGATAGAAGCGATGATGCACAACTTCGGATTTTTATTACTAATACTACTTGTCCTTTTCGTTACATTTAAGGATATTAGTAAGTATGGCGACTCAATAAAAGGATTTTTTACAAATATATTTTAATTATAAGGAAATTAAACCGTGGGAATATTTAATAACTTTTTTGGAAAATTTTCTAGAGATATGGGCATTGATTTAGGTACTGCAAATACCTTGGTTTATGTTAAGGATAAAGGGATAATTATAAATGAACCTTCGGTTGTAGCTGTTAATACAAGAAATGATCAAATATTAGCAGTTGGCGAAGAAGCTCAAAAAATGATTGGTAAAACTCCTGCTCATATAGTTGCATCACGACCATTAGTTGATGGTGTGATCTCCGATTTTGAAATAACTGAGAAAATGTTAAAATATTTTATTGACAAGGTTCATCGTGAAAGTTTTTCTATTTTGCCTAGACCACGAATTGTAATTGGTATTCCATTGGGTGTAACAGAAGTTGAAAGAAAAGCAGTAGAAGATGCCTGTTTGAGTGCTGGTGCACGTGAAGTATTTCTAATAGAAGAGCCAATGGCTGCTGCTATTGGTGCAAGAATGCCAATACAAGAAGCCACTGGTAGCATGGTAGTTGATATAGGTGGTGGAACAACAGAAATCGCTGTTATCTCATTAGGTGGAGTTATTACATGGAAGTCTATACGAATCGCAGGTGATGAGTTAGATAAAAATATTATACAATACGCCCGGGACCATTTTAATTTGTTGCTTGGAGATAGAACAGCTGAGGTTATTAAATTAAAAATTGGATCTGCTTTTTCTTCTGAGGATCCTTTGACAACCACTATGAGAGGTAGAGATTTAATAACAGGTTTACCAAAAGAAGTAGAAGTAAATAGTAATCACGTTCGTGAAGCAATTTCTAGATCATTAAGACAAATTATTGAAAATATAAAATCAACAATTGAAATAACACCCCCAGAATTAGTAGCTGATATATTTGAAAGAGGTATAGTGTTGACCGGTGGTGGTGCTTTATTGAATAATTTAGATAAATTAATAAACCGTGAAACTAAAATACCTGTACATATTACAGATGATCCTTTAACAGCTGTAGCAAGAGGTACGGGTATAGTATTAGATGACCTTGAAGCTTTAAAAGAAGTATTAGCTGATTCAGTTGATGCAAATACTTTTAAAAACTAAACTATGAAGAAGATTCTTGCTACAAAATGGGGAATGGTAATTTTAGGTATTATTATTGTTATTGTATTAATTTCTTTGACAAGATTTGGAGTATTTAAATTTGCCGACAGCACTATGTCATATGCATTTTCACCTATACAGTCATTTTTTTCGTCGAGTGCAGATAAAATTTCAAACTTTTTTGTATATTTTAGTGATATTAAAGATTTGCAAAAAGAAAACGAATCACTAAATGAAGAAATTTCATTATTAACTGTTGAAAATCTTCAATTGCAAAGTACAATCAAAAGCAGTGAAATAGTGCTTGAAGAATTAAAATATATTACTGAATATAATTATAATTCAGTTACTGCAAAAATTGTTAGTAGAGGGATAGGAGATTATTTAAATTCTATTATTATTAATAAAGGTTTAAATGATAATATACAAAAAGGTTTCCCAGTTATAGCAAATTCTGGTCATTTGATTGGTAAAATTATTGAAGTTAACGATTATACTTCAAAAGTAATACTATTAAATGATAATCATAGTAAAGTGAGCGCTTTAATACAAAATAGTGATCTTAGTCCAGGTATAGTTGCTGGTCAGTATGGAATTACGCTTAGGATGATTCTTGTACCACAAGATCAGCTGATTCAAAATGAAGAAATTGTTATAACTTCAGGAATTGAAGAATTTATACCTGCTGATTTGATTATAGGTAAAATATCAGGTGTGTTTAAAAAAGAAAGTGAGCTTTTTCAAGAGGCAGATGTAGAGCCAATTGTAGATTATAGTAATTTAAGTATTGTTTCAGTAATACTACCCGTTAATGATTAAAAAAATATTACTACCTTTAATAATTATTCTTGTCAGTTTATTTCAAGTAAGCTTTATTGGGGAATTTGATTTTTTAAGAAATAATTTACAATTACTATTAGTCATAGTTATTGTGTTAACTTTCTATAGTTCATATAAGTCTGTTTTAATTTTTAGTATAATATCTGGTTTTATTGTAGATTTATTTTCAATTTATAATTTTGGTGTTACCACTGCAGCATTTTTAATTACATTTTTACTAATAAATTTATTATTTAAAAGATTAATATCAAATAAAGAAACATACTCATTGATTTTAGTTACTTTAATAGGTACAGTAGTTTATAACGTTTTTCTTTTTCTAGTAACAAATTCATTATATATAATTAATTTAAATTCCGTAAGAATTATATTTTCTTTTGATTTTTTGTACTCAATAATTTGGCAATTGATTATTCATTCATTTCTTATAATCATTATGTTAGTTTTAACAAAATTCATAAATAAGAAGTTAGTATCGAAATTTTTTATCAGTTAAAAACCTTTTGAATGGGACAAGATATTTTTAATATACATAGTGATGTTAACGACACAGTGGAACGTGATCATCATAAAACAAAGTGGATAGAAGAGTCATTTTCTCCAGGTGAAAAAGAGGATGACTATATATCATCAAATTTTGATATTGGTAAATTAAGAATATTATTTTTTGTAATATTGGCAATATTTATTTTTATAATAATTCGATTAGCATTTTTACAAATATATAAAGGAGATGAGTATCGTATTGCAGCTGAGGATAATAGATTGAGAATTGAAGAAATTAAAGCACCAAGGGGAGAAATTTTAGATCGAAATAGTAATGTATTGGTAAATAATATTCCAAATTTCATTTTGTACTTTATACCAGCAGATTTGTCAACGGACGAATATTTAAGGGAATCAATAATTAATAAAATATCAAGTATATTGGATGTTGATCCTTATAATATAAGACAAATAATTGAATCAGAACAGGATTTTACTTTTAATAAAGTAGTTATTGAAGATCATATTTCTTATGATAAATCTTTATTATTGAATATAGCTAGTTCTGAATTACCTGGTATTGTATTAGAAACAACAAGTTTTCGTAATTATCTGACAAGTAACAATTATTCTCATCTATTGGGTTATATGGGGAAGGTTACAGAAAATGATTTGGAAGATGAAGAATTAAATTTTTCTCGTGATGATTATTTAGGAAAATCAGGAATTGAATTGTTTTACGAAAAAGAATTAAAGGGGGTACATGGACAAAAAGAAATTGAAGTAAATTCATTTGGTAAAGAAAATAAAATTGTAAATATTTTAGAATCTCAGTCTGGTAGTACTTTAGTTCTTACCATTGATTCAGGTTTACAAAATGTATTGGGTGATAATTTAGAAGAAGTAATAAATAGCAAAGAAAGTATAACTGGTGGTGCAGCTATAGCTATTAATCCAACAAATGGAGAGGTTCTAGCATTAGTTTCAGCACCAAATTTTGACTCGAATAAATTCACTTTAGGTTTAAATCAAGAGGAATATGATGAAATAATAAATAACCCTAAAAAACCTTTATTCAATAGAGCAATTACTGGAGAATACCCATCTGGGTCTACAATTAAACCGGTTGTCTCTTTAGCTGCTCTTGAGGAAGGGATAGTAACTGAAAACACCACTTTTTTAAGTACCGGTGGAGTGCGTATTGATAAATGGTTTTTCCCTGACTGGAAGGCTGGTGGACATGGTATTACTGATGTAAGAAAAGCTTTAGCTGAATCAGTTAATACTTACTTTTATATGGTAGGTGGAGGGGATAATGAAACTACAACTGGATTAGGTGTTAGTACACTAACTAAATACATGAGCATGTTTGGCTTAGGCCATACTTCAGGAATTGATCTGGTCGGTGAGTCATCAGGTTTTTTGCCATCAAAAGAATGGAAAGAAGAAATTAAAAATGAGAGATGGTATATTGGAGATACTTATCATCTAAGTATTGGACAAGGTGATTTATTAGTAACCCCATTACAAGTAGCAAATTATACAGCAACGATTGCTAATGGTGGTACAGAGTATAAGCCTAGATTGCTAAAATCAATTGTCCCTAAAGATGATTCTGAAGAACAATTAATTGAACCAATAATTGTTAAACAAGATTTTTTAACTAAATATTATTATCAAATTGTTAAAGAGGGACTACGTGATGGTGTGCTTTATGGAAGTTCGAGATCATTAGGATCATTACCTGTTAGTTCGGCTGGTAAAACTGGTACTGCTCAATTTGGAAATAAGGGAGAGACACATGCCTGGTTTACTTCATTTGCTCCATATGAATCACCAGAGATAGTGATAACTGTGTTAGTAGAAGGTGGAGGTGGCGGAGAAGCTGTTGCATTACCTATTGCAAAAAAAGGACTCGAATATTGGTTTTCTAAGTAAAATATTATTAACTCTATAATCAACTTGACAAAATATTGATAAAGTAGGATTATAAAGAAGTAAAAATAATATATATAAATCAAGCAGAATAATAAATTGCCATGTGTTATATTTATTATGTTAAAAATTGTAATATATATTTTTAATCAAGTAATTAAAGTATTATGAATAAATTGAATGATCAGGTAACATTTATAACATCCGAAGGTAAACAAAAATTAATAGATGAGTTGGATGATCTAGTAAATATTCAAAGGATTAAAATTAGTAAAAGAATTCAAGAAGCAAAGGAATTAGGTGATTTATCAGAAAATGCAGAATATGCAGAGGCTAAAAATGATCAAGCTTTTAATGATGGTAGAATTTTGGAAGTTAAAGCTACTTTAAGAACGGCAACTGTAATAAAAAAAGATAAAGGTAATAAAAATAAAATTGGTCTGGGAGCTAAAATCAAGATCAAAGAAGATGATAAAACTTTGGAGTACCATATAGTGGGTTTTAATGAAGCAGATCCTGCGGGAGGTAAAATTTCTAATGAATCACCAATCGGACAAGCTTTTTTAGGTAAAATTGTAGGTGATATAGTAGAAATAGACATACCTTCTGGTAAAAAACGATTTGAAATTCTTTCAATATCTTAAACGACACTAACCATGAACAGGCAGTTGCCTGATAGTATATTTTTTGGTATTCTTAAAATAATAAATACATAATTATGAGTAGACTAGAAGAAGAATATTCGACAAGAAAAGAAAAATTAAACAAGCTAAAAAGTACTGATACTAATCCTTTTCCTGCAAAAGTTGAAAGAACTCACACAGTTAATAATGCTTTAATGAATTTTGACCAGCTAGCAAAAAAAGATGCTACTATTTTTTTAGTTGGTAGATTAAAAAGTATTAGGTTACATGGAGGTTCGTGTTTTGCAAACATAGATGATGGATCTGATGCAATCCAAATATATATCAAAAAGGATATTGTAGGTGATGATAAATATAATGATTTCAAAGACTTATTTGACATAGGTGATTTTATTGAAGTAAATGGTAAATTATCACTTACTAAGAGAGGAGAAAAAACATTATTAGTATCTTCCTTCAGAATACTAACTAAATCATTACTACCTTTACCAGAAAAATGGCATGGTTTGTCTGATATAGAAATAAGATATAGAAAAAGATACCTTGATTTGATTTCTAATCCCGAAGTCAAAGATATATTTAAAAAACGATTTGAAATAATTAAAACAATACGTGAATTTTTAGACGATGACGGTTTTATAGAGGTTGAAACACCGATTTTACAAGCAATACCTGGAGGCGCTAATGCCAGACCTTTTTCTACTCACCACAACGCTTTAGATACAAATTTTTTTCTTAGAATTGCACCAGAATTATATCTCAAACGATTGATTATTGGTGGAATGGAAAAAGTGTATGAAATTTCTCGATGTTTTAGAAATGAAGGTATTGATAAAAATCATAATCCAGAATTTACACAAGTAGAGTTTTATGCTGCTTATTGGGATTATGAAAAAATGATGAACTTTACAGAACAACTTCTTGAAAAAATAGTCATGAAAGTTCATGGAAAACTAACTTTTGAATTCGAAGGTAAAGAATTAAATTTCACTCCACCATTTAATAAAATTTCATTTGCCGATGCATGTGTTAAATATGCAAAAATTGATATCGATAAATTAGATCATGACGGATTATTCAAAGAAGCAAAGAAATATAAACTTGACGTAGATAAATCTTTTAATAAAGCAAAGATATTAGATGAAATATTTAAGGATTTGGTAAGACCATATTTAATTCAACCAACATTTGTTACTGATCATCCATTAGAGTTATCACCATTAGCAAAGAAAAAAGAAGGTAATAAAAATTACGTTGAAAGATTTCAGATAGTTGTAGGTGGTTCCGTAGAATTGTGTAATGCCTTTTCCGAATTAAATGATCCAATTGATCAGGCAGAAAGATTTGATAATCAGGAAAAAATGCGTTCAGGTGGAGATGATGAAGCGCAAAGAATCGATAAGGATTTTATTGAAGCCTTAGAACATGGAATGCCTCCAACATCAGGGATCGGCATAGGTATTGATAGACTGACAGCCTTGTTAATTGATTCGCATAACTTAAAAGAGGTTATATTATTCCCAACACTTAAACCAAAAAAAGAAAATGAATAACATTAATAGAGTTGATGCAATCCAGTTATTAAATAAATATGTAAAGAATGAAAATCTAAAGAAACATATGTTTGCAGTTGAATCAGCTATGAGATGCTATGCAAAACATTTTAATGAGGATGAAGATTGGTGGGGATTGGTTGGCTTATTACATGATTTTGATTACGAAAAATATCCTGATATAAAAGATCATCCAACAAAAGGTGCAGAAATATTAAGAGAAAAAGGTTATCCAGAAGACTTTATAAAAACTATTGTAGCTCATGCTCCACATACAGGTGAACCAAGAGATACATTGGTAAAAAAGACCATATTTGCAGTAGATGAATTATGCGGTTTAATAGTTGCTGTGGCATTAGTACGTCCAAACAAAAAAATATCTGAGGTAAAAGTAAAATCAGTTAAAAAGAAAATGAAAGACAAGGCTTTTGCTAGACAGGTAAATAGAGAGGAGATAATACAGGGTGCAGAAGAATTAAACAAAACAATAGATGAACATATTGAAATAGTATTAAATTCTCTAATTGTAATAGATACAGAATTAGGTTTATAATTATTTAAGAAAATATATGGAAAACATTGATGTCATAATTAGAATAGTTGTTTCAATTGTCTTGTGTGGACTGATTGGAGCAGAAAGAAAAATATACCATAAACCTGCTGGTTTTCGTACAAATGTTTTAGTTGGGTTAGGTTCAACTTTGTTAATGATTTTAGGTATTAATATTTTTACAGAATTTAATGATGGTAATACAGTTGATCTTACCAGATTAGCAGGACAAATAGTCACTGGCATTGGTTTTTTAGGTGCTGGTGCAATTATACAGAGTCGTGGTTCTGTTCATGGTCTAACAACAGCAGCAACTATTTGGGTTGTAGCAGCCATTGGTATGGCTGTAGGACTTGGTTTTTATTTTGAAGCAGTAGCTGTAACTATTTCAACATTAATTGTATTAGTAATTCTTGGTAGATTTGAACATAAAATAGAAGAGGTAGTAAAACACAGTTCTGACAATAAAGATAAACTAATTTAAAAAAATGCTTGATATTAAATTAATTAGGGAAAATTCAGATAGTTTAGCTAAGTCTTTGGCAAAAAGAGGTGTTAAGATTAATTTTGATAATATAATAAAACTAGATAACGAAAGAAAAGAAATTATTTTAAAAGTTGAGAAATTTAAAGAAGAACGCAATAAATATTCTAAGACCAAACCAGATACTGAAATTATAAATAAAATGAAAAGTGTTGGTGCTAGTATTAAAGAATTGGATTTACAGTTATCTAAAACAAAAAAATTATTAAAAGATGAAATTTCAAGCATACCAAATATTCCTGCTGATGATGTGGTTGCTGGTGGTAAAGAGAATAATAAAGTATTAAAGACTTTTGGTAAAGCAAAAGACAGTGTTATTGCAAAAGACCATGTAGATATCGGAGTTAAACTTGGGATAGTAGATTATAAAAAATCTGCCCAGATGTCCGGTAATGGTTTTTGGACATATGTAGGAGATGGGGCCTTGTTAGAATGGGCCTTGTTAAATTATTTCATTGATTTTCATCGTAGTCATTCGGAATATAAATTTATGATTCCACCTTACATGCTAAATGAAAATTCAGCATTTATATCGGGACATTTACCAAAATTTAAAGAGGATTTATTTTGGGTTGAAAAAGATAAATTATGTCTTAATGCCACTTCTGAAATGATGCTAGGTAATTATCATGCAAATGAAATACTAAATATTAAAGATCTCCCATTAAAATACTATGCATTTTCAACTTGTTTTCGAAGAGAGTCTGGTGCATACCGTAAAGAGGAAAGAGGAATGATACGTGGTCATCAATTTAATAAAATTGAAATGTTTCATTTTATAAAACCAGAGGATTCGTGGACCGGGTTTGATGAATTATTAAAATATGCCGAAGAATTAGTAAATGGTTTAGATTTAGCATTTCAAACGGTTCAGTTAGCAGCTGGAGATTGTAGTGCAGCAATGGCAAAAACTGTTGATATTGAAGTTTGGATACCTTCTATGAAAACTTATAAAGAAGTATCTAGTGTCTCTAACGCACTTGATTATCAGGCAAGGCGCGGAAATATACGTTACAAAGACAAAGAAGGTAAGAATCAGTTCATTCATACTTTAAATGCTTCTGGTCTTGCTACAAGCCGTATTTTTCCTGCTATTCTAGAACAAAACTTACAGAAAGATGGATCAGTAAAAATACCTAAAGTTTTACAAAAATATATGGGCGGTGTAATCGAAATTAAACCTAAAAAATAGGTATGCAAAATAATAATCATGTTAGCTGGCTAGAGATATCAAGCCAAGCTATTAAACATAATTTGAATCAAGTAAGAAAAGTAATAGATAAGAAAACTATAGTAATGCCGATAATCAAGGCCAATGCCTATGGGCATGGTTTTTTTGAAGTGGTAAGTATACTAAAGAAACTAAAGATTAAATGGTTAGGTGTTGCTAGTCTTGAAGAAGCATTAGAATTAAGAAGGCTAAATTATAAAGGACGAGTATTAGTACTTAGTTTTTATAATCCTAATTTATTAGAAGATGCCATTGAAAATAAAATAACCCTGACAGTATATGGATATGGAGCAGCAAAACAACTAAATAAATTATCTAAGAAATTAAAGATTAAAACATCTATACATTTTAAAATAGATACTGGGACATCAAGACTAGGATTATCTCCAGATAAAGCTATTACAGAGATCTTAAATATTAAAAGTCTTAGTAATTTGAAATTAGAAGGTATATTTTCCCACTTAGCTGATGCTGAGAATACAAATCAAATTTTCTCGAGAAAGCAAAACCTAGCATTTGATTATGTTGCAAAAGAGTTACAAAGAAAAGGAGTAGAAATACCTCTTAAGCACCTTGCTTGTTCAGCTTCTACTTTTCTCAATAAATCTACTCACAAAGATATGATTCGATATGGTATTTCACTTTACGGTCTTTGGTCTATTGAAGAGAAAAAGTTTAGACAGAGATATATAAATAAGAATATTACTCTAAAACCAGTCTTATCTTGGTATACTAGAGTACTTCAAGTAAAGGAAATAAAAAAGAATTCTAACATTGGCTATGGTCAGAGTTATAAAACTAAGAAAAAAACTAAAATAGCTATAATACCTGTTGGTTATTATGATGGTTATGATAGAAAACTATCCAATAATGCCCAAGTTCTAATTAATGGTAAAAGATGTAGCGTTATTGGGCGAGTATGTATGAATCTTACAATAATTGATGTTTCAAAAATACCTTCCATTAAACCAGGTGATATTGTAATATTAATTGGAAAGAATAAAGGAGAATATATATCAGTGGATGATCTTGCAAAAAGGATTGGAACTATTAACTATGAAGTAACAACTAGGATAAATAATAATATTCCTAGATTAATAATTAACTAAAAATATATGAGTGATTATAGCAAAGGAGATGTAGTAGATGAAGCAGGGAAATATGTATGTGTACCTTGTGGATTTCACCATGAGTATAAAATAGGGGACGTTTTTGGGGAATGCACCTCTTGTTTAGCTGGTTCTAAGGATGGTCATGAAGATTATGTAGAGGGGACTGGTATTTGGGAAAAAGAGACTTCTAAACAAACCTAAGAGTAATTATTTAAACAAGATAGTTTAGTATTTTGCGACACCTTATTACTTATTAATCTTATTATACCCAAATGCGTTGGAATTTTCGAAATAAAAAAATTGAAGAGAATTCAGAATCTGAAAAAAAACCATCCTTTAAAAATCCATTATTTATTAAATCAGATACTTGGAAGGATTTTATTATAGAGAATAAAGAGCTTATTGGATTAATGTTGTTATTGATTATCAGTATAATCATATATTTAATATTATATTCTTCTATATTCAAAATAAACAAAGTGGAATTAATCGGTTTTGATAAAATTTCTGCAAAGACAATTTCCAAAGAATATATAGGAACTCAGCTTAATAATTATAGACTATTGTTATTTAGACAAGATAATATTTTACTTTTTAACAAAGAAGATTTTGTTAGAAATATAAACAACAATTATAGTTTAGAAAGCATAAATATTGATAAAAAATTTCCTCATACTTTAATCATTACCATTCAAGAAAAAAGTCCTTTTCTAATATATAGTACGAATAATTCTAAATTTTATTTAGACGAAAATGGAATAATATCATCAAAAATAACTGACGATACAGATAACGATAAAATAACTATAATAACAAATGATGCCAATGAGGAAGCATCTGCAAACGAAACTATATTTTCTAACGATAAAATTGTATTTATACTAAATGTAGTTGAAAAATTACCAAAAATCGATAGCATTAATGTAACTTCATATTCAATACCTAACAAAATTAGTTACCAACTTAATGTAAATGTAGAACAAGGATACTCAATATATTTTGATATGAATAAAGATATAAACGAACAAACAAATAAACTTCGTAGAATATTAGATGAATCAGAATCTGGTGACGCACCAACTGAATATATTGATCTAAGAATAGGTGAAAGAGTATATATAAAATAAATTTAATTGCATAAAAAATGATCCTTTTATCTCATGTTGTAACTGGGGCAGTTATTGGAGAAAAACTAAACAACCCCTTTTTAATTTCTGCTATTGGACTTGCTTCGCATTATATTCTTGATAGAGTCTTACATTGGAACTATAAAGTACCAGGTAGTTTTAGTACATGGAAATTCATGCGAATTCTTCCAGATATAATTCCCAGTATACTGGTTTATTTATTTTTTATTTTTTCATATCCAGAAAAATGGTTTGAAATTAGTTTAGGAGTTGCCTTTGCAATCATGCCAGATTTTGCAACTTTATTTTCATATATTCCTTATATAAAAAAATTGTATAAACCTTTACATAAATTACACAAGAAAATACAGTCTGAAACAACAAATGTTTTTTTAGGTCTTACAACACAAATACTATACATTGCTTTTTTATTATTAATATTTAAATATTTTTAAAATATGCCAACAACTAAAAAAAAGATCTGGTTGTCTGCTACAGGCCTAGGTGCACTTAAAAGATGCCCCAGGTGTTTTTGGATTCAATATCATCATAAATTACGACAACCAGAGGGAATAGTTTCTCGTCTAGCAAATAGATTTGATGGGGTAATTAAAAGTTATTTTGATATATATCGTCCATTAGGAGAGCTTCCACCTATGATAGAAGGGGAAGTAGATGGTAAATTACAACATCCATTTCAAGAGGTGTATTTTTATCATCATGACAAAGATTATGGTATGATGGGCAAATTGGATGAATGTTTAGTAAGAGATGATGGAAAATACACTCCTGTCGATCATAAAACATCAAGTTCTGACCCAAACACAAGAACAATGATACCTGCATATCAAACACAACTTGACGTCTATGCATTTTTACTTGAACAAAACCAAAGACCTTCAAGTGGCATTGGACATCTAATATATTTCTATCCAACAGAAGGCAAAGAACTTCACACAGGATTCCCAATGCAAGTTACAATAAAAACTTTAAAAACATATACTGAAAATGCTAAAAAAGAATTTATTAAAGCAATTACAATTTTAGATAATCCAATGCCAAAACCATCTACCAAGTGCGCATTCTGTACATGGCACGAAGAAATAGGTAAGTATATAAAATAATAATTGATTAATATATAAATTAATCTAAACAAAAAGACCCTCTAAAAATAGAGGGTCTTTTCTCAATAAGCTTTATAAAACTACTTCTTTAGCAGCTTTTGCTACTCTAAACTTAACTACAGTCTTAGCTGCAATTTGGATAGTTTCGCCAGTAGCTGGGTTTCTTCCCATTCTTGCATTACGATGTTTCTTTACTAATTTACCAATTCCTGGGAATGTGAATTCACCATTGGTTTTAACTTCGTTGTATGCTGTCTCAGTAATTAACTCCATGAAAGCAATTACGTCTTTCTTGGGCATTTCTGACTTCTCGGATAGATAAGTCATCAATTGAGACTTGGTCATTTTGGCCATGTTGTTTTGTCCTTAATTAATTAGCTTATTAAATAACACTTTCTTGATAACATTATAGCAGATAGCTATTTAAAAGACCAGTGTTTATAGGGGTTTTATGACAGTGGATAAGTTATTAGCTAATGTTAGCTTAAATACGACTATTATTACAAAAAACCTCCTTAAAATATAGGAAAAATAAAAGTCGGGGATTAGTCCGACTTTCTAAAATTAATACATGAAACATTCTACTGCAATGCTGATTATTAAAACAGCAAAAGCAATAGTTCTTCTTTTTATCGCTTTTTTATGATAACACCAGTACATTGCTTGAGTGGATATGACTTCCTCTTTCATAAACTTAGTAGAAGCAGATTTTATTCGCTTCCAAAAGGAATCAATTTCTGATTCTTTCTGATCTGGTGCTAATTTAACAATAAATGCATTATATGCAAATTTGTTAAATTTATTCACTCTAAATGAAAGAATGAAGAAAATTATTAAACCGACTAAAAAGTACATACTACCTCCATATTTTGTTTTTTTATTAACAAATTAGATTAGCATTATTAAACTCCCTTGTCAATAATAAATATATTGCCATCATATCATAGTTATAATATACTATAATCATTAATAATTAATATTAAAACAATGACAAACAACAATTCACTTAAAGAAGAATTAAAAGTATCAGGCGACCAGCTTGTAGCTACAGTAAAAAAACTTGTAAAAGAAGCAAACGTCCGAAGACTTATCATAAAAAATGAAAAAGGTGAGCAACTAATTGTCATACCTGTTTCTGCAGCAACTGTTGGTGTAATATTATTACCAGTCTTAGCTGCTCTAGGTGCACTCGCTGCTATGGTAACCAATTGCACTATCGAAGTAGAAAAAATTAAATAATAACAATAACCATAGATTGTAAAAGGGGAATCTGTGATTTTATTATTGACAATATTATAATCCTATAGTAAATTATTCGAATACAAGGATATTTAATTTTTTGGAGGGGCACATGTTTAGACTGTATGTCATGCAAATGTTTTTGAGAATGTACTACAGAATACTGTATGCAAATCAAAATACGACATCAAGTTTTCTCCAAGGAAAGAGAGGAAAAAACACATTACACAAAGGTGGTAGGCCTGATACGAAAGCCAAAGGAAGAAAGAGGAATTATTAATGCTAATAAAATTTCTAAAATTCTTTGTCTGGGCGTTAGTACTATTGTCCATAATAGGAACGATCAATATACTAATTACAGGAAAGGGAATTATCACAGGAGAAGAAAAATCCCTGCTTGATAAGATTGTCTGTATTATTCTAGATTTAATTCTAATCGGATTGAGTCTAATCCTATCTATCAAAAGATGGCATGAATACTACTATGACTTTGTTACTGACAAGTGGTGTGATTTCAAGTGGTTCATTGAAGAAAAATTCAACACCCTACGAAAAGGATAAAAAAAGAATAAAAACTTTGGCGCAGATAAATTTAAATCTGCGTCTTTTTTATTTATATATATTTGTAACTTCTTACAAAACAGGGTAAGCTAATACAAAATGTTATTTCACAAAAGGAGGTCAATATGTATATCGAGACTGTTATGCAACCAGAAGCTGCAAATATTATATGCAACAGCGAAGTTACTGTAGTTACATATATAGCAAACGATATGTGTACTGGCATTATTAAATCACAAAGTGATAAATCAGAACTTTTGCGAATAGATATCAATGGCGGAACGACTGATGAAATGAACCTCGCTATGACCTCAATACTTAAAACTGTTCACTCACATGTGAATAGTGGTTCATGGGATGGAGGACCAATCGACATCCGTCTCGATACTGAGACTTCGGTTGCCGATGCACTAAGGCAAAATGGAGTCGTTATCATAAAAGACGACATGTAATATATATAAGTGTAAGGATTAATTCTTTACACTTTTTTATTTGATATTTCAAACTATTACTAAAAAGACAAATTCTTATCTTTGAACTTTCAAATACAAACCAATAAAAAAGAGGCGACTCAGGTGAGTGCCTCTTGATAGAAAAACTATTTTCCTACTATAGATGAAAGACCATATACAGCCCAAATTGGCAGATCACCCTTGAAATGAATCTTTACACTGAGGTTGCTTAACTCTGGCATACGAGCGAACTCTTTGATAACAAAGCCAAGTTTATTAACATAAGCTTCGCCATTATCACATTCCCAATGTTGAGAGCCAGACAACTCAATAACTTGACATATATCATCACCGCGATCGGTAATATTACATTCAAACTGAGCGCCGCCCCATTTAAAACATAGATCCAGCACCATAGAAAAAAACTTTTTATTTTCTTTTTCTTCTTGAATCAACAACAAGTAAGGTTCTTTGTCTGGGCTGGTCAATATATGAACTATTGAATAGCTACAACTATCATATTCAAACTGAACCTCGACCGGTCCCATCATCCAAGCAGGGATACTCAATTCATCATATTCTGCTGAGGTGACTGTAATCTCGTCTATAGCAAATACTGTACTTGCCAACAACAAGGTTAAAACAAACGCAAATGCAATTTTCAATGCCTTCATGAATTCCTCCTTAACCTTAAAAACCTTAAGGAAATTTATATTAGTCTTTCGTTATGTAATGTGCATCTATAATTAACTTAACAAGTATTAATAACATATAAAGAGGGTAGTGTCAATGGTTGAATATATAATTTGACAATATATTGAAGACAGCCTAAGATTTGTATGAATGAGTTGAACTTTCAAAAAATATGGAGGCACGATGACTATAATAAAATTTCTGATTATGGTTGGAATTTTTTACCTAGTTATGCAATTAGAGGGAATCGCTGATGACTATATTGAGTCATTTAACCTACCAGGATGGGTTAAGTTAATACTAGGCTCAGGAGTCCTATATTTCTTTTTTCTGACCGATCATGTTGATGACTTTATCACTAAATATCTAAATCACTTCATTTTAGAAGAAACATGCGTAGCTCAGAATCAAGTGAATAAATTGATATTATCTTACCAAAAAAAATATGCTTTATTGGCCCTAGATAAAAAATCTAGTTTCAAAAACATTGTAAGATATAATCTTCTGGACATGAAGCAAATACTTTCAAAAACATAACAGACTTTTAATAATAGAAGTCTGTTTTTTTATTAAATAAAAAATACACCCATGACTAAATAAATATCACAGGTGTAAACTTTTGATCCAAGATCATACTACCAAGTAGTATCGATTTGAGAAGCAGTAGGTAGTCTCTCAATAGTCAACTCGAATCCTTGCGAAGCCAACTCCGTTCTGAGGTTTTTAATGACCTCCGGTGTTTCTCCACAATACCCATCGACCGTTGCTACTCCGTTTTCCCATTTGGTTGCATTCAGGCCCATTGTTTCGAGAATACTCACAACCATTGATTGACATGCAAAAAATGATGGTATGGGTACTCCCTTAGAATTATCGATAATGATACCGACTTCAAATTTGCCTGAAGGCAATTCGGAATTGAGGATATCAACCTCATTTAATTCCTTAAGAACAATTACGTTTGACATACTAGCTCCATAACAGAATAGGATTATGTAAATGATTCTTGGTTCTATGTTAAGAGTGCAAACAATATAGACTAGCAGGAGGGTTATACATTGTCAAGGTCTAACGAGTTAAAAAAAACCTCCTGATATATATACCAGGAGGGGATTCTTAATCACTTAAATGGATCTTTATCAATTTTCACGAATAGCTACTTTAACTAGTTTTTCTTCATCATCAGTCAAATTCCTGATGAATCCATCTGGGCCATATAAGCCAGCTAAATAGGGATGTGAGTCATAAAGAATATTTCGCCCTGAATTTAAAAAAGTACTTTCAGCAAAACATTCAGCTATCCACTCAGTATCATAAGTCCAAAGTAATCTGCAATTTAGTGTTTGGCTGTAGATGATCCTTTTTGTTCTCATGTTATAAACAAAAAATTGGTGCTCATCACTATAACCAGTCCAAACAACTTTAATATCATCGTATTCCGATTGACCATTAATGAAATATCCGTCTGTAAAACTAGCTAATGTTTTTTCAAAATCATTTTCAAAAACTTCTGGCATTATCAACTCCTATTTTTATAAAGATCTAATTAAATAATCTTATTACAACGGTTAAGAGTAGTCAAATACGTCTTGACCCTCAAAAAGGCCTATGTTATGATATATATATAACTGCGTATAATAACTCTTACACTCAGTTATATACATAGGTAAATACCCTATTAACTATATGTATATATCCTTTACCGCTTGTCATTCCGGGCTTGTCTGTCCGCCTCAGGAGGAATCCGGAATCTCTGATATAATTAAAACGTTAACTAACTTCCAAATATGTCACTACCTTACATAGATGATTATCTATTAAACCTCCAAACTAATAACTACTCTGAAAAGACCGTTTACAACTACGAACGCGATTTAAAGGTGTTTGAGGAATACTTGGATAAAGAGTCAAAGAAGCAGTTTAACACGCTTAAAAGGCGCGATATTGAGCTCTACAAGGCCTATTTGGTGTCTAGGGATCGAAATACTGCCAAGGGTGAGAAAAGCCTTAAAAAGCTAAATGCTTACTCCATGAATAGGATGTTATCTGCCTTACGCTCGTACTTGAAGTATATGATAGATAATGATTATAAATGTCCTGTTAACCCTCAAATGATCCGTTTATCGAAGACTACTAAGAAGCATCCTCAAGTTGCAGAATTAGAAGATATTGTTAGGTTGATAGAGTCCCCATCAAAATACGAGAAAGCCAAACACATAGCTCTTCGTAACCGCGCCATGATGGAAGTATTATTCGCAACTGGCATGAGAATCTCAGAACTGATAAACTTGAATAAGAATCAGATAGATGCAACTGGAAAAATATTTATCGAAGGTAAAGGACGCAAGCAACGTTTCGTTTATATGACAGAGAGAGCAAAACTTCATACAGAAAAATATTTAAACTCTAGAGGAGATAATCACCCTGCTTTATTCATCCCCTACCGTGGGTCTAATGCCGGTTCTATAAATTCGCGCATATCGCCTAATTACTTACAAATGAAGATAAAACAGTACCGAGAGCGTTTAAAAATTAATGTTCCAACCTCAGCCCATAGCTTACGTCACGGGTTCGCTACATACTTAGCTGAGTCAGGCGCCAACCCCGCCGCGATCCAAATACTCCTAGGTCACGAATCACTAGATACTACTACAAGATATGTAAATGCCTCAGATAAATTCGCCGAAAAATCTCACCGGAAATTCCACCCCCTAAAAAACAAATAACACACTCTTGTCACTCTGAGCTTATGCGAAGAGTCCCCTGACCGCAGGTCAGGAGATACTTCACTTCGTTCAGTATGACAATCTAAAATTTCATCCACTTAAAGATAAATAATATATCAATCATATGAATGAATATAATCCAATAAAACATGAAAAAGAAATCAAAAAAACACAAAAAAAGAATTCACCCTTTAAAAACGTTATTATTATTCTAATCATTATCGGACTTTTATGTTTCTTACCTTTAATGTTTTATTTTGTTATGTTTTTTCGTCCAGATAAGATCTTTGGTTAATTTGATTTCTTATTAAGTATTCTCAAAAAAATAATCATGCATTAAAAGAACTTCGCAAAAAATTTCACCCACTTAAAGATAAATAATTAATTTACCAGCCGTAACTTCATGCGAAGGCTGGACCACTTAAAGATAAATAATATGAAAAAAATTAATGACAAAAGTATTCTAATAATTGAAATCTTTTTCATGTCTCTTGGTACTTTTTTTATTATTTCCTCCTTATTTATCCCAAAACTTTTTTCCTGGTTAACCATAAATTATCAATTTGAAGCACCCCATTTAGTTATTCTCATCATCGGGCTTGCGGGGGTAGGTTTTGCCTGGTATCACAACATTAGAACAACTAATTTTAAAAGGCAGGATCATCCTAAGCAAATTAGTTCTATTACACAAAGCTTTGTTAATATTGGTATTACTACAGGAAATATTTTACTGGGATATTTACTTGGTATCTTAGTTACCTACGTCATTAGTATTTCAATAACTGAAACTCAACGAATAGTGTTTGGAATAGGTATAATGATGATTTATACTTCCTTATTAGGAATATTTGCAAAAAAAGATAAACAAAAGTTTTTAATAATGGTTTTAATAACATTAATGATTGCATGGCTTCTATCTATCGTATCTGGTTTATTGGACAATGCAATAAATAATTAAATTCTTTTATGCCTCAGACAGGTTCGCTGAGAAGTCCCATCATAAATATCACCCTCTAAGCAAAAAAGAATAATTAACTAACAACTTTATCCGCCGTAGCTTTATGCGAAGGCTGAACCACTTAAAGATAAATAACTTTATAAAACATCCCTCATCCTGAACTTGATTAAGGATCCCCGAGATTCCGGATCAAGCCCGGAATGACAAACTAATAATATGAATGAAAACAAGCAAAAAATTATTGAACGATACTACCAATATTCCACACCATATTTATTGAAATACTGGTCTGATAAGGAAAGTATGAGTATTCATTATGGTTTTTGGTACCCAGAAACAAAATCGCGTAGCGAAGCATTCTTAAACCAACACCGCTCAGTAGTCGAACTACTACAACCTTCGGCTGATGATTATATCCTAGATATAGGTTGTGGAGTCGGCGGCGTTTCTACATGGCTCGCACAGCATACACCAGCACGCTACGTCGGTATCACTCTCGCTGACAACCAAATCCGTATGGCCCGACAATTAGCCCAACGTCGAAAAGTGGCAGACCGTACAGCATACAGCCGTATGGATTTTTTTAAAACATCTTTCAATGATAATACCTTTACTAAGGCATTTGCTATTGAGAGTATTTGTCACTCTTATCCACGCCAACTTGAAGTATTTCGAGAAATGTACCGTATCCTTAAGAAGGGAGCAACTTTACTTATTTCTGATTCTGCCCTTTTTCGGCAAGCAACCGGAAAGCAAGAATTAAAATGGGTAAAAAATTTCTGTAACGGCTGGGCCATGACTGATTATAGTACTATTAATGACATTGTAATTTCTTTAAAAAAGGCGCAATTTAAAAATATACGAATCATCGACCGAACAAAGCTTGTCTCACGTAATATTAATCAAATTTATTGGATCGGCATCTGGTCATATCCATTGTTAAAAATCAAGCAACTACTTGGCCATCTTCCAAAAATAGTATTAGGTAACAACCTGGCCGCAGTTACCCAAAAGAAGTTAGTTAATGCCGATCTGGCCGGATATTTTTCAATTATTGCTCACAAATAAAATATGGCAAAAACAACATTAAACTACAAACTACTACTCCACTTATTTGATTCTGCATATATCAGAAGATGGAACGATCAAGTAAGGACAGCAGACTTCCGAGAGATTGATAAACAAGCACATAAGTTTATTATTGCTTTTTTGATTGGGAAACATAACAAGAGTAAAGACTTTGACTGGCAATCATTGATAGAAGCTGGGGTATACGAATTTTTTCATCGATTAGCGCTCACAGACCTGAAGCCTCAACTCTTTCATAGAATCACAGAAGACAAAGCAACTTACAAAAAATTAATCACTTACTCAAAAAATAAATTAGCTGAATCTTTCAATGATAACGATTTTTTGAAAGCATACGAAGAATATTTCATAAAGAAATTAACCAAACCAAACATCTATAACCAGATCATGGACTCTGCCAACTATATTGCATCCAGAGAAGAATTTGAAATCATTAAGCAAACAAATCCAAAAGGATACAGAGTTGCATTAATAGATAAAGAAATCAAAAAGAATATTGATACTGCCTTAAAAATCGAAGGAGTTAAAAATATTGAGAATAATAAAAAACTACGAGACTTCATAAAACTTTGCGGTCAGCTAAGATTTCAGATCAGATGGAGCAATATGCATCGTGTACCAAAAACATCTGTACTTGGACATATGCTAACAGTTGCGATCATTACATATTTACTTACCAAGGATGACAAAACCAAAATCAAGAATATTTACAACAATTTTTTTACTGGCCTATTCCACGATTTACCCGAAGCACTCACTAGAGATATAATGAGTCCACTCAAAGAAGTTGGCGGGATGTTAGATATAATTAAAAAGTACGAGCGTGAAGAGATGGAACAAACGGTATATCCCCTTCTACCCGCACATATCAAATCTGATATTAAACTATTCACCATGAATGAATTTGATATACTTAAAAAAGGTAAGAATATAACTAGAAACGGAGATTTATTAAAAGCCGTTGACCGTTTATCAGCTTATATAGAAGCATATCTAGCACTACAGAATGGTGTAAAAAATAAAGACCTAAAAGATGCACGAACTACCCTTGCAAAAAAATATACCAAGACACCTATTATCGGTGGTGTAAACTTCGGCAATTTTTATAAGGATTTAGAAAATAAATTTTTAATAATATGAACCCAGAACAACCAAAAATAACATCCACCTCCACTTATGAAGAAGATGCGTCATACACTGATCCTGTAGCAATTGAACAAGAAAGAAATATATTATTATCAATGGATAAAGAAGAAAAATTATTTATTGCTCCTAATCAACCCTCTAAAGGTGAATTGGAAATGATGCAACTGCAATTATTTGAAGCACGTGAAGATCTGGGCGGAAAGTCAGCCTACGATTATTTTGATAAAATTATTTTTGGGCACGGTGAAGGTCCTGCTAATATAGACCAACGAACATTCAAAGGTGCAAATGATTTAGATGAAAAATATCAGGGCACTATTGGTGATATCAAAGAACGTATTGGTGTAGACAATAAAAAAATACTAATCATAGTATGTGGATCAAATAAAGAAGATAAAATGACGCTAACAAAAGCAATACAAGCATATTTTTCAAATTAATATAAATAATGTTAAACATACTAAAAAGAAATTTAAAAAAATATGAAAAAAATTATTATCCCTCTCATCTTCATTAGCTTATTTATTATCATCCCATTAGTAAATGCAATTACCGTGGATTCAGCTTTAGGCACCAGTATGAGCGATGAACGAGTACCATATCCCGAATCCTCAACTATTAATGTAATGGATTTAATAATATTTTTCTTAATTATAATATCATTAATTAGTATAATTTATAGTATTATTTTTTTAATTACTACTAAATTAAAAATTAAAAAATTAACAATGAATAATAATCAAATACAATCTGAAAAAGAAATATCACCAGAATCAAAACTTGAATATGAAAAGTATAAAAAATTAACCAAACACTACAAAAGAATATTATTTGTTGGTTTAATAGTATTTATTGTAGCTGTAGCTTACGTGGTATTTATTATTAATAATCCTTGCTGTAATTCACTTAATAGCGTTATATACTAAATTTTATTCCCTACAAAAATAATTAAGAACGATTTAATAAATAAACTAAAAATAAAGAAAATAATATGGAAGAACACGTGGTATTGGTAAATAATAAAAATGAAGTATTAGGCACAGCCCCCAAATCCACCGTGCACACCAATGACACCCCTCTTCATCGAGCCTTTTCTTCATTTATTTTTAACCGCAAAGGTGAAATATTATTATCACAAAGGAGCGGTCAGAAAAAAACTTGGCCCTTAGTCTGGACAAATAGTTGTTGTGGTCATCCAGCACTGAACGAATCTAATACTGATGCAGTCAGACGAAAATTATTAGATGAGCTTGGACTCGAGATAGAAGAAATCCATGAAGTCCTCCCCGACTATCGATATAAAGCTGAAAAAGAAGGGCTAGTAGAAAACGAAATATGTCCGGTATTCATAGCCTTTACTAACAACCAACCAATACTTAACAAACAAGAAGTAGAGTCTACTAAATTGATGGTGTGGCCAGAATTCATTAAGGAAATAAAAAACAATCCCAACAATTGGTCACCGTGGTGTGTAGAAGAAGTTATATTGCTAGAAAAAAATAATTTATTTAACAAACTACTTAAAAAATATACTACTATATAATATATTACCAAAATGAATCAAAAAATTAAAACAATAATATATGACTTTGATGGCACTATAATTAATACCCTCCCTTGGCATTTACGAGCATATAGAGAATCTCTAAAAAAATTAGGAGTAGAATTATCCGATAAGAAAATTATAAAGAATTGCTTCAACATCATCGATACTGTTGCGGCAAAAAACTTGGAGCTCGAAGATGTAGAATCTTTTTCTAAGTATTATCATCAAGGTGCTCGAGATGGTTTTAAACAAGCTGATTTGCATAAAAACATTATTATTACCCTAACTAAGCTAAACCAATTAGGATATACTGTTTGCCTTGGCTCTTTAGGAAGGAGATCAAACTTTGATCCAGCACTTAAACGATTTGATCTGGAAAAATATTTCAAAATAATCCTAAGTTATGATGAATGCCCACACGAAAAACCGATCATCCTGCAGACACTTGCTAAAAAAATAAACGCTAACCCGTCTGAAATATTAATAATTGGCGATGCCTATAATGATATTGAAGCAGCCAAGATTATGAATAGCACTATAGCACTTTACCATCCTCCAGAGCATGAAAAATTTTATTCACGTGCCTCACTACAATTATTAAAACCAAATTTTATTATCGAAGATCATTTAGATATAATTAAATTACTAAATTAAACTCAACATAATCCTCTACCGTCCCTTGTTACTCTAATTCTAACAGCATAAAGGCTGGAATCTAGAACAATTCAAGAATGACAAACTAATAAATAATTATTTATTTATGAAACTAAAAGAAACATTTAGTACAATTCCATTACAGTATGACAAAGTACGACCTGATTATCCCCCTACCCTTTTTCAGGATATTTTAAATTACAGTCAATTGAGTAAAAGTGATCCCATTTTGGAAATTGGTATTGGTACTGGTAAGGCCACGCTACCATTCGCCAAACATGGTAATCCTATTATAGCGAATGATATCAGCCGAGAATTAATTGGCGTAGCTAAAAATAAACTTAAAAATTACAAAAAAATTAAATATGTTGTCGGACAATTTGAAAAAATAATATTACAAAAAAATAAATTTGGACTTATATACTCCGCACAAACTTTTCATTGGATTAAGCCAAATATACAATTTACAAAAACCCACTCATTACTCAGGCAAGATGGTGTGTTAGCTCTTTTTTGGAATCTAAATTATTATGATCAAGGTATCGGCAAGTGGGCTCTTAAACTCAATAAAAAATATTCTTCAGCAAAAAAAGGTAAAACACGATCTATTATACAACAATTTAAACGACACCGTCTTTTTAAAGATGCAATTATAAAAGAATACCGCCGTGAAATAGGAATGAGCAAAATTAACTATATTAAAATGCAAACATCACATTCTTGGTACCTAGTACTATCAGATAAACGAAAACAGCTTGCTATGATTGATTTACAAAAAGCTCTTATTCATTACCCAAAAATCATAAAAATGCCAATAAAAACGATATTAGTAATGGCTAAAAAAAATAAATAATCCACTTAACATGGAAGATCTAACAACACTATCTCAAAAATTTCGCTTTTCATATTTTTCCAGTAAGTACTGGCTTGAGTCTGTTTGTAAAATAGAAGAAAGAAATAATGAATCCCTGGCATTAATTGAAAGTCTTGATGAAAAAGGAAAATGGATATTACAGTATACCCCCGAAAAAACTGAAAATCTTTATGGTGCAGAGATTTTATGGGCAACACAATCAGAATTGGATCGTATTACTGACCAAGAGATTAGTATAATAAAAAATGAGAAATCCATGCAAGAATATTTTTTCAAAACTAGCGATCTTATTTCCCTAGATGGTAGTGCCAATAAACAGAAACGTAGGGACATTCGATTATTTGAAAAAAAATATTCGTTTAAATTAGTACATACATACGACAAACAAAAAACCATTGCCTTTCTCAAAGATTGGGATCAAAAACAAGAAATTAAGACAGCTCCATACAAACGTGGTTTAAACTTTTGCTATTACCTACTTGATTACATCGACTCAGATGATAATTTACGAGCTAATTATGTATTAATAGATAATAATCTCGTTGGTTTTTCTATCGGTGAAAAACTGACCAAAGACCATTGGATTGGATTGCACCAAAAAACTGATTATAAGTATTTAGGTATTGGTAGATGGATGATCCGAGAACGAGCCAAATTATTTGTCGATGTGCAAATGATAGCGTCAGGTGGATCTATGGCTGACAAAGGAATCGCCCAATTCAAAGAAAGTTTTAACCCAACAAAAATTGAACAATATTACCACGTAATATTAAATAAGAAATAATATAACTAATCAACTTAACATAATCCTCTACTCATAACTTAATGAATAAAGAAAATTTTCCAAATATAAAAGAACTATTCAAAAATTTTGAAGGGCGTAAAAAAATGCTACGTGGTATTAAACGTTATAATATCCGTCCAGTGATGTTTTACCGACCAGATCTTTATACTCACTCATTACACTTAGGATTAATCCTGCATGACTTAGCGGATAATATTAACCAAGTTTTTGGAGACAAAGTAGATATTGAGAAAACTATCTTGATGGGACTTATCCATGATGATCTAGAATTAGTCATGGGTGATATACAAGCTGCGCACAAAGCAAGGATGACACCAGAGCAGACCGCAGAGCTCCTAGAAACAGAATCAAAAGCTATCACCGAGATAAGTCAGAAGTTCCCGAAGAAAATTGGAAACTATAATTATGAATCATTGTTACGTGAAGGGAATGATAGAAAAACAATAGAAGCAAGATTAATGCATTTTGCTGACCAGTTGGACGGTTTATGTGAATCTCTTCATGAAGTTTATGGAGGCAACAAAAAATTTGAGCTAAATATTGTCACGGATGGATACGGAGCACATCCATCTCCAACAAGATTCTATGTACAGATAATATCAGATTTTAGTAAAAATTATCCAGAGATTCAACCTTTGTTTGAAACAAAACATCCTTTTCTCACTCCCCTACCAACTATTAATTTTAAGAAAACCGTTTTGAAAAACAAACCACACACCAAACAATCCATACTAAATAATGTTGGATATACACTCTACGATCACTGGAGAAAAATCATACGTGAATATGCAGATGAAAAGTTATACAGTAATTTATATTTAAAACAAGAATAATATGAAAAAAATAATAATTATAGTAATTATTTCTTTATTAGTAATAGGAGCTTGCGCTTGGTATTTAATTACAGATAAAGAAGATGGTAATAACTGGGAAATATCAGAAAATGAAACATTCGAGACATCAATAATTGCAAACGATCGGTTTGGTTTTTTAGTCGGTTCATCGGCTAAAGAGATGGAATTAGCCCGAGAAACTGGCGCTGGTTGGATTCGACCTCATCCTGGTCCGTTTGTCTGGGGAGAGATGCAAGAAAATGCTTCAAGTGAAATAGATTTCTCAAACACTGATAACATGATCAAATCCAGTGCTACTTATGATATTAATATCCTTCCTACCATCTGGCACTACGCTGAATGGGATCAGCAAGATAATCCAAACTCTAACGAATGTATAGCTTCAACTAGTGAATTCAAAAGAGAATTTGGTGAGTATCGTTGTGTTCCATATCATTGGAAGGAATACCTAGGATGGGTTTCGATGATCGTAGAACGATATGATGGTGATGGACTTGGTGATATGCCAGGTTTAAAAAAACCAATTACTCACTGGGAGATAATGAATGAACCAGACTTAGGTACCCCAGACAGTAGTCCTGGTCTGCAATTTTTAATTGGAGAACCTTCCGATTATGCTGAACTTCTGAAAAGGACAAGTAGTGCTATCCGAACTTCCGATCCAAATGCTACTATTCTAATAGCTGGTGCTGCTGGCGGTGATGAATCTTTTTTAAATTATTTCAGAGAAGTATTTTCAGATAAAGAAACGCTAGATACATTTGATATCGCTAATGTACATTGTATTTCAAATGGAGATGTTGATTCATTTAATACAGTTCCCTATGCAGCAATGCTAGCTGAGTTTAATATCAATAAACCAATCTGGGTCACTGAAGCCGAAGCATTTCAAAAAGATTCTTTTGAACAAAGAAAATATACATTAGATGAGCAACTATTAGTTAGTAGTATAAATGCTTTCGCTTCCGGAGCTGAAAAAATATTTTTTACATCAATGAACTTAGATCATATACCTGGTGGTGATAATAATAAACCCTCCAAAAAAGATGGACCTCAAGCATCAACTGAAGTTTATCAAAAAATATTCAATAATTTTTAATTTAATTGTATAAAAAATACATAATTAAAAATGAAGATGTTAGAAAAATATCAAGAATAAAATAACTCCCTGAATATATAAATATACCCAGAGAGCTTCGCATTACGGATGATAATAAAGATCTATTATAAAGCCCTGAAAAGCAGGGACGTAATAAAGTATATATTACTAAATCGTAAGTTAATTATAATATAAAATCTTTGAAACTAAAAGTAGCATTCGTAGAAGATACCTTAAATCATTAGAAAAATAATATGAACACAAAACATTGGGACCAACTACATGACAACTATACCAAAGTTGATTGGATTGACACACCAACAGAATTCTCACAGTGGGTCATTAAACATTTATCACCCAATGGAAAGCTACTAGATATTGGTGGTGGACAAGGCCAAGACTCACGCTTCTTTGCTGACAAAGGATATAACGTAACACTATTAGATATATCACCACGTGGATTGGAACTAGCTAAAGAAAAAACTTCAAAAAAATTACAAAAAAATCTTTCTTTTTACCAACATGATATTAGTAAATTACTTCCCTTTTCTGATAGTTCTTTTGACTTTGTATATACACATTTAGCCATTCACTACTTCAATAAAAAAACAACAAAACAAATTTTTGATGAGATGTATCGAATATTAAAAAAAGATGGGATAATCGCGATTTTCACTAATTCAATAAATGACCCGGAATATAATACAGGGGTAAAAATCGAAAAAGATTTTTTCGAGATTAGTGGAGTTAGAAAGAGATACTTTTCTATAGAAACTATGATAGAATTTACTAAGGGATTTGATACTATTGCTATTGATGAAAAAGGCAGTACCCCTAAAGACCGCGCAGTAAATACAAATAATTTAATTCGTTATATAGGAAAAAAATAATATGTCCAAATTATTAACAATTAACAAATAAATATGCCTACTATAGACGAACTACAAAACCAAATAAACGAAATCAAAGAACGTAATAAGAAAGTCGAAGCTGATAAAACTTGGGAAACAAGCTGGATAAGAAAAATAATTGTGTTTATACTCACCTACTTAGTAATTGTAGTATTCTTCTTAATCTCAGAGTTACCTAGTCCATTTATCAATGCGATAGTGCCTGCTCTGGCTTTTGTAATATCTACTCTTACACTCTCACTATTTAAGAAGATATGGTTAAAAAATAATTAAATGGATCTTTTAGAATTTGAAGATACAATTAAACAAGCTGTAGAAGCAGTACCTACTGAAATAAGAAAAAATATGGTTAATATAGGTTTTGTAGTAGAAGATGATCCGCGAGCAGCTAAGAATACAGAACATGCTATAAAATCTAATGGTGTTTTACTTGGTCTTTACCAAGGAGTTCCTCTTCCTAAACGTAGTGCTTATTATAGTGGCGCTTTACCAGATAAAATAACTATATTCAAAAATTCTATTGAAAGAATATTTGGACCTGATACAGAAAGTATAAAAAGAAAAATATTTGATGTAGTACATCATGAAATTGGTCATTATCTTGGAATGGATGAACATACGGTAAGAAAATGGGAAAAAAATAGGAATAATAAATAAACATTATATTTATGAAAATACAAAAAGCAACTGAATCAGATAAAGATGGAGTTTTAAAAATCCTTGACGAATTCAGGGACGCCTGTATGAAAATAATATCACCAGAAAAAGAATTTATTTCAACTACCGCCAAAAATCATGGCAGTAAAGTCTTTGATAATATTATTGACTCTCCATATTCAGCAATATTTATTGCTAAAGAAAAAAATGAGTACCAAGGCATAATTACCATTCATAAAGTACCGCGTCTCAGACGAGGAACCTACTATGCCGAAATAGAAGAAATATTTGTAAAAGATGAATTTCAAGGTACTGAAATAGCACAAAAATTAATAGAAGCCACTGAAAAATGGTCAAAAGAAAACAATATCGAAGTTATACATTTAAAAAGTGGCATTGAATTAAAACGAGCTCATTCTTTTTACAAAAAAGTAGGCTTCAGACATTATGCTGAGGGCTACGAAAAAATCCTTTAATACTTATGTCTTCAAATCAATTTAAATTACAATCTAAAGTTTGGCAATCGCCAGGTAAGGATATTTGGCACTTCGTATCTCTGCCAAAAAAACAATCAAAAGATATTATGATCTTTTTTCAAGGCTTAACTCGTGGTTTCGGTTCATTACCAGTTAATGTAACAGTTGGTAGAACAAAATGGAAAACGTCAATTTTTCCCGATAAGAAAAACGGTATGTATATTCTTCCACTTAAAAAAGAAGTAAGAAATAATGAAAATATTCAAAATGGTGATACAATTAACTTATTAGTTAAAATACTTATTTAATATAGATTATAACCATAACGACAAACAAATAATACTATGCCATTAGGAGAAGTAACCAAAACAGAAGATTCTAACAAAACTAGCTCTAAGACAAAGCGTCATCTTTTTTTTAAAAAAATAAAAAAGATATTTTGGCTTATAATCATTCTCATTATAATTATTCAAGGATACCTAATAGCAACCAATTTTTTTAGTAAACAACCTAACTTAAAAATGTGTTATGACAGATTTACTTGTGTTGGATATTGTGGAGTAGATTCTCAAAAAGAATGTTACAGTCTTGTGAGCGATGAAGATTATAAAAAAGAATATAACTTCGGACAACTAATCAAAGGCAAGATAAACATTATCGAATTTTTCAACAAAAATACCAAATACTGTTATTGTGATTATTCCTCAGACTTAAGTGACCATGAAGAATTATACAATTTTTACAAGAAAAACAACTAATTTGACTTACTTTCTCAATTTGCTATACTTTAATTGTCCCAAATAAAAGAGTATGCGGGACAGAAGGACATTTAGTTATTAACATGACTAACCCATAAGTGGATGCTTAGGATGCATTATTCCTAGTTTTAATGCTTTAATCCTAGTACTATTATTTCAACTACGTAGTTTTCTACTTTTTGCACGATGTACTTATAGCATCACATATGGAAGCCCTGGATAGATTTATAAATATTATCCAGGGTGTTTTTTTTAAAAAATTTGTAATTAATGATAGTATTATAAAATATACTACTTTAAAAATATATAGTGTACAAAAAAA